>JGI24159J19872_10000140_pt1 | contig 48056 bp, 22 predicted proteins | sample Ectturendosymbi4_FD_19872 | JGI IMG/M metagenome (IMG submission 19872) | reverse complement strand
GTTCTGTATTGTCTGTTTTTATCAACCTGCGTTCTGCAGAGTGTGTGTGTTCATACTATGGACTTCGTGTCTGCTCACAAACAAATAAATAAAATAAAATAAAAATCATACTTCCACATTTGCAAACTCGCCTGCACATCCTTGATGGAAAACAGTGACGTTTGCGGTTCAGCGCCTTTATAGAATTTCACTCACCGGCGACGTTGCATGGCTTTTAGCTGGTGCTATTTTTCCACGACTTTCAAAGGACAGGAACCCGTCTTCCTGATCGATACTTCTTCTGAGCATGTTTAGGTTTAGAAAGTGGAAAGTGTTGCTGTGTCGAAGTGCAACTGCATGTTGCTCTTCATACCGGCATCCTAAGCCTTGGTCCTAACAACGTTATGATTGCGTAACCGAAGAACTGCGCAGTTTGCCTGCCAAGTTGTTTCGGGAAAGCAACGCGTTTCAGGTCTTGAAAACCTTTGAAAACCTTGAAAACATTGCCGAAGGCCGGCTTATGAAAAGCACTTCAGGCCGGCTTATGAAAAGCACTTCAGGTTGAAATGCAGGTTGAAATTGCCGAAGGCCTGCTTATGAAAAGCACTTCAGGTTGAAATGCAACAGTTTTTGTTGGGTGAGTGGAAGCCAGCAAAAGCACGCGGACACTTTAAAATAGTTCTTTCTTGAGCTACAAGCGGTTTTGGTGAGCTGTTACCGCGTTGTGTTCGTGTAACTCTGTTGTCATCGATGAAATTTAGTGTTGAGACCGCGTTCAGCAAGAGTGGAGCTGTTAACTAAGGTGATCATTTCAGTGATTCGAGATTATTTTGAACAAAAGCATGGCAAAGCAGCTGATATAAACTTCCGTCGTATGCTTACTCACGCAGCTCGACTCTCGCGGTTTGCAAACAACACAGGTTTGCAGTCACCAGCAAGCGCGGCTCGGTGATGATTTAGCGGAAACGAACTCGGATGTGAGAAATATCTATTTTCATGTCAGTGTAGCTGCGGCCAGTTTGGCGACAGGCTACTTAGAATTGCTGGGCATAACGGATTCGCAGCGCTGTTTACGCTGCAAGTTGCGCAATTTGCGAGACGTCGCTTTGTCATGACAAGTTGAAAGTTCGCGTAGGCTACCTAGACTTTAGAGCGAATGATTGTTGATTTCTGTCCTCGAGCGTTTGACAAGCATGTTTTCTGTATTTGTCTGACTGGAACCTTGTTTCAAAAGAGATAAGCATTCGCTGAAACCAGGCCCGTAGCCAAGTCTAATGGTTTGGGGGACACAAAACATTGTTTGGGGGGCAAGATATTTGTTTTTGTTATACGTTTTAATAACAAATTTTCTGGGAACAACAAAATTTGTGGGGGCACAAAAAAAATTTGTGCGGGTATTGCCCCCGAATGCCCCCCCCCGTAGCTACGGGCCTGGAACACGAACATTTGCATGCCAATGGACAAATGAAACAAATGTTTAGGTATCTGCATGATGTAGGGACGTTGCTAGCATCCACTCTGTTGTTTTGGTGAGGAGAGATCGAAGCAGAACAAGAGCATTTCTCATTACCGCGTTTGTGCAGGTTTAAAAAATTTTATAGGAATGTTGTCAAGACCAACTTTTTCCACATGGTTTGCAAAACTACCCCAACATAAAAATGCTGGTCTTTAACAATTATGTCGGTGAATGCGAAAATCCCATGACGGCCATAGGTAGGCATACCATATTTTTGCGACTGAAGACCGGGGCGCTTCAGAACAACGAGCCTTATCAGATAAATGTGGTAAATATCTTACTGAGAGCATGTAGCTATTTTCGATTCCTATAATTAAGACACCAAGAAAAACTAAAATAATACATTTTACCAAGAAACAAAACAATGTTCAAGCGTTTGTAAATTTGCTTATTTTCCCAATAATGCTTTTCCGTAGACAATATTTTCTCCATGGAGTCTTTGTTCGATTTTATTTTCTCGTAGAGATCACAGCAGGAAAAGCCAGTATTAACTAACTTACAGATAAGGGCTTTCACATTCTGCTTCTGAACACTTGTCAGATCACATGCTATTCATACTTGCTGACTGAATGCAAAACCGGGACTTTTTGGTTGACTGACCGGGACGCCGGGACAGAGCCAGTCCCGGCTAAAGCGGGACGAATGGTATGCCTAGCCATAGGAAGCTTAGCCTCCCCAACAATGTACCTTTTATGGCTAGGTCAATTTCTTGCTAAATCGTTTTAACAACCATTTCCAACATTGGCGTTAACGTGCTCACGCTCAGTGACGTGACAAGAGCATAAGGCAAATGACTTCTAGCACCGAACGCGACAGTAAACACGTTTCCGGCTCTAGAGTCAGGACATCAATCAGGAGGGGCAACCGGGCAATTGCCCGCCCCCGACATTTTCAAAAAACATTTTGAAAGCGCCAAAAACGTTTTTAGTTGTTAGGAAAAGCAACAAGTTGCAATCATGTTGCCCCTCCTGAAAATATCAGCTGGATGCGACCATGTCTAGAGTTGCACCACTGTTTCCGTACTGATAGCTGCAACGATTCGAGGCTTGTCGACAACGATGTAGTAAAAAGTAATCCTCAAGTCGTGTGACTGAACCAATCACATGGAAAAAACACTTTGCCCAAGTAAGGAAGAGATAATTGTGTTGCTATTTTGGTAGGCATTGTATGGCTTTGCGTCGGATTTCGGCCGGACATTTATTCGTCCTCCTTTGCTGAATCTTGCCACATCTGGTTGATAGGATAAGCTATATCCTCTCATGTTTGCATTCAACAACGAGCAAGTAACTTTTTAGTATGCAAATGTTCTTGGGGCTATGGAACAGGGGTCGGCAATCTGCGGCTACTGAGCCACATGCGGCTCTTTCGATCTTCTGAAGTGGCTCTCTGGATTTCACAAAACTTGGAATTTGCATTTGATTAATATTAGAATTAAGTTGATTACAATTTAGCCTGTGCTCCTGTGAAGTCGCATAAAAAATGAAACGGCATCATCATTTTGCAGCTCTTCGCCGGTCATGTGTGCTGGAGGATGAAGCAAAATGGCTCTTGCAAAGAAACGTTGCGAACCCCTGGGCTAGGCGAATCGTTGACACTGAAAGTGTTTGTGTGTAACAATGCTGATTCATTTACAGTGGCTTACCTTGGTTGTTTTCTGACAAAGTACTGTATAGCTCATGCCGTGCTGCTGTGTTGCACGAGATTAAAGCAGGCTTCGCACAGAATCCGGTTACGGCTTACGAACCGGCTTAAAGCCAACGGCAGTCTTCACTCATGCAGCAGGAAAACCATCACCGACAACCACGGCAATCCGGCTTACCTAAACCAATTTTAAGCAAGCCGTAAGCCGTTCGAAACCGATAAAATTCAGCCGGATACGGCCAACGGAACATGTGTGAAGACTGCCGTTGGCCATAAGTCGGTTCATAAGCCGCAACCGGATTCTGTGTGAAGCCACCTGAACAAAGAAATGGTCGTACTGGCTATCTATCTGGCGTCAAGTGTGTAGCCGTGCTAGTGACCAGGTCCGAATTTCCCACATAGGCTTTCGAGGCTATAGCGTAGGACGGCAGAATTTCTAAGGACGGCAAAATTTTTTCGGAAGATTTTTTCACTTGCTTTGCTAAAGTATTTTGCAGCACCCATTCTAGATTTACCTGCCTGTCTGTTTTTCCTGTTTCAGTGCATTCCGATGAGTATGAGGTGAGAAGACTGTAACTTGAATTAGGCTATCGACCAATCACAATCAGTGGCGTAATTGACGGGCAGTAGGGCGAGCCTCCCACCAGGCATCCGGATTCACTATAATTTCTAAATATTTTTCTGAGTGTTGGCAAGTGACCCCCTTCAGCTAAGTTTCATCCCCCATGGCTCAAACGTCTAGTTACGCCACTGCCACCAATCTGCTGGATGTGTATAATTATTTCATAATATTGATTGGAAATTATGGATGTCTGAAAAAATAAAAAGACTAAGTGCACATGCCTGCAGAGAACTAAGCAAGGAAAAAGCTAAGCGCCTGATAGAAAACAATTGGCCAGTACACGGAAGTTACCTACTTTCTTCATTCCTTCTCAACCTGCTAGTAGTCAGTCCAACTGCATCAATGACGATATAAACTGTATATTCAGGTAATGTAGTAGTAAGTGACTTTGAAAATGGTAAATTTGGCCCTGAGCATAACAGCGAGAAAAAGATATTCCTAAACGAAACTCTTAAGTTCTTATGATATGGCCTGAAAAGAAATAAAACACCAACGAGGGGTCTGACCTTGCTACGACTACGAGGCTGAGCCGGCGTATGAATCTCCACTTAAAATATAATCGATATGTTTTGATGTGATTTTTCAAAAGTTTAATGATTGTACGTGCCTGCGGCGCTCACACGGCACTGACAAAACTTTACTCTTGGGTGAAAAGGGGCGGCAGAATTTCTATAGCCTATTGGTGTCCAGCACTAGAAATCCGGTTCTGCTAATGACGTTTACAAAACTGTGATTTGAAGTGAACCTGAGCAGGAGTGTAACCAAACCAACGTTGGTTTGGGGGGACCAATTGACTTTAAGCCAGCGACAGTATTTTGTTGGGGATACTGCCTCTCAAGGCACAAAATGACAAGATATGCTAGAAATTTTTGGGGAAACGCCCCGCTTGGCTACGCCTGTGAACCTGAGGTATGATTCTATTCCAGGACTTTTATTTAATTATTGTTTCGTGAGGATGGCATAGCGAAAACTGAATAAGTAGCGAAATGTTATTTCAACAATTTACAGTCACAGGAAATCAAGTAGAAAGCAACCAAGATGGAAAAAGAACAGGTTATGTAATAGTATTGACAGAAATATAGCGGTACGATATAATGAAAATCCATAAAAGTGTTTGAGCTCACAGTGGATGCAGATTATGTTAATTTTGAAAGCTTGAGTGACAGAATGCAGATTATATTGGTTGGAGCAGATTTTTTTTACAACATTATTGTACAGTTTATGTATAACTTTATATATCTGTTTATTAAAAATCTGTTCATTCGCTTGTTTTCTATGTTGGTAACATTTACTGATGCTTGCGGTAGGGCTATCAACATCTTCTCAACAAGGTTGGCACCAGAAAAATTTCAAGGTCAAAGTTCGAGAAGTGAGGTACCAATGCCCCTTTAATCCCCGATGACTCTGTGCAGAGGCGGATCCAATGAAGGGCGATCGCCCCCCCCTAAAACCTACAAAAGTAACTTCGTTCGCAATGATTTTTTACAATTCGGAAATGAGCATTCGCGACATAAGGCCATTTTGTCGTCCATTGTCTTTGTCACAGCAATGTTGTGAAGTATACTTCATCCCTCTTCAGAGTTGTAAGCCGGGCTTTTCGGGTCGGGCCTGGTTCGGGCTTTAGTTTGTCAAAATGTTTCGGGCCGATTTCGGGCCTGCGTACAAAACTTTTTCATACACATGCCAAAAGGACACATGCCAAAAGGACTATACCACTTTCTTTCTTAATTTTTTTCATTTTTCTTTATTATACACATCCTTTATTTTAAATTTTAGGATTGTTGAATGAGCCTCTCAATTGAAAATTTCACACCTACATAAGCTGATACCAAAACATGAAGCATGACAAACACCTGGCAATACAATTTTCATTGTGAATTTATTAACTGCAGCAACTACATCTGTCAAGTAATATTCGATTGCTAGCAAAGCATTACATTGCAAGAAAAACACAAATTTAATGTGAACTGTCTTTTCTAATGTGTGCATGAAAGTGGCACTATCACATCAATTACACTGCTTTTTCATTAAATAAAATCAATATGAGCAAAAAAATCATAGATGGGAAGTGCCTCATGAAAATATAAGCATGAAACAAAAATGACTGTGTGCATTTTTACCATGACGCAGACTGCTTGCACCAAGCGCAAATGTTTGTTTGGGAAAATAAACTACCAATCACAAAGAAAACAAAAACGCAACAAGAAGTGAAAGCAACCAACCATTATAAAAACAAAATATTAGTACTAAGTGGCTTGAAATACTGACAACCTGTCCCTATTTTGATAATCTTGTAATTGACAATTTTGATGCAAGTGGTCTTCAGTGCCATTTTGTCACATCAGGTACCGTTGCAATTAGAGTTCCAACGCTTTCAGTACATTAGCTAAGCTTAACTTAGTTTGCTAAGATCAAAGTAAGCCATTGTATGTGCGGTCCCCATTTGTATGTCATTCAATGTGCGCCCCTGGTTAAGATAGTGACATAATTTTTGGCTCAGTAACCTATTTGGGTCGGACATATCTGCATTAAAGCAATGAAGCACTGTGGGATTATGTGCGACGTACTTGCATGTACGAATACTTAGAAAATCGCGTCGATTCAGAAAGTGCACACATAGCAAATGAGGATTTGCAAAAACCGTCAAGTTCTTGCATGCTGAATCTAGCAAGAACGTTCCAATATTATCGCTTTTACCCCTGTAGTTCAGTGGTTATCAACCTGGGGTTCGCGAATCCCCAGGGGTTCACGGGAAGATTTTCAGGCGTACTTGGATGGCAGTTGAGCTTTCATGTATTGCTATTTTTTAATATCCTATACTAGAGGCAAATGCGTGCCGACTGAAAACTCCGCGTAGAGTTTGCNTGAACCTGCGTTGTTGTGATGCAACAATGTGAAATCTACGGCTTTGCCAGGTAACCTGGGGTTCAGGTTGATTGTTTTATGACTCGGGGGTACTTAACGGGAAAAAGGTTGAGAAACCCTGCTGCAGTTGGAGGGTCACAAGTGGTCTGTCGGTGGCTACGGTGGTGCGCTACTCAGCTGGAGCACCGCACATGAAGCTTCCCATTGTACATAACCATCAGTGCTGAGCATGAGGCTGGATAGGCAGTCAATACAGCTTTTCAAGTCCGTGATACGACTGGACCGGGTGGCAAACCCAACCTACTAAGGTTAGGTAGCCAATTACGAAACAATAGCCGAGTAAAAAAGGATGAATGTCACATTTGCTTGCACTAAACTCAAGCAAGAACAATGCATGTGAAACAATGCAGCTGATTTTGTAGACCAAGCACCAGATACATCGCGACACAGCGATGCACCTCCGGAAAATATATACGCCATGTTCACAAGAACTGCTATGTAAAACATGACCGGTCATCAGAAATCGGAGTTTGCGATAAATTTAAGAGTTGAATTAGGACCAGTATCCCGCCACTGAGCCTGAGCACAATATCATTAATCTTGTGCTGTCAGACCGCAAAGCAATACATTTGCAGTGTACTGGGATCGATGAATTGACGTATCGTGAAAATAAAGTGGCATTCAAGTAATTTTGTGCCGGAAAGTGTCTGACCTGACAGCTATGCATTTGCTGCGCCCTTTTGTGACCCTGCATGGGCGCCAGGGCATCTAGGTCTCCGGAAACCGCCAGGCCATTAGACGTTATATTTTTCAACAATACCCGCCAGACCTGCCACGGTAGCAGAAAGCCTCGTGAAAAGACTCCCTTGCGTCTGCAGTAATTTCCACCCGCCGTGTGATTGACCTCTGGGCACACCGGACTTTGCCTCGGTACATTTGTTGTCAATCGTGCTTAACTTGTTTCGGAAAACGTTTTCTCCTGTTTCAGGTGATTTCATTAGGAGATAAAGCACTGCTGCCCGCTTTCGTTGGGAGGTGACCAACGGTGTTTTGACGCGGTGTCCAGAGCAATTATTCCCCGTGCTCCGGTGAACTTTCTGTTCGTGGTTCAAGTCGAAAAAACTCGCTCCAGTGACACGATTCGTCCGATGCAACTACGCGAAGGTGGTGCCTTAGCTATGATTGGCGTATTGCCTGCGCTGCGATGGACTGGGAGCATTGCGTGTGCTGGGTAACGAACTGGAAAGGATAAGTATGTTGTGGTATCAACTGACATTGATTAGCCGCTGGCATCGTTTTCGTTATGGAGACGGTGATTCTCGCACCGTCGTATTGCAAAATTTACCGTAATGTTGAGGTGCCTTCAATCAAGAGAATAAATGTATTTGGAACTGCAAAATCTTGCTTACCTCCTGTTAACCATTTTTGTCCTATTTTTTGTTTTCAAGCTTCGTTTGCGTTTGATAAATTAGTGTTCTACGCACTTAAACAAAATTGTTTCCTATCATATTGTTCTCTTTTTTATGGGGTTGATTACAAAAACATGAAAAGTTAAAGCTCAAAAAAGTTATTTAACCGCTTAGAAAACCCCAGGCAATTTTGCCAGATTTTTGCAACTAATGTGTGTTTTTGAAAAATGTTTCAGATGCGGTAGGACGATTTAATTGTTGATCGATGCCACTATGATGTCCGCTGCATTCGTAGACGTTCAGTAACTTCAGTGCCAGATTTAAAAATTATATGGTTGTATTTTCGTCCAATAATCTTAAAATGGAAGTTCAATCTTTGGTCTTTCACACTCAGTAAAAACTATCGGATTTTTTGGATCAAGTTTCCTCACAAAAGAAGTGTGCTCTAACTATCTCTTACTGTAGGGTTAAAAGCGAGAATATTGGAACATTCTTGCTGGATTTAGCATGCAAGAACTAAGCGGTTTTTGCAAAGCCTCATCTGCTGTGTTTGCGCTTTCTGAATCGACGCAATTTTCTAAGTATTCGTACATGCAAGTACGTCACAGTCTGCAACCGCGTATCTACATTTATTTATTGGAGGGTATGCGAAATGAAACCGCATTGGCTGCATGGCATGATGTAATACGTCCTGGCAATTGCCAGATTATGTTACCTAACTCGCAGTGGGGCAATTTGTGCTTCTTCTGAGAGGCAGCTTTCTTTTATAGTGCGATTCGCAGGTGAGGTTCCAGCAAATGACTCGAGTGCGTGTACTGTATGCTAGCAATAGTGTTGGCACGGCTTACTTTTACATCTTGCTTAGGTGGATGTAGGTTACTAAGCCGTATGGGAAAATTATTTCCANTAGTGTTGCTAAGTTTCGTAAGTGNTTAATTCACATTCGATTATTAAACTGAAAGATCTAACCTTGTGAGCTGCAGTACACTCNTTCGATTGACCGATGTGACTTAGTGTAATGTTACTTCAAATTGCAGCTTAACCTTGAAATTAAAGAGAAATATCTCAGATATCGTGCAAGCTGCAGTAAATTCTTGCAGTTGACCAATGTTACTGAGTGCAGTGTTACTAAACTGTAACTTGATCTTGAATTTGAAGATTTGAAGACAAAGATCTCAGATATCTTTTAAGCTGCAGTACCTGAGTACATTCCTGTAATTGACCGATCGGATTGAGGGCAATGTTACTTCAAATTGTAACTTAACTTTGAAGTTGAAGGGAAAGACCTCCGATATCTTTTAAGCTGCAATAAATTCTTCAGTCAATCTGACTGAGTGCAATGTTACGTCAAACTGCAACTTAACCTGGAAATTGAAGGAAGGCTGCAAATAAATGCATCGTGGCGATTTAAATTTAAAGCACGACTCTGTACGAATGAGCTTTTTCTATGGATGTAATTCGCTAACCCTGGCAATATTTGCTATTTACCGCAGGCCCGTGTTAGCACGAAAACGCCCAGTTTCACTAATATTGACTTTGAATGGCGATTTACCACATGTTGGTCGATAATTCGTTGGTAGTTTCCGAACTCTCAATGGTTCAGTTTCATATTTAAAACACACTTTTGTGCTTGAAGATATAAAAACCATTGAATATAATAGGTATTGCTTAAAATGAATGGCATAGCATATGAAAAGGAGAAAATACGTTTTATGAAAGAATTAATCGACGTGTTTTTGACCCGAGTTAACTTAGTTGCAGATTGAGAACCCAGATATGGTTATTCGTGTACATTTCAGGACGTTGATGAAGATTGCTTGGGAGGATATGCGCCAAGTGTGGACTTGAGCCGCGCACCGTAATTCGGGCCGGGAGTGCGGCACTCCCGCTAATTTTTCATTTCGTGATTGAACAGTTTTGTCATTAAACAGGCACAAAGACATCATTCTGAAATGGAGTGAAGCGTTTTCGGATAGAAGCGCAACGCAGCTTGATTCAGCTGCACCATCTCCGCTGTGTATGTCACTTTTACAAAGGAACAGTTGCACAGCAAAATCCTGCAATTTTTACCAAGTAATGATTTTATCGGACCACTCGAAACGTTGCTTTGAAACTGTTTGCGGAAAACCGAAACTTAGCAAATTTATTTCCGAGCGTAACGTGTTTGTTGCTCATGCACTTCGCACTGCCTGTAGTACCTGTGAGGCAGAGCGTACCTTTAGTTCACGTCGTAGCATGAACAATTATCTCCGATCGACCACGACTGAAGGCAGGTTGAATCCGTTTTATTGACTAATTCATTCCGCTGCGACAGAGGAGCGTAATGTTGAAAGGTTGATGGATGTTTGGATTGATAGGGCTGCAGTTCGCATAAATACTTTTAGGTAGTGTGTTTTCACTTGAAATCGGTGGTTCTCAATCTTTTTTGGCCCGTGGACCATCTTTTAAAAAATATCCGATGGACCACTTTGCGATGCTAATACCTCATCAACAACTAGTCGAAATTGTATTGCACATACGTCAGTGAAATCAAGGGTATGTTCAATCTTATTCCTTAATGTACAAGGACCACTAGAAATTCCAGATGGACCACCGGCTGTTCACATGGACCACGTTGAGAATCACTGCTTTCAATGATTCTGGTTAAATCAGTTGTGATCGTGTTCGAAAGGTTTTGAAAAGTTATGAGTAGGGCCAGTTTTTGTTGCAGTAAAAAAGCGAGAAAGTTGCATTTATTTTCAACGAAAGTTGCATTTATGTGCAGTAAGTTGCATTTATGCCCGCATTTGACTGCGAAAGACTTGACACAACCTATTTTAGTTTGCGCGGACTTGGCCAAAAGCCAAGATTTTCCGCACTTCCACCTCTAATTGAATTCGGGCACTGTCGTACTTGGCTGCAGGGTTGCCAGATATCTCTTGAGAAAAAAAGCCAAACCATGTCTGAAAAAAAGCCAAACCGGGTAAAAAAAGCCAAATTGTTAAATAAACATAAAATTTAAATTTTTTTATTAGTTGTAGGACATTTTAGAAGAATAAAGTTGTAGCATTGCCTCTACACGCATTATTGGAATGTCGTAGGAGGGCAGGCATGTACTGGCCTTGCTATTTCCACCTATTTTGACCGAGTAACATCATCTTTTTCTTAACGGCCTTGTTTGTGGTTGCATGCAAATATAGTGTTGCTGTGACACAAACTCGCATCTCATTCACGCGAGCAAGATGTAATATCACAAACACAATGGAGTTACTGACGTGGGTTGCAAAAATTCAGAAAAGCATACATTGATTGAATTAATGCTTTTGCTTAAACCGTTTACTTTGCACCAGACTGTAGCGCCTGAGCCCGAGCAATTTTGGATGGCTGGGGCCGGAGCCAAAAACTGAAATGTTGGAGGCGGAGCTGGAGCTAAAAATAATTCTTGATGCCTGGAGCCGGAGGCTGAAATTTGAGTTCTGGCTCCACAGTCCTGCTTTGCACCATCAAGACGTTTGGGAAAAGTACAATCCACAGTACAAATGTAATTTCGATATGGTTTGTACCGCATGGGTTTTCACAGTTTAAACCTGTTCATATTGTTTGGAAAAAATCCTGGACTTCTACTTGTTTGAAGTACTGCTTTGTTTGCTTTAGCCTTGACTAGGAAAGTTACTTTCAAGATAATTCTGTAAAATGCTCCTTCTTTGAACGGGTCCTGTATTTTTAAAGTTTTCACCTCGTTGGTTGTTTCCAGGGCGGTGGGATTTTTATAGCGTGCTACGTCGAATCTGCCCAAACGTTTCTCTGAAACGCACTGGCAGTTACGATGGTGCTTCTCAAACTTTTTTTAACAGCTGACAACTTCCAACTGTTGCATTTTTTCACGCATTTCATTATGGAAGACCCCTTTTCCACAATGGACAAACCTGCACAGCGAGATCTTTACTGCCTTGTAATGTTCAATAAAACATAATACGTATATCTAAAAATGGCAAGACAATATACTCGACACGGCAATGCATTCAGCATTTGCACTCTAGTACACAAGGCACAAATCAGATGGGCTGGTCACGTCCAACGGGTGCCCAGTAACCGCAATCCAAAGCAACTTCTTTATGGAGAACTTCTTCATGGCAGACGTTCGGTAGGTGGCCAGAAAAAGCGCTTCGAAGACATCTTGAAAGCCTCACTGAAGGCATGGGCGTCGGAAGGATTTTTTCCAGGGCGCGGCCACTAGGGGTTTTTTCCTAAATTTATCCAGGGGGTGGCCAAAAGTGGTGAAATTTGATTTTTCCCACTCGAAACTAAGAAAACAACCTTTTTTTTCTGAAAATGTCAAAATCCAGGCGGGGGCCGAGTCCCTCCTTGCCCCCCACTTCCTACGCCCCTGACTGAAGGACTTCTCCATCAACTTCAACTGTTGGGAAGCTTTAGTGGAGGAATGCCCCACGTGGCGCAGTCTCATCTCCACAGGGGCTGATTCATCCGAGAAGCAAGGAACACTGACCGCAATTAAAAACGGTAACAATGTAAGGCTCCTGTTTTCAGTAAACAGCTCCTTCAACCATTCCACTGGTGTCCATCTTGTGGTAGAGGCTTCTTTGCGCGGATTGGCCTCATCATTCATCGCAGAAGCCATGAGCAGAAAAAAACTTGAGCCAGATTAGTTGGCCAAATTCGATTGCGAAGGGCGAAGAAGAATGTTCAATAAGCCAAACAATATGCAATTTTCTTTGGCACCCTCATATTTTGGGTTCGTTTAAGGTTGGTAGAAGCCACTTCAGGAACATCCATACTTTAAAGTGGACCTGGAACTGTTACAAACAGGTTACAATAGCATTGTGGAATGTCTCTAAGAGTCATCATTTCATTTCAGTCAGTGCAAGGATTGCATCACTGATGATTGCGTTATCGATATGTTTTTTCGTCTTTGCCTTTTCGTGCACAGGTGGGATGGCACAATCGCACTGGTTGACGGAACTCAAGAAGCAGTAAACACGCAATGTGTTCGCTGTGTCCGTTGTAGGTAGTGTAGTTACGCGAATATTTGGTGGAAAAAGGGTGAAGCAATCAGTCAGTAGCGCTTACGAACCGCACGAAGGACACGTGTTTCCTGGCAGGAAAATCTCGTAAAAGTCATAATGTTTATCAGCGACGGCTATTCAAGGTTGACGTCAGTTGTTTTCAGCAAGTCGTGCAATCGCACTCAACCTATTTTTAACAAAAAGCAGCAATGCACAGTGGTGGATTTAGGGTGAGGTAAGTGAGGCGCAAACCTCGGGCTACCCCGTTTTTCTGGTTTTCGTGCCAATTCTGCTTCGTAGCAATCCTTCAAATTCACTAAGATTCGAATATATTATCACTAGCGTATTACGTCTTGCAAGACACAACTCGAGAATAAATTGCAAGTAGGTTTGGTGTCAAGGTACATAATTCTACGTCCGTGTTTTGCACATAGGTAGGTAGATTACGAACTTCAAAAATGCCTAGCCATGTGCAGGCCCGTCGCCAGGATTTAGCAGCNGGGGGGGGGGCAAAAACCAGAAGGGGAGGCCACATTTTTAAAATAAAGTTTTGGATGTATGTAGCAACCGGCGGGCCAAACGTGAAATGGGGGGGCACCGATTTAAAATGGGGAGGCCGGGCACCACTGGCTCCCCCGCTGGCGACGGCCCTGGCCATGCGTACCATAGTAGAACTCTTAATATACTCGTACGTACTTTAACGTGTTGAGACCATGCACTTATTTACTGTGGTATAGAGTGGTTGCAAGTAGTTTCTGGTGCAAAAATCATTTTGAACTTGACAGGGAAGGGTAGGAAGGATTGTGTTAACCAGAAGATTGTCGTATAAACGTTGGTAGGGGATTTGTTATGAGCAGCAGGTTTTATTATTCTTCGTGCGAGTCGATTCAAATATGCAATGGGCATATCGTGCAATATACGTTAAATTTCATATTTCCTGTTACTTTTCAAGTGGCCTGAGTGCTTATACTTCTGTTTAAGCTGCCTCCAAAATCTTTGCCTCCCGCCCCCGAATTTCCGGATGGATCCACCACTGTTAACGCAAGCAAGCGAAAGAACAGCGAAACGTAGCGTTGTCATTTCAACGGCAAACAGTTGAATCGATGACGTGATTTTCATGGCAAATAGATTATTAGGACTCGACATTTATCGAAAAACAAGCTACTTTGGTACTTAGTTTTGTCGATCAGCAGCATAGCGTGGAATGGCGTATTCGTTTTAGTGGTGATTGTTCGCTACGCGGACACTCCGCGCCTTTTCAAATATTCATATTTACCCAGTATGTAGATTGGGATGAAGGAAAGGTCTGAATTGTAAAGCGACTGGTTTTAGGGAGAGTCCGTTTCGAAGTTTCCCTAATGCGTTGAAGTAAAAGGTGAAAGACATGATTTTTTCTTAAAAAGAGTTGTGGGCTAACAGTTGTGTGACGAAAATGACAAGCGAATGAATCATTACATACGGAAGGCTGCGTGTTTCGGTAGTTCTGTGCAACTACCATCTAAACGGTGCTGGTACTGGGCAGCTGAATCTTTTTTCGGTCGTTTGTCTGTCATTCACCGAATTTTTTTGAAATCACCAAAAACAAATTCAGTCAGTTCGGTCATAATGCCCTTTTCAGTCATATCCGAAAGCGAAAAAATGACAGACGCTTTTACGTTGTATCGGACAAGTGACTGAAATGTCTTAGCGAAAAGAAAAACCCAGCAGGCAGGGTTACCAGGTAATGCGGAAAGATCTCGTAGAGCAGCGGTCTGAAATTCGGACGTTTTAGGACAAATAACAATAATAATGTTTTATACCTGACCCAGCGTTAGTGCTACTGGGTGCAGTAGTCCATTGCGTTGATCGTAACCTGCTGGCAAATCGTATGCAGTAACGCTCCCTCGAAAGTGTGCTTGCGCAAACTGTTTTTCATGGTGCAGCAGTGGCAATGCCGCCGGCTGAAAGAAGTGAGGAAAAATCGAAAATTAAGGCTCGACTCAATGTCCTAACAATAACAGAAGCGCCGCTTGTGTTCTGACAAACTCGAGCAAAGTGATTATGCAATGCTCTGTTTATGTCGTGACACTGGTATACTCGACGTAAGTGTTGAACCAGGCGCAGCATAAACAATTTATGGCTCAGATATTGGCTAACTAGCTACGTACCTCTAACGCCTTTAGATTAATTTTGATGTACACAAGAAAGTCTGTGCGGATGGTGCTGCCATGCTGGAGACACTGACTGCAAGAGTTGGCTTGCTCTTTTGCTTCTATAATAAAACCTTTCTGTGGCCAATGAAATCACGACGAAAAGCTCAGTATCCGAATGATTTGCTAGCTGTCGGACACAACTGGTGGGATGATCGTTTTTTTTGTCCGAATTTTAAAACCACCTGGCAACCTTGGTACTGTACTGGGTAAGCCGCTGCTGTCGACTGTGGAGTCAACTCGGTGAAAGATATTTGTTCAAGGGAAAGCACTACTTTTCTTCGTTGTTGAGGCGCGCTGACCCATGATGGATTAGCAATAAGCAGATGAAAGGAAAGGCGAGTGCTGGAGGAAGTACGTGCGTGCACATCGCGCGTCTTGCCTGACCTTTATGTCACGTACACCCATTCCCCGAGGAATATCTAGGTTCTCGAAGGTTAATAATGCTTAATGCCGAACTAGTGTAAACGCAATGGTCTTATTCATGGTCGTTTGTCAAATGAAATGTAATTCTTGTCTGAAGGGAAGGTTAGCTAATATTTGATCTGAAAACGCGCCCATGTGCTGTTACGACTGTACTTAGTAAATCTGAGCGAGTTCCCGCTGGTAAGCTACGACGCGGAAGTTGGTAAAACTTTGATTAGAGGGCGAAAGCTGTACAATTTACTGAAAAACCAACAGCGAATTTCGAGGAACAGAATAAGCAAATAAATTAACACTGTATGAAACGTAGTCGACTGCTTTGGCGGAAAGCCAGTGAGGTAGCTTGTAATTCCATTGAAAATATGGTTGACAGTTTTGGATCTGAGTGGCTTTGTCAAGTCACACGCGGGTATCGATTCTTCCACATGGTACTTGATGAGAAGCGCAACGTCTCGTTGTCTGGCGACGTGATCGCTTTTGAAAGGAAAGTAGTCCCCAAAATACATCGCAACTCCCATCAAAATGTCAATGCTTGGAATCAAACATGTTTTCCGCTTTACGCTTAGATCATTTTCCTCGAGGGGATGGACATACGGTTTGGCTTTGGTGAAGTGTCATGTCAAACTGTCAGGGTCATTACCGTAGCTGATGTTTTTCCAGGAAAAAGTAATGATGGAGGGTCTTATTTTAGTTTGAAAAAACCTTCGTTCAGTTAAGTATCGCTAATATTAGGTGGTTTTTATTTATTTTTTGGGATCTTAGAATCACTTAGGTGTTTTTTCCCCCAGTTTAGTGTTGGAATTTGTTGATACACTATGGAACTACGTGTTGTTTTCTGATTAAGTTCAATTGTTAGTGTATTACTTGCAAAATTTTTGTTTTGTTTTCAGCAGCTGTTGAAGTGTAGGTGTATATTTAGCTGCTGCAATTGAAAGGAAGACATATCTTTCGCCACCCATCACAACCATCGGTAAATATGAACAGCGAGACGGTGATCTACATCTCCATGGAAGTCGCCATTGCTTTCCTGACGTTGATCGGTAATTCCATGGTCTGCTACGTTGTGCTGCAAAGTGCGCGTCTGCGTCAAAAGGTATTTGTGGTGTCTAAGAAAATCCATTAGCACTTTCCCTCGGGTTGCCGCCACGTGTATTATCAGGCTGTTGTGCGCTTGCTCCCTGAATACTAATACCTGTCTCAATCGATATTCTAATGAGCACTTTATTTTTAGCTGCTCTCGCTACATTCATGGGGTTGTCATGAAACTCGGAGGGATGATTTTAGTGACGAATGAAAAAACAACATGAAATTAACTGGGACGTTAAACCCAATCATATCCGTATATGGCAAAGGACGTAGGACGTGTGTCCGGTACTTGAATTTGATTTTAACGTGTTCTGAGAGAATAGGCAAACTTTGCGTGGTTGAAAAGATGTAAATCGAGAGCTGAGACTCCAAGCTTAAATGAACGTTCACAAACTGCGGTTTCCGTTTACTTTTCCCCATTGTGTTGTTAAAACAAATTATGGGATTGATCAAGCCTTTGTAAAAACGGGGAAAATACTTTTCCACCGAAATGACATCTTGTTGCAATTCTCTTTGGCCTGATTTCAAACTTGCTGACAAAGGACGATGCTATAAACCAGTGGCGGGTAAACCTGCTTAACGTTAGAGCCGCATATGATGAGATTTTAGATTTTCGGGAGCCGCAACACATTTTAAACTACCTTATGAACTTGTAATCGCGCAAACGTTGAAAATGTGAAGGTTGGCCGATAAGGTGTCTCAGCCGACCGAATGAGCTCCTTCAGGTTATAGTTTGTCAAGTGCACGTTGCTTCGGCTTTCCTGGCCTCAGTTGTTCTATCAGCTTCCTTATTCTCAACTGCGTCTGCTGCCATCGAGCGACGATTTTGACTCAGATTGTTCGCTATGAAACTTTCAAGTATTATGGTAAACATTATTTGCGTCAGTTCCTTTCCACAAGCTCAGAGAACGGCGCGTGAACGTGACTACTTGGCTGAATTACGGTAGGAAGCCCATTGCAAGAAAACAACTCTTTAATTGTGACATGCTAGCAAAGTACTCGATCGTATCGTTGGGAGAATGCGGCGACTAGTTGCGTCGTGTGTTACCGTAATTCAGTGACAACATAACCTTCGTATTTCTTGGAAGATTTTATGCAAATTGTTCTTGGTCACGTTCTATCTCTGACCATTCACCGACACTCCGACTTGGTGTTTAGCTGTGTGTGCCAAACGCAATGTTACAAATTGCATAGTTGTGCTACAGTAGGTAGCTAATTGAACGGCGTACTTCAGGTAACTGCTCTCCACATGTGAGACAAGCAAGGAAATCTATCGCAAATTTTTGATAGGAAATTGATTTCACGTTATACTACGCATAATCAGTCCTTGAATCTTATTCAAATAAACCAGGGGTGGGCAAACAGCGGCCTGCGGCCCAAATGTGGCCCGCCACAGTGTGTTAAGTGCCCCGCGGAAGCATTAAAAAAATATCTTCAAATCCGAAATTTCCTTCAACTTATCACAACAAATGTTAGTGCTGATTTCTTAGACTCGCTTAACCGAGACCTGCTTCTATTTCACTAAGGACATACGGCCCTCCTCCAAACATGGCCTTCTCAAAATGGCCCCTGAGCCTAATTAATTGCCCACCCCTGAAATAAATTATTTCGAAGCACCAGCCGCCCACGACATACACATGGACAGATTTACGCATTCAGTCGGCAGCACGTTAAAGTGAAAGGACGCAGAACATTAATGAAGTAATGACTACGCCAGTGTTTTTCAACCGGGGTTCCGCGGAACTTTGAAGGTTCCACGAGTGACTGCCAGGGGTTCCGCAGGAACAGACCGAAATTGCCTGGGATGAATTCGCGACCACAGGTCTATGCCGTTATATAGCCACTGGGATCATTTCACAGGGTTCCGTGAGCAACGCAAACATTTGCTGAAAGTTCCGCTGCAGCAGAAAGGTTGAAAAACGCTGGACTACGCAATGCAGTAGACCCCGCGTAATAAATCCACTGGTAATAAATTCGCCGCTGATTAAATCCAAATCGAGTTGGACAGAATCTTAGCGTAAAAAAAAACGGTGGTTCGTACATCCAGTATTCATTCTATTTTCTGATTTTTGGTCGCCGAGCTCTTAGAAATTAGCACGTGTTTCACGCAGAGAGCACGTGCTTTGCTAATGAATCATCTGCTGAGCATTTTCTGAGGAGCGTAGCGTGCAGAGATTGAACAAAGCATTCTGTACGTTACTGTTTATTTAACTCCAATATTGGCAGAGTTTCGCTTAAAAAATGCGCCGCTGAAATCCAAATATGCATAGTACGGAGGTGGATTCGTTATGCCGGGTCCACTGCACAAATCTACATACGACCGCCCGAGCAAAAATTCGCGGGCATCTATCTTAGCTGTTCCGATATGCACAAATGGAATGATTGTGACGTAAAACAAGATTGTGGAGGTTGGGAAAGAAACAATCTCGGGATTGTGTAAACACAGTTGAGCGCCACTGCAGTACAGACGCACAAGGAGGCGCTGGTCTTGCTCTGGCGCCGTAGAAAGTACAATCATGCCGTATGCAATAATAAACAACTAGGAGTGTGTTTGGATCAAAGGTCGGGGTTTGCCGACTCCTTGAAGTAGTGGTTTTCAACCTTCTTTATGCAGCAACCCAGTTTGCAACCCAATTTAACCAACGACCCCCTTCCGAAAATTTCCAGTCAGGCACATGACATGCAGGTGTGTTTGCACAATAGAAAATCACATGACTAAAAATAACGTACGATATCACTGTGTTGAACAAGACTCATTTTGTAAATTCATGCACCAGGCAGCATCAGTGAAAGAGACCCGTGCCGTATACACAAACTCCACAGCACAACTCATTGAAAACTACAATTATTCCCAAGCTACTGCATTCAGATATCTGATTTACAAACACAGCACATTCTTACGTCACAAGCTTCTTTGTGTGTTGCCAAACGCAACAGTACTGTAATGGTCATAATCACGCTCAAAACTTTGTAATGTTCATAATCACACTTAAAACAATTTTGAATGTAAAAGTGGGTTATCATATCTCCAAGGTGATCCTATTATTTTGGCTGCGGCAAAAAATGGTTCCATGTAAGAAATATAAAATATAGAATTATGAATATTTTTATCAGAAACTCTCGCGACCCCTAGAAAAAAGGCAAACGACCCCTGCGGGTGTCGCGACCCCAGGTTGAAAACCACCGCCTTAAAGTTTGCTGAATGAGACAGCACTGATTAAATTTAGAAATGTCCCATTTACGCTTATGCGACGCAGTGGGAACTTCTGCGTACACGTTGACTACGACCAGACAAGTTGTCTCAAGCTTACGTGAAAATTAGGGGTACGTAGCTGGGGAAGCACATCTTTTTGTTGCGCTGAGTTAAACTTAAAAGCTTTATTCTTTGTATGAAGCTACGGTATCGACAAAACTTGAATCCTGACCAAAACCATTTTCAAAACTTATCGAGTTATTTTTTGAGTTTTTAAGCAAGTTATACAATATTAGTGTGGTTCCTGAAAGGAGATGTATATGTCTCAGTATTCTTGCCATCTCTTAGTTTGGGCAAAAGCAGTGATTTTTGCGCTAATACGTTTCAGTACATAAATGGTTTCCGGTGAAACATGAGGTCATACAGCACCATCAACATTTCGGCATTTGCAAGCTATTCAGCTGTTTGTAGACTCAATGGCTCTGGAGTCGGAGTCGATGATTTTTGCAATCTTACCCGGAGTCTGAGTCAAGATATTTTTATTCCCCGATTAGGAGTTCCAAAAAAAGTTACCTACTACCTCTCCGGTAGTATTTCAAGCACTAAAATTTAAAACCGACCATTGCAAAAACGTTTAATTATGTCGTCAGAATACAATTGTCATGCTTCGCTTCCATAAAGTTCGGGATTTACTCAGGAGTAGAGGTTTGAGCCACGTGCGCGACCGTGTTTGCATGGTTTCGCCGCATGCAGACCGCCCAGCAGTCTCCTTTGAAAAACACCCTGAACGACTGATTTTCCGTTATAAGACCAAAACCTTTATCTACTCACGAAAGCGTTCTTTACTAGTTAACATGCTTTTGTGGCGCCTTCTACATTCGGGAAACGCAGCGCATTAAAAAAAAATTCGTATTACACAACATCACCTTTGCACGCCAGTATGCATTTGCAAGATAACTCAAGCCGATCATCGTGTTGATTTGCAATTCACCGAGTTCATGTTGGCTGAGTCATATTAAACAATAAACCATTACCATTACCATCATGGATAGTGCTTGCTAATTAATTTGCGAGTGTTGCAGGTTCTTTTAATCTCTGTTGATTCAGCAACACGAACCACCAACAGCTACCCGTAGCCCCCAGGCAGTTTCAGTGTGTAGCACAGAACCAGCTTCAAACGTGCCTCCGTCAGCAGTTTCGGCCTTGGGTGATATAACCGCGCGGCGCCCGCTTGTGCTGAGTTATGCGTGCTAATCTTCGAGTAAGAATCGTTTCACGCAGTTGTACGGAAAGTATTGTTCCACCCTATTGCCTCGTAGCTCACTACAGCAGTCCTCTTCAACCTTTCTTACTATGGTGCACCCTTAAAGATGTTTTGACGAACTCATGCACCCTATTTGCTGACTCATCCCCCTGTTCCCCACCTAATTGCGCCCATGTCTGTGAGTACCCTGGCCTAAATAAGCAAGTAGCCTAATTCAGCAACTCAGCTAATTAATTCAATTGATTTTGGGTCACTGTCTGTCGCTTACGAATCACAAATAATCGATTAATTACAAAAATTAGCCTGACATGGTCGGATGCCTACGCACCACCCTTTAGAATGCGCGAAGTCTAGGTTAAATCCTGAAAGTCATTCTTAGGTTAAATGGTTCATTTTTGCTAACAGAAAGTTTTGTAAAAAGTATCTGTTTAGTGTGACAAATTTGTGATGCACCTTTGTGAACCCTTTCGTAGTGGTGCACCCCACGCATATTTTGGTGCACCCCAGGGTGCACCGTGCACACCGGTTGAAGAGCGCTGCACTGCAGTACACGCAGGCAATCGTACGGAGTTGGCGTACGTGTAAGATTTTCCTTTTGTTGCATAGTTGCGGGAAAACATCTACATCTGGGGTGTACAACCTTTTGCTGCCGCCGGCCGCATTACTTTTGTTTATGTGAAGTACGGTCGCCACTGAGTTCGAGTTATGTTTATGAGATACGTTTACATCGATATAATACAATGCCACTCTTTAGAAGCATTTTCTTTTCCCGTAATTACACTGTCCTACACTTGTTTCTTATCAATAACATCGATTATTTTTAGGGCAACCGGAAAACCTTTTCAATATTTTGTGCACCCTGCATGGTTATAAACTCTTTTCAGAAGAGATTTGTAATAAATATGCAGCTCAGACAATGTTTTTCCAGAGCCAAACCTTTCCAACTAAAAACAAGCCAGAATGAGCCAGATTTTGTCAGGCTTTTTTTTAGTTCCAAAAAAGCCAGAGGTGTTCAAAAAAAAGCCAGCAGAATTTGAAAATCTGGCTTCAAAAAAGCCAAATTGGCAACCCTGCCGGCATATGTCAAATTGCGTATTCATTCTATAACTCTTTGTGGCATCACCATCCAGATTGTTACGCATCGTGTCGACTGATTTTCTTGCCTTGTATTTGCTCTGCTTAAATATACGCCAGCACTGCCGCCAAATCTTATATTTTCAACAATTACATGTAGACGGCCACAGGTTGTGCACCGTTGATCTATATTCATGACCTTGGTGAGTATACAACCGAAACAGGTGTGGATTGTCGCAGCTGTTCCACAAGCCTTTGCGACGTCTGCGTGTAAACGTTGAAGCCTTCTCGAGTGCAAACTGTTCCAAAAGAATACATTTACGCAACGTGCCCGGTTACGTTGTTTCGTGATTATTTATCATTGCCGTGGCTTCATCTGCAGGCGATGTACATGTTCGTGACGTCACTGGCAATCGCTGACATAACTGTCGCGGTGATTGCGATACCGTTTGCCATCCTGACCAAACTTGGACTGCCTCACTCGGCACCAAAGCTGTGCATCGCCATGCTGTCCTTTATCATGGTCCCGACGCAGATATCGATCTTTAATCTGACAACCATTGCCATTGAGAGGTAAAGTGTTGACTCAAGAATCGATTGTTACTCTTAGTTTAAAGTAAGCACAAGCATGATACAAAGGGAGCATTGACCAATTTTGGACTGTTTACGGATTACGCATTTTTGAATAATTATGTGTGAAGCAAGCGATGCCGTGTTGCAAAGAGTAGTGCAGGGGTTGGGAACCTGTTTATTACCACGGGCCGTATAAATTGTAGATTATCGCTGACGGGCCGCAAATAACAATTGATTTTATCCTAACATTCTACCTTTATCTGCCTACGAGGGATAGAAGCTTCTTACGACATACTATCTAAGTACCTGCTTGTCAAGGAGCTTCGTTTTGACGCGATCTTGCACTTTAAATTGGGTAACAAAAATTCTGGTGCTGGCCTTAAATGTCCACGCGGGCCACAGGTTCCCCACCCCTGGAGTAGTGGTTGATTATTTGTTAATTACGGATGATTTTATCGAGTGATGGCTAAGACATTATTTTTTTTTACCCGGTTATTGATTAAGCCTTTTACGAATTGTGATTCAAACTATTTACAGACACATATCTTCAATCGACATGTAGTGCACAACAACAAAAAAGGCCAGCCATCATAGAAGTAACATTTTTGGCACACAAATAATTTGAATTTTTTGAAACACAGTTTATTCATGTCCCGCAATGTAACGTTTTGCGTGAAATTGTTAGTTTTTATGCTTTTTGTTGGGTATTCATACATTGCCGAGAAGAGTTCGCTTGCAGTGAGTTAAAGCAGTGGTGTTATTTGGGTAGGAATGGGGAAACGTCGTTCCCCCTCTCGTTGGTTGGGGGTCGACGTTCCTCTAATTTGTTCATGTTGCGCCGAAATTATTGGCACCTTCATTTGTCCATTTGTGTGAACTTCTCCAAATGAAAAATGCTCACTGTATTGGCTGTTGCGGGCCATGTCTCAGTTTTTATAATGTTCCTCACTTTGTTTTTTTGGCACTTCACCGGTTATTCCCACCAATGCAGAAACTCACCCGCAATCAAAAAATTGCATCGAGACGATGCGTTCGTTTGTTTTAAAATAGTTTGTTGAACGGCATGAACTATTTTAATTGGAACAGTTAAGTCCTACGTTTTCGCGGTAGAAAGTGTTTAGCCAGCAGCCGTACTAAGCTATTGTTTTCCTTTTTCAAAGATGATAGGCAATTTGGTGGAGAGTTGACGCTGTTGTTTTTCTTTAAAATTAACTGAATGTTCTACTGTGAATAAACTTCGAAACCAAAATATCATGATTCTCGTATGTAAAGTCCTCTAAAACGATCAATCAAGGCGCTTAAATAATTATTGTTATCGAGGCAGCTCTTATGAAATTTGACCCTTTGCTTTCACCAAAGCGCACATTTTGAAGATACCGTTTTCAGGAATTGATTGTTACATCGAAAGAACATCGAAAAGTTTTTTATAATTATTTCTAAACATATGTAGAACGTGTCTCCGGTTTGCTAAAGATATAGTTGCGTGTGCTTACGGTGTACGTTGGGTTCTGGATTGTTCGGACATCGCTTTGCGAACTCTGATAGTGGTAGCGAACGTTTCTCCAATTACTGCTGCTTCTGTCGTTTTGCGGTTGCATCACTTCCGTTGTACTGGCAAGCGGCAAGCACCGTCATACGAAAGCTTCTTTACCCATTTTGGCAGCTGACTTCGAAAATTTCTGACCAAGTTCACCCATCCGTTTGTTTGGGTATACTGTATGATTTTGTTTCCTGATATGATTTCCTGAATTCAAAACACCCTTGCGTCTACGCAATTCAACCCAGCTTGGCAGCATTGCAATGTGGAGCTCCATGTATAAATTGCAATTTCAAGGAACGGTAGTGTTCCCCAGTTTGTTCACGTCTTGTATCTGTGTTATTTTTTGTGCTTACTTTAAACGAAGAGTAAGCGGCAAGTGGTAAACAGCGGCAAGTGGTAAACAGCGACAAGTGGCGAACAGCGGCAATATCAGGTGCGTTGCCGTCCTGCAGATACATCGCTATTCGCAAGCCCCGGATGCACCACAACAAACTGACCCCCCGACGCTGCGTGGCGATCATTGTGCTGACGTGGATACTTTCCATTGTCATCGGAATGCTGCCTCTGATGGGATGGAACATCGTTGGGAAAAGTAACGAAAATGATTCGTCCGATTTTGGTGAGCCGGAAAGATTGAATCAAAAGTTAAACCGCTGTGTGGTTGAAGCTGCATGACAGAGTTGTAGGATCAGGTGTAACAAGTTAAAGTCCTTACAGTGAAATTGTTTGGACCACCAGGTAGTACTTTAAAATTTTCAGTGTACTGTAGGGCCAAACTGGCAGGATTCCAAATTGGATGTGGGAGAACAATGCGTTAGGAAAAAGTTGGCAACTCTTTGTTATCTGTTTGCAGTTAAAACCAGTGTTTTCCAACTTTTTTGGACCATTCCCAACCTATCATTTCCAGAGTCATGATGTCCACATGAGAGACAAAATTTAATTCAAAAACCGAACTCCCATCTAAGTGGAGGAAGCCTTTATCCGTTTTGAAAACTCATCAAATTATCACCGTTAAACGTCAAATTGCCCTGTGGGGCGTGTACCCCACGATGGGGATTACTGGATTGAACGAAACAAGTAAACCGGATGTTGAAGTGGTCTTCACGGTCTGAAGTTATTTACATTCAGTGAACGGTTCCATTATTCGGTGATCCCAGAATTAATGTTGTGTCGTTTCATTAATATATGTTCAGCTGCTGTTTTTTGAAAGGAGTTCGCGGACTCGCTGAAACGTTTTCGTGTACTCGACTGAGCCCGCACTCGAACGAGTCCGCGCACTCGGGCTTTAAAACGAAGTGGTAGTTCAAAAGCGTTTTTGAATCTTTCCGCACAATGGACTTTGCTTAATATTTTGGTGTGATGAAGTCGCAGTCTAGGTACGAAATCTAAAGATATCCTTTTAGAAGACGTCAGCGTTTTATGATTTCCAAAAATCTGGTAACAAACGTTTTCATGTTCCGGCGCCAATCATGAAGGTTGAAACTTGATGCAAAACGCAAAAACGCAAAACAAGCGAAACCGACACGCGCTGTTCCATCACCGTTCGACCATAAGCAAACGGAAAGTTGTGTTTCAGACATTGATAGATGGCTTCAAAACTCGACGAGACCCACACCTGTGACTTGGATTGCGAGGACCTCAAACACCCCTAAGGAAACCTGTATCTTCATGCAGGTTTGTGCTAACTGTGTGGAAATAGTTACACTTTTGTAAGACCCTGCTGCCAGTGGCTTAGCCAGCCAAAGCCAAAATGTTTGACTTTAAGCGAGCAACAGTATTTTGTTTGGGACAATGCTTCTCAAAGCAACAAAATAACTAGATATGTTAAAAAATTTTGAGGGGCATGGCCCCCTGGGCCCTTCTGCTACGCCTGTGTCTGCTGCTAAGTTTATCGCAGATTTCGGGTCGTTTTAACTGCAACCTTAGATATTCCTGTCTGTATAAATTGAAAGCGGTGAAAGACACACATATTTGGGAACGCTTGACTATAAAAGTTTGTTGTTTTAGTATCGGCAGCTGGTGAAGATGTGGAATTTCCTTATAGGGGTAGTTTTTTGGTTCAGAAAGCATCAAAACGCCACACTTCGTTGACAGTAGGAAGCCGCGGGGTTGAAGACCCGCAAGATGGAAGAACCCGGAAAAGTTACTTATAACGCGTTCCGCACATCGATCACCATGTGCAGTATCATAGAAAAAGGACTGAAATTAATTGGAAGGTGATTAGGTTAATCCGGTCACCTCCGTATCGGGGACAATACCGGATTTAAAACCTGGTCTACTACTTCGGTTCCGAAAAGCAATTTTCGGAATAGAAACAAAGTTATTCCGAACACTTATGACGTAGCGTGAGATCTATTTTCCCATGATCTCGACCCGATCTCTGCCGCTGGGTTCAAAGGACGTTGGTCGGTTTTACCCTTCAGCTGTTACCGGTTCATTCCACGGCTCCCGGCTACTCATCTATCGGCGGTGATCGATATCGCGGTCGAGGCGCTGCGATCGCAAATTGTTTTTTGCCGCAAACAATTTGTCGTGACGCAGGTCATGGACTTCGATTACATGCTGTTCAATTTCGCTGCCTGCGTCCTTCCGCCACTGCTCGTATCGGCGCTGGCGTATTACGTCATCTTCGTCAATGTCTCCCGAGCGGGAATTGCACTTCATTCCTCCCATGCGCCCTCGACGTCCAAGCTGAGGACCAGCGAGAGCGGAGACGCCTTGTCACGCATGAGTGACCACTACAGGTTTGTGCTTTGGGTAGGAGGGGATCGCGATGGTCAGAAATCTGCCACAACTGATATTAGTCGATAATGCGTCCACTGTAGTCCGGTGGTTCTCAACCTTTCTTTAGTGGTGTACCCTTTGGGCAACATTTTGTCTATCAACTACCCCTTGAGTGTAGCCATGAGCACAAGAATAGAAATGTACCTATAAGCATTTTAGTTGTGAATGTACTCAAAAATTATGTCCCCGTGGAGCACCTTTGCGTATCCCAAGGGGTGCGCGTACCCCCAGAACCGCTGCCTGCACTATGCGATCCTTTACACGGCGGCTTAAGGGGGTGGGTAGGTGGCCAAAAGGGGGAAAAGTGCTCAGGGTCAGCGTTTGTAGAGATACCAAGTGCTGCTGTAAAGGTTCTATTGAAATCGGGAGATGGCTTGCGTAAACGAATTCTCATTCCTTCAAGAAATTTCTTTAAAATTGTATTGAGTGATCTGAGTTTTGGTTTTACTTCTTTTACTCCGTAATTTTTGTACTTGCAGTCGCCTACATGAACTCGAAGGCTGTCTGTTGAACTTTTACCGCCATTTTAGTTGAAACGAAAAGTGGCCTTTGCCTTCAAATCTTAGGTGCTGTGTTTTTTTAGCTGCAGTTTTAGCATGAAGGAAAGAAAATATTCACGACTGGGGAAATGTCGGTTAAACATTAGGCAAACAAGGCGTATGCCTTCGGCCCTGTGAAAAATAATGCGTTTGATGTTCGTAATACGTTTTCATGACTTTACGATGTTTTATACTGTAATGAGAGTATAGTTGGCGTTTGTCTATGGCTACGTGCCCTTCATTTCGCGTGCACATTGCAATACTGTACTCTTCTGAGAGAAGCTAGAGTTTAAGTGGTTGCAAATCGTTGCAGTATCAGGTTCAGACTTCGACATGTAGAATCTCTTCCAAATTAGATCTCGATGAAAATTAGAGCTACTCAGTTTTTCGAAACTAAATTAGAAATAGAATTACCAATTTCGCAAAAAGTAGAAGTTGAACTAAGCTCCGAACTAGAACTACATTTAATCAAACCAAGTTCAATGCATGTGCACTTCGTACCAAATAGGAATTCGCATAGTTACGAGAATGGCAAAGATTCGTACGCCAAGGTTAGCGCGTTTCGCGGCGCTGTGTGATTCGCCTCGATGGCTGAAAACTCGTTCCGACGGAGCCGATGTTGCTGATTGCTGTCTTACGTTGCAGTGCGTACTAGCCGTTCGTCACAATGCTTACTATGACTGTGTGGATGTGTGTGATGTGACTGTGGCATGGCGGTTTGATCTTTTCGTTGCGCTTTCCTTGCGCGAGATGCATTCTTTTATCACTTGCTGAGAAACGCTACTGAAGAAAGTAGCGTTTTCCAGGGCAGCAACCAGCTGATATTTTCGTAGGAGGGGGGAAATGATTGTAATTTGTTGTTGTACCTAGCAACTAAACATCTTTAAATTTTTGAGGGACAATTGCCAGTTTGCCCATTGGTTACGGTTCTGGCATTTTCGGTAAAAGTCGAAAGTGGAATCGGTGGTTTGATCTTAAGATGGTAGAACGTTTGACATTATACAATGGCTTGAAGCGGTTCAGCAAATCAGAACCAAGTGTTTAAGCAAAACTTTGTGCCGATTTTATAAATCGGTGGCACTAGGTCGTTAGTCACTGGGGAGAAACACTTATATTAAACGATTTACCATCGATGATGAAAGATTGGCTATTTCAAATTATGCGCAAGAAAATGTTTAGTTCTTAAGTTTCTATTTTATTGGTTGATTTATTTTCCACTGAGATTTGTTTCACTTGGCATGGACCCATCTGCAGTTGCTGTCGTGAGAATCAAACTAAGCAGGCGTTCACTCATCGTTCCAAAAACACATAACAGGGCTAGTTTTATTTCTGATTCACTTTAAAAAAAAATAAAGTCGCGCGTTTATATATATCTATTTTATGCACACGTGCTAGTTAAAACGTCTTACAAAAAAGAGGTAAAGAAAATTGTTATTGAAAAATATTTATTGAAACATGTCATGAAAAGTTGAAACATCCGACTGCAACGCAAAAATCAACTCCTAAACTTTAAAATTTTAGTTGGATTACGCTCAGAATGAAAACCGCAAAAAGATTCGTAGGAAGCAGCTGTGCTCCATGAAACCAAATACCCGTATTTCGGGCCACTTCAAAAATGTTCGTCAGGGCCAGCAAAACTTTAATCCAGCATAGAATTGGGTTGTCAAAGCACACTCGTCAACTACGGGCTTGGCACGGGAGTGGTAGCGCACAAAGCCAGGTTTAGTAATCTCTGNGTGGGATGAGAGATTTAGGTAATTGCTTATCAACAGCAAGCGTTGCAGTCGTGCCATTGGCAGCGTGTGACAAGGGCAAAAGTGCAGGCACCTGGTTGCCGAATCGGGTATGCTTTGCATATGGCCAGTAAAGATAAACGCCTAAGACCAAGGTCAACTACGATCTGCAGTAGCTTTGTTACGTGCTTCGTAATCAAACCAACTTCTTTGCGTTACTTGCAGAAGCAGAGTTCAAGTGGAAATTGCAAGACGTGCGGTTATTTCGGATGATATTACATCGTCCAGTCTGAGAGTACGGGTATGTGATGAAGGTTCATTCACTATTTTCTCACAATTTGGAAGTGACTACTTGATACACACAGCAACAGCAATGATTCGTTAAAATAACGTTGTGTGCCCTAAGTCATATTTCCCCTTCTGGTGTGGTCAAGTGAGGTTAACGTCAGATCCCGGACTCCGTTGGACCTCGCGTTTTGTGAACTAACGCTCCATGTTTTTGGACTTGAAACGCATCCTTTTGCTTTACTGCGGTAAAAACTGTTGCATGTTGCTGAATAGACTTTCAGTGCGGCTTTTGTTTAGGCAAAATAATGTGTGATCGCCCATAATTTCACTAATTTTATTGTCAAACAATTAATTTTTTGTGCGAGGGAAAACTTCTGAACTTCATGTTTTCTTTGCTTATCACGTGCGCGTACTTTAAGTATGTGCTGTGGAACAAAGGTAATAAACGCGTATTTGAAATTATGAGGGTTTGGGATTCGCATTCTGCTTCGCCGGAATTTAAAAAACACTGAGCTTAGAAACCATTTATTGCTATTCCGAGGTTCGAGCCTGCGCGACCCACGAAAACTTTTTACTGCATCGACGAAAATTGTTCCTCGCTACACGAATGCCCAAGTTTTGCTTTTAATCCTAACAAAACTCGGTGGTTTGGTTACAAGGCGAGAGAAACGTTGAAGCTTACCACTGGCAGTAAACTGTCAAGGATAGCGGCATAGCCGGCATTTCGGTACGTCCAAAGCGTTGTTCTTCCGAACGTGTCTGTAGATGCTACGGAAGTTAACAGTAATTTCGGTGATGGCACTCACGTTTCGGCGCAGTTACAACGGCTGTCAACTCTGACGATCATTCTGGCAATGTGCATTCTGCATTTTGTTAGTTGACATGATCGAGAATGCAGGAAAGTGCAAAGGAGACTAATAAGCTTGTTGTCGCAGCAGCCTTCGTGCGAGCATCCAGTTCCGCATGCGAATAACCACAATGCGGTCCACACTCCATCTCACGGTGATGCTGAAACAAACGTGTCTTCAAAACCAGCTGCTCCGCTCCAGCAGGAAACTGTTCACGCATCAAGTAAGATGCTTGTCGCAACAGTTAGAACCGCTTCTGCGTTTTTTTCTCTGGACTCCAAGTTACACTCTTCGCTGAAGCACACCAAACGCGATTTTTCTCTCTTGAGAGATTTGTTAAATTTTGCAGAAAGGAAACAAATATTGTGAGATCAGTTGTGTAACGTAGGGTTAGACAGGCGATGCGGAATCTTCGAATGATCTCCAGTGGAGACAACTTTCAACGACACTTTTCTTTCACTGTCGGAACCTACTGATGCAGAAGTGGCCTGACAATTATTGCGAAGATGATCGGCAGTCAAGCAAAGCTATATTTTGCCTTCCCGCTGCTCCAGTTCGAAAAGATCAATTAAGACGACATGCGTCTAGGCCAGTGGTATCAAACTCAAAATGCTCCGAGGGTCAAGTTTGGACTTATAAAGTAACTCAAGGGCCGCATTATGACGCTGACACAACAATGGCGGTATCTGAACCTTACTAGCCCTGGAATACTTTCGTGGGTTTATCCAACCCTAGTCAAATGCGGCGACCACGTGATAACTACGTAAGCACGCGTCGAAGCGCTTTCCACGCTTCAGTAGCTTCATTATGTTAGAAGGTGCGCTTGCGGTCATCCTCGCTCTTTTCGATTTTGCAAAGGGGTTTTGCAAAGTGAGTTTGGGTTCAGCAGACCCGACGTTATGGTTAGTGTGAGGTGGCAAACGCACGCTGAACCTACGTTATGGTTAGAGGGGGGCTAAGCGCCAGGTGGTTGTAAAGAGCTAAACCTCACTCAGCGCATGCTTCTACGCTCGTGTTAGCAGTATACAACATAAGAAGTTCTTCAGGCCCAACATTTTTTTTGTTATGAGTAATTCAGTTCAGACATATATGAAATCTTCACTATCCCCCTTTTCATCAAAAATCGTATGATGTTAGAGTACAAAGTAACTTTGTTAGTGCTCAAACTGCTCAATGAGAGTTATATTTTCAGTGTAGTGTTTGTGATAAACTTTAGTTGAAGGAAAGTATATATTTTTTTTATTTTTGAAAACCGGTTTCATCACACCCAACGAAATGCTTAGTGTGACAAAAATTGAACCAAAGTATTCCAGGGCTAGAAACAATTTTTGCATCGTATTTCCTGCATCGTGAGTTATAGGCAAATCATCTCTTGGCTTCTCTACGTTGGATTAAAAGGAACTTATTGACTCGCTAACTAGCCGAGCACTTTCAAACACTGGTGAATGAACTAACAACTTAAATCTGAATTGAAAATTCTCAAAAAGCGTCGCGGGGCACAAAATGCCCTCGCGGGCCATGCGTGTTCGAGACCCCTAGTCTAAGCATAGGACCACAGGATGCACTGTCACGCTGCTTTGTTTACTGACAATTAGACGCTGCGTAAGTGCTTGAAGACATGTGGACGCTGGCTGCTTGATAAATGTGTTGGGGTTTTCTTCAAAGGTAAACATCGCTTTTGTTGTTGCAGTCGACTCGCCATCAAGTTCCTCCCCTGCTTCGCTTCACCAAGTTACGGCGGAGAAGCAATTCGAACGTGAACTCTCATCAAACGGTTTGAAAGGTGCACATGTGAAGGATGTACCGTATCACTGTGGAAAAGATTATTTGCGTTTGTACAATTGGTCAAATAGGGCCTGCACGGTGGATGCTGAGGTTGCCAATGCATGCCCCAAAATTAGCACAGTACTTGTACAATATTAACTGGTGATTTATGCAAATATGCCAGCAAGGATTTAAACAAAATGCAATCTGAATCGCTCCATTGCAGTGCTTGGGTGCTGAGCTTTGGTCGTATGTTTACCCCAACGCTGGTCGGTCACGACGAGAAACTTGGATTTTTAATAAGATCACAAAAAATCAACATTGGTTTGACGAATTACTACTGTCAAGTTACGTCATGGTAGAATGGTGAAAATAAAAAAAAGAATAAGCGGAAAATAAATTTGTAACGATGTTATCATGACCAAAAAGTTATCTCGTGGTACGTATTGGGACCAACCTGCCAACAACAAATGTAACTTATTCTTAACATCATCATTTTAGAGCTCGTTTGAGAATCCTAGCATTGTTTGTGTTGGTGTGGGATTCCACTGCAAAATTTGGTTTGCTTTTTATAACAATATACCACTCTTTCCCTATCCCACTCAATCATTGATTGAATTAGACTTGAGTCTTCGCTTTCCTGCTCTTTTTCCAGACGTAATCTTCAACTAATGTATCAAAAGCTATAAGTCTGTAGAAAGACCATTGCGCAAATCTGTTTTTTACACAACTACAGAAACTTCGCAACAGAAATTGAAGTTTCGGACATTTATGAAATGTGACTGTCCTGAGCGTGTCGTTGAACGCGCAGATGCCTTCAGCATCTCGGTTTCGTATGAAAGGAGAAACCTGACCGAGTTTCAGGAAAATATGTTTTTGTCAGCCACCTGCCAAGTTTATTTCACTCGGTTGAAAGGGTCGCATCAGCGAAAAAAATCAAAAAAAGCAATCGCGTATTGGGTAAAATAACCCAGCGGTCCATTAATTTCTATTGTGTGAACTAAATTATTAGAACAGTATTTGGGTTCAGGTATTTTGGTATTTGATGAATATTTTTAGGTTTTCTTAACTTGCTTTCAGCACAAAACTACCTTTAGTTGAAGAAGCAGTTTGTCACTGATGAATTCATTGTCATGGTCACAAAAAACAAGCAACATCACCAGAATGCATCATAATGCACCGATATTTTACGGTTTAGGTAGGAAGCTTATTGATGTGTCATTGAACGCATTTGTCTGTGTTCTTTTCTACGAAAAGTGTGTTTTTTACGCTAAACCATCTTTTTGTATTTTTGACAAACATGAAAAGTTGAGGGGCGAGGGAGAGAAACGATCTCTTTCCCGCAAAAGTTCATGAAAATCTGGAGTAAGGCAAAAATGTTATTCTAGCACAAATTCATGATCGAGGTTGGGTGCCAGTGACTGTTTTGTGTTGTGACAGAAAAGGTAGTGAGCAGGAACTGTGTGTTGATTCTGCGAAAACGTGTTGTGGGTTTTTGTACGTGTTCACGCTATTTTCCACGAAAAAAAAAAAATTCTGAACTAGCAATTTCAGGCATTCTTTTCTTCGAACACGGCTCAGCTAGAACCGTTACGTTAACCCACTTCTTGATTCCTGAAGTACAAACAAATCTATCAGTTAGCGACTCTTTGCAATAAACTTCATTGCACTTCAGAGGTTTGAAAAACACATGAACTCACAACCGGTGCTTTCTGATCCTTTCGTTGAATTGTTTTCGAAATTTGTCGTCACTGATATATTTCGTCGCCTAACACGTAAAGAAAGTGCGTCAATCAAGCATGGTCTTGTAGAGATATCATAAGAGTGTGGTTGGTGAACGGTGGGGAGTGACTGGTCTCCAGCGGTGTGAAAAATACCGAAAGCAGGAAATCTCCCATACGTGTCCTTTTTGATCGTATGGACATTTTTTATGACTTTCAGAAATAAAATGGCGTTTCCGGGAAGATTTGAAAGCAACTACTTGTGTAAGAAACCATGGCAATGCAATGCTGTCAGAACAAATGCTTTACTCTCGCTGTCAAATGCCTGATGTCATGCTCCTTTTAAAATTGTTGTTGGCGTCGTATCAAAATACGAAAAACAACGATATATGACCATAGCGTGTTTGATGAAGACATTTTATGTTATTTTTTCTGGTCTCTGGTAACGTTTCTTGTGGATTATGACGAACACTGCTTCTGAGAGCAGTTGACATTGACAGCTCCTAAGAGCAGTTGACATTGTTATCTGGTGCGGTTCGATCATTGTGTTTGAGTAATTCACTTCGAGTTTGTTTCATAGATATTTTTGAAATGTGCTACAGATGCTGCTGCAGCTGATCAACAACAAATAGCTGGAAACGCATCAGCGATGTGTGGGAGTAAGAAGGATGAGAAGGCACTGGTGCATGATGGCGTCACTTCTGTGTGAGTATGATATAGATTGAAACAATGCTGAAAATTCGAACCACCGGCGGAAATAACTGTTCGTCAGCAAATGTCTACGTTTTTTCCGTTGGCAGTATAATGTAGATCAGAAGTAGCCAACCTTTTTGAAACTGAGAGCTACTTTTGAGTACCGATTAATGCGAAGGGCTACCAGTTTGATGCCTACTCACGAAAGTAAAAAATTTCTCAATCTGTCTTTAATTGTGTTATCATTAATAAAATTAATGATGTTCCTCTATATGAAGACACTGATCATGTTAATGCTATTTTCAGGACAGGCTCGCAGGCACCATGCAGGTGACTCCTGGACACGAGAGTGCAGACTCTGAAGTACTTGCATGTAATGCAGTATTTCCCAACCGGGGTTCCATGGACCCACAGGGGTCCCATAGACAGTTTTTTAGGGGTCCATGACCTTTGTATGTATAAGATGAAATGACAGCAATTTAGCGAAATACCAAACTACCCGCCGTGGTGCTGGTGTACTTGGGAAAAGACAACGAATCGAGCAGAATTCCAGGATCCAGGCTACAGGGCAACACAAGATCTAGCTCATGTGAACCACCCCATGTTTATTCACTTGATCAAAGGTATCCAAGTTGCTATTATCCCGCCTTTAACAATGCTTTTTTCACGCAATTCCATTAATTAGACATTTGGATTGTTACGCAACAATGTCAATTTGTTTCGTGATAAGTTCCACGAAACATTCATGATTTTTGGTGCGAAAGCGAAAGATAGCCTTTTCTAGCAAAGACCACTTGTACGTAACAGTATTAACTGGATTTATTAAATGAGGTCCACAGCTTTCAGCCAAATCGTCAAATGGTCCATGACCCTGAAAAGGTTGGGCACCATCAGCAGCCATCTTTTTCGCATAATGCGCCATTGACAGAAGGAAGTAGACAAATGCCACCTCGACCTGTATTTTCTGTTCATGAGGCCTACCGAAAATGCCTGGGATCGAGGCCGTCATTTGCCGGTGACACCAGTCGCGAGGCACAATTTTCTGTTGGTTATTGTAGTCGTTCAGGGAGGAAACATGAGTTCGTTGAACTTTCTTACTTGTGTTCATCAACTGTCCTCTCGGTTGGCTGACTGAGTAAACCGCAATTTCGGTTCGCCTTCTGATGTCCTTCACAAAACCATACCGTGCTGCAGATTTCGTGAGTCTGATTCTGGTAGGAATGTACGCTGCGGCAAAGGTGTCGTTAATCGCAAAAACTTTCTTCACCCGGGTTCCTGATTTTCGGAAGAGAGCAGATTGTTATTTTCGCCANATCCTGACATTTATAAGCGNCAGTATCAAACGCTGCAACAGTAGCCGTTACCAAGAAGCTGTTAAAAAAGTGGTTAAANTACAGTACAAGCAATATCGTGTAAAGAAAGCAGAGAACCTAGTGTTTTGACAGGTAAGCACGTCGAACAGTCGCTATCCGNCGACATTGNGATAGGTTTTGCAGTTCCTTCACGTGTAGCCATGCGTTCTTACGCAAAGATTAAAGACACGTTTTTAGGTTGACACATTTGTTGCACCCTTGTCTGCTGGTTGGCACGTGGTAATGCACTTTCGCTTTTGGTATCGCGCTGAGTAGAATTTATTTTATTTTTATCTGTGAGTGTTGGATTTGAGAGGTGGTGAACCGTTACTTCAGCACAGGGGTTAAATTTTTTTACTGACCCCTGAGTAACCTCCATTAATGTTTTCTCGTGAACCTCCACAGATTTTTTAGTTAAACAAAAAGCCATAAAGTTGACCTGGCGTTCAAGACGGTACGTTTTCATTCTGAGTTCCGATTAGGATTCACCGAACTGAAATTATCCTGGAACTTGGCGGTGAAAACGTTTGTCTTATTCGGTACCACAATGTCGTTTCTCCAGTACTATCACGAAGCAAAAAACTCTTACTCGCAAACCCCAGACAGAAAATCCCTGTTTTAGCTTGTAGTTATGATTTCGTCACGGTTTCATTTGGACAACGATTACTTTTAGGTTTGTACAATACATGATTGCGACGTGAAAGGTCAGCGGTCTCGCGTTATTGACGACACGTTCAGTGATGGGAGAAACAGAAGTATAAATTCACGTCGCCCGCTGTAATTGGTGGTCGTATCATGCTAGGAACGAATGATTTACTCAACTCCAATATGCTTCACAACTCTTGTGCTCCAGAGCAGCAGGAAGGAATTTCAAACTCGCAACCGGTTCATGCTGCGCGTCACCCAGAGCCGTATCAGCCGCACTCCATAACCCCCAATTGGGGGGGCACGCTGTCACAGGGGGCCCAAAATTCAGTTCCGTCGCCACTTAGCACCCCAGAGAAAGCTTTGATCCCCAAATTGAAACATGAAGCACTAGAAATCAGTGAAGTTAAGGGGCCCTTTGAAAGAAACGGGCTTATGCATTACAGTTACTTTAGGCCGCTTTGAAAGCGCAGTAGCCTACTTATACGTTACAGTCGCTGTTGGGCCCCTTTGAAAGCAAGGCACTTTACACATTACAGCTGCAAATAGGGGCCCGAGGCAAGTGCCTCGCTTGCCTTCCCTAAAACACCACTGTGCTATATAATCCTGACAATGATCTTATATGAGAATATGAGACCGATTGAACACGTTCTGCGTCATCCGATATGCGTACTTCCTCACCTGACGTGCGCATGTAAACACTGTAATGTAAAGTTATCTTTATATTATTGAACACATTAAAGTTGCTGATGAGTTTATCACTTCAAAAAACACAGGTTTAACGCGATTTTTCATCATTAAACCTATACACACAAGTCGACTAAAAAACAGATCTGGGCGGAAAAAGCCCTCAATGGGAGCCCTGGTCACATGCGGCAAAACCCCTGCTACCGTAACTTGAAGAAAACATTTGAAGATTTATTGCCGTGTTATTGCTACGCCATAAAGACCAAGAGTACAACAATCCGCTAGCAAGTTTCGCGATCTGCCTCTGCGGCAGTGCTCTCACTTTTAGGGATTTTGTCCCTAGGTTGGAACTTTTGACCATTTTTAGAGATTTTTAGGGATTTTCATAAAAGTATGAAAATGTGTGAAATGAACTATTTCAGTTTCTTTTGCAAATCATATTTGGTTCTATTTTTAACATTTATCATTGGCACTCCGATTTCATGCTGCACCATCACAGATTTAGGGATTTTTGGGTACTGTTCTAGGGATTTTTGGAGTTGAATTTGTGAGAGTCATGCTCTACAGGCAAAGGATCGGACATGAGCCACTTGCGCTAAGCGTTTCGGGGGCCTCGCGGTCACGACTTCCCCCTGATGGACCTCGCGTTCATTTATCCGGCCCTGCCTACATGCCTAGTTGTATACGTCCAGAAGTCAGACTTCCACTTGATCAACGTGTTTTGTGTAGTGATTGCTGTAAAAAATGTGGGCTACTATGACTAGCCCAGGTGGTCTTCTCTTATTTTGTACTGCGTAGCAGCAAGATACCTTTGGTGCTTACGACTAAAGTTCCACATTTGCGCAGCCTGCTGTTCAGAAAGCCAGACGGAGTTAATTGTGTAGTTAGATGAGTCTATTTTGGGGGTTGTCCCAAAACAGAGTAGTGCAGTTAGTGGATTATCGACGTTAATCGTTGCGTCCACGTAGGCCTTAGCCTCTATTTGTTAACATTTATTGGCGATTTGAGATACAAAATGTGAGTAATCTAAACATGTGCCATGCACCAGAAGATTAACCGTCCAGACATCAGCAAGGTTTATGCATGCGTGTTTCGGCCAGTAAAAAGCCCAATGCGCACGCTTTATAAGCATATATATTTCACTTAAGGTCATGGTAAAGTTTATCAATTTGCGCTAATGAAAGAAAACCTTCATCGCGGCACACGCTTTGACCGGCCTCATGTTTGCTCCTTCAGTAATAGCCTAATGTTTTCATAACTGAACGATAGGATTGATTCTGATTTCCTGCAAATTATTTTTGCATTTGCGTTTCATTACGACATCTCTAAATAATCGTCGTCAATTGAATATCAATAATTTACGACCCAATTCCTTTTGTTAGGCTCGTTCNAAAAATTTGTTGGAAACTACGAGCCTGTTATGGGTATTTGCGGGAAAATATTTATAATTAATTCGCACAGCCTGCANACGCTTTTCATGCTGTGAATTAAAAATAAATTTTCAGAATGTCTAGTCCCCCTGCAAAAACATGAAGGCCTCCAATGAAAGACTTTCTGGCGACGGCTCTACCCATTCCCCCCGGAGACACGGTGGGTCATTCGGAGGTAGTTACCCCTAAAGCTTTATTGTGTCCCCACAAATTTTGTCGTGCTCAGAAAAAATTTTTTTAAACATATGATAAAAACAAGAATCGTTCCCCCCTGAAAATGCATTTTGCCCCCCAAACATTAAAACCTGGCTGCGGACCTGGTTCTGCCAAAGTTGTTTCTGCAATTGGGATATTTTGTTTTGAAGGCCATTCACCTCAAGATGTAGCATAACATAACTTTCTTTTACAAATCACCATTAGGGGGCCCCTGTAAGCATTTTGGGGGGGCCCAGAATTGGGCTGATACGTCACTGGCGTCACCTCCCATCTGTTTTTTTTTCGCTGATACATCTCGGTCACTTTTTGTTGAGACATTTCGGTCAATTGTCTCACAGTTGTATTAAAACTCGCCGTAACAGTCTTCATTAGCCTATATTTTCAGACATTCTAACCGAATTGACTAAATTTTTTCGGTCATTTCAAAAACATCTCGGTCTATGACCGAAAAATGACCAAAAAAACAGTCTCCGATGCATTCTTTTCCATGGCTTCTGGAGGACTCCCCCCAGCCTTTCATGAAAATCAAACAACCCTATTTGTTCGTTTGAGCAGCTTGTCGGGGCATCTTTCGATGCGTTATTCTGAAAGGTGTGCCAACGTTCTCGTTTGAAGCGCTGTGGAATGTTTGTCAGAGAATGATTCATCGTAGTGGGCTGCTGCTGCGATTCAGGAAATCAGCCTCTCGGAAGCGCGATCAACTACTTCTCCCAGCAAAAGCAACAAACATGTGTTTGGGATAGGTCATCACTAAGTGTTACTTTTGCTACAATGCAGTGCCTATGCTTTGCGGTGTGATAGCTTGCTGGTAAAAATACCCTCACGATCGATATTGTTTCAGGTGTTCGTCGGCGGCATCAAGAGGCAAATTATCCATTCATTCAAATGCTGATCTGCTGCTTTTGCAGGCGGTAAGTCAGTGAATCGAGTTATGACTTTTCACGGAAAGCGTGTTTCGTGTGAAGACCTAAACGTTCGAAACAAAAACAACTCCTGTTGAAACGTTCAGTGAATAACTACTGTATACGTGATGCCGCGCTGCCTTTTACCGGCGCCCCTATCAAGCAAAATAGACTCAATATTTCTTCAGAGCATCGGTTGCTTTTTTGTAGCTAGCAAGTGCATGCAACCACTACATCGTTGGAAACTCGCCATTCTGCTACATGAAAGTGATTAAAATGTTTGACTGGAACTAAGTTTTCAGCCTCAAGAAGCGACCCATTGCACATGGCATCATTTGATTTTAGGCGATGGGTTTGTAACGTTTCTCTGAGTGTGCTCTCTGAATAAAACCTACCGTTGGTGTCTACATACCATGTGCCAGAGCTGACTTGAGCCTGGTGTTTTATTAAATGCTTTGCATCCGTTTGTTTATCAGAAACGTCAGATATCGCATCGTCGAGAAGTGAAGGCTGCCACTCTCCTCTGCATCATCGTTCTTTGTTTCGCCGTGTGTTGGTTGCCAATTCACACTTTGAATCTTATCTACAGGTAACTTGTTTCTTGCGATGGCTTGAAACAAACGTTACAAAATTTAAACAACGCCGTGCTGTGGTTAAATAGTTCATCTGACTTCGCTTCAGTGCGAACTTCGTTTGTGAAAGTGGGTCCCAACATTTTTTATTACATCCCTCTCTTTGCCTTTTGAACTTTTCATTTCCTCCCGGTGTAATACAAAACTAGGAGCACATTGATTCAGACATCAATTTGAATAAAGGTGGGATACTTCACGCAAATAAGGGGATAACAATTATTTTTCTTTTTGGCTTAAGAGATTCGGTCAAGCTCTGATTGAATAAGTTGGTTTTTACACACCAATAATTCGAAACAGCAGATAAGCAGTGTTATCGACTTCACAAAGTGTCTCCATGGTTTGGTGCCTTGCGCAAAAACTCGGTTTAGTGGCATGACCACTTCCGTAGCGAACGCCTGAAGTTGTGGTAGGAAGGGCTGCTGAAACGTTTTCATACCATATATAGTGTATGCAAGTGAAGTTTTAATTTCCTACGAAGCAACATCTACGCTATGCCTGGGGTGCTTCAGGAATTGTTTAAAATCCACCGATGCTTTAGTAGTTGGTACAGTACTATTTTCTGAACTCCACCAACGTTTACCGTCTTTACCGTGTTTGTCTATGTACCAGCTAGCATATCACAGAAAAATCACGCAAAACTGGTAATTACGGCAAAACAGGCAAACCCTTGAAGAGTTGCTGTTGTCAGACGATTTGACGCGCAATGAAATAACTAATTTTCACAGAAAAGTGATTCTACCTTTGACCTTGAAATATTTACTGAACCTTTGAGAAGTTGACCTGGGGTTAGCAACCTCTTTGCACATTTCTCCTTTTAAAGTTAGTCCACTGGGTTTTAGAAAAGGTTTTAAAGTTAGTCCACTGGGTTTTAGAAAAGGTTTTAAAGTTAGTCCACTGGGTTTTAGAAAAGGTTTTAAAGTTAGTCCACCGGGTTCTAAATAAACAGTTCGTAAAACCGAACAGCTGAGCATGCATGTATCAGCATGTTCTTAGAGTTGCTACGTTAGATCAGTGATTCTCAATGTTGACCATCGGTGGTCCACCTGGAATTTCTAGTGGTCTGCAAATCCTTGACAAATATTCGGGAAAATTGTAACTTTTACTGCACAATGACATATGCAAGACGATCTGTGAAATACAGCTTCGACTAGTTGTTCATGATGTGTCGGCATAGCAAAGTGGTCCATCGGATATTTTATTAAAAAGATGGACTGTGGGGCAAAAACGGTAGATTCACAGACAGGGACTCATCAATTTAAGGTCCACGATGGATAAAGTTAAAGAAGCATTTGATACACAGCAATTTGTGTTAGATTGTTCAAATTCTTTTTCCACAGGCTATGTTTAGGAATTACGGCATAGGTAACAAACTTTCGAAATGGGGGTTTCCCGGCTTGTGGATAAAATTCTTACCACGCTCCAGCGGGTGAAGCATATTTTCATTGAGAACTATCGTGGAAACGTAGAATGCACTATGACAGGGGTGCACAACGTTTTCGCTATTGCCACTTGCACTGCGTTTATATTTTTGTGAATAATGGCCATCAGTGAGTAAGCTTTTATTCTTTTGCATTGCTTCTGCTCTGCCTCCACACAATGATTCTTGCCAGCTTCCACACGTCTGTTTGGTCGTATTTTTACTAAGTATCCTCGTATAGTAGACAAAGTTTTTTTTTGCACGGCCGCCATAACTTATATTTTGAATTACATGTGCACGGCCGCATAAATTTTTACCGAAAGCCGCAGGTTGTGCATCCCTGCACTATAAGAATCGAAGCCCTTAGCGTAAGCAAAAAATGCTTTGGCTGTTCCTCGCTGTACTGTAGGTCTTCTAGTGCGTTACAGGTATAAGTCCGAAAAACAGTCATTCCAAAGACCGAATCTGGCTGCAGAAAGTTTGACTGTATGCTTGCCAGGGAGTTAGCCGTGAGCTCTATGTCATGAGATTGCTAAGCGAGTCAAATTTTCAAAACCCAACAGAGCTTTGAACGTTGATAAGGATGATACACAGATAAGAACGCCTGCGCGAGACGGGCTTCGTTGCGTATGTCGCAGTCTTTTAAAAATTTGGTTGCAAATGTTATCTAGAAACTATATATCGGGTGTTGCTAATCTGTTTGCAACAAAGAAGCCATCAAAAACTACCCCGCTTGTTAGCGGTCAAATCCCCGTGTTGATGCTAGTGTTTCCATTTTGTTTATTTAGCAAAACATTTCCTGCAGTCAGGTTGCAACAGAATGTTGCCTAAATTTTCGTCGTTTTGTCATGTTTAGTTGAAAGGTGCCAACAAACAATCTTGAGAATGTTAATTTTCACGAATAGTTTTCTCCTTCGATTTCTACATTCAGCGTTTCGAATATTGAAGTGAAAAGTAGATTGTTGCAGGCCGGTAACCAGGGGTAGGGCAACAGCAATCTACAACGGTTTTGCTCAACCCCGAAAATATCAGCAGGTTGTGGTCCTGGATTGTTGTCATTCCTTGTCGGCAGTGACGTGTTTCGTGCTTGTTTCGCAACCGTTGCTCTACGATTAGTGTGCGCATATGTTTTAGTACCAACATTTTTGGCTGCAATTCACAACACAATTAACCAGGTTGGTTTTCTGCGCTACGAACGCACAAGTGACCTTCAGTAAGCCAGTCTCTGGGTTCGCTGCTACGGGAGATTTCACAGCAGTAGGGCAAAAATTGTTGCCGAATTTCATTTAAAACATCGTTTTTCATTATTAACGCCGGGTTTTACATGTAAAACATAAGCTTCGTTCTTTTGGACAAAACGCCGGTTGCATTCTTTGTTTGGTTGCTGTATTTTAAGGCATTTTTTCAAAAACGTTTTTCCTCAATTTCATAAATATTGCAAAAGTGTGAAAATTTTACGTGCTGAGAAACAGTTTTTTTCCGGGTGATGCAGAATGCAGTGTAATCCAGATAAGGCGAATACAAAACTTCACTTTGGTAACATTGCAACCGAAAGTTCCAGACACACTTGAACAAAACCATAACTCGTGGTGGCGAACGGCCATCTGTTGGCTGCTGCGCTGAAGCAGTTGTTTCTCCCTGCGTTTGTCTATTGTTCGTTAGTATGACATCATAGCGCTTACGTGCTTTGCACTTGGATAAACCCGAACGAATGTAATCGTACAGTAGTTGGGCAGCTATGGTTGCTTGCCATCGCAAGACCGCTTCAGACTTCGTATAGACTCCGGGCGGCTTGCACTTGAAAAAGCGTTTTATCTATGCCCTTGTCCTGGAGCTGAACCGATAGAGTGTGGAAAATCAAGCGGGATGTTGTACATTCTCATCTGTTCGTGCCTTTTCACATGACTGGAGTGATTTGGTTTTGAAATAAAAGCGAAGTACAGTAAGGTATTCTGCTAATTACGTTTTCCCGTTATAATCGACCCTGTCAAAACCAGCAGTGCAACTGAAATGCTGTAAAATGCCCAGGTTTGCCAAAGATCACCATATCGGCAAAATCAGCATCAAATGAAATTCATGTTGGTGAAAATCAGTGCGTGAAATTCTAGATTTGTCAAGGTACATGCCTCGTGAGACAATGACCGTTTCCATACTTCGCTATCCCAGCTCATTGGTTTTAAGTGAGGAGTATTCGCACACTTTGTTTTATTGCAAGGGAAAACGCCGCTAACCACATCGAATACGCCGTGTTAGGATGACTGTGTTAACCAGGAGTGGGAACCGCTTTACTATCACGGGCTGAATGAGTTGTTGAATATCACTGGCGGGCCGCAGCGATTGTTAATTTTATCTTAAAATTGTACCCTTATCTACTGTCAAAGAGAATAAGGAGAGAAAAATATGAGGAGCGACAGACACTTCTCTTGACTTATATTATTGCGTAAGTATCTGCTTGTCTTGAGGCTTCGTTTTGAAGCAATTTTGTTTTCTAAATGGGTCACGAAAATTCTGACGCGGGTCGGATTTTACCTGCGGGCCGGAGGTTCCCCACCCCTGGTGAAAACCAATTACTGTACTTGTGGACAAACTAAGTTTCTCACTATAGGGTCGAGGTATTCTTGCGTGTATCATGTCTCTTGTTTTAGTAAACGTGTGTTGTATAAAATCTTATGTTACCGTGTAATAATTGTCACGTGATTTAAATAGTTCCAGCAGATTGAAAGCGTGTTTAGAAAGATTGCATTAGTTAGACCTGAACGCAGTCACGCGCAACCTGGTCCACTCCGCCTTTGTCGAAAATACCGAACACGTCTGATGCAGACAACTGAGGGCAGCAGAACCTCACCAGAAATCCCATTACCTTGGCGTGAAACCACAGCCTCCTTTTGCAGTGACTGAACTCCTGAATGCGGGGCGTAGGGACTAACGTCGGGTGCTGGCTTTGCAGATCATAGAACTGACTGGATTGCGAAAATCGATGTTGAAGATTGAACGTGAGCCCAAAAATAACGAATTTTATTCGGCAGAAAACTTTAACGAACCCGCAATAGTGTACTAGCTGTTTCCTCGCAAACTAGAATAAAGACTTCTGAAAAGACGAAGGCAAAGATATAAGAACAAACAACTGTTCTGAATTATGTTCATAAAGTTGCAATGTCCAAAATACGAAGGGTGATTGTGGATGCGAAGCAAAATGTGCAAACGTCCACTGAAAACTTTGTTCTATGATCCATGCTGATTTGAGAGCTCCCATGTCTCACTAATCGCTTTCTACGCTGACTCTTCTTTATTGTGTTAAAATGAGAAGCTTGCGCAGAACTACTGTTTTGCTTTAAACAATTTGTCTGCTTGAGAGTCGCTTTAATACGTAGCATTCGTCGAATTGTGTTGCATTGTTTACAGCGCCTCTAGCGATGTGCAATAGCAAACGGTTTTGAACAATCTGCACCTGTTTTCATATCAGAATCGACAGAGGACGCACTGTCCGCATACCAGTAGCGGTTTTCAGCGTTGCAATACTTCTGTCGCACGCAAACAGCACGGTCAACTTTTTCCTGTATTCGTGGAGACTGAAGGCTTTTCGGCAACAACTCAACCGTCTCGTTTTGCGGCGTTTCCGACGAAAAATGCTAGACTAAGAATCTACGAATTGTACTATGTTGAATAAAAGGTGTGCGTTTCGTTTTGACGGGATGTTTGTTGAAATGCAACGTACGAAACCATTTCGCACATATTGCAATGTTCACCACTTTTCATTCTATTTCGTCGGTTTTCTGAAGATATAGTTCGCCAGTTCCGTATTGCTGTATTTCGCTACTTTTCGTTTCATTTCGCTGGTTTTCGTTTTATTTCGCTCGTTTTCGTTTTATTTACTGCACTGCGTGTGATAAGATGCTCTTTCCGCTGCCTGGTCGTTTGCAGAGCTCACATGTTGGTGCATTTTTTTGAGACGCAGTGGAATAACCTCTTACGCGGTGAACTTTGGTTTCATTGTCTTGTCGGATGCAAATTTAACTATCAATTTAATTGCCTTACATCCTGGACGGAATTGCTTGAAGTAGTTTTTTTTAATGGAGCTTGGAATAATTTTTTAATTGGAATGAGTTGCAGATGGTGAACTTCAATTTGCACTTTGTCCACATAAAACTTTACATGTTAATGAAAGCTTTCTGTTCAACCGGAACTAGTTCGGTTTTCAATTGATCGCTTTGGAAGGCTTGGGTTAGTTAGCTACGTGTTTTCTACGTCGTGCTTACATTTTGGATCAAAGTTATGGTCTAGCATAAACGGATTTGTTTTTTGTTAGTCCGACTTATGTTGGCTCTTACAGTGGAAGAAAATGAAACAGCGTCAATCGGGCCCATGGCACGTCGTAAAACGAGATGACCGACTGCTTGATCTTGTCGCATTTTTAGTAAAAGAAACTGCGTAGGCCGTTTGGTTTTGCAGAACCATTGCTGCGTTTGATGATGAGGCGAGAGTGCGTCACTGATTTTGGCTCGTAAGTGATTTCTCTGCTTGTCCATAGGAATAGGAATCACATGGGATTTGCTCCATGGGATGGGATGGAGCAGTGCGGACTTGCAATTTGTCCCAGGTCCCATCGTAAGTAATTTGAACGTCTTGTACCACGAGTTCTCTGAAGTGGAAAACCATTATTATATGCACACAGCACAGAAAGTATTAGAAAATTTAAGGTTGTTGGGCCCTCCATTAAGCAAAAACCAATAAATGGGTCTGCCAGTTTTTCATATCCACTTCTGGGGGAGGATCGTGGGCAGCAGCTGTCACTCGAAATACCTCGCGGTTTTCAGCAATCTCTGGTAGTTCTGGCTCCACACCAAGATGGGACCAAGCAGGGTTGAGAGATGTAGTAGTCACTCCACCTGTCCTTGGTCAACCTCTGGGCCGCTTTCCCGTTGGTGTAACCAGCAGGACTTGCCTCGCCAATCTTTCCTGGGACACTAGACCAGTGGTTATCAAAGTTTTTTTTTTCATATTCCTCCCTTACAAAGCTGAACACAGTCAATTCCTCCCCATGAAAGATAATTGCAGAAAATTCACACTACCTACTGTGAAGAAAAAATAGACAATTATGAACCTAACAAACTATAACTTGAGCCACTGTAGTTAGGAAATCCGATTTCCGACATTTGACCTAGGGCAACCTTTCACGATGAGAACGCTGGAAGCACTGCTTGTTTCTGCTGACCAGTGCTCTTGCGTTTCGAGGGTTAGCAAAAAAACATGCTCAGAATAGTACTGTATGAGTCACCCTGCATGGAAAACGCAACTTGGCTGGTTGGGCTAGCCTACACCACTTACCACCATGCAATTTGTATGTTATGGTTTGAATTTGAATCACTTTTGCGTCGGTTAGTTTGCACAATTTTGCTACAAATCCAAGCTTATCTTCTTTAATCTCGAGTGCACCACGTTACCATCACAGCGTATAAAACTTTTGTGTGCTACGGGATCAGTTCAGTGCAGTACGTAGTTCCCAACCTTGTCAGCACTCAGACGAAACAAGAAGTGTTTCCAGAGTTTTCATCGCAAAAGGTTACCTTAGGTCAAATGTCGGAAATCAGGATCCTTTTACCCTCTGCCTGTCTGCGTCCTGTGAACCAATCTAGTTGAACAGCTTTTATGTGTTGAATAAACAAACAAAAAAGCTGAAGGTTTTTTCATCCATAGCTTTCCGTTTCATCCAAAGAATTAAAAATTACTCACTTGGTGAGCCAAGTGGCAGGTAGATGATAAAATTGATGCCGATTTTGCGCATTTGACGTAAGGTAACCTCGCGCGATGAAAACGCTGGAAACACTGCCCGTTTCTGCTACAAGGTATGGTCGGAGGCACTGGTGCCACTCCTAGTGTTTTTCCACAAGATCTTGTGTTTTTTCATTTGATCTAGTGTTCTATTGGTTTTTATGGCCATCTAGTGTTTTTTTTTATGAGTGAGCTGAATGTAATTAATTGCACAATTTTGTGTGATTGTAACTGTAATTGAGACCTTTTGATTTAGTGC
>JGI24159J19872_10000139_pt1 | contig 48096 bp, 26 predicted proteins | sample Ectturendosymbi4_FD_19872 | JGI IMG/M metagenome (IMG submission 19872) | reverse complement strand
AAAAAAAAATTGCACGCAATATCAGCAACGTCACATTTCCAAGGACAAGCCAAGCCAGAGTCAGCTTCTTTTTCAGGTCTTCGATTCACACATACCGCCTACATGCATCTGTAACTGCAGTGCTTAACGCGCCACACGGCCGTCGGATGAGGGCCAAACCTAACTGCGTTAGATATCTATTACATATAGCTGTCGTAGACACCAGATTGGTGTGATAAGTACGTAGTACGCCAAGTAATAAGCCGAAGCGAATCACAACGTGCGAACGAACCTCTGGAAATGCCGTATGCTTAAACAGGTTTGATAGGAATACCACACTTGCTGTGTTGCAGACGCTTTCGCACAAAATGGCTTACGTATAGGACACGCCTGTACCTACTGACCGGGAAAGATGGGTGTGACGAACTTTCATGACTGTGGTCACATTTACAACACTTGACGTTTCATGGCAAACTTACGGGATCAGTCAGCCAGTGGCGAAGAACAACAGCCGTTTCTTTTATTGAATTTGTTGGAGTCACTGTTGTGACATGAAGCCTTGTGATGCATGGCCTTCTTTAAGGAAAAGCCTTATGCACGTCTCATTCTGATACCTTGATTATGCTACTCCAACAAACACACATTTCATGGAAAAAGCACTGTTAGCGTTGACCTATAGTACAGCGTTGACCTGTATTTCTCACCGTAGCGAAATAATGTATGCAGGTGCAATTGAAATTCTGGTTTGTGCAAGGAAAGTTATCCCGAACACTCGGTTGTTTTATTAGTCACGTTCCAAGTAAGGCAGATGTAAAAATAGTCCGCGATGAGACGCAGTCACGCACAGCTTAGTGTGAATGACGCAATTTTTGCTGCACGGATTTTTAGTTATTCCAAGGTGCAGTTAAATCGAAATAACTCGCGGTGTTGATGGCTTCACGAAATAACACTCCGATGGTGAAATAAGAAATGGACGGGTTTTACTTTTTTAGAAGTATTTCAGGAAACGTATGTAGCAAACACCTTGTTTAGAAAAATCTTTCACAACTACCTCACGGACTCGACGAAATATCAGTCAAATGACTTTCAATGGCTCCGGGAATAATCCTATACACAGACAGGATATGCAGTTCACACGACCCTATCATGCGTGACAACACGTGACACATGCTTTTGCGTGCATGTGATGACGCACTGACTATAAAAAAATGCTACGTGCGGCCAATACAGCATGAAGCCATGCAGTCGCTTTTTTGACGAAAGGGCAAACGTATCGGCAGAATGATTTGGCCGGTCGATGCGAAAAAGGCACGGGCAGGGAGGAGCCTGTTACGCTGAGCAGGTGTCGACGTTGGACCTTTTCAACATAACACGCTGGTGGCAACGATGATCAGCTGGAAATGAAGCATCGAAACAAGGTCAAAAGGTTATAAATGTAACGTCACAGTTGCACTGACAGCAACTGAAAAGCAGCGGACAGGCGAAGAGTAATCGCAACCAATACGTCAAGTCCCTACTATGTAAAAATCTAATAGCAGGTGCCCACGACCTTCCAGTTCTAGAATAAAATACAGTTCTACAATACAATGATACACTATCTATTTTGCATCTCACTGTATTTTGGAGTAATGGTGCCATACGATATACGTGGTAATCAACTGAGACATATTTCCAGCACATCCTTCATCACCATGCGATATGTGCTCGCAGTTTAGCGCAGGACAACTAAGAAATCATACTCTCATCGGTATGGGCTTTGAAGGAGTTTTCCAGGGAGGGCAAAAGTGAAATTTCGTTTTTCTCACTCGAAACTAAGAAAACAACCTTTTTTTTTGCTGAAAATTCTATAGGAAAATATCAAATTTCAAAACCCATGGAGAGAGCCAAGCCCCCCTCCTTCCGACGCCCATGCTCATCAGCAGTGTAGTCAATATTTTAGCATACAACGCGGAAGTGGCATTAAGTGCTCGCTGAGCAGTCAGTAATTAAAAAAATAAATAAGGAAAATTCTTGCATGCACTGACCCAAAAATACTACAGTAAGTCCACGAAAGTTTTCTTAAGGGTCTGTTTTAAACACGCGGTGTCGTTTTGCAACTTATAACCTCGTCTACAAATGCTAAATCGTCACAATTCAATCATTCCTTGATTAAAAATTAGCAGTAAGAACATAAGGCAATAAAGAAGAATCTTACCACATTTCAGTGCTTCTCAGACCACGCGGTAAAGAAGTAAACTGTTTCTATCTTATAGACAAGAGCACGAAGGACAAGGCATGAAACTCATTGACTGTGGCTGAGTGCAACATTATTGTCTGAAATTTTGTTTCGGCATTTTTTTAAAGATTAAAAAAAAAGTAAATTATACTCTACGTTTTCGAGGGTTTGTTTTACTCACGTACGAGTACGTTAGAGTATTGGCCGTGCTGTTCAAATTTACTGATGATGCCATGCAAGCTCCTTGTTGAACCAGATACAGCTGGCGCAGGATGTTTTTTTTATTCAATGTCAAAGTTTTCTCAAAATGTGGACGCGGATTCGAAAAGTTGTTTTCAAAATTAATGCTGTGCAGATGTTCGCGCGTGCGTCCGCAGTTTCATTTTTTGACAAATTGCTCGTTTTTCTCACCGAAATTATTCAAGGCTATCCTTCAAAAAGATGACACCGGGCGCCCCATACGTTACACAGCCGTGATGTTTACTTTTGGCGTTCGCGTCATTGACGCTGTCTGGCAGCAAGCAAACTTTTCTTAATTTCGCCTCCGAACAAAACTGCTAATTACTTACTATAAACTGGGCGGTCGTCTGTGGCGCTAAACAATGTCACAATTATGTCGCGAGTCACTCAAAGAAGCGTCCACTGACGAAGCGAGTCATGGTGGGATGCTGCTACCAGAACCGGGTTCCCAAATCAGCATGGCACGCCCCGACAAACCCGACGCGCTTAACAGCAATTAACCGGTGCAAACCATTACTTACGGCGCGTTATGACAAACACCAGTGCTGATAAAGTTCGTCTCGTTCACACCGTGCCATGGTTTTTAATTGGCCGCGACGAGAACACTTTCAGTGGGGGTGCAGCCGCTTTGGGAAAATGTTTTGGACAAGATGGGACTTCCGGTCCGACCGCTGTTTGCAAAAAGGGCTGTTGGGGTCAAACCGTTTGTTTTGACAGCAAATTTTTGGAATGGGTTAGTAACTGCACGTTCACACTCTACGGAACACGTCCAAGTCTTCCCTTAGTGAACAACAGAATCCTACAAAAACAAGTGACGTTGGGTACTACGCGTTATACTGTTTCTCTCTTCGGAAGACCAGCAATCAAGTGATTTAGACTGATCATCGCGGCAGACATAGCATTGAGAGACTGCTGCAGTCACTGATGAGTCTCGTTTTTGAAAAATCCATCGCACCTTGAGAGAACAAGCATCACAGACAGGAACCGCTAGTCTTTGAATTTGTTGCCACCACCTCAAACGTGAACGTCAGACTGAGGTGAAATCGCACGACGTGGCCGCATAAAAAACACAGGAGAAAAAGAAGCAGTCATAGTGGCCCAACCCCAGAGTAAAATTGATTTTAGTAATTGGTATTCGTCGTAGAATTGCCCCTTGATGCCACAACTAACGTAATCGCGTAAAAAGACCGTCAATTTGTTAGCTCGCATTTCACTGGAAGAGGATCTCTGTTAATCCACTAAAGGTATTGGTATTGCAATGCTTGACCAGACGGCCTGCACCGGTTTTTCAATCTTTTAACCGCGGATCCCAAAACATTTTTGTATGTCTCTAAAATACGCAAGAATGTGAATACGACAAGATATTTTTCAACACCTCTTTGCTTAACTTTTTCACCAATAATTTCAACATATCCTTCGAAGGCCTATATTTTCTGAAAGTACCAAACCTAGGCATTAACCTTAGACGAAACACTGATGACTTATGTAACGCAAAAAATACACCTTGGAGGAAGTAATATCAGCTGTATTCTCAATGCCAGTAATTACTCAATTATTATTTTTACTTTCAGCAACTTTATGAACTTGCAAATTTCTCACCTTTTGTCAATTTTTTTTTCACTCTCGAAGTAGGTTGCCTGGTTCTGTTTGGGATCTCACTATGCAGGTATATGCAAGATTTTATTAAATTCATGTCATTGAAAACGGTGAGAGTGTTTTGAGGATGCGTAATGTTTTGTTCAAATATATTCAGTTCCACTTGGACAGCAGTAGGTCTGTTTTGCATTTCAATATTATGTTGGCACAACTGACATTTTTATTACGTTTGAATACGTTATTCCTCGCTTTTCATTTTTTATTTGACACAGTGGCAGTGATAGGTTTTAATACAAGTTACCGCAGAAAATGGGGCAGCAAATCATTTGCATGGTAAGAAATTCGCTGAACGTTTCTTACCATTTCACCGACACCGCAAGAACTATGGCATGGTGCAATGCAAACAACAAAGCACTTGTGAACAGATCGTGCTTACTCAATAAGTTCAATAGTTTTCGTCCACGTTTCAAACTTTTCCTCACATTAGCAGCTTACAATTCTGTGAACTAGCAGTGCAAATTGATTACACATTTTCCAACATTGAGCCGCCCGAAATTTGTTAACAGTATTCCTCTACGATGTTGATCCGAAAATTTTTGCAAACAAACTCCGATGTCTATACCTTATCCAAAATCCTTTTGGGGTCTACCTACAGGATGCAAATAATATTGCCGAAATCGAAAACTGATGCTGGCTATGTCCCTGCCTGCGTTGGTGAGCAATCCCTGCCCATGGGTGGTCAGCACATGAAACTTTACTGCAACATCACAGATGAAAGCTGGAGTAGGTCACCTCGAAAATATAAAATCAGCTCAGTAGCGATGCGCCTAGTGCTGGTGCTAACCAAGCGCTGGACAGCTGATTGCCATCTAATAGTTAATGTGACACAAGCAACTGTAACATCACTCCGGCCTCTGGAGCACGCTTTGCTCTTTCGGGTAGAGGTGAGTCATTTCGCCATGGCAAAGTTAAGCTTGGTACTTTTATGGACATCACCGTCACAACCACCTCCAAGGTGAAGTGCACAGGGTGCTGAACATGGGCATCGTGCTTCAGACCTGGAGCAATTCACCACACAACTAAAGAACCGACATAGCAGCCCTGCAGCTTCTGGTGCTTGTCAAGCGGTGAATGAAGTTCATGTCCCACACACGAAAGCAACAACTGCTGCGTCAAACAGATTTCTTACGGTGCCTCCAAACTTTCATGAAATACAGTGGACGAAAGTGATAGCGAATGCGTTAGGCAATACCTGACACAAAAAAATATATGTTCAACTTGGCCTGCATACAACTGTTTTTGTCGTTCTTATGTAGGCCCATTTTTGCTTGAACGCCTTCCAAGCTTACAGAAATCTAACAAAAGCTTTCCAAAAGCAATATCAAAACCCCAGTGATGAGACATATCAGAATCACTTTTACCACTAGACGCCAGACGGCCACAGTGCAACTCAGTGCAGTGTGCCTCGTAAATGCAGTGCGGTCGAAATCCTGATAATTGCACGGCACATCAAAAGCGGCAAGAAACATCGCTAAGTGTTGCAAAGAACGATTTGTTGAACACTGAATTTTGCGGTATAGTAACTTCGAGACCTGCCGGTACGGTTAATTCCAATGCATATCTTGTTTGTTTAACAGCTAACTCAAATCCAACACGGATCCAATTTTTTTTTCACTTTCAACACGCGATTGAGGTCCGAAGATACGGATCCTGTAAAACACCGTAGGAGTCCAGGGAACATCGCAGAAGCGAACTTTCCAGATTGTCACAGTTAGAAAAAAATTGACAATAATTTTACACAAAACGTCCTTTTAAGAATCTCTCAGAAACCTTTCCGGGTTGTCCACTACCTGCGTTTTCTAGCACAGACAAACAAAATTGTCCTACAGCCTTCACCTGGCAAGCGCCAGTACATTTCAGAGTCATGGGGTGACGGTGCATTGCTGTGAGGGCGTCATCATTTTTCGTGCTTACTATCTGGTCCCGAAATGCATCAAACGCCGTTGCTTCTATATCGGCGCAATAACATCTTGTTCAGTGGATGACAATTTGAACACATCAAGCTTTCACCTATTTCTTGCACCAAAATAAATGCGGTCGGTTTTGGCAAAGCGGTTCTTTTTTCTGGAAAGCGGGCGAAAATATTTATTTAGTCCAAAACGTTAAATATTTAGTCCAAAACGTTAAACGGAATAACTAATTTTGGGTTTTGGAAAAAATTTAAGGGCCTGCAGCGCCATTCAAGATTGGCTGGAAAACCTGGAAGACTTGAAAGTAAAGCTAAGAACTGCAAGCGGCTACTTCGTCAGTGACGAAAACACGCGCAAGCATTAGAAACGTGTTACCGAGCCTAATCATCGCGTATTCTTGCAGTTGCACGCAGTGTTGGCGAGTAGCAATTCTAGCGTAGATTAACGCTCTCCCAGGCGTTTGTACAGAAATTCAGATTGTGACCTTTGCTGACGATTTCGTGATATATTTTATGAAACAGCACCCATAGATTTTGAAATATCCCAAACGTATTTTGGAAAACATGTGTTAAAGAAAAGTTTCTCATGACAGGTTTTTCGGGGTATCTTACGTGGGTCGAACATACTACGCAAGTTGCAAAATACAAAGCCACATAAAACACAGGAATTTAAACCGCAGCTAACTCTTCTGGTCAAAAATTTCCCGCTTGATGACAACAACAGTGGCGGTCACGATAGCTCCTTGTGTTAAGCGCGTTTTTTGCCCAAGTTCTTAATTTAACCTAAACCGCTCGCAACCGGAAGTGCGCGGCCCAAAGACTTCGGAACATTGCGCGAAAGTAACCAACCTGTAATTATGCAATTACAGAGAACATCAGTCCGAGTGCATCCAGGTAGTTGGGCATCAGTCGGGGTACCGTAAATATATCTAGAAAGCACGCGCCTCGCCACCGGTTAGTCGTGCTTGACAGCGCAGAGGTACTTCGTTTTGCTCTAAACGCTGAGTAACAGGTGGGGCAAGATCAGAAGAATCTAAGAAAGACCACGGCATAGCTTGCAACCTGTCTGTTGTCGTTGAACATCACTGGTAGCCGCTTGACCGCAGGCAACTGCCGATCAAGGGAGAACCGTTGGGGCCCTAATATCAGTGTGCGCAGGTTGAATCGAGAGCAAGGTGAAAAACAGCGTTAAGTTCACTTCGTACGGCAAGCAAAGAGATGCTGCACACACTGAAGTGACATGAAGTGGTATTTCTGACCTGCGCGGCCGTTGTTTGACCGTTGCGGACAACTCTTCGATTTTTGTAAAGAAAAGAGTCTATTCGTCAATACGGAAATAAGTACGTTAGAAATCAGTTAACGACGTTTTGTAGCAATGACGTGATCAAATAATGTCTTGGACCTTATGCAGGCAGGGAAGCTTGAAACGTTTGAAAAGTACACCCGAGCGCGCACCACGTACAGGTGGTATCAACAAACTAAATCAGGAGGCAGATGTTTCGGTTTAGCGGACAGGGCTCGCACGGTCTAGTCACTTTGGCGACCGACCAGCAACTTGAGAAATCACGCAAGCAAAACAAAATTTTATAAATATGAACTTTCTTTCAGCAAACCTTTTACTTTTAAAAAACAAATGCAATAAGAAACCACTTGTGAAGGTTTTTTTAACATTTAGATCTGGCGTGTGAGACTGGTTAGCAAAGTCAGCATCACAGAAATATGTAGAAGTCAAAGGTTTTTCTGATGCCATGGCGTTTCTTCGGTCAGTTTATAACAAAACTGAACCTAGGCAAAGATGTGTCACACAAAATTTTTAATTTGTTGGTGGACTTCAACATTCAATATAAAATAATTTCTTCACAGTGGAACAAACAAGAGAGTTTATTTGTACAAAAACTAATGCAGCTCACTCACCGTTTCAAGGGAACTAAAGAATGCTTTTTTTGCGTAAAATCGATTTGGAAATTTATGAACAGTTGCAAAAAAGCACACACTTTACGACTGTTATGAGACAGCTGTAAATGGAAGGCATGACGTCTAACCTTGATCAGCAGGCGACTGTTACCGAATCTTGCGAAAATAGACGTTGCTTGCAAAATTGTGGTCGTGTTCAAAGCTAATACCAAACGGGCGCTTGCTGCTACTGTTTTTTATTACGAAAACACAAAACAGGGACACCCTAAGCGATCTAGCGTTTCGGCGAAAGAGTATGTCTTGTTGGAAAATATACATCGAATGCCAACTGTAAACGTAACTACATGGAGTGTTACGGAGTTACATGGAGTGCGCAAGTTTGGAGTTTGAGTTACATGGAGTGCGCAAGTTTGCAAAACGTTGCGAAATGCAGGAGCTTATGTTCACCTGTACTGACACAAGCTTTCAGAGCGAGGGCAAATGTTTAGCAATTATTGGTGCTACTTTTTTGTCTTGGTGCTACTTCGTTCTGACATACACAGGTGTCTCATCCTACATGTCATGTCAACCAAAAACACTTAGATGCAGATACGTGCTTGACGCCGAAACAACAAACAACGTCAACGTGTGAACGACGCGCTACCACACTCAACTGTGTCGAAACCGTCGTCTCGCTGCCAAGAGCGCCGAAGCGACATAGCGCCTTTACGCGTCTTGCACTGACCCAGGCGCCGATCGTGAAAAAAGGTTCGCGACGGCAGCAGGTCGTGAGAACAACCGTTTCTCGTGGAAAAAACACCCTTCGCTCAATATATATATAAGCTGCAATCTCTGGAACTTCTTCAGCATGCTAGATTTTCGCTAGGTGACGGAATTTCTCTAAAAATATGCTCACATACACCCAGAGTATTGCATGCTGCTGAAGAAGAAGTTCTAGCGTGGCGATAAAATTTTGCTGTATAAAATCATCTTCCGTAGTCAATTCGGACAGAAGATTTCAGCTGCAGCGGTCTACTTTTCTAGGACGGAGGAACACACAAGTCGTTTAGTAGCACAAGTTAGTGGTTTCTCGTGCGACCAGTGTAGAAGCGCAACCTAAATCGAGAGACGAAGCACAGGCACATCGCTGGCGCGCATGGAGAGATGATTTTAATCGACGCGATACTACAGCGCTAGAAAACCGGTGTCAAGCGAAATTTCTGACTTGGGAAATTTCTGACTTCACACCATGTGCGCATGCGCAGAGTAATATTGCACGCACCAAATACGCTGAGAAAACTGATTATTAGGACTTGGGAATTCGTGTTTAGGTAAGTGTCTCAGGTTAGGGTTTGCCTTGGAGTGAGAAAAAGAAAAAATAATTGAGGTCAACGACTAATTTCGAAAATTTTCAATGGTCAAGTTATTCCCGTGCTATAGGTTGTTGTGGGTACCTGACATCTGTCCAAAATGTTTTAATTTACACAGCACACATCATAAAAGTAATTGCCAGACTTTATTTCTTTGTTTTCAGAAGCAAAATAACTGAAAAACAATGACAGGTCAGAAATTTCGCTTGACACCGGAAAGCAGCGATGCCCAGGCGTTGGGCGCGACGAAGACTCCCCATCAAAAAGTCGCTTGTGGTCGCGGCAGCGCATCAGCAAGCGGCCAACATCCAAACTTCATGTGAATGTCTTCTTCGCTTGAAAAAAACTTCATACGCTCTTTAAGTGTGTTTCGGCTTTGTTGTGGTGAGACCAATGTCAATTACGCTTGTCGCGTGCAAAATACGACAGGTTGCCGAAGTTGCCGATACTCGCCAATTAAGTTTTCGGCACGCGTACATGGGGATTTCCCCTCCTCAAATCATCAGTTCAAAAGCGCAGCAAACGGTTTCAGCGAAGAGCAGGTGCGTCGGTTTGATGAACAGAGATGCTTTGGGCGACCGGACATGCGTGTTACTCCTTTCTCGCGTCACTTCTCTGTTTACAAAGGTGCTATTAATTTGGGATTAATGTTTTTGTCGCAGTCTGCATGAGATCTTGCCGCTTTCAACTGAATCAAAGATGACGGACAAGAGATAATGGACACAGTTGCCAGCTGATGTAGTGGTAGATAATACATCATGCAGCTAATGGCGTTTTGATTAAGTCATGCTGAAAGAACACAGATTAATTATCAAAACAACCAACCAGCTAGGATGTAATTCAACGCAGGCTAAATTCCAAAACAAGTGATACGGTGACCGTCACGCAATGCCCAGAAAAATCATCATTAAATTCAGTACAGTTTGCAGCACGAAAGAGCTGTGAGTAACTTGGATTTGCTTTGTGAGTAATTTGTATTAGAATAGATTGACAAATAACTAAGCTGTTATTGGAAAAGAGAATGAAAGCCACAGGATTTAGTTTCAATGGTGAAACCCAGATAAAAAAATACCAGAACGGGTTCTTTCACGCGTGTTATTTTTTACAGAAACGTTGGATTAGGTGACGTGTGTGTCTTTTCAAACACAGTAAATGTGGAAAGATCCCAATAAATCAGTTTTGCTTAGATGAAAATCTTGAAGATGTGCGAAGAAAATCACGACTGCTCCAGCAGTTTTCCTTGTGCGCCGCTTCCCAGCAGCAGGTGGAGTTGCGGAAACATCGATGTCCGCTCGGTACAGAAGTCTTGCGCGTCCAACCACGGCTGTGGTAAGTTCCCGTACGCGCCAACGAGGCGTAGAAAACGTTCAGAACGTAACTTTGATCAGCCAAGCGACAATCACAAGACTCAATGCGTCATCGAAAACGATCGCCTTACTGAACATCCGCAGCAAGCTCCAACAGCCGACGAGGCCGCCGTGCAAACTCGGCTGACGCCTGCAAGCGCCTCGTCCCGTTCCGCACCTCGCATCAACTTGTGCAAGGCGGCTGAGATACCTTTCGCCGGGATCCGGTTGAGCAGATCGCCGTTCGCTTCAAGATTGACCGGATATCCTGCTGTGGGCGCACAGTACCACAGGAAACAACGCACCGCTTCAGCCGCGTGTAAAACAGACGCAAAGACTGTGAGCACCGTGACATTCTTCAAGCTTTTACTGTTCGCTATGGGCGCGATGAGTCACGTTATGACCGGAACGGCCGCTTCCGTGCCCGCGCCGGCAACCAGTGCGAGCTCGCCGCCAACAACTCGTCTCATCGCGCACTACGACGTTTTTCCGCCGCCGGAAAACAACGTTCTGAGGGTCGAACGGAGCGTTCTGACGCCGCCAGCTCGGATGCGCCGCACATCGCCACAAAACGTACCGCCCGACTTCCTCACTCAGTACGATAAGCCTCAGTGGCTCGTGACCAGGCACGGCCTGACTGTGGAGATCAGGAAAAATGGTAAAGTCAAAGCAACCCGGAAGAGGAAAAGCTGTTTAAGTAAGTGAAATACGCATGCTATAACGCTAAGCTTTTCGAGCGATACGTTGTGAAAAATTTAGCAGGTGCGCCCAAGCTATTTGGAAAAAGCGTAGTTCAAGTGTTTAATTCACTTACCACGGGGTGAAGAAGGTACATTGCANGTAAATGACCAGCACGAGATTATAACTCTTGTGAAAAGGANTGATTGAAAATCCAACCTTGTTTGCAGTTAGTGTCCACAGCATATTGCCAATTTAAAATTGCTGAAGGAGATTCGTTGGAAAAAGAACCACAAAGCCGGTTTTAATTTTTTGGCAAAACAGTTATCTTCCGTTTGCTGGCACATGAGAGAATATGAAATACAAAGGGCGCAACTTTTCTCATTCGCATCATCAGCCGTAATTAACTTGCACCGGTTTTGTTGTGCGCGGCGACGGTTGACAAGTGGAAGGAAGTACTTGACGCTAATATAATCGATGTCTGGTGGTAACGGCTGTGGATGGCTAAAACGCTGGTAAGCGTTCTATAACATGTGATTCAGCACTTCGTATTTGCGACGAAGAACAGCCACACAATGTGACTGCCAGGCGATAGACTAACTGGCAGGAACTGAGAAATCCTAGTGAAACTCCAACTTTCAGGCTTCAATTTTTCCACTGAAAACACCGGTTGCCCATCTCTTCAACTGAAAAGCAAACTCGCGCGCGCGCACACACACATATACACAACAGCGGTTAATCTGCAACTCTGCCACACTGCTGAAACGGCACTTGTGAAGTACATAATCCTGACAAGCATGCACAACGCAATCAATTGCTTTGTACCTTTAAGCAGGTTTACACAAGCGCTGTTCAATGGGGCAGGCACTACGGCAGTCTACGAAAGCCGGCCGCGACTCGTAGTGGCACATAGTCAGTTGCCAGTATTTGGATTTCCAATGATGCAACAATAAACCGCACTGTGGCAAATCAAACACCGTCGACAATTGTTTGAACCGTTCGACGAAAAAAAACAGGAATTAACAGGCGAAACAAAACAAGACTTGTGGTATGCCGTCACATCAGTGCAACTTAAACGCTGCAGTACAAAATTAATTTGTGGATTTTTAACGCATACATCAAAGGTGCATGCTCGCTTTGACCGACGCGCTGTCCACTTTGTGAGCGAGAGACTTGAAAAGGAGGATGGCTAGAGAAAGCGCTCCTTTTGCACGCCGGTTGTTTTCTTTATGAAGAAAGCTTGTCGCAGCGCGGTCGCTTCGAACGTGAACATGCAACACACCGCAAGAATCATCGCATGGAAAATTTGTCGCTTTCAAACTTCAGCGGCGCCTCACAACAGTGGTCACGAACCACAGTACAACGCCACAAAAACCATTGTTTTAACCGCTCTATGGCACTGTCCCCACTGAATCCTTCGTGCAGCCGAAAAATTATATTTGCTGTTTCGCGACCGTGACGAAACGGCTGGTCTTGGAGCACGCCCCCAGTTTCGCTGTTTTGCAAATTTTTCGACGGTTTAGCGATCAAACCAAATCAACTACGACTCAGTGTGTTGCATGAAGTGCCCCTCATCAACTTGCACGCAATGGAGGCTATAGATACTGTTCCCTTTATATAGGGAGCTTGTTTTGAAATGGAAAAACATCGCATATTGTCTCCTTTAAAGTGCCAAACGCAATATGAAGTGACCCTGTTTGTATCAGAAAGAACAGTGGGTTCATTAGCCCCGCCTTCTAAACGGAGAATAGCAAGAAAATTTGACGGAACGCTTGGATTTTCAACTTTACCTGCATATCGGTTGTCGCTCAGTTGTTGCTGACAACCAAGTTTTTTTCTCCTGCATGGAACGAACTACAGACCGGTAACTTCCCCGCAGATTACGCCGACGCTTTTGATAAGGTTTGGTGCAAGAATGCACCGCGATACTGTAAGTTATTTTAATTTAGAGTAATGGCTCCCAACTTCCATGAAATCTCGACGCACTTATCCAGGGGTGGGCAATTAGCGACCCGCGGGCCACACGTGGCCCGCCACAGCGTTTTCAATGATCCGCAGAAACATTCAGGAAAAATCTTCAAATCTGAAATTTCCTCCAACTGTCACAGTACTGCAAATGTTAGTGCTGAGGCTAACTTGAACCGAGATTTTCTCCATTAAAAGTTTTGGCCCTCCGCCAAACAGGGCTATCTCCAAGTGACCCCAGAACCAAATTAATTGCCCAATCGTGCACTAATCCTATGTACAAAATCAAACAACGCACTGTACAAAAAATATCCACGGATTGTTATTTAATGCGATTCATTAGCTTGCTTGTGGCACAAAATGCGGTGTTGTATTTAAAATGACTGAGCCCATTTCGACGCTTATTCTTGAGCGATACTTTGTTTCATTACCGCAACAGCGGAAAAGCCAGCTTCGCACAAGCACGAAGTAGCAAATGCAGTTAAAATCCGGAGAGCTTCTTTAGATTCAAAATCGATCTAGGTTGAATATACGCTTGTGACGTCCTGGTAATGTCAAAACGACGCACCAAGGCGTTGCGACGCCCCAGTTGGGAATCTTTGCTTTAGAGTAGGGGTGAGGAACCTACGGCCCGCGTGAACATTTGATACGGCCCGCATCATAATTATCATTACCCCAAGTTAGAGTACAACATCGTGTCAAAACGAAGCTCCACGATAAGCAGGTACTTAGATAGTAAGTTGAGTCACTCTTCTTCATAGTTAGATAAAGGTATAATTTTAGGATAAAATTATTTGATTTTGCGGCTCGCCAGCGATAATGCACGATTCATACGGCCCGTGATAGTAATTGCGTTCCCACCCCTGCTTTGGAGGGTTGCGATTTATCCTTGTTGTGTGAACGTAAGTTTTTCGATTTCATCGCATGGATTTTGCAAACCTGATGCCATCAAAAACATTTTCTTGTCATGGCAATCGATGGCACGCAAGCTATTTAACCAAAGTGGCAGAAGAAAAAAGATAGCACGGTCCACAGGTGCACCCTGCAAGCCATGAGCACGCTTTTTGACGACAACGTCTAACTATACTATTCCAACTGCTGCTGTGGCGTTTCCGAACCTCTTCGGGCGAGGCTTTTTTATTGCTCGCACAATTTGAAATGTCGATACCGCTGAACCGTGATGATATTCTAGGAAAGATCGAGCTGAAAGATGTATACCTGATTGTTTACATTGACCGCGCCTTCGACACAAGTTATCGCAACAATTTCAGCGCGCGATGGAAAGCAATGGACTGATGCCGGGGTCGACCGCCGTATTTGCGCAGGCGGGACGGCAGCGTCTGGGGTCGCGGGATCAACTGTCCCGGCGAATAGTATTCTTCGGAGATCGCGTCGTACGATCATCTCGGCAGCAAACGGCGGCGGCAAAGAGACGCAGCGACGGATATTTTGAGATCCTCTTAAGGGCAGCATGCGCGATTCTCCGAAGCGGGGCGAGAAAAGTGATGGTTTAGACAACCAAATCAAACAAACTAAACAATAACAGCTCTCCGCGTACTAGAATATACCTCAACGAAGATAGCACTTACAGAGCGAGATAATCCGGTCAATCTTTGCAGCGCTATTCTGTATGCCCAGCGTAAGACCTCTTGGAAGGCACAGCAACGATTAGCCATGCCAAAAAAAATATGAAACACAACAAAAACGTCCACTTAGGAGTTGACCCCCTGCACCAATGCTTTTGTTACTGTGCACAATGCTGAACACGGTTTTGGCCATTACACGAACAAACAGATGTCACCGCAATCCCATTCATAACGAGCACACAATGAGATCTTGACTGCAACCTCTACGATATCCAGCTTTCTCACGCCATGCGGCGCGATGTGCAACTGCGGCACGATTGCGTTTCTTGCGCCATACCGGGTAAAGTTCGGTGACCCTCGCCCCAATCAAGTCTGGTAGATTTTCTATTCGCTTTTTTTCATTGCGCATCTGTCGCTTTGTCTGACGAAACCGAAACTCATGGCCTTCGGCAAAGCATGTGATTGGAAAATACTTGACGAAAAGACATGAACACTGTGTATCGCTGATATGATTAATCGAGTTGTGTTTGTTTCTGGCGACGGTTGAAATGGGCAGACGTTGGTCACAGCCGCATATAAACAACATTCAGTAATCGCCATTGGCTTTGTAAACACGTTCGATATCACGAAATTTCCAAACATTTTAAAAATGGCAAACGCTGCTGACTTTCGTCTAGCACGAGCTGACAATTGGGTCAAAAGTTTTATCCAATCGACTATTGAAACAAAAATGCGATAGATTGATTGCGTCGATCACTGCGTGTAGTTCAAGAAAATAAATCGGAGAAGGCGATAAAATATGAGAGCTACTCAGCGCACTTTTGTCTATATTACGCCTATTCCTGAGAAACTTTACGACTAAAATCCGTGAGATTGACTTTCGATAATAAATTCGATAAATTAATGCATGAAAGCCCTACAGCTAAATGGAAAGCCACCTGCTTCATGACCGCTTGAGCGCAGTTTAACAACATGCGGAAAGTAAAGCAAATTTGCTAAGTGAACTTATCAGTTGTACGGAAGCACATTTCACGATTTATGAAAATGACATAAGCTTTATTTGCAATTGGCGGCGCTGTGAAAGTGCACCTGGGAGTTTTACGAAGTCTGCGTACGTTGCTGAAACAACACAACGCCTCAGTTCCTCAAGTCGTTTTGAGTAGTCTGCGGTGCTACCTCAAACAGGGCGGTAAGGGCGGTAACGAACTTGTTTTCTTTGCCAAAGTCACGTGCTCGTCAGCGCTATTTGAGTGGCCACCGCGCAACGCTGCCGAAGACGTACAGGGGTAAGAAACAGCTTAAGCGTTTATCAGCCATCACAGGCAACCAGACCACCTTACAAGCACAGCAAAACCTCTAGCGATAACACCATGGGAACGCAAACATTAGTCATCCTGCTGTCAAAGCAAATGAATGAGCGTCGAAACAAAACCTGTCGGCCACGGCTTGCAATTTAGAATTCGAAGGGCCGACTTTTGAAACTTTTAAGTCATGGCTTCCTACGGAACCTTTAAAATGGCAGCGCGGTTCAACAGAAAAACAGCAAGTGCAATTAATTATTAAAGCGACCGGTGTCTTTCATTGTTCCTTGAATGAAGCAGTGAAGTTGAAGCATAGAGTTAAAATTATAAGAACACATTTGAAAGTCAAGAAACCTAGGACTGACCTTTTTCACAGTAAAAATACTTAAAACAAACTTGGATTAGCACAGCATCACGAAGCGACTTCGCCAAACTAAGTCGTTTCTCAGGTCCTTAGTTCAAAGTGAAAGCAAACTGCTCTTGGTAACTGTCGGTTTCTGGTTTCAACGCGACGGACCAAAAGACGCACAGATCAAAGCCGTTCGGGTCGGAATAAATACAGATGGTACAAACCTTTGCACAGGACAGGTCTACGTGTAGCTTCACGTTATTAAAGTAAAAGCGAGTCCAGTCCTTCAAAAAATGGCACCGAAAATAATTAATGAAACCTAGATCGCTTGTCAAGGACGCAGTGTAAAGTTGAAAACATGTGGTAAAGTCGATCTTAGATCCAAGTTTCAGGAAAATCGACCAACACCGATGAATTTAGTGCAAAGTTGATTTAATCGATTTCTTCGCAACGTTGACAGCAGGTACTTCGTTCTTTTAACTGGAAGTAGACAAGATTCTGTTTAAATTTAACGCGAAGGAGTGATTGACGAACACCATTGCATTCGGCAAGTTTCACCTGTAATCAGGGTAGGCCAATGAAAACGTGTTCATAGGTCGTAGATTTTAAGGCACGAAACATGTTCCATCTGTTCTGAAAGTGCGGCAGCCACGAACTTTATTTTTGTGGTTTCTCTGTACCGCTCTTAATCGGTGCCCTGAAATGTTTCTTCCATCCCTGTATTGAGAAGGGTTGCTCGGTGGTCGCAGAGCGCAGGTTGTTATCGATGGCGACAGCAGGGACGTGTTGTTCACTTGACTGTGATCGGGGAGTCACCTCTTTACAGTAAGTTGATCTCGAACCGAATCGCTCAACCGAAGAAAACTGGCCAAAGCTTTCCGGAAGCCAGAAGCTTTCGGCTTTTGCGATACATACACAGACCTGTGTTGGCGATAGAGTTGTGGTTCAAAAATTGTCGTTACAACCATTCGGTAATCAATTGCCAGATCTTTGCCAATGGAAAAATTGCATCAGGTCTTACCTACCTCGGCTCGTAAAATTCTTTCATACGTTTCCATGTACAATTCTGTTTCATGTGCAATAATCGTATGTTTACCGTCATAGATAAATGCAACTCAACAATCCAAACCCTACTTCGGCAGATCCACAGCCAATCATCAAGTTTGCTTTTCCGTAACTTGTTGGTCGGTACAATTTCTTCCTATTATTAAACTGTCGCTGTAAACCTAAAAGGTCAAACAAGAAACTGATTAACAGATAATATTAATCAGCAGACGTTCTAGGAAGTGGTTTTGGCGTAAACCGCCAAACTGGTTTTCGCAGTAGTTGTGCATCTGGAGTGACCTGATTTGCCAACGCGACCGCGATTGGTCTGAAAATTTTCATTCAGAACCTGCTGCTAAGCTTTACATAGCGAATAGCAAAGCAAACTAATTTGTACACAAAGGATGTTTGCCAAAATACAAGTACGTAAGGAAACGAAAAGCATTTGCTGTGGTGGTGAAGCATAAATCGGAAAACCTGTTTTCGGAGGTCTTTAAGAAATTTTGTCAATCAAAAATAACAAAAGCAGTGTTGCAAATAATTTTTGCACACATTTGCACAAAAATTCGTGCACGTTTTTGTTACGTTGGCATCTGTCACCACGATTTACTGTGGGCCATGTTCCGTAATAGCAAACGTCTTCGACAAAGTTTCTGGACGATTTCAATCAACAGAGGTTTCCCATCCCACGAAAAGAAATTCAAGCTGCAGTTACCGCCTTTACAACTTTCTAACGCCACCTCGTTTGCACTGGCAAGTCACAACGTTCGCAACCGTTATCACCGTTTTGCGAAACTTTCATTTCCGTTCAACTTTCTTCGCAATGGGCTTGCATGAGTAACAAAGAGTATGTTGTGGACTTTAGGCCAACAACGCTGATACTTGCTGAAAAGTTACAACGGCATGTTACAAAAAATTAAAACTACTCAGTGATATGCAGGTCATGGAAATTTTATATTTATATTCAAAGCAAACCAGGCTTTAATGTTAGCAATGAAGGGATTCAAAAGACATTGGCAAATCAAACAATCCTTTGCTCGAAGCAGTAATTCTACATATTGCATTTTTTCCCTATCATTTCAGGATAGGTTTAATCGTGCAGTGTGCCAAATTTTACCACAGGGAAAATAACATGCGTAGAAAAAATATTTGTTTCTCCTCGTAATTAGGCTTATGAGAAAGATCATTCATTTACTGTTACAGGATCAAGGCGATTTACACGAGCGATTAAACATGAAACTGATCAGACCATTGATTGCAGAAAAAATCCAATTGAAACGTTCCTTCATAAGCATCTTATGCAACAATTTCGCATCGGAATCTTAAGGAATATGACTTGAAAGAGTTATCGAGAATAGACGTGCCACGAAAAACACGAATTTTCACACGCCAGTGGTACAGTGCCATTTCCACATACGCGGTGAATACACGTTCGAGAATTGTCTACGAAAAACTTGGAAAGTTGTTCGCTCTGCTATTGCGGAGCATATATATATGCTCATAAAACGATCAGACCAGCAAAGAAAGTTTCATGCCGATTAAACGTGGATTAATGTGGCCATTGGCCGAGCGTTCAGGTGCCAAGCCCTCCCCAACCTGTGAAAAGCAGCAATTGCCGACGTAACCTTCAAAAAATGCACCAGTTTGGAAGTCGAACAATGCGGCACATGCCACCAAGGTCATATCGGCGCTTGACAACATGGAAATGACACAGTTACCGGAAGCGTTCGATGCTTCTCATATATGACTGGCGAAAGCACATGCTACTTTGGCAAGTAACAGGCTATTCCCTTTCCAAGGTGCCCGAGCTTGCAATGCTACGCGTGATTTAACGTCGCCTCAGCGAAAGTGAGTGATTTGCGACGAACTTTTGGCAAAAACTGCCAACTCCGGACGCGTATCTTAGCGGCGAGCTTTATCTGCATCCGTGAGGCAACACGGATGAGTGCAGGGAATGATGTTCAACATGTTGCAAATGTAATTTTTCTTTTTATAGACCAACTGCAAATAAGTTCGGGCGGATCGGCTGGCGTGGTAGTGATTTACAGCAACATTACCAAACGTTATCTGTCCATGGATAAAAAAGGAAGACTGGTGGGCCAGGTGAGGTTACACTTTTTGGTTCGGGTATGCGTTGCATAATTTGTTTCGTCATGAACGACTGGTCCTCAGTCAATGTATGTGGTTTTGCAAAATTTCACAGCCACGGTTGTGAAGATCGCCAGCGATTTCGCCAATCTGTACCCGGCACTGAACGCTCCCCACATTCTCGTGTGGATCCGAAAGGCTAGCTAACATATGTGTCCGCTCAAGCGGGTCGAAGTGCGTGCAAACGGCTTAGCCTGTTTGAGTGAAAACCCACGCAAATATGTTTGATAATTGTGCAAGCTTCGAAACGCAATCGGTGGCACGTAGAGAACCGGAGTACATTTCACTTGAGTTGCATTGTTCCTTGCGTCGGTTCTTACGGGCAGGTGGAATGTGTTTGAAGAAAAAATCGATGGCATCGGAGCAGAAGTTTAATCGTAATCGACTCCAAACAACTTTCACAGTTTAGCCATTGCGGTTAAGATGCTGTGCAACAGTTACGTTCGAGAAAGTCTAAGCTGAACCATTACGTCGGTCTACAAGTGAATTGGTTTGCACGCGACAGACGTCTCCACTTTCAGAGAACATTCAGATGAAAAATGCATTTAAGTAAATGAACCAAAGGAATCCACGACTAAGGCCATGTTAAAATTCTGTACTGTACACAGTAAAACTTCTTTTAGAATGTAACTACAAACTTTTTTCTCAACTTACTATATTGTGTCATTACAACGGGCTTGTGGAAGACTGCTATACGCGGGGAGCCGCCATTTAACACTTCTCGCACTCTTTAAAATATGACAAGTTGATTTTGAAATCAGTGATGAAAAAGGTCTAGTGACAGAACTGCAGTGTCAAACGCAGAACTTCGTTTTAATATGCAAATATGTCTTTTCAATGACGCAGAAAACCGCCACGGCAAGCAGCAAGTTTCGCGAAGAAATCTTGGAGAACGGCCGCTTTGTCTTTTACCAGCAAAAAAGATTCAGGAAGCGGCGTCGGCAATTCGTCAGAAACATTTACATTAGCTTCGACAGCAGAGGAAGGCCAAAGCGCGGAAAGAAGATACAAAGAAACAGCGCCATGGCCCAGTTCACCGTAACGTCTCACCCGTCCGCTGGGATGAAGAATAAAAAATGTTTTCGAAAGAAGGCAAAAGGAAAACGTCCTGGACGAAAAAGAAAGCCGAAAAGAAGAAGACGACCGACACGACGACGACACTGAATTTTTGCGATTTTGCATTAATTTCAAGATGTCCGCACAGGAACACGTTCAAAACCGGTTTCTATAAATCGTTCCTGAAACGTTCACAGATCCAGTTGAAAAGACGTCAACGAAACTGACACGCGCACACAGACGTGTGCTTTTTGTCGATTACTGATTTTTAGGGCGGGAATATTCAAACATCAGTTCTTCGATAGAAATGTCACCATTTTGGTGGTTGCAAATAAGAACATCTGAAAGAAGCGATGAACGCTTAAAAATCAAGCTTTTTTCGATCTGTTCTTTGGAGGCAAACCGACTTCGGTGAAAACAACAGCGAACGCCGTAATTGGTGAGCTGCCACAAAACTGGGTGGGGTGATCAATCTGGCTAAAATCGCTGCGGGTGCAGCCGTAACGCAAACTGCACGCCAAACATGAAAGGAACTGCTGTTCCATTTGCGAGTTACACCCGTAAGCTGCACATCCCTGGCACCTCTTTTCTAGCGTTATGTCGCAGTAAAACCCCAAGAAACATGTTCCACACCAAGCGCTTACTGTTTATTGCGATACGTAGCTTTCACAGCCGTTTTGACAGCGGCCAGAGGTAGCTAAATTGCAGACACGCTCACCTGACAAACGCTATATAGCAGTAAGCGACGGGTAAGGAAACCAAGTTCAATCCGGTCTATATTGTGCTAAATTATTCAAAATAGTTATGCATCATCTGCTTTGTTGTACCAGAGAAAAATGAATTTATGCAAAGATCGATTTATATGTTCGTGCTGGCGCGTTTAAACTTCTATAAGCTGCGTATAAGTATTTTTTCGTTGTTTTTCATAAATTTACAGTTTTCTACCGCGTGTTTCCTTGTCGTTATTTAATTCTCGCTGTACAGTATATTTTTCTTCAACCGCTTTCTGAAGTGTTTGCGTCGTTTTCCTGCGTATGACTTCACATGTCGGCTGCGATTTTATTATTTCAGGCCGCGTTTCAGCTCACATGGGACGAGCACGTCGTTCAACCAATATCCCCGCCTGCAAATGTTTGCACAATAGAACTATACCTGGTTTGCAAGCGGGCGCGAGCGCTAATAGTGCGTTTAAGCAGGCCTTGTAAAATGCTTTCCTTCATTTTCGCACGGTCGTTTGCGTCGGCGTAGAGCATCGCTGTCTGGTGTCGTGAGCGACGTGCCGCCCGTCCCCGATCATTTTGCACCGAATCGTTGTGTACCCCTTGTTGTCGGTCGGCTTGCACGGCGGCAGAGCGTGCGTTCGCTGTTTGAGTAGCCTCGAACATGTGCAACTTGTGTACATATTGGCTGAATTAACGACTTGCAACATGCAAAGCACAGTGGCGTTCAACCTGTTCGAGACGAGCTCTGTTTCGCGTGCAATTTGCAAGCGGCACAGCGCGAAGACGTGCTTGCCAATGCGAACACCAGGCAAAAAAAAACTGACGAATCCGGCTCCGATAAAACTCTTTTGTCAACGGACTGACGAGCCTCAGGAAAAGCTAATCCATTTTGAAGTGCAGGGCGAAAAAAACTGCTACGAACCCGACGACGCACAGGAACGCTTCCGGTCGAATGCATTCCAGCACTCTATCGTTTGGGTGTATGCCTACGCTACAGTGCGATGATTCATGATGTAAACTATAGCTTGTCATTAGATAAGCTGCATTAAAATCAAATTCCTTAGCTGTTTTGACGTATTGCCAACGGTTTAACTGCAGCCATCCACAACGCACTGATCTGCACGAGCCGCGTTAACTGCATGTTTTGGCACGCATCCACAAGAACCTCTCCGAAGACCGTTACAGAGAAGTTGAAAAAAAGAAAACCGTCTAAATAACGTTATCGCGAAAGCTTTGTGGAAGCAAGCGATGCGACCACAGACTTACGTCCTATTTTTCCATTATATTCGAAAATTAGATTTTCTGTCAAGTTGGGCGGCTGCTGTGAGCAAGCGAAGTAGGAAAAGCGTAATTTTTTAGCCGTCACCTAGAGGCGCATTTGTGCAGACGACTCGTAACGCCGAGCGTTTATTGTGTTTAGGAAAATGCGATGAGCAATACGGTGAAATTTCGTTACTTGCCAGTCTTCCGATAATAATCTGTCGATCTACTGCTTGATTTTGACATCTAAAGCAAATTGAAAATGCTGTGATCTAAAGAAAATGAAAACAATGCGAAATATAGACTCCGCTAGATATATCAGTTCTTTGGTATCTGCCATCAAGACTGCGATCACGGACAGACGTCGATTACTTGGCCCCCTAAAAGCATCCCGAACAATTTATCAATTTTAAACAAAGTTCTTATTTTTCTTTTTCTACATTTTTGGTACATTCTGGAGGTTTCGGCGCTTAGCAAATCATTTTCCATCAAAATTGTCGACCGGTCGTGATCTGCCCAGATCCATAAACAAAGCCTTTCACAATGGCTGTCTCGAGACGACATAGAGTGTGTGTCGAGTGTACAAGCAAGGAGCAGTTAAACTTGCAACGTTAGAATCAAATCAATTTGTCGTGAAAAAGCAGATTGGACAGAAAGAATATTTTCGTGTATTTGTGACACTGCGAGCGAAATCTAGTCACAAATTCAAACATCTGTTGTCTCATGAACTGTGTTGAGCTCCTGCCCGAATATTCGTTTTCTGCCCAGTAGCAAAGACAAACAAGACGCGCGTCTGCAAGCTGGTCAGGTGGTTGGGCTTTATTCAATCGGTTTCGACTCAAATAAAATTGGTCATCACCAGACAGACCGCTCACGTGAGTGGCGAATGTCAAAAGCAACCGATTATATAGTGGAGTTCCTGTTATTAGCCGATCACAGTTTTGCTGCCAACGGTTGTCTTATTAATAGCAATTAATTGAAAAACTAACCGCATAGCAATGAAACGCGGATATTCATGAACTTTTCCTGAAGTCTTCCGCTATGGAGAAGCAAAAACAAAGGAAAAAAGCATTCGACGTAAAATGATGGTGTGGAAATTTGTGAAGCTCTGTGACTAAGGCCTTAAAGCAGTGGTTCCCAACGTGGGCGGTACCGCCCTCCTGGGGGCGGTGGTGACCAAATGTCACAAAAAACAGTACGATCAACAAACACGTATGCATCTTAAGCCATAAGGAAAACTTAAGCGTTTTTGAAACAAAACAGAGGTGAAATGCTAGAAGATAATTTGTTGAACTGCAGTTTCCATCACTAAGGTAAGCTGCACATTAAAACTGTCCTTCTATATGATGAAATAATTATGATTGAAATTCTCGTCAGCTGTACTTTTTGGCACGGGTAAACTGTTACTTAATAATGCCCGTTTCGTCACAATGACTATACCACTGGTCAGGTGTGAGAACTGCACACTTGCAAAATCAATTTAGAACCAGCCTGTAAGCAAAAGCGCGAGCTAATTTTGGGTGGAGTGGTTTAATGATCACAAACAGGGCCGGTGCCAGGAATTGCGGGGCTCAATTAGAAAATTGATGGTGGGGCCCTCACTCTACACATAAGCAAAAGCTGATGTATGTTTTTATTTTGTGTAGTATGTTCGTCCTAGCAAAAGAATAAATGCAAGATATAGCAGAATTTTGATTAAAAATACTAAGTATAACAATTACAGATATAATGCTTATACACAGGTCTTTTGGAAAAAAGACTTTTCTGGCTTTTTATGAAAAGTCTGAATATATTTTCAAGGTCAACGATTTTAACAATACCATTTTCCATAGATACCATTGCCAACTTGTTTAGTCTCTCTTGTGAAATTGTTGATAAGTTGGTGTCAATTAGTTCTGAAAATCTTTCACCTGATGCGATTGTTACAGGAATTGTTAGGTAAACCATCGAAGCAATAAAAACATTAAGGAATCCTGTAAATCGATTGTGTACTGGCAGGTATTCAAACAGAGCATGAGGCGTAAAGATACTGGAGGGAAGAAAGTTTTTAGAGCTTCAACTTCTTCAGCCAACAGGTAACTAACAACGTCATTCGTTTTTTTAGTAACTACGTCTCCATCAGAACTCTGTTTGATTGTGATGACTGTTAAAGCTCCTTCCAGTTCTGTTGCATGTTCCTTATTTCTGCCTCATGTGCATTTTGAAGTTATTTAGAAATCAAAACAATTTTACATGGCCTCTACGTTCTTCAAGGCTACACTCGGTTCTATATGGACTGAATTACTTGTCTTAGCACAAAGTTGAAGCACTGATCTCTGTGCGTTTCTTTCCGATCATCCAAAGGTTGATCTTCTGTCTAGGGGCGGATCCAGGGAGGGGCGATTGGGCCGATCGCTGTCCCTAAAACCCACGAAAGTAACTTTATTCACGATGATTTTGTACAATTCGGAAAACAGCATTCGCGATATAAGGCTATTTTGCCGTCCATTGTTTTGCCACAGCAGTTTTGTGAAGTTTACTTCATCTCTCTTACAGCAGTGAACGCGTAATGATACTTGACTACCAAATTTTACTGAAATCGCTCCCCCTAAACTTGTTGGCTGGATCCACCCCTGCTTCTGTCTCATATGAAAACATTCTCTTTTAGGTGGTCATTCGTCGCAGTTTTCTTTCTTGAAAACGTCTAAACCAGTGTTTCCCAATCTTTTTTTGGCTAGCGCCCCCTTTTCTGACAAACAAATTTCTATTGCCCCCGTTTTATCGTGAAATACATCTTTGTGCTCATTAAAGTTTTAATCATTTTCTTCAAGCATACCAATACAGTATGAAAAACTTGTGTTGATATGTTTGTGTTGGGCATGGTAGGGAGGCGACAGAAATCTGTTTGTCAGAAAAGAGGGCGCTAGCGAAAAAATAGCTGGGCACCACTGCCTTAAAGCTAGCGGAAATGTTATGAAGTCACCTCGAGTGACGTAGGACCAAAAACAAGCAAAAAGTTAGTACGAAAAATAATTGCAGTTACCGTCATAATCGGCCGGTAGACAGACATGCAAATGGTGTTTTTATGGCAACATACTTAGCGGCATGCTAACACCGTGACGCTTGAGAAACTTAGAACCTGGTTTTTATCGCAAATCACTAGATTTTACAAATTGTAGTATGCGTTGTGCGGCACAGTACATGAAGGAAAATTCGCAGCTGAAAAAAAAGTAAACGCCACGACATGGTAGCAATTAACAACACCCCGGTGACCAATGAAGCCTTGTACAAGGCCACACTTGTTTTACAACATTCTTAGCCAGCTTGCTACTGCCCCTTAGTGGTTACAGTTTAGTGTTGCCGGCAGCCACGCAAGAAAAACACTTGTGCAGTTTGTGAAGCACACGTCGATGGCTGGTGGCAACGAGAGCATTGCCTTTTCATCACACCTCGGCCTAAAGGTTGTGGACACTTACAACAATCAAAACTTTTAATGAAACAAAACAAACTAAGAACCTTCATAAAAGTTTCACAAAACAGTTTTCTGATCTGAAAACGATGAATGAGGCAGAATAAGAGAAGTCCTTATCGCATGAAAAGGTTTGGCGCAACAAATTAGCGATCACAGTCGGCCTGATTAGTAGCCGAGGATGCCTACTTTGTAGAGGAAATATTCAATCTGTTCAACATCATTACAGGCGATTCTTTGTTGAAGAGTATCTTTTTCATAGATTCTGCTATGCCAACCTAATAGCTCAACACACTGAAAACAAGCAATATCGAACCAAGACAGTTGGTTGACGGCACTTTATGCCCATATTCTGACGATTATTTAACGCAGTAACTGGTTCAACCCTCGCACATGTTCTCCAGATTCTCAACTCGAAAAACTTCCCTTGCATTGCACCGTGCCAGACTGACGATGAGTAGAAACTGTTTACACTTGCGGTCATCCCACGTACAAGTCTGCCCAAATTTCAGCATAAACAAACAGGAGGACATGCAGTAATGCATATATTTTGCTTTGAGCTATTCCACTGTTGTAACATTAATTGGAAAAGATGAGCCAGCAACCCGAAAAAATAGCAAGTGATCAGATTTGGAAAAAGAACTGCAGCGTAGCCAGCCACCCCTTTTCACCTTCCAGCCAAGACATAAATTTACGAAGGAATCTTCGTTGATTATTTGTAAATAAGCATCTTTACAGCGCACGGAGACGAAACGTGAATCCGTCCAAAAAACTGAAAAAGTGCAACCTGATGAAGTTTACCAGCTCACATTGCTGAACTCAATCCTCAAAAACATGAACGAAAAGAAGGACCCTGTCGGGTTTGTCGGTCAGAACGCTCCTCGACCGTCACAGATCGGACAAGATCGACCGACATTTGCGTCATAATAGAAAATTGAAAAACTGCCGGTGGCTGTCAATCGAAAGTAAACACCGCTTCACCAGCAACAAAGTCCGACTCGCAGTCATTCATATAAGAAGCCGTGAAGCCGGAGCTTCGCACATGAAACGTGTAACTCGTTTTGTTTCAGGCCGATCAACCTACAAGCCCGTCTGCATGGTTCCTATACTCACGCTTTCTTGGTGGGCCAGAGAACTTCCGCGTCCCGGGCTGTAGTGCGTCTGCTCCAGGAACAAGGTCACCCCCGACGTCAGCAGGTGCTAAGTTGAGATTTTCCCACGGCCACTTCATCCACTCGCCGACCGGACATCGTACGCCTTTAAAACAAAAAAGCTCCCCAAGTAATAAATGGTAAATTATCAAACTTTTTCAACTGTGTCATCAACGACGAAAGGAGCAGTTGTTAGTTGAAGTTTTTGAGACAATCTTGAAAAAACACACCTGCGGATCAAAACGTTAAAGCCAACAGGTTTAACCCTGGATTCTGACCAGTGAAAGACAGACTATGGGCGCCAACTTCAACAAACATTACTTCAGAACTCAGAAAGTTTGAATGTGCTGTGCTTGCGCTGCATGTTATTTCGGAAAAAGAAAAAAGCGTCTCTATGTGCACTTTAATTGAAGGTTAGTATTAAGCAGCAGTCCACAGCAACGGTACAAGTATCTTGTCCAGGGGCGTAACGAGGGGGTCAAGGGGGCACAATTTCCCTGGCGCCGAATGACTACAGGGGGCCCGAAAAGTCCCAACAATGTCACAAGTACTTTCTTCAATACAGTATATTTGTTTCCGAAAGATCTCAAGTTCGAACATGGGGGCACCAAACTTGCTTCTTCCTCCGGGCGCCATCTAACCTCGTTACGCCCCCGATCTTGTCCAACAAGATGAACCAACCAAGACCTGCACTACCTGTGATCCATTCATATATCACTCCAGACAACTCGGATATAAATTCTTCGCTGAACCTATCGATCGACTCTGGAAACGCTTCGCAGAAAGTGAGGTAGACGGTTTGCGACAGGCAGCGCGGAAATACCTGCACACAAGGTAAGAGATTTATGCGGTACTGTCCCTCAGCACTGCACGAACCAACGATCCGCCGTAGAGCACTTGGCACTTCGTACCGCTGGCGAATCGGTGATATCACGATAATTAGCAGCCATTGCCTAACACCCTAAAATACCGCGCGATCCATCGACGGCCAAAATGCTGTCTTCTTCGGCAATGAGGATGTCATGTTCGGCAGGTGGAGAAACATTTTGACGATCTTTTGAATCCGGTCACTCAGTAAGACACAGAGGAGGTGGGTCTTGGGGGGAAAACACGATTGGTGCGGCCGAACTCACCCTAGCTCACAAGACATTGAAAGGTAAGAAGGCTGCAGGTTGTGATGATATCTGATCTGGAATGCTTAAAGCCATAACCTAAGAACAGGGTTCCTACGCAATTTTGAGTATAAATTTCTAGGCTTCTTCAAGACCTTTTCCAGACTTTTTCCAGGCTTTTTCTAGACTTAACTTTTCCGAATGACCTACCAGGGTCAAATACGGGCACTATTAATGTTTAACACGATTTAAGTAAAATTGTATCAATCTTGAATAAAAGATTATGAAAATGCATGTCAAAAGATCAAGTCTGGAAAATTATTTTCTTTTTACTAGTTGACCTAAAAACATGCTTTCCAGACTTTTCGAGGCTGGAAAATGTCCAAATTCTTTCCACACTTTTCCAGACTACATATGAACCCTGTAAGAAAGAATTCTTCTTCCAACTTGCGTGGTTCAAGTGGCCTTTTCCATAGGCATAACCAGGGGGAACCTAGGGGCCATGCCCCCAAAAAAATTTTTAGAACATATAGTCATTTTGTGCCTTGAGAAGCGGTATCCCAAACAAAATAGCATAATTTGCCTAAAATCAAACATTTTCCCCCCCCAATTTTTGGGCTGGCTGCGCTAGTGGCCTCTTCTTCACATTCTGCACGAAGTGTATAGGCAGCCACGGTCGTGTTAACGAAGGTTCCACTGTCGGAATCTGCAACATTAAGTGTTGGCTCTTTTTGAACGATTTGGCGCTTCTTGCATCTTTCGAGCAGGCTCTTCAACATGGGATTGGTCGATTTTCAGATGCGTGTGATCAAGAATGGGAATGGGAATTAGCACAGGAAAGGCCGAGGTATTATTTCTATCCAGAAAACTAAGTCAGTGTAAGTCGCAAGCAAGCGACAATGTACTGCAGCAGGTCGAAAATTTGAGTACCCTGAGGTGGTATTCATGAGTGATACAAGGCAGAAAAAAGAGGTTGATACACGGATCGGTAAAGCAAGCGAACTATAACTTGAGCTTCAACACTCCGTTGTCACAAAACGGAATCTTGTAATCGATACTGATCTTTCAGTTTTCAAATCGGTCTTTGTTCCGAATCGAATCTGTGGTAATGAACCTTGGGTAATGGCAGAAAATTGCGATCACAAGTGCAAGCGGCAGAGATGAGATTTTCATGGAGAGGTCACGGCATAACGCAACGCGGCAAACTGCGCCGCTGTGAAATGTGCAAAACCCTAACGAGTTTTGCAGCACTAAATGTTGAGCCAGTTCTCTTGCGAATGGAGAATGCCCAGCTGCGTTGGGTCGGCTACGAGACTAGAATGCCCCAAGAAACTTCAGTAGGGCAAGCTCTGCTGGCTACATCCACCGGAAAGCGACCCAGCAAGAACCCGGTAACGGACCACGTGGGGTGATTATATCTCCGACCTGGTTTGGTGATTTCTTGGTATGGGGCCAGCGGAACTATGAATGAACAAATGTCTGTGTGACACACGAAACCTACGAGGTTGGCGCAAAATTCGTCGATGATATCCAGAAATTCAGTTCGTTGTTGGCAACCGGGAATTCAGTTAACACGGCAAAGTGAGTCGACTGACTTGGAAGGTAAATGAAGTGATACTTAGCCAATAAAAATACAACTTTCGCATCACAGCAAGGTCGTCTTACGCTTCGTTGCGGAATAAGTCAAACAAATTCACCTGATTTTTGTTTCTGAAAACCATTCCTTTTTTCGCTTATGAAAATCACTCTGATTTTAACAGGCTCTAACAGTCAAGCGTTAAAAGTAATTCAGTAGCGTTTGTGAATTTTAGCGCAATCTCGTGCGCTTACCTTGAACGGTCTTCAAAACCATTTTCTTCACCTGTTTCTCTGGCAACCCGCGTTACGCAGCTAGTGTCCCTACCGTGCAAGTCTTCAATGAACTTAATGTCTGACTAATAAACCCGTATTTGGGAAACTTGTTCCTTCTGGCCTAGTGTACCTTCTTGACGCCCTGAAGTGGCCTCGCAGTCCGAACAGGTTGCTGACCTCTGGGTTAGGTTTAACAAAGCACAAAAAACTCTGAAAATTTAGTCAGTAAGGTAAAGGAGGTATCAAACTATTTTTAACAAATAATTGACAAAGCCGATGAAAGTGCACGGTGAGTTCTTTTCATCTGTTTTTCCACGGTGGAAAGTCAATCGCTTATTATGAGTTTTTTTTTGTTTGTAAAGCGGTTACGTCATGTCCATGTATACCCACGTGGGTTACAAGGTGACAAAATCTGAGAGCAGCAAACCGTACACCATTGTCTTAACTGACTTACTTTTGATCATTGTCAGCGTCAATGTTACAACTTTTTAGTCCTACGCATGAGCATAAAGACATTGTTTTCGGGAGTTGGTGCTTTATACTTGATTCAAAGAGTCAAAAGTAATCACACCCAGCGGTCTCTTTAAGGTGATGGATTGTCACGCAAAAAGTTTAATACGATTTCAATAAAATCTCTAATGTCTCCCTCAACGCACTGCTGGAGACATTATTAACACGAACAATCACCCAGATGTTAATCGGCCAAGATTACATTGAAGCTACCTTACCGTGAGTAAACTCAAACTCAGAAACTTACGTAACCGCAACAGCACTCACCGCGAAGAATTTATCTCTAATATCAGGGTTGACACTGCAGAAAAGAGCAACGTANCTGTCTGCAATCCGGGTGAACAGCTTGTCTTGCGCGCGTGTGTTGTGCTGCGAGAAAAGCAGAAGCATACAAGGTGGCGATGTGCAAATCAAACATACGCTAACCATGAAAAAGCGATAGGCGTCTAAACACTGTAGACAACTGCTTGTTGGCTGTCAGCTACGAAATTACCTCAAAATGTTCAAAGTAAAACCACCAGAAAGTGTCTTGCAGGATCGAAACGGACGCTTCGGACAAAAAGACTTTCTTCCAAAGCTTAGAAAATCCTTTCTGTACAAATGCATTTTTCTTACAATGACTGATACACAAGAAGCTGTGTTCATCGCTAGAAACGATAAGTTCGAAAAAAGAGTGCTCTTCACAAAATATGTCACACTTGTGCATGGATAGAGATAAACAGCCAATTTCACTGAAGTCACTCTTACGTTGAAGGTCTGCGCTTCTGTCACTCTGTTCAAAATCTGTGGAGCTTCGAGCTGCTTTGGAAGTTCGGTCAATTCGTTTGGTCGAAATCCAGGGAACGCAACGAACTGCAACAGTTTATTTGCACGTGTGTGTTATTCGAAGAAGAACTTTAACACCATGGCAACCGTGTCCGATAAATCTACGTCAGCAGCAGTTGATAAATACACTATTGCAAGAGAAAAACTAATTACTGTATTCCTTTATCCACAACAAAGTCAGGCTAATGGATGATAAAAATGAAACAAAAGGACAGAGCTCAAAAATTCTTCTGGATTCAGAATATATTTTAAGAGCTTAGCGCGTTATAATGATGATACTTTTTTGCATAACGATGAAAATCACTTGAACACGTCTTGACAAACAAAGCAATATGAAGTTCATATCATACAATCAGAGACTGCCAGTGTCAGGCGCAAACGCATGCTTTCGTTCTTTCATGATTTTAGCCAGCAGTGCGCCGCACGTCGTTAGCAAGCTGAGTCTTGAATCAAACTGTTTGCCAAGCTGAAGGAATTTGTAAGCAATCATGTAAAAATAATCTCGGATCATAAGATTAAAGACGCAAACTCTTACCGCAACTTCAGCATTGAAAATCTAAAACAGCTTATGTTTAAAACATTTATCCGCACGCTTGTCAATAAGCGGTTTTCGCAAATCTTTTTGAAAGGTCCTGGGCTCAGACGATTTCGTCTGCATGAAGCCGCTCCTATAACAACCACTCGAAAATCACAGCGAGTCTCTCGTTTCCCGTGAAATGTTGCAAAGGCTCAAGGACAACAAGGAAGCTGATTGTCGGTTTCTAGCGTGAAGTTATTAAAACCTCGAAAATGTAAATAAAAAATTAAAAAACAAATTTTACATATTGCGTAAAGTCTTTCGAACGATTCACAAACGTCTCCCAATCAGGAAGGGGGTCAAACAACGTGTTGTACGGTACTGATCCCACCAACATAATTTTATAAGTCTTGTCATTCAGTCAAGATGGTTGACAGAAAACTATTAGACATTAAGCGAATAAACTTACGATCATAAGCAATTCAGGGAAAGTTTAAAGAAAGATTAAACAGTCTTTCATCGACGACAGCGGTTAAACGTCGTCTTACCAACAAAAAGGAAAAAAGCATACTAAAATATAACAATCTGAGATTGTAGGGAAAGCAGCTGCGTCTAGATTCTTTAAAACTAGTAAAGAAACAAATAAGAGTAATTCGAAATCAATCACTAAAACTATAATTGTTTTTCCACAAAAAATTTGTTCCTATTTTTACGATAATACCAATGCTCTGCGGATCTACCAGTTAGCAAAAACTTGATAGTTAAATTGTACAACTGAGTTGGTTGCACGACAGCATTTTTAAATGACTTCATGACCTGCATTTTAAGCGTCTACATTACTATCCGAACAAAACTCTGGAACTCAAAACTCCATTTCGAAAACCTGCCAGATGGACCAACAAAACCAAACTCACGTCTACGGTTTTGTTTTTCATGGCTTGCGCGGCTTCAACGAAAGGATCTGTCGCTTTTTTTAACGAGGTCTCGCTGTGGTGCAGCTTCACAGCATCGAACTCCATCGCTCTGTCAATTATACCTGAACCATACATATAAATTTGGTTGTAGGTAAATAACTTTTTAGATTGTCGCAAAACATCGCTCAACCGGTCGACTGAATAAAATTCTACAACCTAGTTGTGGCCCATCCCGTCGTTTGACGACGCTGATGTAATCAAGCTCGAACTAAAGTACAAGGATACAGTTACACGAACGCATAAGTACGTATGAACGGTGCACAAGATCACACACAACAACGCCCAAACAGAGTTTGTCTTTAGGTAATAAAATTTGACAGACTGAAATTTTCAGAGGTTCCTTATGCCTCAGCTGCATGAACTTGGCCCTCCGTGAAGGTGTTCCGATGGCAAGGCACAAGAAGACGACTGGTTTTCACAAGAGGAATGCATCTCTTTTATACGAACGCACTTGAGAGACTTTCCCGCAGCTTTGTTTACACCGTGCGGCTGGCAAGAAGGCTATACACTAAGCAACCAAATTATAATACACCGTGCGGCCGCTATCAGGGCGCACCAAGCAAAGGGTTGTTAGATATTAAAGTAAGTTGTTCAGTTGAAAAATACGTTGCAGTTTTATTTTGAAGTATCGACTGAGGGTTACTATCAAACAAACAGTTGATCGTTTGCGAACTTCACATCACCATCAGTCTGATCGGACTCTGAACCTTAATTCGCACCAATAGTAATATTCCATGTTCTTGATTTCTACATATCATAAGGTGGTTTATCCACAGTTGATAAGCGACTTGCCTTTATCTGGTACGTGGAACAGATTGTCTGGCATCCTGGCAGGCTTGTCGATAGCGCTGTTAAGGTATGACGAAAAATACAGCAAACGATCGCTGAACTCGTCTATTCTTCCTTCTATTTCGTCCAGCATTTCCAGCCCCATTGCTGCAACAACAAAGATTGACCGATGCCCTTGCAGCTTACCCAATCAGCAATGAATTTTTCATTTTTATACGTGACGACGGCGATGGAAGATCCCTCTAATCCAGTGGTCCCCAACCTTTTCAGTGTCGTGGACCCTTCTCACGATTTGGCTGAAAGCTGTGGACCCCTTAATAAAACCAGTTAAAACCCTTCAAGAACATGAGGCTTGATCGGTTAAAACCAGTTGTTAACTTCATTTTAGAAATACTCAGAATTACCGTTTAAAGCTGATTCTTTCAGTTGCTGTATTTTAATGGACTCTATCGAGCAGTCCTATTAAAGATTGCATACGTTTCATATTTTTCAAGTTAGAAGATGGTAAATGGCCTGTTTGGCCTTGCTTTCTTGACGTGTAACAAAAAGATTTACCAATCTGGTCTTGGGAAACTGTTGTGAAACAAACGAATATATATGCCCATCTTGGCCAGCATGGATACCTTCTGAGTAACAAAGGGATATATGACCAATTTAGACATGGGCAGATCACGTATGACAACTGCACATAGTAGCTCCGGTATCCTGCAACATTTAAACTTATTTGTGAGCTGAACCATATCAACATTTTGGCCTTAAGGACTTTATGTGGCTAAAAAGTGCAAAATATAATTGAAAAGAACATATTTTCATGTCAACCTAATTTACTTCTGTTGCATGTAGATCCTCAATTTCGAGCGTCTTCAAAATTAAACGTTAAACACTGTGAAGGGAAGTGTCAATGTCGTTTGTTACGTGGGTGGTCGTAGTAAAGATCAAAACAAGTCGGCAAAACTGAATGGGAAAATCACTGAACATCGCAAATAGAACAATAATTATTTCACACGAAGGATCATGCTTTAATGTGTGCATTATGTTCGTCAAAACATTTATCTTCACAGGTACCAAGAAAGCAAAAACTGAATTATTCTATAAAAGTAGCAGTTAAAGCTTCATAGATACGTGGTTTATTTATGATGCCATGGAACTTTTGGTCACTATCATCCCTGATATCTGGTTTGTTCCAATTACTTGGATGCTGCGATGAACATCCCGTGGAAAATTTGTTTACTGTTGGCCATCGTATTGTTGATGTATTCCAAAAAGTCGTTACAATTCAGGGTGCATCAGATACCCCATGATTTTGAAAATTTCTTCATATTGTCACGGCTATAACCTAAAAGTGTTCTACCCTGAGAAAAAATAATTCTTTGAAAGTTTCATAAAATTTAATTTAATTTCATTGATATTTACCGGGTCCACACTTAGATTGAAAAATAGAAATTTGACATAAAAAATCCGAAAAAGAAATGTTAATTTGAAAAGCAAGAAATGTTGTTACAGATTGTTCACATATCCCCACACAATCCACACAACTTTCAAAAACTAACTGAAACATATAAAGATTAATATTTTGCAAAAATGCTACTAATATAGTATTTTTATGGTGCAAGACAAGTGTGTGCAATTCAAGATAGGTGTAATAAAATGACAAAATGTGAAAACGTGGAAAAGCAGCCTATCCACTTCTACGATTTTTTGACTCATCTGTATATTTCATAACTAACCTCCATACCTTTAACACGAATGTCGTTTAGTTTGCATCTTGCTTGATATATGCATCTACTTTGATGTGCCCAGTTGTCCTGCCCTGGTCGTTTTACCCCCATTTGAAACATAAAAATGAATGTACTAGCATGTGCAGAGCACCCACATGCCTGAATTCAAAATCGCTGTCANATCCATCCAAATATGCTGTGCTCAGTTCTGAAAACTCTTTGTAATCATCACGTTGATGCAGTGTAGTGACTGGTGCAAGATGGTATTCTCAACTTGCCCATTCTTGTACAAGGGCTTTTGTTTTGTTAAGATGTAAGCTATCAATCAAGAAATGTGAGTGTTTCCTTGTAGGTGTAAGGCAAGCTTTCAAAATGCTTCCTAAACCTGCTGAACATGGACACTTCAGGTGATTAAGAAGCTTCTATCTCCACGCCTGTGAATACTTGTGCTATTATCACTTCACCAATATAATGTTGACGTCCTGCCCAGTCACCACAAAGCCTATTGCAGACAAACACAAGAAGCAGCTACTTGGTCTGTGTTGGAGCCAGTTGTGACAAATACTANTGACACGATTGACAGTTCCATAATTTCAAGAGTTGCAAGGTTTTCTCTCTAATGATATCATNTGATTATCTTCCAGCGCCTGGTTGGTAACTTGGTAGTTGGCACTCAAAGGAGCTTGGTATCATTACCAACAGCCATGCAGTCGTTCGCTCCAGCTCACATTCGTATTTAAAAAAGTATGACGTGAGTTTTCAATCTCAGTGAAGGGAAGCATATATTGGTGCCATCCACATTTTCTAACTGCAGTTGCAATTGTTTTTCCTGTTTTATGTCGCGATCCGTCAGCAGTATTGTACAAAACTGCAATTTTGCTTTTGTCACCCTTAGGCTACTCACTCAGTAATTTCGTTGAATGAACGCTGATGTTCTTGAATGAAAAACTTCATGATGATGTAATTTTCCTTATGATGGAGCAACAAAGTCTTCAGTGTTGCCATGTTTATCTTGACAGTTATCACCATGTCTGTGACCCGCTTGGGTCACCAGGGTTGGCGAACAATTTACTCAGAGGGGCCCAATTTTTTAAAACCATGTTAAATGGTTTTCAACTATCCCCAACACATTTTTGCAGGGGGTCAAAATATTTTGCAGGCACCCCCCTGGTTACGGGCCTGGCTATCACCGCCAGTTAGCTGAACTGTTTCAACAACTAATTCCTTGTTTTATCAGCCTTCTCTTGGAATTTCTTTCCTTTCATTCAATGCTCGTGCTTGCGTGTCGCCTCCAAATAACTGAGCTTACGCTTCCAACCGCAAGTAAAATTTGCAACTGTCGTTATAAACCAATAAAGTATTGCAATAGGCGAAGTGCCGTTATAGTCAATCTAGAATGCATGTAAAAGATAGNAATGCCACAGGGACAGACAAAAAAGTGTCATTGTAGTAAAACTGTGATTATAGCTGAAGTCGTTGTAGGCGAATTCTATTGCACTAGCTATAGNAGTGCATTAGCCTATTGCCATGTTTTCTATATTTTCATGACCGATGTGGACCCGGTAGAGTTTATCCAAATTTGACAATATTTTACAGAAAGTGTTTTTAGAAGAGGCAGAACATTTCTGATATACGGCCAAGTCAGTTTTTTTTTTATATGTGGGGTTTGATGCACTAAATACCATAGTTTGCACATGTCAGGTTAATTCTTGTCAATATTTATGCAACACATGGGACCATGGATTTGTTGTATGTTTGTTATCCATGGTAACCACAAAGTGCACAGTGCTTGCAGGGCCTTCACACACTTTCCATTTGCTTTTTCGCCTTGGCTGAAGCAAGGTGCTTGTAGTTATTAGCTTTTGTCCAAAATAGGTCCTTTGTAGGTAACCATTGCTTTCGTATTAAGACTGTTTCTCTCTCTCTCTCTCTGATAAAGTCAGCAGGCGGTGAAAGACGTGGTCCGACAAGATGGGAATGAGATCAATTTGGATGAACGACAACACCCGCAAATTGTGACAAGAAACATAACCCGCAGGTTTGGGTCACAGGATGAGCAACAGTACTCTGTCACAAATTATCCTTGTATAGATAAGCTACTCAAGAACAAACAGTATCAGATTTGCCATTGAATTTGATTGAATGACAACTTGCAATCTTGCATACCTTACTCAAAATACATGAACATGTTCTTTCATATAGGCAAGATCTTGTGCCCCGCCTAGCCTGAATTCTAGCAGAATTGCCAGGTTGGCATTTTTTAGCAAATTCCAAACATCTGACCTTATTTAAAAGTGGTTTGGCATGTGCATCATGCTTCGCCATGTTTTTGGCCTCTTTAGTGGTGTTGACTGAAAAAACGTTGTTTGGCAATTTCAAAAATCTGTCTGCTGTGAGCTTAACTTTTAGATTCTTTGCAGCCTGCTTGACGTTTATTGGAGCTATTTGGCAAATTTTGACTAGCGGTTTAGCATATTTTGTCCGTCTGTATCTGGAAAGTCAATATTTTTTCTGTGGATTCTCTTCGACTGCATCCTGTAATAGATGTTTTGTGGAATTGTGCCATATCTAATATATCAGACGCTTACTTACCAAATTCGAAGTAGTTAAAAACTATGGCATGGTGCATGTTTGTATTTTCATAACCTATATTTTACTGTTTCAAACACTTGTAGGTACTTTTTAGAAGCATTTCTTACAAGGAAATGGTACTTTGAAGATTAAAAATTATTTTTAATTTATATACAATCAGGGTGTTTTTTTAATGTTTGACTTTGGTAGGCGTAAAGACATTTTGAGAGACCGCAATTACTTCATCTGGATACCGAGGTGGTCATAAAGCGAGGTTTTAGTGCATCTTGACGGTGATTATGGAAAGAGATTCTTCTGTATTTCGAGAGACTGTTCGAAAATTTCTGTCATTCAAAACGCCTTAAAAATCACCGTATAGGCTACAATAATTCTAGGCTCAGTTCCATAGCAACATTGCATTTCCGTCATTGCTCATCAGGGTATTTAAGAACTGACAGGCATCAGCCTGTTTCGGCTTGTTTAGCATGGTTTGAAGTTATCTGGTGTATTTTGATAATTTAGCTTTTTGGTCCGTCTGGACCCGGCAAACCTGGTTTCTGGAGTTGCGCTCAATTTGTCTTTTTGCAAGCTAGACCACCACGGAGCGTAGTTGGGCATTTCGCTATTTTGCTTTCATCTTACGCACAGAAAGGTCATGGATCCCCAAAAATCCTTCTGTGGACCCTCGGTTAGGAACCACTGTTCTAGTGTAATGCAAGGTTAAAGTGCTTTGCTCGGTTTTAATTGCATATATACATTAAAACATTTGACTTTTACTCAACAGCAAAAAAAAATGGAAACAATATTTGNCGACACCTTTTTGCCTGGAGGCCAACGAAATATCAAAGAATCTATGACAAAGCCAACAATCAAAAAATTGGCACTTCGGCTCTAAAGAAGTGTTTCTACCGGTACCGCTGCACCAAAATGTTTCCAGGCATGCATTCATCTGAATTGCACAATTTTCTACGTGACAGGAAAATGCGTGAGTTGTGATCAAGTTCGATCGGCACGAAAACCACTTAAATCCTGCTGAGAAGTTCTTAGCCAAAAGGCCAATCTACACTGAGGAGTTGCCAGGAGTAGCCGCGCACGCAACTCCTCAGTAGCCGCGCACGCAACTCCTCAGTGTAGATGGGTCTTAAGTCAGTCGCTTTCAGCAAAGCGCAGCGTTTTTCTTTTAGAAGAGCCTGACGTCTCTGGTACTAAAACTTAGGTGTGGTAGCCTTTGGCTGTTTAAGCTTCGCATCTACAATAAAATCCGCCATCGACTGCTCGAGNGGCAGTTTCCCTATCTGTAGATGGTATCGCTAATCAAAAATTCATTAAAACTTATCCAACCTCGTTCAGACTCATTTATAGTTTCAAAAATATATTAGTCATGTTTTCTTGCGCGTGTTTGAGTGACATCCAGAGTCAAGCTGGAAGCTGGAATCAGCTTCACGAGCGATCGCCTGAACCAGATTGAAATAAGGATGTGTGACGCCGGGAAAAGAGCACTGAAGTATTAAATTTCAGTCAATTTCAGTCTTCTGTAACTAAAACGATGAAGGTTAAAACTGTCAAAAAACAAAACTGTTTCATCTGCCTTCCATATCCATAACCACCAAGTTAACAAGCAACTAAACATTTGGCTGGATCAACAACAAACCATCAAATATGAGCCTACTCCAAAATATCTTGGAATCAATTTGGATCGCAGCCTAACATTCAAACATCATATCGAACAGCTGAAGAGCAAAGTCTCAGCTAGAGTGTCCCTGGTTAAACGACTGGCTGGCACAGAATGGGGAGAATCCTACAGAGCTCTCAGAATATCTGCTCTAGCCCTGGTATATGCTCCAGCTAAATACTGGGCACCTGTCTGGTGTCGCAGCTCACACTCGCACAAAGTTGACGTGGTGCTGAATGAAGCCATGCGAACAATCACAAGATGTCTGAAAAATACCCCAGTAAGTTATTTACGCTTTCTGGCTGGAATCAGTCCTCCAAAACTCAGACGTGACACTTCGTGTCTGAGCCTCTACACCAAAGCTAAACATGTTGATCATCTATTGCATCACACGTTGTATATACAACCTACTCCAACTTGTTTAAAATCAATATGTGGAGCATCTCGAAAGAGAAGGTATTGCTTTGCCAAAGGTCCCCTCACCACTGAAACTATACATCAATGAACTGACACCAAAACCAGATGGATATCAGTACCCCAGAAAAGCTTGGGCATAACTAAACCGGCTCCGTACTGGAGTCGGTCACTTTAAAGCGAACATGGATAAGATGGGCCTGGCAGCATCTAACCGATGAAGAGTGTGGCTCTGCCCCGACCGCAGAACACATATTGCAAGAATGCCCTATACTGAGACCTCCGTGCAGCATCTCCAACATTAACAGGGAAGACCTCCTGCAATATCTCTTGAACATTGATTTTTGACGACTACTCGCTCTGTATTGCGTATACGAAAGAAGAAGAAAGTCTTCTGTAAGTTTCGGCTAAGTTTGAGTAAATTTCAGTGCACTGTATCCACCAGGGGAGTTTTTCGAATCTTTTACACTCAGCAGATAGTCTTCGAAAATTTACTACCGATGTGAGGTTTATACGATACCAGAGAGAGCACTTCTATAAATATTTACCCATTCAACGCTCACACAAGCAGAACTTCGCCGATCTCATTCCTGATATGTCGCAGTTGGAATAATGTTAGATAAAAAATGATTTCTCATACGACGCCACGCTCAGATTTGAAAACGATATCAATGGGTCACAGCACCGGATATAATGAAATGAAAGAGCTGCAACAAAAATGCTGCTTAACTTTTCAGCGTTCTAGAAGTTGCCATTCGCAGCAAATTTTTGTCACATCCGTAGAACTTTTAAAGAAATCTCAATTTTTGAAACTGTATTTATAGCTTTTGCTTTCCTCGTTTTGTCGATATCAGGAAAAAATCCTTTACACTAAGTCATCCTCGCTGGTTCGCATCAGCTTATACCACCACGACAACAAACGACATTAACGTAAGCATAGCAGAGCGCTCTAATCTTCCGCAGAAAGTGCAATAATTTTTTGAATTCGCTTTTGCAACGAATCCAGAAGAGTTAGATGACCGTACCTATGTAAACTACAAGCAATTAAGTGCACATGAAAAATCGATCGAAAAACAAAACTAATCCAAATAAATGATCCGTATCATTTTTGGGTGCTTTGAGCAACGATTGTGGTGAAAGGGTTTTTCTGCAACTAACGCTGATCCTATTTGAATTCTATTTAGACAACCACAAACCAATCCTTGCCTGCACACAGCACTGCATCCTGCTGTGATACAAGTATCCGATAACTGAATAAACTCGATTGTTATTTAGACGGCTTGGACAAACATTTGATTAGATAAACCTTCAAAAACATTTTATTAACTGAAAATTGCAATGCTGTTTTGCGTTGCAAAAACTATGGCGACGCCGGTGTTACTGTGATTATAACTCAGGAGTTATTCGTGTTAAATTTTCCACTTTTTTAGCTGTTGGTTTACTGTGAATCGCTTGGCATCAGATGTTATTATTCCTGAAGGTTTGCGCAATTTTCCATTTTAAAATTACCCTTTTCAGGCTCCAAACCTTCAAAAGCGAGCAACAGACAAAGAGATTTTCAGTGAACTTTTAAACCTCATCAACGTATCATAAGAAAATAAAACACAGAAGTCTGAATGCCATCAAAAAAACATTTAAACGAATCCCAACTAAATGCAAAAGTCTTAGTACAGTTGCAAAAAAAGTATTCTAACGTGCACAGCTTGTCAGTTCTTCTGTTATTTCGCCCAAAGACATGAGAGATTGTGACATTTCGTTGAAATCGAGTTGTCCTTCAGATGACGTTCGATATGGCCATTCATTCTGTCATGCACAAACACAATTAGAAGTTACAAGCATTATTAGCACATATAGCACATACATTTATCTTTTGCTCAGAACAGTGGGTTAATATCTATCTAAAATTACATCGCCACTTGTTTCGTACAAATCACTCAGTCCATGTCTCTCATATTTATAAAAACGGTTTTAGTTATTTGATTTAAAACTGTCTTGGTATTATTTATACTGTTGGATGGTTTACGAAATTTTCTTACTAGTGGGCCCTTGAGTGCATTGCTTTGTTGTCGCAAACCCTTAACCAAGAGTTTTTAGTTTAAGAAAATCCAATACCTGTATCTTGAAAATCTGACAGGATTGAAAAACTCCAGACTTGGAATCAGCAGACTGAAATCATCACTTTAGTGTAATTGTTACCACACTCTACAATGAAGTGCTGTTGGGTAGTGGTGTCATAAAAGAGGAAGCTACGAATCTACATCTTGCGGAACCCTGTTTCACCTTCACAGACCCCAGGTTGGGAATCGATATCTACATGATTAACAGCCATCAATGTCTTTGCATTCACTTTTTGTGTAGCCAGTAGTGTGCAAAAATGGTGCAAAGTTTTTTTTCAGATCAATACAATAATTTATTTAAAACTGCAGTAGCACTGTCAGCCCAAACCACAATTGTTGTAATTGTCGAGTTGAATATGAAAAAACTTACGAATTGTTCTGATATACTTAGCAGTTAATCTTAAAAACGGAAAACAAACATTTCATTATAACCAATGTCAGTGGTCCAGTCTAGAGAAATTGCACTTACTACAAAAATTCATCAAAATTGCATGTATACACACAACACAATAGATCCCTGCTTTCCATAAGTTGTGTGTATGGAGAGGTTGTTGTAACATTGAATTTATATGATAGAAATATATGAGATAAATAAAATAGTTAACATAAGGCACACCTTGTTCTTATAAATATATCAGATAGAGCTTTACAAACGTTCAGTATAAATTCCACGTGTTTATTTGCCATCCCGTGCTGACAAGCTCTAGAACAGTGGTTCTTAACCTTTTTTCTGCCACGCCTCCCCTAAGTAATTGTCCTTTCTTTCAAGCCTCCCTGACTTTAAATAAGCTGTAAAAACAAACGCATTTATTGGTAAATTTGTTGATCAAACTTTCCAAGTTGTAGCGTGCGTAAGAGCTCGCCCCTCTGGAAATTTATTGACGCCCCCCAGTTAAGAACCACTGCTCTAGAAAATTGGTAATTGTTTCACCAAACTGCTTCAAATGCACCAAGTCCATAACGGAATTTTTCGAGTGAATGTTGATGGCAAAGAGAATTCGTTAATGACTTGCAGATTTTGTAACAACTGTTTTTGAGATAAGTTATTTATTGAACATTTTATTATCATTAAACTGAAAATACATTATTTGGGTGGTGTTAATTCAACCACTTCCTCATACTGTTTCCTGGAACAAGTATCCATTTTTTTAAGGAGACTATCGAGGTGTTTGAAAAGCATGGCTTTAAATGATTTCATGAGACTGTGTTTGAAAAACATGTCTTTGAATGATTTCATGATATTGATTGCAAACAGTGACTGAAAATCTTTCTATGCCCACACATATCAGGTGAAAGGGAGTAAGATCATTCTCATAACTTAATTCCAACTATTAGCCTGGAAAGACGCAAAATGCTCAGAGCAAAAGAGCTCTTCTAAAAATGATATTTTTTGGTGTTTTTGTCGCTACGAGCATGGGTTACAACAATGTTAAATCAATAAATGCTGTCTTCTGTGTCTCTTGTTGATTAGCACTTTCAAGCAAAGTATTAATCAGTGCAACTGAAAATAATTTCATGACAGAGCCACAGTTTCGTGTTGGCACTGTGCATTTCATTTAAAATTACCATCACCAACAGCAGTCAATTTTTTCTCATTAAACATGGTAGGTGCGCCATTTACTGTGAATGCGACAAGAACAAACTAGGATAAAGGAAAAAATTCAGTTGGATACGCAATAAACAGTTCCGCCACATTGAAAAGCAAGGCCTAGCCAAGCACGCCAATAAGAGACGCCAGAACACGCTAGAGATACCCAGCGCTACAGAAAACGTCTTAGCATTCAAGCTTGTGCAGAGACACTGCAACAACAGCTCTCAGATGTGCATTGCACAAGCATTCCACCTTCAACACCAAGGCCCGGCCGTAAAATCATTGTCAAAATGACAAAATATGTCATCCAATATGGCGACCAATTACATATCCACCAATACACGGAATCATAAACGGTGACAAACTGATAATAACTCTGTATTATTGGCCAACATTGCTGTGCATTACATCCTAAAGTAAGGCAGAACTTTTCCGCAAATGTATAACTGCATCAGAAATGTCAAATAAACGCATTCGGCAAGCACTAACTTCAGCCTTTGCCAGCAGTGGCTTGGAAATGACGTTTCGACAAGCTTGCACAGCCGAAACAAGCGGGCGAAGTGGAACTCCTAGACCACGGAAGATGATTTTGGGCTTATCACTAAAGACTTCATAAGACCAACAGTGTAGGGAAGACAGCTCATTAACAGTAGGGTTGCTATATGTCCGCAATCCCGGACATGTCCGGAATTTCGGTGTTAAAATTTGTTCCCGCAAATAATTTTTTAAAATGCTCTACTGTCCAGAATGTTGACAGGATCTTATCATTAGATCCTCTGAAAAACATCAGTAGTCAGCATTGGGAGAAAAACATGCCTTTTTGTATTTTATCGCTTGTAGCCTATTGTGTAACAATTCTGTGATATTTTTCTTCTGTGAAGTTATGCTGTTTTGCGGTGGATTAATAGTTGTAAGAACATACTTCTTTTGAGCGAGTTGTTACTGTCCACTGCTTGGCCGCACCAGAGCTCGCGGCAGGCGTTGAGCAGCCATTCTATTGTCTCATCGTCCAGAACCGTCAGGCCGTGCAGTCCATGGGGAGGTGGATGGATTGGACATTGGATGACAACATGGTCGGCGGTTTGTTCTTCTGCGCTACCCTCGCAGGCCGCAGAGGTGGGCATACTCCATTTGTACAAGCAGGAGCGGAAATATCCGACAGCAGTGCGAAGGTGATTAAGCCAGACCCACGCTGTTCTTGGAAGGGTCATTCCAGGAGGGTGGTTGCCGGTGTCAGGGACGAAAGTGCGGAGTCTTGTGGGGTTGTCCAACCACTTCGCGTTCCATCAGTGATCCGCTCAGCGCGCCGCACTTCTATTATTGTGGTCCGATTAAATGATGAGTTTTGTGCGACAAGTACAAATGGGTGTCTCGATTTGAGACGCCGTGCATTCGCACTCGGTGGACAGGTGAGCGCTGAGTGGAGCAGATGTCCAGGCTCCATGGCACGTGTGCTAGAGACAGTGTGGCTCCTTTGCGACGAAGCTCGTTATGCCTGCGAGGATAAGAAGGTTGTCCACTGGTGTAGGAAGCAGGGGTGGCACTGGACCCGGATTACCGGAGTCGACTCCGGCAGGAGTCTTCGTTTTTCTTTCGGACCGGATCCTGAGTCAAAAATTTGTGAAAAACTGGACCCGGAGTCACTTTTCAATTTCGGCAGTAGCAGGAGCCTCTGTGGTCATTTCTTAAGTGAAAACATGGGTAAATTACGGTTGGATTGATGATTGTAGCCCGAGTCTGAACAGGAGTCGGATTCACAAATTTATAAAATTACCGGACCCGGATTCAAAAATTTTGAAACAGGAGCGGAGTCGGAGTCTGAAAATGTGACTCCGGCCACCTCTGGTAGGAAGTAGGCATCCAGTCACAATTCGCAAGGTGTCGTTGATGGTGGGGTTAATGAGGTGAGAACATACTGAAAATGCCGTATAGCGCTTGTTCGTTGTCGCGAAAAATAGCCAATAAGACTGTCAGAAATTTTGCCTCTTCACGTAGGGTAACCCTAATTAACGGGTAATCACACCAACCCAAAGACGACATTTAAGTCAATCTTATTTGAAGAAACAATACGACTGAGGCGTCTCAACCAAAGGAAAGAGGTTACCTCAGCAGCTTTAACCGACTTAAAGAAAAGGCGATCCGCTCAAATTTGCCTTTGGGTATGACAAATGACATGATAACAATGGCATCAAATTAGGAAGAAAGACTACGCCTCCCAAGATGCGACAAGAAAGATAACCCACAGATTTGGGCGACATCTTTCCCCCACTTGCTAACTCTAAGACAGAAAAAAGGCTTGAATACGAAGGCAACGATTATCGCTACAAAAGGCCTACCACAATCGTGGAAAAAGTAACAACTACAAGCACCTTGCTTCAAGCAAGACAAAAAAGCAAACCGAAGGTGTGTTGAGGCTTTGCAAGCATGGTGTGGTTGCCATAGAAAACGCAATAAAATCCATGTTGGTACCACGTGTTTCACAAATAATGGCATAAAACAAAACATTTCCACTGAATCAAAACTTGATATGCGCAGACTATGGTATCTATGTAGCGATTTGTGTGATATACCATAAACAGTATGTTGAGCAAACCACGAACAAATTCTCCACGAGACTGTCATCGCACCGCAATAATTGGAATAAATATGATTGCAAAATGACAACGACCAAATGGCCTCATTACGGCACCATTCAGTGATCCAGGGTATATTAATTAAACCATCGTGGTCCAACTACTTTTGACTTACGGGCCATTTTGCAAAACGTGACAACTCGCGGACCACTTTCAACAAAATGATGTATAAAACAACAGATTCACAAATTTTAAAATTGAAAAGGGAAAATAAGGGAGGTAAGTGTGTGCCATTGAAAGTATTACACAATAACCATAAACAATTTACTATAAATCTCTATAAGTGCGATGCCTGTGTTGAAGCTTCTCTGACGCTATCGTTCCTTTAATAATACCAATATGTTAGTGATAGCAAGTCGGAGACTATGGTCCTGCGTTTCGTCTGCCATTCGATTTCTGTTTTTAGATTTGACTTGTTTCATGGTAGAAAATGTACTCTCACACACGTATGTGCTTGCAAACGTCTATCTTTGCTGACTTATTTCTAGACCCGCCATGTCCAACCCAAATGGTTTACTGAGCCAAAAATAATGTCACTATCTTGACCAGGGCCACACATTGAATGACATATTATAGAGGGTGGCGCATTCAATGACTTACTTTGATCTTAGCAAAGTAAATTTATCTTAGCTAATGTACCGAAAGCGCTGGAAACCTAACTGCAATGGTAACATACGTGATAAAGTGGCATCAAAAATGTCAAATTAAAGATAATCAAACTAAGGACAGGTTGTCAGTATGTAGGCCACTTATACTACAGCAAAAACCTAAGCTGGGCCGCACAAAACTTTCGACTGGGCCGCATGCGGCCCGCGGGTCGGACATAGCTGTTCGAGCTAGACATTTTCTACAGTCTAGTTCAGTGATACGCAACGTGGTCCAGGTGGACCACCAGTGATCCACCTGGAAATTCCGTGGTCCACAGAGATTTCCACAAATCCTTGATGAAACGTTCCTGAAAATTTTAACCTTTACGCTGCTGTATGTAAGACTAGACCAAACCAGAAAAATTATCAAAGACTAGATTAGTTGTTGAGGTGTCAGCATAGCAAACTGGTCCATCGGATACTTTTCTAAAAGGTGGTCCATGGGCCAAAAAAGGTTGAGAACCACTGGTCTAGTCTAACGCCGTTAATGTTGTACATTATTATTAATAGATGTTATGCTTGTTCTAAATCGTTTGAAAAATAATAATTTGCTGCGACATACACACAACAATCTATACTGAGAAAGCTCGCAGGCCTTAAAAATTCTGTCTTTGGGCCACATGTGGCCCGCGGGCCTGTAGTTGGACCAGGGGCGCAGCCAGGAATTTTGTTCGGGAGAGGCCAGTCACTGACGTCGTCAGATTTCAAACTTTAGCTATTTTGCACAAAGATCATTTTGATGTCCCTGGTCAATTTCTGGTCTATTACAACAGGATATGACGTCAAATATCTTCTACCAGTCGGCATCGATAAATTTTAACAAAGACAAGAAAAACGTT
>JGI24159J19872_10000136_pt1 | contig 48212 bp, 26 predicted proteins | sample Ectturendosymbi4_FD_19872 | JGI IMG/M metagenome (IMG submission 19872) | reverse complement strand
ACAAAGACGTCTTGTTCTCAGGAAAAGAAGTGTTGAGGACGATGAATGTCATTCGAAGTCGTCAACACAATCTCTCCACAGAGCAAGTGAATAAAATAGCTATCTCTGCCAATGATGATAAGAGAATAATTCAACCAGGCAAAATACAAACTCTAGCTTATGGCTTTCGAGCATGAGGGGCCCTAGGAGGACTGGAACAGAGGGGGCAAACTGGAGACATGAGGGAAACTGGCAAAGGGAGCAGTCTGGGGCCCTGACTGGGGGCAAAGGAAAGTGGGGCAAAATCCCAAAACCTCTCTACTGCCATGTGTTGCCTGTATATAGCGTGGATTCAGTAAAAGAAAACAGGCTTGCTTTGTGACGAACGTACACTTTCAAAGAATGCGAGATATAAAAGAGCAGCGACTTTTCTTTACATATTTTTGTAGTTGTTTTGGACGGTTCCGTGACAAACGAGACTTGCTTATTTGAAAACATTCATTTGAGGCCTGTTAACTTGAAATTATAGTTAGATTCTCTGAGCTGTTAGTTCAATTATTAGATTATCTTAACTGTTAACTTTACTGTTTGTAAGTTTTATTCAATTCTATTTTATGCTTCATGCACTTCGCAAAGCTGAGCTGCCTACTAGCACTCAGAAACAGAGGTGGTCATGGATCCGGAGTGCTGGAGTCGACTCCGGCAGGACTCTGCGTTTATCTTTCGGATCCGGACCCGGAGTCAAAAATTTGTGAAAAAAACGGACCGGATCCGGGGTCATTTTTTCAATTTCGGCAGTAGCGGGAGTTTGTGTGGTCATATCTAAAAAAACGTTGGTAGATTTCCGTTGGATCGATGGTAGCCGGAGTGTGAACAGGAGTCGGATTCTCAAATTTGAAAATTTTCCGAATCCGCATTCAAAAATTTTAGAACAGGTGTGGAGTCGGAGTCTGACAAAGTGACTACGGCCACCTCTTCTCAGAAGGTGAAATATATACTCTGATAAGATCATAGTATCTGATTCTTGGCTGTGAAAGCATTCCTTCCGACAGACAATCGTTTGAGACTACTTTTATTTGAAACCTCACTGATTTGAAACCATGCTTAGCATTGTTCAACATTGGAAACGCGTCTGCAGCTACTGTCGTATGTTTTTAGATAACAGGAAAGTAACCTGTTTTTGGCTAGTTGTATACGTTCATGGGAACTACTTGCTGCTGTGCGTTAGCATAAAAGTTTTCTTGGCTCACTCAAAACCTGCTGCGATGAAAAGCAACTGACGGAAAAAGACTAAGACTATCTCCGTGTGACAGAATAAGGCTAGAGCCTGTAGGTCCTGATTATTGTAAGAAAACTCTATTACGCGAGGGCTTGGAAACTATTGCACACAGAGGTTGACACCCTCGGAATTTAACCTGCAACGTGCTCTCGGTCATTGACGATAATTTATTTGAACGTTACCCAAACAAATCCAAGATAAACACAAGAATACTAACCCAGTAGCTTTATGGTTAACAAACGTGGAAGCTATCTTTTCTCAGGATGATGAAGGTTGGAAATGTCAGCAAGTGGGTTTTTCGCGGATTTGTGTGTGTGTCACTGTGGGTTTCTTGGTTGCACCGAAAAAAGTAATCAAACGATGCCTAAATTGAGAATATGTGTCGGGAGTATAAATGACATAAGTTTTCTATAAGAAAAGTTCGTGAAAACACTTTACGTCGCCATAACAACTCTAAATATAACCAGACATAAATAGACGCCAAAGGACCTCCGAGAGACATTTTGCGGAGCTTTTTGGCCCCCCAGGCTGATATACAATTTTTTCAATAATTGGAATTCGATTTTCACGAAATCAACATTTCGTGAAACTCGGTTTGAGCGCTCGTGAACTACTGCGAAGGTTAGACAGCCTTCTAAATCGTTTAGTGTGCGTTGTGTGAGGCTCATTACGCCACCGATAACAACCGTATCATAAATTAAGTCATATATTCTACATACAACAAACAGTCGGACAAACAAGTTCCACTTGGCCCTTTTTCGCTCCCGGACCCTGGAACAAAGTACCGCCTGGACTGCCGTCTCGTATGGCCTGCCTACACATGTACAAAAGTGGACAGTTTCATTGTTTTCTCCACTGGTAAATAAGTTCCGCACAGGCTGCACACCGATGGCTGCCAAGCGTGTTTGTAACTGACATACGCTTTCTCAAAGTTATTTGAACGACCAAAAGAATTTCTCACTTGATGCCTGTATGTCCTCACATCTGGTTGTCGTTAAATTTGTTGAAGAGGAAACCTTTGGTCATAGGCGTAGCCGGTGGGGGCCAAATACGGTCATTTTGTGCTTTGAGAGGCGTTTTCCAAACAAAATACTGCTATTCTCCTAAATCAAACATTTCGCCGCCCCCTAAACTTTTTGAGCTGGCTACGCCACTGCCTTTGGTTAATTTGACAAAAGTGAAATGTATAACTTTCTAGACGAAAGCAGTTATTGAGCAAGCTGTTTTAGAACTTTATTTTGCTGCGATAGCGATTCTACGTACAGTGTCGGGGGAAGTGCAGGACCATGTCCGTAAATGTACATCATCAAGCAAGTCAAACCAAAACGTAAAAAAACAGTACAGCAAAAATAATACAAAATGTAACAATTGTTGAGAAGACAGTGCAACAACAAAAACTTGGAGAAACATGCTTTTGAAAAAAAAACTTGGCGACTTTCACGATTACAGGTTTGCAAAACGACCAGAATCTTTATAGCACATTCACGAGTTTCTGAATTCATAAGAGTTTGAGAATTTTATGTCAATTAACGCAAGTTTTGCGTAATATTAACTGCAACCATCGTAATTAACAATATATCATCAAAATCTTCCCATTTCCCATATTGATTTAAAAAGTGCGTGGTAGCGCGTACGCGAATGGTAATGAACTTTTTACAGAGATATGTGGCGAGGATGCGAAAAAAGTGTATCACAAGTTTGATGCTTGTGGCTAAAAAGGGCAAGCAACAAAACCAGCTCTAAAGTGGACTCGTTAGGCTTGACGTGGTTTATAAATTCACCTGGCTCCTGTTTGGAGCCATGTCGAATTATTAACCTACATTATGGGTTCAACCATGGTGATTAGAAAATGAAGCAGGCAGACATGCTTAACAAACATTACACCAAGCACATTTGCGAATAAATTTCAACTGAATCGTGAAAAACGTATTAAAGGTTTGCAGGTAATCATTGGACAATCGGTAAGAGCCCGTTGCTTGACAATGCTTTGCTTCCAGCTTCCCAGAACGCTGACGTTAAGCCTGTGCCACTTGTGACGATGCCCAGCAATCCCAAAAGAGTAGCTGAAGACAAGCATCTATCAGCGAAACATAACCTGTGAAACAGGCAAAAAATCAGCAAAAAAGCTGTTAGAGCAGTGTTTCGCAACCCCAGTCCGCGGTAGGCTCTGGATGAGTCCGCAAGCACTAGAGGCAAACAATCGACGTTTTTGTTGTTACAGGTGTGTGTTGATGATCACAGGCCCTTAATTCGACAAACTTGTGAAAAAACTCAGAGACGTGATTTTCATTGAGATTTGTGAATGTGGGCCATAAACCAATTTTGTTAAAACTAGTGTATGTATTAGTCTCGTACTCATAGTCTATCTTGAGTCCGCGAAGATTTATACTGGTCCGAAAATAGTCCGTGTCCTAAAAAGGTTGGGAAACACTGTGTTAGGGACATAATGAAGCTTTACTAAAGGAATGAACCATTAGCAAACAAAGAGTTGTGCAAGCTGAAAATACATTTGTCAGTTTATCGTGTGTAATGGTCACCTTCATTCTGCTATCGTGACGTCACACCGCACAGTCAAGTAGGTATCCTACAAAGAAGCTTCTTTCCACATAAATGGTTGCGAAAAGTTAAAAGGTCGTGAAACCACATACTTGTGACAGCGAGAAAAAGTAAATAGTGGAAAAAGAAAACACGAAATACAAACATTTAAAGGCTGCGATTTTGTTTGATAAGTGATTTTGCTTTTCCGGCACTTTCAAAGAAGAATTCTTATGACAATTTTTCGAAACATTTTGTTCGTTCATTTGTTATAAATATGTATATGTCGAATGTGTAATTTTAATGTGATTCAGACAATTGTAATTTATAGCTTGATCTAAGAAATCGTGTTGATGATCATCCTGTTTTAAAAAAAATTGTACAGTAATACCTTTGTAAGGTTTTCTTTGATTTTTCATACTGAGATTCGTCTTCTTTTAAAATGTACTTGTTGCAACCCCGAACGTAAATCTCGAAGTATTCATCCCAGGTAAAAATGCATGGGTCGGTGTAGAAAGTCTGCAAGTATGACATTGAATAAGCTAACCTTAAAAAATGGTAAGTCGCAAGTTAGATGCGTCAATAAAACTTTAACACGCTAACATAGAAACAGAAAAAAAGCAAAAGTGAACAGCGGATGTACAATGTCTATCCATCCAGCTACAGCCGGAAATTGCAGGTTTTTACTTCCACTGTTTGTAAATTTATTTGTCCACTTAACAGACATATTGTTAGATTTTGCAACAAACGCACTGGTTATTTTAGATTATCGCAGGCCTTGCCTACCTTCCGGTCTTTTTCTGATAGCTGGTTGCGCAGCTGGTCAGCCTTGCTGCACCGCCATTTGCTGCCATGAGTGTAGAAATACTCCATGACGTCCATTGCTGCCAGCATGCGTTTGTTTAGGCGGACAAATCTTGAAACATTATGAACGTCATTTTAGCTGCTGAGCAAAGATAGATGTCTGAGCGACTTGCAAAGCTGCAAAGGTTCTGGAGATATCAGGCCAAAGGGCTGCCCCTACATGCCAAAATTGCTTTAAAGCGCTTTGGTAGCGCGATTTCACCTGCTGGAATGATTCAAAGGGACTGTTATCTGCAACTGTAACTGTAACGTGTTGATTATCATGGGCTTTTTGCTGTTCGCGCAGAAAAAGACTTCAAGAAAGTGAAGAATCAGGAGCGGAGCTAGACTTTCTATTTGGTGTGTGGTTGGGGTGGCCTAGTCTACTTAATGTCAAACAGCGATGTGGATAGAGTTTTATGAGTGGGGGAAAAACGAGGAACAGAGTTTAATACAGGGGCGGATCCAGCTAGTAAGCTTGGGGGGGGCGATTTCAGTGATATTTGGTGGTCACGTCTCATTACAAATTCACTATTGTAAGAGACATGAAGTATACCGGTACTTCCCACAACACTGCTGTGACAAAACAATGGACGACAAAATGACCTGGACGACAAAAAGCGAAAGCTGTTTTACGAATTGTACAAAATCATGGTGAAAAAGTTACTTTCGTAGGTTTTAGGGGGGGCGATCGTCACAATCGACTCCCTGGGTCTACCCCTGGTTTAATAGTTCAGTAACAATAGAAATATTTTCATTAAAGAAAAGCCATCGGCTATTTTCCACACGCCAGCATTTACGAAAACTTTGCAAAACCCGGTTGTTCTTGAAATATTTCACTATTTTGCGCTTGAAATAAGAGTCGCAGTTCCCTTGTCCACACCTATGACGTCAGACGGAATTTTGGTTGGCACATGGGTTAACCAAGCTATACAGTTTGGGGTACGACAGAGTTTTCGTATAACTATCGCAAAGGAATTTCCACAATTAAACTATGAAGTTTATCCAAACCCAACTCCATCTTGTGGATACATCTATATACAAAAAAAGTTCACTACAATGCGGATCTGCTTCATAGCAGGGGTTGGCAAACACCGGGCCGAGGCCCAGTGTTGAAGAAGAAATTGTCACCGGACCGTGCGGAACCATGGCCAAATTGGTAAAAAAGTAATTGGAACGAATGACATAAGGAAAACACTGCGTGTGTCATGGACTACCATAATCTCTACAGGTCGGAGCATCATACTGCAGCACAACAAGCCCAGAGCTCTCACTGACTCAGTGCCATGATGACTTACGACAAATAATAAATTTGTGTGCGTCCCAAACATTCATTATTTTTAGGGCCGGCCCGCAAAACACGGCCAGGCTTAAATCGGGCCACAGTGCGAAAACGATTGCCGACCCCTGCTGTATAGCAAACGGATGCTGTTGTACACCAGTGATGACCTGCAGGCAGTTGATTGGATCATTAGATTCTGGAATAAAAGCTTTAGCCGCTTACTTTCTCTCGTTTTGCAGAATTCCGAGGAGCGTGTCCACCACGTAAGCAGGAATTGTTTGCAACGAAAACGCCATAACATCGAACAGCGTTCTGTAAAGTTCATCAAAACACACGATATTATTTTTGAGCTCAGAGTGTGTTTCAACAAACTTTCAAAATCAATTCAAGTGAAAATCAGAGCGCCCTAAATAAGACTGGCGTTATCAGCACCGAAGTTGAATAAAACCAAATTTCGTGAGTAATAATCAAGACATAAATTTTTGACGAAGTTTAATCTAAATGATCATATACCGGCCATTGACTCTATGTGTACCACAGTTTGTTGGAGGCCCACTTGGATCTTGAGGCCCTAGGCTTAAGCCTATATAGCCTATAGGTGAATCCGGCAATGTTTCTGACCTATTATTTTTTGTCAATTATTTTGTTTCTCAGAGTAAAGGAATACAGTTTGGCGAATACTTTTTGATGTTTGTTGTGTAAATTAAAACTTTTTGGTTAGATGTCAGATACCCACAACAAGCTACACTACCGAATAAGTAAAACCAGTGAAAAATATTGGACTTAATCTTAGACTTCAATTATATTTTTTTTCTAACTGTAACATAAACCCTAACCCGGAACACTTTCCTAAACACCATGCCCTAAGCCCTAATCATGAGTTTTCTCAGCATATTTTCTATGTAGAACGTTGCTCTGTGCATGCCCATATAGCGCGAAGTCAGAAATTTCGCTTGACAGTGGTGATTCAGCCTCGAACGACGCTGTTTTTTATTAACCAGCGTTGTGCAAAATGTGTGTGCTTGTACCATGGACTTCGTGTCTGCGGGCAAAAATACATTGTTATTATATGTAACCGTTTGCGAAAATTTGTACCACGGTTGAATAAGCACGATGACGTCATCGACTGAAATTTCATGAAAATTGCCCCCCCCAGAATTGAAGAGCTGGTTGCGCCCCTGTTTGATGCACTACTGTTTTCACTTTGTGTTTTGTGTTGACATTGACATTATTTCTGATATTCCACATGTGCTCCTTAAATCCACACAAAAATTCTGCACGTGTGACAAATTGCTTAAATTGCAAAGTACACTTTTCTTTCAAAGCTGAGTGAAACACAGTCCCAGAATCATCAATGCAATAATTCTTAAGGTTGAAAAATTGGGCAGAGGGCAAGCACGCTTTTAGGATACAGCCTAAAGTTAATGAATTAGCTCTCAGTTTATAAAAAGATGTTCACTCTATTTTGCCAAGTAGAAGGCTAATCAAACAGCAACGGTAAAGAAGCACACACAACCGTATTAAGAGCAATAGTTTTTCAAACTGGTTAAAATCGCTTTGGTTGAGCGCAAACGCATTTGTAGTAAGGGATTTATTAATTGATAGTAGGTGTATCCAGTGGCGTAGCTAGGATAAGTGCCGCTCGGGCCGACCACGAAAGTGCCGCCCTTTCCACCCTTCAAATTTGCTTACAAAAATTTAAAATGGAAGAAGATCATGTTTCGTGCTTATTTAAAGATATAAGGATTAATAAAGCATCTTGACAATCACAATCAAACACTGACAAACTGAAATGTGTCTTGTTTTTATTGTCGATTATTAGTCTTGCTTTTTCTGCTTGTCGTCACCTTCCTCATCATTAATTTTTCTGTTTTTTGCTTTCTTACACTGGCATATACGAACCTGTCATGTTTCGTTAAATTTTCTTCCCTGTTGGTTTCTCCGGCGAGCCCACCGCATGACTTTTTAATTGTTTACTTATTCCAGGGGATCAAACGAAAAAATCAAGTGACGTGATGGCGGCATACCTATACTTTAAAGATGTAAACATTTATGTACGTTAAAATTTCGTGTAGTATCCCCAAATGTAACTAAAAGTACTACACATACTGTATATAGCAAGCTATAATAATCAATCTGATAATATGATTTCAGTGATGTAAAGAACTTTTCATTTTTCACTTCACGTTTCAGTCGTGGTTTAATCTTCGTAGTATGTATAAAAGGCTTCAAACGCTAACTCTGTCGACACTTTCGCGGAGCCCTCTATAGGTGCGGGGACATATTTTGAAAATTATCTTTTAAACAGGTTTAAAACCGGCTATAGAAGCGCTGGTTTGCAGTCTTCATCGTGACCTGTGCACTGTGTCTGGCTGTTGTGTTGGACCTCTTCCAGTTACACGTGCATGGTGTTATTCCTTGACTTTGTTCGTTACCAACAGAACCATCGCCAGAAGGTCTTCAATTGGGGGCACAATTGCCCCACAAGCAAGTGTGTTAAAAAGCCCTAATTTCAAGACCAACACTGGGGCACTTTAGCGCGTTGGATTTGACCCTGACTTTTGAAACGTTTCATCAATTTACTCACTCTACAGCCACGTGTCGTGTTCTTTTAGGCTAGCCCACAGGTCTAGGGCTTCTAAACACAAAAACTGAAAGGAGTTAGAACTTTTAAAACTTTAAAAAGTTTATTTAAAAATAATAACGACAAACTATAACTTTTAAACTTCTTTCAAAAATTAATTTTTGATCAGCAAAGCGCCGCCTCCCTAAAAGTGCCGCCCAGGGTCCGCGGCCCCCAGGGTCCTCCCTTGCTACGTCACTGGGTGTATCCCCATGCGATTGAGGAGAATTGTTTCGCACATGTCAAGCTGACGTTAAACGGCATAACGCAAAGCTTGTCTGCTCACACGAAACTTGCCTGCTCTTCGTAAAGCGCATGCCAGGTCTTCGGAATGCTGAGCAAGGATACCTCTCGTACCAAAACTTCATCAGACGTTCTGTAATGATGTATTCGAATGTAAGGTTTTTCTCAGGAGCTAAACACGTCGGCAAACATCTTCTGCGCAATTTGTTGTTTGCACGATATCTGTTGCAATTAAGTCGGGAGTGCGATAAAGATGTTCAGGTTTCTTAACGTTTGCGCTTTTTATTGATCGCGAACTACACTTAAAAATGGTTGGTTCAACTTGTAGAGCTCTTTCGTTGCAGACGCATCAGATACAGTGTGAACAAAGTAGGTTAGTTCATCCAATGATTAATTTTCTGCATGCGTTCCTTGTTCCGATTTTACCGTTTTGCAACTACTGTATTTCAAGGAAAGAGACCTGGTGAGAAAACATGACATTTGACAGCTTACCGAAGTCACCAATGAGCAGTAGGTTGTGTGTTGACGAATTCACGTGGTAGATAGGAATTTCGCCGCGCTGAATTTCTGCGTCTTCTGCGTTCCCAATCGAGATGCTGTCGCGGTGCAGTGCTCCTGTGTCTCCGCAAACGCTCTCTTAATATAGTGGTTTCGCGTCATGGACCGCATATGAGTCAACTTCATATATTGTGTTTTATACACTTGATTTCGCAGAAACATCAGATACTTGACATTGCTTGGGCAAAAACTTAATTTGAGCAACGCATTGTTCTTTACTCAAAATGCAACTTTTTATGTCGAGAATCTCACTACCGTTATCTTTCAGAACTGTAGATCCATCAAGCACCCCCTGTTTCATCTAAACGCCGTGTTCAGCCTTGACTTTCAATAGGCTTGTCGGATTACGAGGCTTTATAAGAAGAGGCTAATGATTAGGAGGTAAATGAATATTATGTTGCTTGCACATCCGTAAACCGCCTTCTGGTCTGTTTTAACATATATCCTGGGAATGCGTCTGGTGCTTCCCCTTGTCGTCGCCTTCGAGGCTATTTTTGCTCCTTGAATGAATAGCTTATTTGGGCTATTTATATCAGATCACAGCTTCACTAACACAGCCAAGAGTTGCCAGTTCAGTTATTAATCGTGTGTAAATCTGTTCCCCTCACTTTGTGTTTGTTACAAATGTATGGCGGCATTTGATATTTAAAGTTACTCTTGATTGTCACAGATTCACTGAAGTGCTGTCGAACTGGGAGTTTTGCTGTTTTATGAAAACTGTCTATTCACCACAGAGCAGCTTCATTGGCAGTTCTCTGAACTTTCTAGAACTCTGAAAACCTAAAAGCGAGGCATGATACAACAGGTCATTGTGGGCGTTCATGATATCACGGAAAAGATTATACGTTTGCAAGTACGTACATTGAAAAACGTACGACTGTGGTATCAAAATCAGATGTTGAGATGTTTTCTAATTACCTTTTGGTAGGTGAAAACTCAAATGTACCCTTTTACATTTGCCAATACCTTTGCAACCAGTATTGATAATAATTTCTACGAGATATGCTAATAAAAGACATAAGTGTTATCTTGAGTGTTATCGGCGAAGAGTTAATGAAATTTGATCATTGAAACCACGGGTGGATATTAAAATTTAGGGCCCGAGGCAAACTCTCATAAAGGGCCCCCAAACTACACGTTGTGAGGGGCTCCCGTTGGCATATTTACACATAATTTTAGCTTTATTGTGAAAAACATATGCCTTTCTTCAGAGCTTATTAAATGTGGATCTAGAGTAGTTCGTGAGCATTTTAACAAAACAATGCAAAACCTCTCAAAGAAGAGTCCCACGGCATCCCTGAAAAAAGTGGGGCCGGGGCGATGGCCTCGTTTGCCTCCCCTAATATTCACCCCTGATTCAAACAATCAATCGCTGAAGTCGTGCAACGATTTTATGTGGTTCACAACTGATCTGTCGTGGAATGGTCTGTTTGAAAGTCTTTGATCTACGATTCATGAAGTTAGTTGTTGTGTCGAAATTGACAAAGGCGTTTTTTCGTGGATATTAAAATCAAGAAAGTGATTGAGATTTTTGTGTATCTTTATCACGCATGATCTATACGAAAGTTTAATGCTGAAAATAGTTAACCGAGACATCTTCTAAGCTGTAGAAGTTTCAAATGCATGTATGGTGGTTCGGCGCATGTGAAAGATGCAAAGAAGTGTTTGCTGCTGAAGTACCTGTTTCAGCTGAGTCGTCCTCGGATGACCATCTACCACTGTCGGTTTCGTCGGCGAGAGAGCGTTTCGCTGTATGATCGCAGGCCGTTTTCGTTGCCGCTGCCAGAATGGCATTCACAACAAAATCGACTGGTATTATATCGGCTTGTACGTCTTTGTCTGCCACCACAGCCCTCATTATTCCTTTCCCGTAAGAAATCATGAAAGCACTTGGTCCATACACGTTGGTGCTCCATCCCTGAAAAAGGTTAGAGTATGAAATGTTCTGACGGAGGGCATGGTCTTTTCCACGAAATTGGTGAAGTCAGTGTTTTAATTGGAGAAGTCAGTGTTATCATTACCGCTTGAACGTAATCAACAATTGTGGCAAGTTTAAAGATCTGTTCAGTACGATTTTTAAGTTCAGCCAGTCTTCGGAGTTGTTCTGAAAACAAAAACGTTCGACTTGGGAGTATAAATGTCAAACGCGCGGGGTAAATTTTTGCTTTTCTGCAATACGAACGCGTCAAAAACACAGTTTTAATTGATATGAGTGATATCTCGGTAGAAATTTAAGGGTGGAATTTAACCAGAGTTGTCATCAAATTAAATAACTAAAACATGATAAGAAACAAAAGCACGGCAGTTTTTGTTTGAAACGGCAATCCACTTGATTGTACAATGTATTTCAAACAAGCAAATTCCAGAAAAGAGAGTTCTTGCGGATGAGTGGCAGCTTTTGACAAAATAATCGAGAAGGTTTTCTTCACGCCAGGCATTTTATTCAAGCTGAAAGTCTCTGGTACGTCACAGTATTGTTGGTTTCAGTGAGTTCAACGTTGGCAATCAACGATTTGGAAAAATTACGCTTGTATTGTTTTAGATCTTTGTAGACAACTACCTAGCTTATTATATAAAGACTATACCATATTTTTTACTTATTTACTGTGCTATAGGAACATCGTACAACCACCAAATACTATGAAGGCAAGTTTTGGTACATCACAATTATTACTAAAAGTGACTCCCCTTATATCGACGCTTGTATATCGAACCGAAACATCGACACTTGTACAGAAACATCGACGTTCCTTATAGCACCGCAGTGCATTTTTCAATCGACTACATCCTAGTAGTTCGCACTGAAATAAACCTCGCAGGTGCTGTTAGAATGTAAAGAACAAAGATGACCCACTTGTGGTGAAACTGACTTACTGGCATTGGTTCTTTCAAAGCGGGAACGATCATACTGGGCCTGACAATGCAGGCAGGCAAGTTGCCAGATTCCCTGGCTATGACGTCTTCTGCCAGAGCCTTCGTCAGTGTGTATGTGTTGGGCCTGTACAGAAAGCCGGCAGTTGTCCATCATGCTTTTTAGTGAAGAATGCAAAATACTGCTAAGTGAAGAGAAATAAGATTTGAAAGCACTTTTGTTTGAGGTTGACCTTCAGTATTATGACACTGAGAAGGAAGTCACTTAGATTAAACAGCAGCTGAACCCTTGACGCCAAACCAAGAATGAATAAATGGCAACAAAATTGTTCAGAATAAAATTTGATCTAAACCTTAAAGGGCTTGGTCAGCTTTACTGAAAACAGCAGCAAAACTAAAAACACCTTAAATTCACCGGTCAAAAATTTACTTGCAACTCGGTTGACGTCAAATGAAACATAATTACTGTTGTACACACGCAGCACGTGAAAGATTGGTCTTTCAATACGTCGGCTAAGTTCTGATGTGTTATAAATAACAAAATATTCGCTTGCACTTGCAAAAAAAGATAAGATGTCATTAAAAGGGTAGTCGATTTTCAATCTGCTGCACTTGTCAGGGAATTTGGCTCTGTGAAATTGAGATTTCCTGTCTCTTCAAATTACTCCTTCAAGTATGAACTTTCCTCTGAAATGGAGCACAGAATCGTACTCAGAATGCTTTGCAACGATTGCTAGACAGCCATTATAGCCAATTTTACATGAAAAAGGTCTGTAGCAATATTTTAGCANTGTATTACTGTTCGCCTTGATCTTCATTTACCTTTTTCCGAGAATATCCGAAGTAACGCGAGAAATGAGATCGTCGGTCATCCAACGCAGCGAACTCTCGAGATCGAGATAATCAATTCCAGTGTCGTACAGTTGTTCATCGATAATGTCTCGTTCGCAGTGAGAATAAGCTAAAATAACAAAAAAAGAAGTTATTTCGCGGTTAGTTCTGCTTTCAGGTTTTCTGTTAGTGACTGATATCATTCAGGGCAAGTTTTACGACCAGTTTCGATATTGCGAGAAAAAAGGCTTGGCTGCGGGTTAATCGTTTAACAAAACAGAACTTATTGTTTTTAAAGCAGATAGAGGTTGCAAACTAATTTCTGCTACTTTATTTTTCGTTTTGAAAGTCGCTGTTTGTACTGACAGAAATTTTGCTTGGGTTCAAGTGAAAGTCCCATTACAAAACCTGAGGATATTTTGAAGTAGTCAGAGGTTGCTCCCAAATTAAATCCATGTTTACATCTAGACTTCGTCAGCAGGAAAATTGAAGATTTGGAATTTGCTTCTGCAAACTATGTTCCACTATTGCGCTGAAAACCTTTTTCCAGTATTGCTTGTTTGCATTCTTTTGTGATTGACAATATTTTACTCAGTATTTCAAAACACATCAAATGAGGTGCTGCAAATACTCACTTCACTCTATACTAAGCTGCGACTAGCAATCACTGTGATTACCGAAGTTTGTTAACAAATATTTTAGTTTGCAAATTGAAAGCGAAACCGTACAAATGTATCCACTCTCAACTGAAATACGGTACGAGGAGCTAAGGTTAAATACTTAGAACAATTTTGGAGAATGCTTCCAAGAATGTTTGATGCACAAGCAAACACAAAAATTAATTTCTACATCGCTTAATTGCGCAGGTTTGCTTCGTGAGTACTTTGACTTACCGGTGGATACGTGAACAAAGGCCTGAAGATTATTTTTTCCAGTTTTGAAGAGAGCCAGCAATCTTCTCACGCACTGAACGTTCAGTTCAAATGCAATCCTTAAAAAGACACGAGATAAGTTTTTAAAAAACAGGCAATCACAAAAAGCAATCGAATAAAGGATCAGGAGTCTCCACTACACAGAAAACCTCAATTGATGGTCTGAAAAAGCAAAGCAAAAGCAAAACAAATATCAAACTTCAGTTACAAAAGTTCAATGAAATTCGCTGCATACCAGTACTCGTTACAACTTGTTGAATAAAAATGTTAAACTTAGTTGGAATGTCGCTTATTAACTATCAACTTATTATGCAATCAGATAAGATAATGACCAAAACTGCACTGAAATCCTCTGCATTACACGAAGCTGTCAGAAATGACAGTTTTTGCGGTTGTCTCATTCTACGATTTGTTATTTATTTACTATTGTCATGTATTTTTTAATGAATCGTTAAAGAGCAATGTGATTATCATGTGTTTTGATTAAAGGTTTTCAGAAATGTGATTACCAAGGACGACGGGGATAACACTCATGTTTGCTGTGTACATTTAACGCAAATATTTGCCTGGCAATCTAGTCACCATTGCTTCACCACCGTAAATACCAGATATACTAACTAGTTGCCACTTCCTGACTGCAAACTTTCATAGTTCCATTATCTCTTTAATGCAGACGCGCTATGCATCAAGCTAACTCCTATGCACCATGCTCCTAATGCAACTTCGCAATTGCTGGGACGTGATTATTCGAAATACCAGCAAACAAATAACTCGCTTTTCAGTCAAACAAGGGCGCCTTGTAATCGATGTGTGATGTAATAAAGCCAGCAAAGGCTTCGCACCAAAGTGGAACTCCATCAGGTTCCCGTAAGTCGATAACGATTTATTGCCACAGCGCGCATTGTTTAATGATTAATGCCGAACTTCGGACTTTGACAGGTTACTTCAGAAACAGGCTTTCCATAATGTGGTTGGGTACAGTTAAGTTGGTTTTTTGAAAAACGGGATAGAAGTGAGATATTTATGTAAAACTTCAAGTGACTTCAATTTTGTTGCAGTACGAGTTTACAAAAAACTTGACGATACTGACGCAAAAAGTCAAACAGACCGAAAACTAGCATATATTTGCACGGTTTAAAAAAATCGATATTTTTAAAGTAAGTTAGCGCCTGCGCTGGTCTTAAATAGAACATTTTCTGCAGAAAAATCAGGCATTTCAGTCACTGCATCCTAAACGTCCAGTAATTAATTTGGAACGCTTGATGCTCAGGAAGGTCAACTGTTTTGTGCTGGTTTAATCATATTTCAAGGTGTTGCACTTATACAGCTGGCCTAATTAATCAAAACGATCAGGTGACGGATTTTCAACAGATCAGAAATTACGGTATTGCAACATTTTGTTACATCAGCCTCGTATGTCATGACGGCAATCTTTAATCAAACCAATATTGAACACAGTTTATAAAGTGCTGCGTTGATCTAAAAAGTACAGATCTCAAGGTTGATACTTTTCAGACCAACAGATCTCAAGGGCCAACCCATATAAAAAAGGAAATTGTGGGGAAACCTCCAACATAGCATGGCCTCGCATTCAGTTCAAGGTTTAGTGCAATTTGGCCATTAGCGTTTCGTGTACATTTAACCTCATTGTGCCACGCACAGCGGTCACGCAAGACTGCATCCTACGTCGGACGGTTGTAAGCCAATCACGTGTTTGGTTTTCTGAAACAAATGAAACCTTTTTGACAATGCGCTGGTGAAATATGTTTCCTGTATATTTTTTTTCAAACCTACGCAAGAATGAGCGGGATTTTTCTTTGGTCTAAAGAAAAGCGTTTTCAATAGATACCTTAATTTAACGTATGAAAAAATTCTGAAAAGATACACAACCTGTGTAACATTTTAAATTAAAATAAACTGAAACAATAGCTTGGTCGCTCTTAAATCATATAATTTTACCGAGAACATTTTACCCACGTGAAGAGAAAGAAGACGCTCATCTCAAATTAGGAGCTCGCAAACAAGATACGCAATATCCAAACAAACTTTATCTGTGCTAGCATCCTTGACAAGACGCGAAATATACTTTTGCAAACTCCCATCATTTCAAGCTTTTTGATTACCGCAGATGCTCGGTGAAGCGCAAGGTCGCTGCTAAGTGGATGAATAGGTCACAGTTGCGACGGAGCAGGGCGGCTGATGCGGGACTGAGACCGAGCTGTTCATCCTCAAGGTCGCAAGAAATGCATTGTAGTTTTTCTGCAAAGTTGGGCTGCGTTTTTCGCAACAAATCGAAAGCCTGAAACGCAAAAGACGCGGAGTATTTTTCTTGACGGCAAATGCTAGCCTGACTTTCGCACTCGTAAACAAATCTTCCCAAAAATTTTAATTCTTGAAATAAATTAACAAAAAGGTTGACAACAGCAAAATTTTAGTTAAAACCATGCAACCCAACATTGCGTAAATATTCTTATTGCGTCATTTGCAGTAAACCTATTGAAGAAATATCACTTTGAAGTTCAACAAACTTAATTCAAGCAGCTTGTCCTGAACCCAACTGATGTTAAATTTAAAGGCTCATTTTCACCTCATAGTAAGTTGCGCTGCACAAAGAAAATCATTACTCATGGTAATTGTTAATTTTGAGACAATTTTGACACCTCGAAAATGTTTCGTCCAGCAGAACATGGATCTTAGCACTGGATCAACAAACTATTCGACTGTGGCAAGCTTGCAGTGTGATTATGTTCGAACTTATACCGATTTTTACAACCAGCTTTCAAATTTTCATGAGAGAGGGAGACACTTGACTTTTTGGAGTCAAATCTAAAGTAGGATATAAGAAAGCGTTTCTTAATTTGTGTTGCACCTCACACCTCCAGCAGAAAAATAATCATTTTTTTACGTCCCTTGCACAATTTAGCCATATTGTTTTAAAATTTAAATAATCGTCTGCAATCTGCTAGAGGAGTTCGAACCCCAAAACTCCCGCCTTGAGCCACGAGGGAGTGCGAGCACCTTGATCAAGAACCGCTACAAGCACTAAGACGTTTCAGCGCATATCTTGTTCGGGAAAGCACAAAAAAACATAAATAACCTGAAAAACGTATTGCACAAAGCAGGGTATGTTGGTTGCAGGTTAAAAAAGTTGCATATACAAAAAGCAGTGGAAGTAACATGTTTAGTATTTTCCGCTTGCTTTAACGTAATTTCGCAACTTGAATATTGATTAAATATCATTTTTATAATCTTTTTGAGTTGCGCTTTAAATTTGAATAGAGGTAACTTTCTTTCAGTGATTCATAAACATCTTGTTAAAATACAAAAATAAATGAAGAAGGACAATACTTTACATTTGTGCGACTTCAAATGACTGGCTTTCGAAAATATGTGGCGACGGAAATTACAAACGGAAGCTTACTGAACGATAGTGGGTCTTAGAAACAGTTACTTTCAAAACCCTAACTCTTTATCTGACCTTTCTTTGCCAGGCAGGGTCTAATGGAAAATGAAAGAAGGTAAATGCAAGACTTATGCAGACTTCTATTCTTTTAATGGGACAAAGAAGAGCAGACGCACTCGGGTTCGATGTTTTAAAGAAAGAATTCGAAGGAAAAGATACATCAGTTTTTCAGCTTTGTTTTACCTGCAAGCTTGTCAATTGTTTAATTCTGTCATCGGGAGAGATCCCCGTTTTCTTCCTTATGAGCAGAATTATTTTTTTAACATCCGGGCAAGTCCGAAGGAGTTTTTCAATAAGTGCTTGTCCAACAAATCCTGTCCCGCCGGTAATGCCAACCGTTTTGCCAGAGAAGAATTCTTGAATGGGTTGATAGCTCTGCACAAAAAATTGCATTGAAATGCGTTTCAACAAAGCGTATAGCTTTATTTCAGAAAAAATGCTTTACATAAATATTTATTTGTAATATGCTTTGCATCCTCTATATTCTGATTTCTCCACCACCGTTCTGTACTAAAAGGAAATAAACGTTGCATTTGATGTTGAGAAGGTTTTATTCGAGCCGTATAAAGACTAATCAAGCTTTTTTTACAACTCCTTGAAATTGATTCACCGAATATCAACCACTTTATTTTACTAAGCTTTCCTGGAAAGTAATATTTACCTTGTTGCTTGTTTCAGCGCATGAGTCATTTCTTTCCTGCATTTTGATCAGTATAAGTGGTAGTTCTATAAACTGTTTTAATTTCCTGAATAACAAAACAGAGATGGCACGTTATGCTTAAGTATCCACACCACCACCAGGCACAGAGCTAACATGCCTGAAGAACGCAACTATTCTTATAGGTATTAAAACAGCTTCTGCTGCTCCAAAGAGCTGGTCACCCAGGTGCGTCTGGTGCAAATTGGAATAAACGTGTACCCCAAGGTGATGGCGAAGGCAATCCGTTGTCTCCAGCCTTCGCTTACACTTCTGCCAAAGCAACGTCAACGACTGCTTTATAGCCGTCAGGAAAGTTACGTCACTGTTACATGCGACTTTTTTCCAAGGTACAGCAGCGTGAGGAAAGCACGATTTACCATAAAGTTGTGATTCCGCGCTTCGTTGTTTTCACGAAGCAACGAGTTGGTCTTGATCACTTACTGTTGTCCTTGGGGCGCGATACCACAACGCGCACGTGCGCAGGATGTCGCCGGCAGCATTTCCAAGAAGCCTCGAAAGCATGATTCGAAGGTTCAAAGTCTGTTCGTTTATTGTTGAAATGCCGATGAGGGGAAGCCAGGGCCTGAAAATATCATCGGCCTATTTCGATTAATGTGAGCTACAAATTTGCATCTGAAGAGAAGCACAAAGGGTGAAAAACAAAAAAGAAACAAATAATAACAACAAACCAAATACGTACACAGCAAAATAACGAATAGTGGGAACTTGCACATGGTCAAGCACGCAAAAGGAAAAGAAAAAGCTACGAAAACTAGATTTGATAATGTCTATTTAGAAGAATCTCGGCGTTTCGACATAAATCAACACCGAAACTCGTATGCTTGAACGGGAAAACGGATGGGTCATTAGCTTGATAATCTTGATGCCCGAATAGTAATACTGACTGGATCTTGGAAACATAAGGACTCAAACACTGAAGAGTTGAGTGTCAAGGATAAAATTAGAGTAGCTTTGTGAAAAGCTACAAAAATTCGAAGCTAGTTCAGCAGAAAGTCTTTTTGGAGTCATTGTTGATTCAGTTTATCGGAATGCATTTTGACACAGCTGTTTTCAGTCTTTAAATTTGCTACACAGATCCCTGTCATAGGCTTAAGCCAGAAGTTTTTTTCCCAAAAGGAGCTTCATAATATGATGGACGTAACCTTAAAACGGAGAGCCTTAACTGGTTTACTGAGTAAGGCTGTTTGTTGTAACAGCGTCTTTACAAAGCAGGGCATGCGAAAGTTTTTGTGGGGTTACATCTTTACGCGGCTTGAGAAGGCGGAAAAACTCTTTGTCAAACCTGGGAATTCGCTCCAATACAAAATCACAAACATGCGGCCCCGCTGTATTACTTCAAAGAACCCTTTATAAACATGACAAGGCAAACACTGAAACCAGTAAACTATACTCCTGCCGTTGCTCACGCAACTTTGAGAAGAAACTGTGCATCAACTTCAATTATAGGCTAGTTTAAACGGTCTACTTTGCACTGACTCATTTACCATATGCATCACAATTGCAAGAGCACCTGTACATAAAACTAATCCAAGAATAAGGGCACCCGTAAGCCAGTTACAACTTTTTTATATCTTCTAACATCTATGACGTACGTGACCATAACCACACTAGATCAGGGGTGGGTAATTAGCGGCCCACGGGCAACATGTGGCCAGTCACAGCGCTTTCAGTAACCCGCGGAAGCATCCAGGAAATATCTTCAAATCTGAGAGTTCCAACTTATCATAACTTGTACCGAGACTTGCTTCTATTTCCATCGACTTGCTTAGTTTAGAGAAGGGGTGGCCAACAAGTCGATCACGATCGACCGGTCGATCGCCGAGTGTTACTTGGTCGATCGCACCTGATTTTGCATTGAATTGACAAGATACCTAAAACGAACACTTTGGAATAAATATTCCAGAAAATACATAAAATATTATCCATCAGTTGGTTGGTCACGTATATTCCTTGGTGTCTCTTGCGATGGCTGACCATAGGCTAGCACGGCAGATGCCGCAAAGGTGTTGTGATATGTTTTCGTTTTATTACTTGACAATCATGATTTAGGGGTAACTGACAATTTGCCGTCTGTCTGTGTATCACTTACTAAGGCGATGGTACACTGTATTTGCACATGTGATACTCAAATTCGGCATTTTGTATTTGTGACTTTATTACCGACTGGTCGATCGCGAGTTATCAAGAAACTTTCTTGTCAATCCCAGTCGAGGACAAGTTGGCCACCCCTGGTTTAGAGGGTACGGCCTTCCGCTAAACGCGGCCTTTTCAAAGTGGCCCCCGTGCCAAATTAATTGCCTACTTTGCACTAGATGGACGCGTCCTTTTAAATGAGGTTGCCACCCGCTTGCTTACTGCTACTGTTGCTACTGCGTACGCTGTAAGAAGTGTATAGATTCAAAAAGACAATTTATTTTAAATCCATACCTTATACTCAACCTCTTTCATCTTTGAATGTAAAGAGCAACAATAGCCTATACACGCGTAATGACGTAGCACAAAATATTAGCCCATAAGTTACATTTCAAGCTAATCTAATTAAATTCACCCTACTACAATTGTGTGTATGACACGTTATGTTGCAAATGTATATCAACTTTTAGATTTACAATCAATATCCTCAAAAAACTTTTGCGATATCTATGCTGGACAGCGTGTCCTCAATTCCCTAATGAGTTACATGTTTTGATCTGGCCCTAGGCAGCGTTTCTATATTTTTTCTGTAAAGTACTGTCTCTGGAGACATGCTCTTTAGTTTTTCCGAAGATATATTTTTCGTTATGTTTACATCAATCACTCACCGGTCTATAAGCTCAAATCGGTTGAAGCTTGTTTGGGAGGACTAGAGAGTAAACGTTTTTACCGTTTTTCACCAATTTGCGGTCAAGTCTGTCAGTAGCTCAGGCATCTCCAGAGTCAAGCGAGGCGTTCTTAAGCAGCTACATATACTTTTGTATTGCTATAAACATGGAAACATATGTTTAGCTCTATGACCTTCACACTGATGCCCTTGTTGTGTTTTTTGCTGTTTTATCCATTCTTTCTTAAACTGATCAACTTGGCGTAGACAAATGGTGACGCTACGTTTTCGAAAATAAATGATGGCTTTCAAAGATTAAAGGAATGAATGCAGTTTGAAAATTGTTTACGAAAATTGGTCGTGCTGAAATTGCGTGTACCAAAACTTCTGAAAATTCATTCGTCAAACAAATGTTCTTAAATGTTTTCCCAAATTAGTGACGAAACTTCAAAACTTTGATAAATCTAAAAATACAGTACTTTTAAAGGAAAAGGAGGAGATCTTTAAACGTTGATGAGGTTTACAAACAAAACACAGAAGGTTTACAAAGCAATCATACTGGAGCGTATGGTGGGATCTTTTCGAAAAATTCACCTTCATTTATAAAAATTCACCTTCATGCTCACATATACTAAAAATGTCTGCAGAAGATTGTTTGTCAGAAACGCGCTGGTAGCAGTGGCGTAGCCAGCCAAAATTTTAGGAAGGGAAAGCTTTTTGACTTTAAGCAAGAAACAGTATTTTGTTTGGGACACCGCCTCTCAACGCACAATAGACAAGATAGGCTAGCAATTTGGGAGGACATAACCCCCTTGGCTCCCCCTGGCTACGGCAATGTCTGGTAGTAATTTAATCAAGCGGCGTGCTTGACGAATACCAATCGATGGTGCTTTGTAATAGTCGCAAGACAAGATGTACAATCTTGTTCTGAATTCAGTGCTCTTACTGAGTTCTATGTAGCATCTTTTGCCTCTGTCTAACTCACGACAATTAAACTATCTTTACTGTAACAAAAAGTCTTCATTTTGCTAGACGTCCAGCACCTTTCTTACATCTCCGCTTGTGAGTTGATCGCTGAAGAAGAATCGCGCAGAAGCAAAACTTGGATCTTGTACGCTTGTAGCGAGTTAGATTTACAGCTGAACTTTTCAAAACTACGAAATAAACAGCGAGCATCACCTGGCTGTTTTAATTTGATGTCATATAAATTTAGTATCTAATGCGTTTGATGGGGTGCTTCCCCTTTAATGTCCGCCTAATTGTTGCGAACCAACATGTTCAAAGATTTTTCATGAATAAACTGCTTCGCTCAGAAAACATTTTGGTGAAAAAATCTGCAGACAAGGCAAAGTAAGCACGTACCATCACTGATGCGCTTATGTAATACCTCTTTCAGCCGGTAAAATATTGCAGCTTTTAAACGTAAAACAGCGCTTAAAATTTGCAGCACGTAAAATGCGAAGAATACTAGAAGGAAGGAGAGAATACATTATCTTTAAAACAAAATAATGTGGAAAACATTCAGTGAAAAGCAACTGCATTAATATTTGCATGACATCAAACTCCGACTTTCAATGTTAAGAATTTTCGTGCAAGAAAGAACAGAATTGCTGGAAAGAACTGCAATTTCCGCCTAAACTTACAAAAGTACACGGTCTGTTCTTTCGCGCATACGTTGAAAGTACACACTAGTTCAGTTCGAGTGCTTTGTCGGCAAACCTTTTTAGTTTTTATCGCATTCAGAGGCGTTGCCTCGGGACCCTTTAGCATATGTAGTAATTTTATTCTGAGAGGCGGTATCCCAAACAAAATAGTGTTATTCGCCTAAAATCGAACATTTTGACCCCACAAATTTTTGGGCTGGCTACGCCACTGATCACATTTACAGTAGGTGTCTGTTTCATTATTTTTGCTTTTGTCGAACGGTTGCGAACTTACAAATGTGTTTGCTTCGTCACCAGCGTGGGAACATTTCGCGTCGTTGTCATATTCTGTTGTCAGTTCATCATAGCCATGGTTCGATGTGTCAGAGTAAGTCTGTTCTGTAAGGTTTTGCTTTAATGTCTTGCCTTAACATGATTTCCTCGATCTGAAGCAGGCTCTGTTCCTGGATATATCCTTTTCATAGAATATCTCGTTTGACGGCCTCGAGAATGTTTTATGCTCCTTAATTTGAGGCACAAAAGGAGCTGAAGATTTGAACTGTCACCACAGTTGAAAATGAAAGGATTGCATACCTGAGGAACTTTTTGTACTGTTTNAGGTGCACTACAGGGCTGCAGTCATATGTGGCTGCCTAGTGGTCTGTTTAGGAAAGTTTTCCATANGTNTTGTACCGTAATCAGTTTATGGTCGGCGGAACGAGGGGGTCGTCAGTTCGAATCCTCACTATTGTCTCAAGGGTGAGTCCANGGGACCGACAAAATAATTATTTGATCCCCACGGGATTAAATATCGATTTTTTGGCCATAACTTGCCAGCAGCAAACCCTAGAAGCAATCTAAGGCTCTAAAGACGCGGATTTTTGCCTAGTTTCAAAACGAAAAAACAAAGAAATTGCCTCTAGAATTTTTTTCAGGCACCAATGACGTCATCCAAGAAACCCTTGAACTGCTTCAGTTGTGTCGTCACCCCAAAAAAAGTTCAAACCCAAAACCTTCCCAATTTTTATCGAAACTACAAGACTTTGCGCGTTTTAGAGGGTTTGAACAGCTCTCTAGCTCTATTGGCTGTTGAGTTATGGCCGAACATGTACGAACCAAAATTTGTTTTTACGGGACTTTAGTCCTTTTATTTAGCGAGGTCGCCATAACGTTTATAATCCATAGATGAGATCACTGAAGTGTTTTTTTTTCAGTTGGGCGTGTTCGAGCAAGAGACGTAACGATTTTATTTAGTCCTTTGGCCAGCCTCTCGACTGATATTATTATGGTTAAAAATCTCTCCTGGCTAAATAATTGAATGTAAATATGCTAAATACTGCATATTAAAAAATTTTGCATACCAACAGATTAGCGTCACTAGGCGTCCGCAACAATCGGTATACAAACCTTTTGCTGATGTTAGCAGTAATCAGGGGTGTAGTGCGGCGGGAACGCAGGGAAACGCGTTCCCACAATTTTTTCATGCTTTCGTTTATAGTGTAATGAAAGTGAATGCTGCATTAAATATTGATTCAAAAATGAGTTTGAAGTGCTGTTGAAAATGGCTAGTTGTTTGGGTGCGTTCCAACACTTCTTTTTTTAGCACTGCAACCCTGGCAGTAATATTAGTATAGTGAAAGCCTTCGCTTGACGAAGGGGTTCTGTGTTTCTGTTAACTGCACAGCATGGGAGCAGGGGCGGATTCAGGGGAGGGCGATTGGGGCGATCGACCCACTAAAACCTACGAGAATAACGTTTTTCACCATGATTTTAAACAATTCGTAAAGCAGCCGTCGCGATTTAAGGCCATTTTGCCGTCCATTGTTTTGTCACAGCAGTGCTGTTTAGTATACTTCATCTACTGAACCCGTAATCAGACGTGACGGCCAAATATCACTGCAATCGCCCCCCCCCCTAAACTTATTGGCTGGATCCGCCCCTGCGCGGGAGTTTCCAAATTGCAAGGCTTGTAAAGGATGCTTTAACGAAGCTGGTGCGTGATGTCAAAACGCTGCGTTATTTTGAGTGGGAAGTTCTGGTGCCAGAGTGTTCAATTCCTTTCAGTAAGGATTCTTGCACAACTTGATCACAACTAGGACGGAGAAATCTTTGTGCGATTTTGAGCACTTACAAACCAAAGAGGCATTTACGTTATCATTCAACAACAAATCATTTTCTTCCAAATAAGAGGATATCAAGAGCCACATGATGGCACTAATGAGCGGTATTTCAGTCGCACAATGACAATTCAATTTTTTCTCTTACACGCAAGTGTATAAATTAAAATGAAATAATCTCTGTCTTTAGAAAACCAAGTTTACAGATTTATTTATTGGCATGGCGTCACTTCCCACGACATAAGGCTAGGGCCGTCGCAAGCAGGGGTCTCAATTCTCTCTCCAGCGAATGAGTAATGAGCTATTTTTGGTCCTTCGATGACAGTGTCCCTTTTTTTGTGGTTCCACTTCCAACCTGGCGGCAGGTTTGCAGAAAGCTGGAAAAGCTTTTAAATTTCTTCTTAGAAAAATAAACCTCAAAATGTGTACTAAGATTCTATCTTCCAAATTTGTTAGATGTTGTCAATGGACCCCTCAAAATAGTTTCTTTTACGATTTTTATAAAAAATTTATAAAGAAATTGTGATGAAGAGATAAAATTTGCCAATCATACCTGATGAAAATTTTTCTTTGCAATGGCTGTGGTTTTTAAGTAAAACAACTTTGAGAACTATCTTGATTATAATTTTCATCTACAAATACTCTTTCCAGCCAACTACGGTTTGGAAAAGACAAACGCCAAATGCCACTTACCGCGAAACAAATGCCTTTTTCCACTCACAGATCTTTTAGTAGTGTTTTGTAAAATTGTGAGGAAAATAGTAAATAGGAATTTTGTTTCAACTTTCATCTCCAGTCCAAACTGTTCGCGCGAATTCACAGATTTGACTGGATTTAACCCAATAAAAATTAAGAAAATGATTTGGAAGTTAACTGTCCTTCCGTATTACTATTTTTGCTTAAACCAAAAAGATGCTTACGAAAATAACAAAGAATCGAAGTTTAAAACAAACGTAATTCTAAAAGAAACGTAAACTGTGAATCATTTAGCGAAGCAATCCATTCACTCAGTTTTCTTTGAAATAAGGTTTACTGTACATATAAATACCGCTAACAGATGAACTGCACGAATGTAAGAATAACATTCCCTGCTTCTGAGCAGTCTTGCTAAAATATGATGATTTTCCAGAGTTATCTTTCAGTTTATGTTCAGTTGCAGTAATGTGAGAAACGCTTTGCAGTCAACATAATTTACACAGGCCCAAAAAAGCATGCTCCACAAGGAAACGACTTAAGAAATAAAGAACAAACAAAACTTCACAAATGATCAAATAACAGTTTGCAAAGATGATCAATTCAGTTGATTCAGTGTTGTTGTTTTGACACACACTGAACAAGGAACAATTCTGATGGTAGAAAAAAACGCAAACAATGTTGATTATCTGAATATCCTCGAACAACATCGTAGCAATGATGCGCTCAACTCCCCTTTTCTGCGTATGTCGCACCACCGCCCTGCGTCACGTGGTTCATCGTCCTGCACTTCATTTATTGCATTTTAGCGAACTTTGAAAGCTGTTCCTTTCAAGATGTCGAATATGATTCCATCATAATCTGTAGTTTTTGCATTATTGCTTCGAACACCTGTACAAGTTCTGAGCATAACAAGCAAAAGCAGACGTGCAAAATGTACCGTGCAAAAGTCTACAACCAAGTCATTTACAGTCGCTTTTTCGAAAAACCTTTGGAAACTGACTAATTATCATCTCGATCGTGCGGGAAGACCGTGCAGCCAAGAGTGCGAAGAATGATACAATACATGCAGCGCAGTATAAAACACTTTTAGGATAGATTGTGTGCAACAAGCGACTGAGTTCGTCTTGGTCTAACAAGTTTCAGAAAGTTTTCATTTTCAGGCAAAAAAGGACAACCCTATGGTTTCCATGACTGTGTTTCCAGCGCTCCATAAAACCGATGTCCATCCAAAGGCGGAAGCAACGCCTAAAACCCCAAGAGCTGCTGCAGAAGATAAGCACATTTCCACAACTCGCAGCCTGCAACAATACAAAATTAATGTACCTCATCGTTACGATCCGCAAGAACAGTTGTTAACTCTGTAAGGAGGGTATGCCAAACTATGCTGTCACAGATGGGTCATAACTCACGAACCAGAGCAGATACATCATTAGACATTGCTGGAAAATGTATGTATGAGGTCACTGTGACGACACCCCGTAAAACCGCAGTGATGTCATGCTGACATCGTTAGAAAATTATAAAAGGTAAGTGAAATTGTTTGTTTTTAGCAGAACGTTTTGAAAGAAATTGCTGGTGGTTTATAGTTGTGTTATCATTTTCATTGCCTGTCAAACAAGAGTGTGACTTTCGTGACAATAATATGGAGAAAACATGATTAAAATTTGTTCTTCAGCCGTTTGCAAGTCAGAGATGAAAAGTGATTTCATTGCATAGTACTCGTAACCCTTAGCGACCCTTTTCGCAAAAAGAGAGTGTAATGGACGCAAGGCTAAATCGGACATTCTGTTGGGAAAGGGTAACGAGACTCGAATCGCGGCGACCGGATCTGATTGGTTCGCCGGTTAAGGTCTTCGCTGCTCATTGCTACGTCGGGTATTCGAAATTTCAATAGAGTTTGTATTTGTTACCGGGTCGACTGAATAAGTGCTCTTCTTCAGGAAAATGCACGCGGATTTTGTCGCAGGCGAGTAAGCAACATTGCAAAGCGCTAGAAACAAAACAAAGCGAAAGCAGCCAATATACATATTGATTTCCAGAGCAACTGCTCTAGATATCACTGTTGCGATTTCCAGGAAGGCAGCATTTGTTTATTATAATCTTTAGAAATAGTATTTTAATGATNATGCACATCCTGTGAGGCGTTGTGTATAAATATTTCTGTGTCCTTGTGTCCTTTCAACTAATGTGATATGAACCTTGTGTTTGAGGCAAACACGCAAATAAAACAAAATTAGAAAAACAACCTCTAAAACCGATTCTATGTGCAGAGGAGCTGTCATTCGACTTTAGTCCTTAATTTATTTGACAGTTGATACAGGCGAAAACGCTTTTTAAAACCTGCAGCAAAACAATCTGCTTACCTTTTACGAGCTTTCCTCGAATCCTCGTACTTTGTCTCGTCTTCTTGCAAGATGAACTTGTTACAACCGCGAACGTATATCTCGAAGTAATCTTCCCAAATGAATGTGGACGTGTCGATGTTGAAGACCTGGGCACCATCAGTTCAATTCACATGACTCAGCACAAATACACATGACTCAGCACAAATTCATATGACTCAGCTTGCACTTTCGAAACTTCAATTAACTGGCGTCGCATGAGCGTAGAAAATGTGACCTACAGGAAGTGGTGTCCTTGGAAAAGCTGCGCCCTGGAAAAATGCTGTCACCTCCCCTGTCATGACTTTCTGCAAAATTTTGTGAGGTGTCTCCCCGAAAATAAAGCAAAGAGGGAAAAATGGTCCAGAATTTTTTAACCACGATATCACTCAAAAAGTCGAATTTCGGACCCCCTGTTTCACTTTCGGCGTCCACTGAAAACAAAAATGCCAGAAAATGCAGTCAACCGGTTTTCTGTCTAACACCTTTTATGCTGCTTGCAATTGCTACAGTACTCACAGAACAAAAACCGTTTCACTTGGCAGGATATTTTCCTACTTAAAACNCTGAATGTATTGATTTAATTGTTTGCTGGCATGTTCGTCCAGTTGTTTTGCCCTTTTTTCAAAACTTTTCTATTTTATTTGGGCAAATCCGGACAAACATATCACTGAAATCCAACTTCTCATGCACTACACACCTAAGGAAGCTCTTCTTGAGTCTCAGCTGAGACCACGTCACTTACCTTTTTATCTTCTATCGACAAGGACTTTCGCAGATGGTCAACGTTGGTGTTTCCCCATCTGAACGTGTTTACAAAGAAAAACTCGAAAACGTCCATGTACGACTTTATTCGGTTGTTTAGCTTCGTCATTCTGCAGGCGAAACACATTCACCTAGCATGCTTTGAAGAACACGGAATAATTTTAATTGTTTTGGTAGTAAACCATAATCCAACGCAGACAGTTTGGGAGGAAAATGCATGTAATGCGTAAACCCCAAATCGGATAGTTGTGCTACTTGTGCCTTTCGTCACTGCGTCACTCAAAAATACTTCTGACGTTTCACCCAGAAAGTGTATTATCAAGTAATGAACGGGAGCTTTTGACGTGATGTTCCAATCTTGCATTCCAAAAGAAAGCCGCTGTATTCACGCAGATACTTTCCGGATTTTCCCATTTAAAGTTACTTATGAGTGGACTTGTCACCTATCTAGGACTTTCAGTCGAGTTTTCAAGTTCAGAAGAGGTCTTGAGAATAGACATTTAAATGTGTACTGTAAAAGTATCAGATCACGGCGTGCCACGTCTTTATAACCTCATACTAACTTGTGAAGCCCGAAGATTCAACTTGCATTTAAGGGCATGTGCAAGCGATGTAATCCTGAAACATCCATTCGGTCGGTTTATTCAAAATACAGTAGCAGAAACTTGAATAACAGCACGAAAAACACCTAAAGTTTTTCAAAACTATACTACTTTTTTTGTCGCTCCAAAACAGGCGGATAACCAGTACAACAAAACGACAGCAAGAGTTATGAGGTCGAAGTTGTGCCCAAGCTTTTACGCTTTTTCGAGCTTGGCGTCGATTGCCTTTTGCTGTACTGACCTTATTAGGTTCTTTTCCATCACATTTTATACACGAGTGCAGAACTCTTCAGCCGTTACTGCAATGAACATTTAATTAACTGAAATACTTACTGGTACAGAGATTTTTTGCATTTAAAATAAGCGCAATTAAAAAAATATTCTTCCACCGTAACTGGTAATAAGTCTTTCCTGGTTGCACTCGCAAGTCCACAATGCAAGCAAGCGCTGATTTCAGTGCAATGTACTGACAACGGACTCACCGCCTTTTTTTCCCGCAAAGTGTTAGCCACACGTCGACTGCGAAGGCGGGAACGGTTTGCGCAGCAAATACCACAGTGTCGTACAGCGCCCTGAAAGTTTTAGAAGTGACACGTAATTTGCAACAGAAGTGGAAAACTTTACAAACCTTTTTATCCCGAAAGGAGCGTGAAGCCGCTAAATTAATTACAATGCACCTGTTTCGCTAACGTGGGCGTCAGAAGTTTTTTTGCCAGGGGGGGGGCAGTAGTGGATTTTTTCCAGGTGATGGTCAAAACCATTTTTCCAGGGGAGGCAATGGTGAAATTTCATTTTTCACAACTAGACACTAAGAGAGAAACATTTTCTACGATAACGTTAATAGCAAAATGTCAAATTTCAAAATCCAGGGGACCAAGCCCCCCTGCACCCCCTTCCGACGGCATGTTCGCTATTGTATTGAGCTTTATTTTAATGCGAAGCCACAGCACGCTGCGTATTTGCTTATAAAAATAAGTTAAATTTATAATAATTCAAAAGCCAGCTTTGGGCATGAACTAGATTTTGAACTCGTCACAAACGATCCAGTGATATGCAACGCTTATGAGCTATGACGCTCCCCACCAGTGCCACGCAAAGCTGAAGGCTCGTGGTGGCTTGGTTCTGCCTTCAACCTCTGCACTAACCTGTTGTTTGTTATAAAAAGTTCCGGTGTTCTGAAAGCCTCTGAAGGAAAGCGGTCGTACCATAGTTTTACAAGGCGCTCTGCAAACATTTCAAGGTCGAAATAGGTAAAATTTTCAAACTTGGTGTGTTAGAACACTCGAGACAACTTGAAGACAGTCAGTAACGATAACGCTTTTCAATGTTCAAAGTAGGACGTATTTCAAAAAATTTCCGATTTGTTCACAGTTTTCTTCGGCCAGTGCCAACATATTCAAGTACAATCGGTGACATAATCGGACAAGACAGTTTCTGAAAGTTTCACAAGACAGAATTATTTTTCAAATTTTTGTTAGAAACACTCATGGAAACAAAACTACTTCCAGTCGTATTTGGAAATGTTAAGGGCCAAACTTGTGGCCACTCACGGATTTCTGATATGAGCAAAGGATTCTTGGTAGAAGTGTTGATGTGGTAGATGGGAACACTGCTTCTTTCCATCGAGCAGCCAGTTTCAGGAGGATTGACTCCAGAGCACCTGTCACCTTTTGGGCTCTCTGAAAGAAAAGAGCAGTAAAGTTCAATCACTTCTTTTAATGCAATTTCCATTCAGTTTGATTGCACGTCCTTCATAAGGTTATAAAAACATTGAAAGATAGGTCAAGTCGTTTATGTCACAAGCCACTGGGTTTCACAAAAAGTTGACCATGGCGAAAGGTAAAAACAAACATGGGTTATGAACATTTCATCCTGCAGTTGACTCAACTACAGTTTCCTTTACAGCAAGCTCCCTGACAAATTTCTGACAGTTGGTTACCCGCTACGCTATAATATTCCTCCAGGTTACAGCAAATGGCGGAATGCTTGCAACTGATGTTTTTGGCTCTTAGCATAGGCTTAACGAAAAAAGATAGCATATAGATATTTTTTAAAAGAACTGTATAGGCACAACCGTTAATATGGTGACTGTTACACTTGCAAAAAACTTTTAAAAAGGCATCTTGGATCACAAAAAATCTTGCTTCCTATTTTCTCTAAATCTAAGGTGCTCGTAAGCAGAACCTTAATTAGATCAAAGTAAATGAGACCAAAAACAAGCATTTTATAAATCGGTGCACTTGGAAGTCATCGCAGCTCTACGTACATTATAATCATCGTGATGGCGTCNTTCATGCGTATGCCCTTTATGCTTGTGTTTCATCAAAGCAAATGTATTAGCGCCATCAAGCGTTTACTTTTCTACTACCGCCACAAATGTACCCTCGTTTTCTTTCAAGCACTTATGTGTTCTTGTGTGATTTGTTATTACCGGTCTAGTGCGTTGCGTGTAAGAGTGAAGACGTTATACAGCGCAATACAAGTAATTCTTATCGAAACAGGTCAAGCTCCATTAATTTTTGTTTTTTCTCGAAATAAGGCAAAAACCTTTCACCATGCAAAATTACGGTCGTGTAAATGCACAATTATACTAACAGATGAAAACCCGCGGTCTTACAACGTGAACCTAGGGAAACGGCTTTAGTGCTAAGCACCCTGACCCTGGGCTGTGAAATCAGAGCCAAAAATGTTTCGACGGTCGAGCCGACGCCAGAGCCTGAAATTTCGGTTCCGGTTTCGCAGCCCCAGTTGTGCGCATGCGCGTTGCGCAAATAATACAATGGTTTTCAGTTTTTTAACGGATCAAATCATTTTGGAGCCGGAGCCGGAGCCAAAAACTTGTAGATGTTGGATCCGGTGTTAGAACCAAAAATTTTAGATGTCTGGTGCCGGAGCCATATCCGGAACCTGAAATATGAGTTCCCACTCCACAGCCTTAGCCTAAACAGAGAAGCTAAACCCTTAATTCAAGAACTTTTTGTCTGTACATATGAAGTTCAAGCAGAACATGCTCGAAGTCCTTAAGGATTTTTGAAGAGCAGCCGGTATGCACGTCTATAAACATTACTGTCAAAATAAAACAACTGCTTTGCAGCTGACCTGTTTCGCCGCCTGAACCATTTCCAACCGACCACACGCCGCTGTCCGTTTCGTAGTCCAACACTAACTTCCTGCCGATGGCATCGCAAGCAGTTTTCACAGCAGCCGTCAGCACCGCGTTCACAACAAAGTCAACCGGCGTGAGGTCCGCCTCCACTGTTTTGTCGGCGATTACTGCACGCGTTATGCCTTTTCCATAGGAGATCAGGAAAGCGGTTGGCCCGTACATGTTTATGCACCATCCCTGCAAGCGGAAGTTACTCAGGTGGAGAATGAGACGGCAGATCAACAGTAGATATCGGTTCCGCCAACACTAGTTGCACTTACGATTAAATCATACCGGCGTTTGGAAGGATGCGTTGTAAAGTGTCAGTGCCGACCTGATTTACTCTCATGAGAGATATCTTTTTAGGTTTCTTGACTAAATAAAATGCACTAGATCTGTTCAGTTTTTTACAGTGCATTCAGAATGTGTAAAAATACTGCAAGAAAAATTGTCTACTTTTTTATTCGCTTGCGTGTGTGTTTGTGTGTGTGACTGTCAAAGGCGTAACGAGGGGGGCAAGGAGGGCACAATTCCCCAGGCGCCGAATGACTGCGATGGGCGCTAGAAAGTCCCAAGAATGTCACAACACAAGCACTTTCTTCAGTACAGTGCATCTGCATCCCAAAGACCTCCGATTCGAATATGGGGGCGCCAAACTTGCTTCTTGCCCCGGACGCCATCTAACCTCGTCACACCCCTGGTGACTGTGCGTACGTGCATTTGTGTGTGGGTGTGGAATTTTTTGAGGTTGTAAAAATGTGGTAAGCTTTTGCCCAAACACAACTTGCTGCGCATAATTCCTTACTTTTGAGCCACGAAAACTGTGCTTCAACTTACCGGCATTGGTTCGTTTAATGCTGGTATGATCATGCTTGGCCTAACTATGCACACTGGAAGGTGGCTGGCCTCTCTGGCTATCACATCTTCAGCGAGCGCTTTGGTGAACGTGTAAGTGTTTGGCCTGAAAAATGCAAACACTAACAAAGTTTAAGAAACAGGACCTTTTTTAAAACTTGATCCACATAAAAGAAAGTACTGTAAGATTCACTTTTATATAACAACATATATCTAAATACTTCTGCATCTATGATATCATTTCAACCGTTACGGAGTAAAGCCACGATCCATTGCGATAAGATCACGCCAGTTTCAAAGATTGGTTGATGTTTTCAGCAGTCAGGTGCCCTATTTACAAATGAAAGCATTATTTCCGAATTTTTAACGAAGATTTCGTCATCTTGTTTAAACAACCAAAGGCTTTCATCCTTTTTTGCATGCACTGTATAGTTACCATTAAATGCAATGAAAGAAGTCAAGCCTCATCCAACGCACTTAAAGCTTGGCCTATGGCTTTTATCCATTAAGCAATTACTGCAGATATAGTGCTACAAGTTTCACAGAATTAACCTATTATCCCCACCCAGCAACTTGAAGCAACGAGAAAGCTATGTGCCGAAAACAGAAGAAACCTTTTTCCGAGAATATCCGGAGTAACGCGAGAAATGAGATCGTCGGTCATCCAACGCAGCGAGCTCTCGAGATCGAGATAATCAATTCCAGTGTTGTACAGTTGTTCGTCGATGATGTCTCGATCGCAGTGAGAATAAGCTGATGAATAACTTTAAACTGTTACCGTGGCATGGCAGTTGCTGCATAATTGTAAAGCTTCGGAGCGTTCCGCAGTCAATACCCTTCCAGATGTTTGTTGGATCGTAAAATTAGTGATGATTGTCAATCAAATTGAAAAATACTTTAATGTGTTAGCTGGACTGAGATGGAACAGTTCCTCTGTACCAAAGAAGATTTTTGTGAAGTAAGACTTAAACTAGCTCGCAAAATTTTGATAAATCAACTAACGTTTTTGAGGTTCACTTCAAAAATTGTTCCAACCTTCATCAGAAAATCCTAAAGTGGTTCAACTTGAAAAAGTATATAATTCTACATTGTTTACAGGAGACGGCTGATATCGAAAATATAAGTTCATAGAAAAGCGCTTGTTGCTAAAAACCTTGAATACCTCAAATCCGGACGGACAAGTGCAAAATACAGTTGGTTGGACAAACAGGGCTGGCTGCTGCAAAATTTTCAAAATTTGTAAACAAGATATTTTTGTTTTTTCACGTTTTCGGTAGATTTAAGAGTTTTCACCCTTACCCAAATTCATTTCACCACATCGAAAATTTTTACAGATAGCCGATGTTCAGATGTGTTCAAAACCGGTTTCTTTTGCAAACCCAAGGGAGCACAAGGTCGTGTCCTTTCCGTTTGTTTAATTCCCTGTTGTGCGACATCTACTGAGTCTATTCATGATGTGCGTGAGTTCACGAATTTTGCTTTTTCATCTGTTCACGCTACTTCAGGAACAGGTTACCGAATAACTTGTTCTATACCATTGTTTCAGGGAAACCCTTTACAAGTTGTCAAGCACAAGGTCTCAGTCGGTCACTTGCACGTGGTAGCGACAACAGAGACTAACCAGTTGAAATGTGAACAAACGCTTGGAGTTTGTTCATTCCCGATTCAAACACGGCAAGTAGCCTTCTGACGCACTGAACATTGAGTACGAAAGCGATTCTGCAAGAAAAAAGACCAATAACTGATGATCATGTCAAGGTTGTATGAGAATCTTCTGCAGCCGACTTCACATGACGAGCTGAGCCGCTTTCGCCCAAGGGCTGATGTCTGAGGAGGCTTGTTGCACAGCATTGCTGGGTTTATGGGTTTCAAGCATAAGCGAAGTCATTTTCAGCTCATTTTTAAGCATTTGTTTGGCTCATTGTTACCAGTAGATCCTCAGGCCCGTAGCGAGGTTTTAAGGCTTGGGGAGACAAAATACATTTTAGGGGGGAAAGATTTTTTATTATATGTTTAAAGTTAATATTCTATCAATAAATATAATAAAAAAATTTCTGGGAGCAACAAAATTTGAGGGTCACTGCCCCCGAATGATTCCCCGACGCTATGGGTCTGTAGAACCTTGACCCTTGAATTTTTCTGCGAGGCTTTGCTTCCCACCAAGATTCTTCCCCCCACCAAGACGTGATGTGAGTGACACTCAGCCAAGCTTTTTCATTTGCACTCTTTGTAAGCTGTTGACTTATGCCTCATCCAGCATTTGTTGATGCGTAAATTGTGAACACCACACAAAGCAAAAAAATGTTTCAAGATACTTCAATCATTCAAGATACCTTAAGTTTTCAGTGAAGCGAAGAGTTGCAGCCGAATGAATGAAAATATCGCAATCGCGTTGCAGCATCGTTATTGATTCAATGTCGAGACCAAGATGAACATTTTCCAGATCACAAGGAATACAGTGCAATTTCTCCGCAAAGTTAGGCTGCAGTTTTCGCAAAATGTCGAACGCCTAAAATTCCAAGCAACAGAAATGTCGGTACTAACTTCACTTGGTCATAAAGTAGCTCCAAATGTCTTTGTAGCGTTGTACAGTATTAAGATTTTTAAATTTGAGTTACTTCTGTCTTTGCTGGACGGCAGGGAGTCAACGACGCGGTATTTGCTGGAAAGGACAAATAAAGGCAGCTTCTAAACGTTGAACAAGTTGCAAGAAATATTACCAAAGTTTTAATTTGCGAGTGAAGAGCAGTCTACCGGAATTTCACTACAAAATGACTATGTCGATCTCGTGATGGGAGGATTAGAGAATACTGTTAGTTTTTATACTTTAGTCTGAACATGAAACATCTTCCAAATATCTTTTCAGTGCAAACGCTGGTGTCTTAATCTAATCGCAAAATTTTGATTTGTAACGAACTGGCTGTTGTGTATGCTCTTGCAGCCTTTCTTCAGGGGTGACATTCTTCTTTTTTCTGATGAGTAACATAATCTTCTTAACATCCGGGCATACTCGAAGCAGCTTTTCCACGAGGCCTTGTCCAAGAAATCCAGTTCCGCCAGTCAGTCCGACTGTTTTGCCACTGAAGAATTCGTGCAAGGGCGGACATGTCTAACCAATAAAAATTACAAATAAAGTTTTTTAAAGTAACCAAACAAAATTTGTAGTGCAGCAAGCTTTATGGCTTACCCCTCTCTGTTGCTGGGTAATTGTTACTCGGAAACATGTATGGGCCCTAACGAAGTCAAAAGATGCTGAACTTGTACATAAGTTTGAATCTAACTGAGTGGAAAGGACACAAATTCAGGCACTATTCCAGCTGCCAAGTGATAAAATCCGAAAAGACAATCGTTTGACACGATATAAAACAACTTGAATGCCAAAAATTTTGACAAGCAGTTAGAAAGAGAGTAATAATGCATAAACGTCAATAGCATCATCTGAAAACGTTAGTTCAATCTTTGCAGTGAAGCTGCTTCTAGAAAGCGATGTTGTTGGATTCCAAGGTTTGGATCAATGCAAACCAGCCTGTTACTTTAATCTGAGGAGTTTAAATCGGAAACCTAAACTTTAGGACTAGAAACCAATCTATAGTGCATCAGTTAAAAGTTTTGAGATCCAAAGTCCGTGAAATCAGCGCGCTAAAGGAGGATTCGTATCTGGACTTGAACAAGAAACATTATTTGCAATAAAAGGTGTTGTAAAATTACCGGCCCTGATAAAAAAATACCGTCGAGATACTATATGTGTTTTAACTAGTATGGAACACACTATATTTTAATTACATTGATTTTTTCGTTAGAAATATTCATATACAAACATAGAAATAGAGATTTTATGCTAGATGACCACTTGCCTAAAAATATATCCTACCTGAGATACATTAAATGTGTCCTCTGCAATGTCGTTCATTTCTCTGTAACAATATCGAAATAATCTAAAAGTTCACTTTAAATATCCTGTGGGAGTCGAAACAAAACGATATGTTGTAGATTTACTTCAATGTACAAAAACTAAAAATTTAATTGATTTCACAAAAACTTAAAGTTTTAACTGATGTACCTTGATTTGCCTTCGAACACTACATCACTTTTCTCTAAAACCTCCACCCAAGTAATCGTAAACGAAATAGCAATCCACTGATTTTTTCACCCCGAAACTCTCCGCTTTTGAACCGCTGTTAGTCCTCGCTTTTTTGTACCAGTGCGTATGGATGCAAGCAAAACCATGAACAGGTGTTTACAAGCTGGTTTTCATCAATTTCATTAAGACGATACAAAAATATTGAAGTTTTCATTCCTTTCAAAGGCGGTAAATAACAATGGTGAAGTGCTATACGGGATTTTTGACAGCATTTCTTTTACATCTTCTCCCTTGCCTAAACCTTAAGAGCAATGCTCTGCTGCGACCTGCAGCCTTACTCCTCCGAATAACCCCGATACCGGTTTTACGATACGATTTAACTGACGTCATCTCGGAAGAATCTGTGCCGGCCACAAGCACAGTGGGCATCACATTCCATGACGTTTCACTAAAACTTCCCACCTGTCCGCTTTAAGTGTTTGTTTTAAGCTTCCCCTTGAACTGCTCAGCGGTTTTCAGATCGATCAGTCTTTTGACCAGCAGCGTGCCTGACATGTGCACCGCCTGGACTGGGCGTCGCAGTACATTTGGCGCCCCCATGCATTGTTCAAATCAATTTACGCATTGCTGTAGAAAGCAAAATTAAGGCCAACTTATTCACTCACTAAAGCATTGGCAACAGTATAAAATGGTACCCGATGTTACACAGCAGAACGTGAATCACCGGCTGAGTATGTTTACATTCGTTCAATCTTTGGGTTTAAGCCCATAAACTCGCTGGTATAATCACTCAGCGATGACAAAACCCTCGTTTAACCCGGTCGGCATCTTTTTCGGCTCCGATGTACTTCGTGGGTGGGTCGTTTCCGAGTGGTGCTTGGCAAGTTGGTTGACTCTTTGTGCCATATTTTGCGATAAACAAGATAGCACTTATTAAATTCAAAAGTAAATATTTTATATTGTTAAGCAACGTTTCACAGTGGTGCTTACTCAGACTTAGGCAGTTTGATTGCATGGTGGGGTACATGAGTGTCTTTGCGGATCCAACTGCCACTGTGCCATTTTCACAGTACATTTACATACTGTGCTGTGTCCATACAATGACAACGATTTGAACGATTGGCATACAGCAATCGCTTGGTCGTAAATGTGACACTCAATTGAGGAAATTTATTTAACCCCAAGTCTGGTCGCTTTCGACGCACATTCTGAACGGCGTGTAGCAGACAAAAATTCTCAGGCAACTTTAAAACAGGGCTGGTTGAAGTCTCTCGACAGTATTGTTTAGTTTGTTTGTTCCTGGCAATCGTCAAGTTCACCCAAAACACTCAACCCTTTTGCATTTTCGCCCCCGCTGTTTTGCGATGTTTGGGAAAACAGGAGAGAACCCGAGATATTTGGGAAAACAGGAGAGAACCCGAGATATTTGGGAAAACAGGAGAGAACCCGAGATATTTGGGAAAACAGGAGAGAGCCCGAGACCGACCTCTGCCATGTGTGTTCGCCTCTGAATATATTCTACATCGTGTCGACGGATCAGCCTTTTTGAAGTGTTCGCAGATCTTGCAAAAAGTTTTCAGAAATTACCGGACCTTTGTACAGGTCTAGGCCAACGGTTCCCAATCTTTTTTCCCATGCCTCTCCAAGTCACCTCTAAAATCCTGACTGCCCTCCATGCGGTGATATACAAATCTCACGATTTACATGAGGTAAATTTCGTTTCTACATTTGATTGCCAACCTGAAAAAAAATCCAAAAAGATCAAATTCGAAAATTTGAACACAGACCTCGTAAGTCGGCCCAAATTCCCCCCTTAAAAATCAAATTGCCCCCCATGTGGGGCAAGCGCTCCACGTTGTGAACCACTATGGTCAAGATGACTAAAGCCTATTACAACTTATAGCATATATTTTGAAAATTGTTACGTAACAACAGAAATAAGAATTGAACTCATTTGCCGCGGCACTAACCAGTATGTGAAACCTTTCATTCCATTCAATTTCAACCACCACGTGAATGTATTCAGCGACAGTCGGTTTAGTGACGGAATCGACTGAATTTTATTTATTCATTTATTTACGCGTCTGCATCAGATTCACGGTCCACATGTGCAGTTGATCGCAGTTCGGGATAAAAATTGTGATGTAGGTTTATATCAGAGTATTAAACTTCTACTGTAGCATTGCGATAGCGGTAATGCTAATTGAGACACGGGTGTCGAAACATTTTGAACTTACAGCAGCAATTAATAAAAATATCCAAAATGTTTATTCCTAACAGGAGACAGTCAGGCAGCGCCGAGTATACTTCGCTTCTTCATAGTTCCGGCAGTGCTTCCGATGCATTTTTTTGTTAAAAAGTCTGCATTTCAGCAAAGGACAAAATTGTTTGCATGGTAGAATCGAGAGTGCAACACTGGATGTTGCAAATGCTTTAGCGATGCCTCATACCAAGATCGTTCTATAATGTACACGAAACATGACTAAACACAGCTGTTTGTTTACAAGTCAGCAACAATTTAGTTTTTGCGACTTTTCGTTGTTGTAGTTGGCATTTCTATTCAATTTTCCTTCCAGATATTTGCCATATTGTTTGTTTTTTTTGTTTTTTCATTGCAAGATTAAAAAGTCCATAAGAGCAAACCTAAAGTATGACATCTAAAACCAAGTCGGTTTGCCAACACAAGCAAGGCTTATTCGTTTTTTACAGGTAATAAAAGTTGTCAATCGCTGCTTCAATTTCCGCACCCAAAGCAACAAACACGATTATTTGCTAAATCTTTTAGTGGGAGTTTTTGGAATCCTTTTTCGCGTCTGCGACTGTTCGACGGCTCTCAGCTTATCCTTGTTTTGAACGCTTCAGTTTTGTAAATTGGTGTTTCAGCGAAGCACGGCAGCACAAGCCAACGCGCGTGATACTTTTACGGGACAAATGTTCAAACTAATAGCAGGAGGCTCAAGGACGCAGTTACCAAACTTCAAGGCAGTTTTGGCAAAAGCCGCACGCATCGCATGTTTGCCTGTCTGACAGCTGCACGCCCGCGAACCTCGGCAGTTATCGTAATTCACTCGCTGTTAACGTAATTCACTCAGCAATCGTAATTTACTCACCCTTGGCACCGCTCTTGTTTGACTTTACAAGCAGCTATTTGCAGGTTACGAACAAAAAATCAAAGCACAGGTTACTTACGACTGTAGCACGTAAATGCACAACGAACACCTTTTACAAAATCAGGAGAGTTGCGTTTGTTTGGTGATAACTGAGATTACAACAAGAATAAGAACAAACCAGTGCAAGGACGCCAGGACATAGTATGAACCAAAGGGTTATCCAGTCGTTGCCCCTCGACTGTTGAATCTCTGTCATCATCCAGGTTCAACTCTTAGTGTTGCAAGATGATCAACACAGTTGTGCAGGGAGAGCTGGTTCGCAACCGAGGCCTCCACCTCTCAGCCAGCGTTGGTACTTGGCGTCTTAACTTCACTTGAAAAGCCTGACCGATGCCCCACCTTCAAGTTGTCTGATTCGTTTAAACTTATGTGAAATAAATATACGCGTTCGAACGAACCAGTCACAACATAAACAGCAGCAAAACACGGTTCGTTTCAACAAAAATTTGCTGTTATCTGGAAAATGTCCAGAGCAACAGTCAAATCAAAGCTAAACAACCAAGTCTCATCGAAATTTTTCGAAGTTTTCATAAAATTTTCTCCAAGTGCGCAAACTTTATGCAACCGGGTGACGCTGAACATTTCGGTGATTTTTCATGGAGAAATTTCACACGCACAATTGCTTTCCGCTTACCTTGGCAATGAGTTTTGTGGGAATTAAGAAAGTCGTTTTTTTATTTTTTTAAGAAACCCAAATAAGACAGCTAAACAATAATGAGTCAAATGGTTTGAGCGGTGACAAGGTTTGATCATCTTGCTTTCTCTGTTTTTTAACTTCAACACAGAATTTTGGTCTTATCAACACAGCCTCAATGGCTCTGCCGGGGTATTATAGTAGTTTCGTTAGAATTTTAATCCGGGCCGACGTGTTTTATCCTCTCCGTTGTTAAATGCAGATGTGACTGCATCAAACGTGCGGAAACGCATTAATTGCAACGTGCCTATACTTCAAACAGCGTTGTACTTTAGGCTAAATTGTTTCTTTGCTATGGAGATTCTTCGCCCTCGCACACATTAAGAAAAAATCGATGGTGATAAAGCAATCAAAAGGGTACGTGTGAAGAAAGAGTATTGGTGCAACTTCAAAACTTTCCAATAGGGTTATGTCTGCTTTGAATCTAGTTTTGAATCACTGATAAATGTTCAGTGTCAGATATTCTGTCCAAAGCAACATTTTGTGCAACAATTTAATTGTCAATCAACACGCAATTGGTGCAAATGACTCCCTATAAAATACCTTTATCAAAGCGAAGATGACGTCGGTGGCGGACAAGCTTCAGCGCAATATCGCAGGCGGACTGTAAACCGCTTTTCAACGTGTTTACGATATCCTTTCGCAAAACTGGCGCAGTAAAATAATCCAGATATTGCTTCATGAAAAACATACGGCTGACGAGAACTTTATCTTATTTTTTTGAAACCTGGTTAGTTGCTGTGAAATGTTATGGCAACCAACTCGGCGCTTTTCTGCGATAAAACTGATTTGTTCACAAATCGACTGGCCGCGTCGATAGTTTCAAGGATGCGACCTTGTTTCCAAGGTCACTGTGTGTGCAACAGAAATTTTCTACCAACGTCACCTTAGAAAGTGTGGCATTGCACCTTCGCGATTCAGATTGGACAGTGCCAAACAACATCAGTTACAAAATTTTCACGTAAAATGGTACCGATAAAAAACTTGTCAAAAAATTTGTTACGTTACGCACAGTAGAACTATCGCAGTACAAACGTTTGCAGAACTCAAGTACCCCAGCAGAAATATGGCTATTGCGCGATAATCTGTTAGAATCAACACTGGCTGTAACTCCGGTCCATGTTGGTTTTCAAACCCAGTTCTTGAAAATCATTCTGCGTCTTTCTCGAATGCCGATGTGTCCCAATGCTGTGAAGCTTCACACTATTATTAAACACCGCTTTCTTAATGTTTTCCGCTGCTACATGTTTGCGTCGCAGCCAATCAGTGTGTTTCGGCAGAGAGGTCCCTTGGCTTCACTGGCAAAGAAACAGTTAGATGTCGGCAAAGAAACGACATCTAAAGACAGTTCAAAGTCAACCTTTTGTTCCAAATTTCAAAATGTGTCCCGTTCGTATTTATCGCATTTCAGCCACTCATCTTTTTCTGTTGCAAAAAAGATCACGGAATAAAAGTTGCCGATTTTTGGGATAAGAGCGGTTTGCAACAGAAATGTGGCAAATACCTACAAGTACATTATATAGCAAGCCAAAGTCGGAAGTTGTTGTAACAATGCACTGCTTCGCGTGTTTCAAAAGTTGCAGTTGTCATGCAGGCAAAGGCGGTATGTGCAAAACCTGCTGTATGCTCAACTTAGCGTCAACATTTATAAAAAATGAACATTGGTCAGCCTGAACCGGGAAACGGCCTTGAAAAGAGTAGCGAACTATCGAGAAATGTAAATATTTGCGTCAAGCAGAAATTTACGGTAAGACGTGGCGGGCCGCACTTTATCTGAATCACTGTCATCTGGCAATACAGGTTCATGTAACCGTAATCACAGCAACAACATGCGTTTGGAAGCTAGAGTTAACGTAAATAGCTTTGATGGGGTTTTGGACTTTTTATAGGCAATTCTTCAGAAACAGCATTTTGTAAAAGATTTATATGCTCCAACTTTTGCTGTATAGGCTCCATTAACGTAAAATGCAATATTTTTGTGACACCCAACCCTTTGGCAATGGCTCGCTTTTTTGTCTTCATTGTCTCGTGGACATTGAATAACAACTTATGATTTTCTTCAGATATTGGCTGGTAACACTGAGTGTTTCAAGTTGGTTGCATCCATTTTTTCCAATTCACAGCAAAAATAACGTGTACAACAAGATATTGAGTAAGAACTAATTTTTGTTTCTCCATGTCGGCGCCAAAATCTGCGCTTTAGAGATCTTAAAGATGAATAAAGTCGCTTTGAAATATTTAAAATTACAAATTTTTGCGATGCTTCATTCTTGAAAACTAGGTATGTCTGCGTTTTAATCGAACAGGAATAGGAGACATGCGCGAAAATTGGACAAACCTGCGTTGGGTACAAGTACCTGCAGGAATCTGCGTGCGGTAGGTTCACTGGCTGTTTTTTTTCAAGGGTGCATCATAAATCTCTTGACCAGGGGTGGCGGAAGCATAGGGACCGCATGGGCCTAGGCCCCCCACTTTTACAGTTCGAATTGTGTTCAAATATGTTTAAGTGACACGATTACTGTTGGGTCCATTGTTAGAGTAAACCGCATAATGAAAAAAAACTTTTCATACTGTTTTTGACGTGCACTTGTGCCCCCCCACTTTGAAAAAGGTTCCTCCACCACTGCCCTTGACCATCGATTTTTTGGTACTGATTGAGTTGCTCTTGTGGCGTTTCCTGGTCTGAATGTTTACACGACAAGGTCCACGAGTTTTTTGTGTTGATGATGTCTTGGTTTCTTCTTTTTGTGTCTGATTGACATAAATGGTCCTGGTCTGAATGATCTCAATTCTCGATTGCTGTTGTAGTTGTAATAGTGTTTAATTGTGTTTGCAGACATTGTGAGTTCAACATATGCACTGATGTTGAAATTTGTAGCATCGTCGAAGCAAAATTGAACCACAAATATTCTGCTGATGTCGATGATAGCGTCCATTTTAATCCATGATGAATCGTAACTATGTTGTTGTTGTGAGTCCAAGTGGTATTGATGGATTGTATCTCATTCCTCCTTGATCAGTTGAGATTAGACAAAGTTTGATGTCTTTGATGGCTGTTTCGTTGCCGATTGAATTTTGTGTCGTTAAAGGATCGCAGTATCCTTGGAGTCTTTTGTTATTTGAATCGAGCAATTTGTTTTCCTTCGACGAATTGACTTCTTGGTGTGAAACCGGAAATTGGTGCCCACCAGAAGAGCTGCGGATGATGGTGAATGAATAGATGATCATGTTCAGGTGTATCTTCTGGCATGTTTGTGAAGTGTAATGTGTCTACCTCATCTTCTTGGTAGTTTTCTCCTGATAGATCTTGGAAAGGTCTTTCGTGAAATTCACATTTCTGTTTGCACAGGACAAAGAATGATTCTATCTCTTTGTCAGCGTATGTCAGCCAATTTGTTCCAGTCTGTTTCTTGTGAAATGTAGTAGTTGTTAGTGAAACCTTGCCCTGGTTTCAACGTGAATTTCTTCAATTTGGCTGTGTCGATCCAACTGACATCTTTTTCTGGACCATAATCAAGCATTTCGTGTATATGTATGTTTTCCCATTCTTTGTCGGACGAATCGAGTACGGTTCCGCCTTCATTTCGCTTGTTTTATTCGGTGCAATGCTGTTGAGAAGATTGCTTCGTAGTTTGGTGGATGTTCGTCGCATCGGTTTGTCACAAGCACACAATTCACTCATACACTCACCTTTGCTAGGATTCAAACTCCAACCAGCTTCATTTTGTCCCGTTGACATTTTCTCTAAGCTATCTGCCTGCCTGGAAAACTGATTTGTTACATGTGTTCCATGTTAAATGATTAACAATAAGAACCTGCTAGCATATCAAATCAAGACAATCTCACGTGCTAGCACGTTTCGCGTTTAATTGGCAACCCTGGTGTGAAGCTTCACCACAACAACCAGTGATTACTATGAAAGTAATTTTATAATTTTATAGTAATCACTGTTGCAACTGCCTTCTGTTCATTATGATCTCTTCTGTGACGGAGCGTGCACGTGATGCTGAATAGAAAGAGAATGCGAAACGAGAGTTTGGTCGACAAAATGTAGAAATGGTAAGACTGAGCGTCATCTACTTTTCAATAAGGTAAAGAAAAAAAACGCAAGCAGCCCTCGATTGCAAGCCGCCCTTGATTACAAGCCGCTCTAAATGATGAAAAAAGAACTTCACAAGCCGCGACTTACATTCGAATAAATACGGTATGTGAGTTTTGTGTATTTTAGTGTAGATACCTTCAACTGAATTGGATGTGAATTTTAACGACTGAGGCTAAATCGAACATGGTATTTTGTGACGAAAGTTTGCTTGAGCTGTGACATGTGTGTTACCAAAACATAAGATACCAATTTTCTTACTACAGTTATACCATAGATGGGATAAGGTAGTTTTTGAAACGTAAATCCACCGTGGAAATTGATGGAATCTTGTGTAGAAATAGAGAAATGAAACGCCGTTAACATCTGTATTGCAGACTCTGCAATGAGCTGTAACGTAATTGTTGACACTGCAGGGAATTCCGTAGAGCAGATTTTGATAGATATTTCACCTTTCAAAACTTTCACACCGAGACAACTTAAACCACTTCTTACCCTACAGGTAAGAGTTTTGTTAGTGGCGATAACTCGAGAGCAATGTAATCAAAGCAGAAAATGATAAAGAGCAAATGATGACAAAGGTGGCGAACAAGCAGAAAAAGCAAGACTCATAATCGAGAAGGAAAAATAAGACCCTTTCAGTTTGTGAGCATTTGATTCTAATATTCACGATGTTTCGATATTACTAATATCTTCACTAAGCACAAAACAAGATATTCTTTGATTTTAAATTCTTGTAAGCAAATTTGAGGGGTGTAAAGGGCGGCACTTATCGGGTCGGCCCCGGGCGACACTTATCCTCGCTACGCCACTGGTTACGCAAAAACAAAATCAGAAGTTTAAATTAAGCTTGCGACCATCACCAGTATGCATCCATCTTTCTTATTTTTGTGGAATGCAAATTTAGTCATTACTACATTTGGAGTTACATTCGCATTCGTAGGTTTACAACTATTGCTATATAGTTTCTGCAGAGAGATAATTAAACGTCCTGATTTGTCCGGGACTGTTTATACTCGTATAAAGTCATTGGACGCAGTTACAAATTTTCCAAAGAAAAACTTCCTTTTATGGCGAAACAATCGAAAAAAAGAAAAAAATGCCCTCAGTGTTCAAATGGTCAGTTTTTCGACGTTTGTGGCATCATCAGCGGGGATTTCTTTGTTTGAAAATTTAAATACTTGGCGATGCTTACGGCAGTGTAAGAAAATTTTCGGGGGCCATGGTGGTTGGATGGTGGACCCTTGTTTAAAAATCTCTTATATACCCCATTGCCTGAAGTTTCTCATAAGGCACAATAACAAATGTCAGGTGTCATTAACAGCAGGTTAAATTTTCGAGGTAAATTTTCTCAAACGAACGAAGCAATCTTGCCTCCTGAGCAAGGTTGCAGAGTCGGAGGTAAAATGTCCGACTCCAACTCCGACCTTTCCACAATCTCCGACACCGGCCTTTTCAAAATTTCCGATTCCGACTCCTTAGCATAAAGTGAATAAAGTTTGGCTGTCAACAATTTTGTAGCAACTAGCAATCAATGGAAATCGTGGTACACATGTTGTGGCCAGAAAAGATACCCCGAGCTGCTCACAACATGTATCGTTTCGCCCGTTTCTTGTTGATTCTCCCAAATTGAAAAACGTGTACTTACGGCGTGATCGACTTGACCGCACTGACGATTTCGATGTTTTCGAACTTCTTGGCCAGCATATACGAAAAGAAAGTACAGACTGGTCATCAGCCCATACGAGCCTTGCGCGCTCAGTACCAAGTGCTAATCGGTTGCAATTGTGTCACGTCGAATCGCCATTTAACCGAACCAACCGTGAGGAAAAAGACGGCAACTTGACTGAAGCTCAGCTGTAATAACACACCACAGTAACCGATAAACGAACCAATAAATTAAGCCGTTGTACATAGTAAAGAGATGTGCCCGTAACTTGTGTATGTATGTACAGTTAACCCGTTTTCGTGTGTTTTGCAGGAAAATAGGCAACATGAATGTTGTAGAAAGCCTGTATTTGTGTTATAAAGGGCTGGCAAGAACGCGAAGTGTTTTTAAAGATTCCAAGTACCACCAACCTGATCACACCGTGGTTTCTGAGTTTTCCAATGCGGAAGTCAATGGAGTGTTGATGAATATCCTGGTCAGGGTGAAAAGCAAGACCTTTTTCTGCGTACAACTAAGAGTAGATGATTATGAAAACGCGCGACGATATTACATCGGTGTAAATCGGAGATACGAGAATATATGCGTAGCATATATTCATGTTGCACCCATGCCCCAGACGCTGGCGGCCTACATATGGCCCGAAGGGCTCCGGGTCAAGGAAATCAACTTGGAAACTATAAGACAAGCATTACTTCGTGCTGGTGACATAAACCTTCACATGTTAGCACCGCCACGGCGCATTACAATGCGCTATGAGGATCTTACGGCCGCGGACGATGGGAACCAAGACAAGGCTTCAATAAGCAATGCCAGCGATCTACCTTGGGATCTGAGCCGTTGCGCAACCAACGCGGTCGAATCATTCCACGAAAACAAGCCAGCAAACAATGAGAGACGCATTTCGCGGAAAGCATCCTCGCCGTGCAAGAGAAGTAAAAGCGAACGAATACCCGAGGAAGATAGCGATGACGAAGGGAATGAAAGAGAAGAAGGAGACGCCGTGTGGGCGACCGCAGAGTTACTGGAACAAACGAAAAAAGAGCGTCTGTTCAACTTCCAGGAACTGTTCGCCTAAAAAAACACGCGCACGCAACACAGGCTCGAGCATTACGGTGAAGCTAATGTACATGGTTTTACGGCTCCACTCTGTGCTTCATTGAATCGCCATCTTTCACCGTGTTAATATCGCCTCTAGTGATAGAAATAAACTAAGAACGGACCACCGCTCGATCTCATGCTCACAGTGCTGTACGATTAACCGCAACGCCAGGTGCAAGGGCGCAAGTGAGGATGTGCGGAAGCAACGCTTGTTTTCACGCTTAATCATTTCGCCTA
>JGI24159J19872_10000135_pt1 | contig 48217 bp, 28 predicted proteins | sample Ectturendosymbi4_FD_19872 | JGI IMG/M metagenome (IMG submission 19872) | reverse complement strand
TCCCCATCTAAAACTACAAAACTTGTGCAGATTTCGATAGAACTGCCCGAAAGAACGTCAAAATAAATGTAGCTACTGAACGAATCAGCTTTCTACGTGAACGTTAACTAATTTTTAATTTAAGTAGAAGAACCGTTTGCCCAAATTGGGCAGAAGTTACCTGAGCAGGGTTAATGCGATGAACCAAACATTGCAGTACAGCAAATTTCACTGTCATCCATTTTTGGGTTGAATACAAATAAAAACAGTCAGTAAAAAAGTCGCCAAACGGCTAAAAACAACAGGGGAAATTGATAAAAAGTTATCGCAGATCTGTAAAGAGTGCTGTTTATAAAGCCCTAACATTAAACTCATCTGACAGAAGTTGTGGTCGCTATTGCTAACGCTGCGTACTCTACAGTTATACATTCCACAGAATCACAATTTTTTCGAGCCTTTCACCCCTATTCCATCATGGCGAGAGCCAGCCTAAATTTTGACAACAGAACAGTTTCCATGGGTCAGTAAAATCTTGAAATAACCAAGAACCTATCAAATGATGCAGCTTTGTCACAATTTTAAATTAATTAAAACCTTTTACAGATGCAAATGCTTAAAAATCCCCCATGATTGTTGCCTTGAAGACTTGCAAAGCAAAGACATTTAGACATTTGGTTTATAACAAATTTCCATGTTAAGATCTGATCCAAATGACGAGGGAAAGACGTTTGTCGCACATACGATTTCAAAGTTTAAATTCATATGATTAACTTCCGGCTCTTGTGATATATTTTATTGCTTTTGATGCATTTCTACACCGCAGCATACAGTGTATTACGTACTCTCGGCGTATAGTTTTACAAACAGAGTTTACTACACTGTATTTTCTTCTGATTGCAAATCCAGAAAGATTACTTACGTGCTACTAGACTGTAGACCAGGGGTCACCAACACGGTGCTCGCGAGCACCAGGTCGCCCGCAACGACCACGTTTGTCACCCGTGGGCCTGTGTTGAAATAGCATTAAGATGATGAGTATCGTCACATAGATCAACATCAGTGATAAGTTGATAACATAAAGGTAAATTGAACTAAATTTTTTATTTCAGAAGTGTGTATCAAACTAGTAGCTCTTAGCGTTAATCGGTACCCAAGAAGTAGCTCTCAGTTACATAAAAGTTGGTGACCCCTGCTGCAGACAGTAAGAAGAGAGGTGTCGCATCGATTGGATTTTTCTGCTAGGTTTCTCCTTGACATAGTAATGAATTTTCACACCGGCATCATCGTCGAAACGGGGGAATCAGAAGTTATTCTGGACCTTCAGATCATACGCTCACGATATGTTCGATCTTGGTTTGCAATCGACCTCATCTCAACTTTGCCTATCGACTACATAGTGCAGGTGTGTGCAGAGAGATGCGCGGATGGCGCTCTGAGTCAAACGTACGACTTGGCCATCACTTCTATGATCAGTCTTTTCGCCTCGTAAAACATTTTACCAGATGTACAACGATACTGTATACTAGCATTGCGACTTGTCAACGCACGTTTCAGCGTTATTGCTGCATCGACTGTGTATGGAGTATGCATGTTCAAATATTTGGAAAAAAACATACAAGACATTTTTAGACTTGTCATGGCTCTGAACATAGTTAAAACATTTTAGTACGATGATAGTATTTTGCAATTGCCTTTATCATCTTCCACGGACAAAAACTAAATACCGTGACTTACCTATAGCTTCTAGTGATCAAACTTTGCAGAAGAACGAAACGAAATCATATATTGTTCTCAAACAAATCATTTCGAAATGATTCAGAAATTTGATTTTTAACAAATATTTTACATACCCAAACAATCTGCGAACTGTCGGGATAAACTTCCTCTAGGTATTCCATCGGATAATTTGATGTTTCAAAGAAGCTCGCGATAAATAAAAACAACGGCTCAGCAAAACGTTTTTCAGAATCACTGTAGATCCACTTTTGACCCACAAGTCACATCACGATTTTATGGTTATTTTCTATAATGGAGTGCTCTTGCTGCTTTCTAGTAGTGCATCTTTAGGTAAAAATGAAAAGCTGTTTCCAGTTGAACTGAGCAGTTCTTCAACATGCATTCCGTTAACACAACGTCTAATGGACCCATTAGATTTCAAGTACTCAAATCGTGTTTCCAGAATTTTATTCATTACACAATTCTTTTTCATCTTGACTATTATTTGCGCAGAATTCAAGCAAGTAAAGCTTCTATTTCGAATGTTGATCAAAACGTGTCTTGATTTTACGACCAAGTGCTCGTTTCAAAACGTGATCATTGAAAATAACTACAAAAGCAAAACTGATTACCTCTTTCTGCTGGAACAATATCAAGTTCCCGTGATTAGGCTAAAGCCTAATATATACTACTGATGAAAATAGCTGGTCAATGTTACTGCGTTTCCTGTTAGTTTTACTACAAAGTGTGTCCTATTGATGATGTTCACCATTAACATCTTTATTCGGTGGCTGCATTTTCTCGCATGCTAAGTGTAGCACAGCCTCAGGTTTTTTAACCTAACAGTTTGCTTGCCGGACTGCATTCAATGCCTGTTATCAAAAAACTTCTCAGATATTAAATACTTAACTGACTTCAAATGTGTACATCCCATAACGTGTTGACCACGGAGGTCGCCAGCAAACCAGACTCTAAAAAAGAACAACATGGTTGATAAATAGCAGTATTTTACCTAAGAGGAAGAATTTGCCTCATTGTTTCATAATCAGCAGCCTATATCTTGCTATTCTTAGCTTACCAATGGAAAATCGGCCAGTGCCAACGCTTCTCGAGCAATGAAGCTTTTCCGATTTGCCAAAATCATCAGCTTGCTGCGTCTGCTGCGAATTTCAAGACTGATAAGATATGTCCACCAGTGGGAGCAGGTGAGGTTGTGTCGAAGCAGTTAAAACAGCAATCAACATCCCTCAGGGAAACAAGTGTGTTGTTGACCTCTTTGCTTCTATTCATCCATTCCTTCAAGTTGTTGTTTTCTTAACTTCTATTGCTGAAAAACTAAAATTATCTAGAGTTCTCATTATAAAATATTTGACTTAGCTGATATCAAAACATTTTATTAAAAACGTTCGATTACAGATCGTCGTATTTGGAATATCTGCACAATCTACTGTATTTACCATATGAATTTTAAGTTTCACTAATTTTTCCGTTTATGTTGTAGCAACAAGTGAAACATGCGAAACTTGATAACATAAGAAGTCAAAACAGAGAAAAATTTTACTTGACATATGTTTAGAATTATTGAGCCACCCCGCGTCCAATAAAGAAAGTGATAGCCCAACGCATAGCCTCTCCTTTCAGTTTTGGTGATTTGCCGCATATCTGCGCTTGCAGTAGACTCATTGCAAGGCCTCTCCCACACAAATGTGCGGTGGTTCCCCCTCATATCGCAAAGATTGCTCTGTAAATCGAGCAACCGGTCTTTCCAAAGGTTTAATTTGTGCAGTTATTACCATGAACTGCGCAATTATTACCATGAACTGCTCACTTATTACCATGAACTGCGCAAAATAAGGCAAACCCATCGCGCATCGGTCACTGCCTACGCGACCAACGACCGTTTTCGAAAAATTCGCGGTAGTCTCCCCCACCTGCAATCTGCAACTGGAGGCCCACGTTGCGCCCGCTACACATCTGGCGGGGCGAATTGGGACAGCGCAGAGTGTTTCTGCTCTGGGAGATTTGCAAGCCGCACGTAAACAGCAATGTGGCCATGAACTACTAATTGGAAACTGGAACATAATTTCACTCACAGGAAAAGAACACGAACTGGTTGAGGAAGCCAAACGATATTTCCTGGATATTATTAGTATCTCTTCAACTAAGCGTCGAGGTTCTAACATTGCTGTACATGTGGAAGTTGAGGCTGTTAGATCGCTCCCTGTGTTTGAAACAGGTAAACGGCCCAAACTCATGTGCAGTGTACCCGGAATTCGTGGAAGAAATTAGTGATGCCCTGCGAAGAGTTAAAACTGACGAATTCACGACCCTTTTGAGCGACTTCAATGCACACATTGGGAACGATACTACTGTACGGAAGGGTTTGATCGGCCGATATGACAATGCTGACGTAAATGTTAACGGAAGGCTCATTTTGCAAATGTGCTGTAACAACGCAATGTGCATCATAAACACTTTCTTCCAACGCAGGGACCTTCACAAGTATACACCTGGTGCAGAGGTTCTTTGAGTCAATAATCACTCATTGATTTCTGCAATACTTGTTATGTTGAACGTTGAACATTCGTGTCAAAGGGTGCAGAACTGTCGATCAATCACCACCTGGTGGTCTGCAACTTACATCTTGAAAAACCAAATATGCAGGACTAGGAGGGCCTACCCCATAAGCTGTGAGAACCAGACGGACAAAGATGCAGACAGCGTATAGTCCTTGTTCCGATAGCTCTCGGAATGCACAGCAGATGCGGAGGTGGAGTGGTAACTGTTCAAAGCAGCTGTAGCTTCATATGCTGCTCGGGTATGCGGACGGAAACGACTCGGTGTGGCGAATAAGAGCAAAAAATAACCACTTGGTGGAAGCCGACTCTTCTCTGAATTCACAATAGACTGAGGAGCGAAAGTCAGCAGCCTCCACGGTGAAAAAGTCCAAAATGCAATCTTGGGAGAATTTCGGAGATAAACTGTGTTCCAATAACCGGCAAGCCAACAAAATGTTCTGGCAAACTATCCAACGTCTGCGCCGCAAAAGATCTCATACCGCTAGGCCCATTAAAGACAAAAGTGGTGTCTCACTCAGCAGTGAGGAGGACAATCTTGGCAGAAAGAGAGTATTTCAACAATGTACTTAATGGAGTCACCATCACACCACCAGACACACACAAGGGGCATTTGGCGGAGGAAAATACCATCACTGCAGCCGACGTCTTCCTAGCTGTCAATACACTGCAGGCTGGGAAGGCTGCAGACTGCAATGGAATCCGACTTGAAATGCTCAAAGCCTTGAATCGAGGAGTTATTTGGCTTACTCGTATGTGTCAAGTGAACTGGTGTCTCTGCGAGGGCACCGAAGTATTGTCGGTCTGTGGTGATTGTCCCCATACACACAAATAGGGAGATAGGAGTGAATGGTCTAGCTACCGGGACATCTCTTTCCTTAGCCTCCCTGAAAAAGTGTGTGCCACATACCATGAAAAGCGATGCCGTGAAGTAAGTCAACTTCTGTCGTATTCACAGAGTTGACAAGTGATAGGACCATGCGGTTAGGTCTAAAAGGAAGAATTGCGAAGATATTCAATCAGGTCTTCGTTGGTGGTGTTGGTGATATTGCGTGGAGGGGTCATAACAGTACAGTGATAGAGGATGTGACTGGCGGATTGACTGTCACCGCACACGCAGTTTTTATTATCAGCCAATCCCATTCTGTAGTGGTTAGCGTTAAACCGGCCGTGTCCCGTGCGCAAGTGGTTAAATTGGACCCATGCTTTGCGCGGCATGTAGCATCCTGGCCAACTAAAGCTAGACGATACCCAGTGCTGTTTTTGTCCTGGCCGCAGTACTACAGGCCAAATTTTCACTCTCCAGCAGATTTTCGAGAAATCTTGGGAGTATGCCAAAGACGTCTACACATATTTTGTTGACCTCGAGAAAGCACGCAACCGTGTCTCTCCAGAAAAAAACTTTGGGGAGTGTTGCGGGAGTACGGTGTTGACGACCGCCTGTTACTGGTGGTCAAGTCACGGAATTCCTGCTCAGAAGGTTTGTGTCCGTGTCGGTCGGGTTAAGCCGCAACCACTCACAGTGGGTTCTGGACTACGACAAGGGTGTGTGCTGTCACCACTTCTATTCGTAGTCTATACTCGTATGAATTGGACAGACAGTCGTAGCCGAGTCGACGAGCGTGTTACAGCTGTAAGCTGCAGGATTACCCGATTGCTTTTTGCATACGATTTGGTGCTGCTTGAATCCCCCAGCAACCCTCCCTAGAAGAAAAGCGGGTATGAAAATGAACCATTGGAACTGCGATAACTACAGTACCTATGCGCAACAAGATTATCTTGTTTTCGTTTCTCAGTAAGCCGCCTCCACGATTATCTTGTTTTTGTTTCTCAGTAAGCGGCCTCCACCAAAAAATTATGAATTATTAATGGGATGTTTTCACTCGTACGCTTCACTTATGGCAATTTTCCCTTAGAAACTAACTGAAGAGCCCGATAACCGACTGCAACAAAAATCATTTAGAAATGCAGTAATTTGCGATGGAGACAAAATAAACATGAACAAGCACAGCTTGCGGATGGGAAATGGCGTTTTTGACGGTAACCAAACGAGCTTTAGTGAATGCGCACCACACGTAAAGACCGTTACGTAAAGGTGGAAATAACAAGCAGGGGTATTTGTAGCTGTCATGCATAAGCATGTTGGACAAAAATCTGTTTTGTAGATAAACGATAAACGGCACAATGCGGATGCCAGGACTCTTTAAAAAAACGACTGTTAAAATTCCGATGAAAACAACTTTTTGCAAAAACAAAGTGCGAAGTTTTTCACGAAGTAAAAAATCAGAAAGCCACACAAAAATTGACAAATGGGAGAATACCATAAGCATAAAGTGACAAAAAATGTGCAGTACCTTTCAACTTACTTCAGTAGAAAAAGATCAACTTGCAATAATTTGGAAACAATGGAAGAACGTTTTTGAATTGCTCGGTTTCGCTTTATACGAGTAATTCGTTAGTTTTCTTAGGCTGCTGATTTAAACAGCAAACATTTTGACGATGTTTTTATTAAAAACCATAGTAACAGTATACTGCAACCATGCCTGTCATACTGATTCTCAAAGACACACACGTTTCACTCAGTTTTAGAGCTGTTTTTTAAAATTATCATTTCCAGTGACGCAAATCTGCGAATGTATTCGTTTGATTAGGAAGTAAAAAAAAAGTATGTATCTCTCAGATGTTTGCAATTTCAAGATGTATTTTNCATTGTATTGCTGCATAACAGAAATGTTTTTTNNAAATTTGATGTTCTATCCAAGGAAGAACGAAGGCAAAAAGCGTGTACCTTCGACCACATCCCTAGCGAAAAACTATCTCTGCAAAACAATCAGTTGTTCATTTTGATTCTAACTGAAGCCAATAAATGAATTCACTGAGATTTTAGTCATCTCGTGAATCTCACGCATAAGAATGTTTTCAATATCATTTGTTTATCTTTGTCTTGTACTCAGTTTAGGTTATTTCCTAAAGCGAAACATCTTTACCAGTTACGTTCGTTGGTAAACCACATGCAACCAGGTGCATTTTTCTGTAAAATTTTCTAATTTTTACAGGCAGTCTATAGTGCTTATATGCATGAGTTGCTCTTAATGTCAAAGTATTACATAAACGGTTGTAAAGAATAAAACAAATCTTGATGCCAAAAATACCGAGGCCGCCTTTGCATCTTTCTTTGACTAAGAACAGTTAAAAACATGTGGAATAAGGTCCCAAAATTTAACAAGAACACAACCTATTTGTTCTCACCCCACGACGCACTTTCTTTTCAGTGTGCGACTTAGTCATAAAACAAACTTTTTAGTTGAATATACGCTTAGGTGGCCTCGGACAGCAAGCCTTTTCAAGGTACAAGACTGGTTGTCTGTTGTTTCTTTACTTTACTTATATGTACTTTTTACAAGAGGCAATTATAATTCATTTTAGGAAAAATCGCAAAAGCCAGTACAGCTTTTGACAGCTTTTAATAATCATTTTAAATTGTTTTGACTGTCGCTTACACATCATTAAGGTAAACAGATGCACTGAAAAGGAGCATGTATCTTTTAAACCAATTGAAAAGAAGCATGCAGTTTTTCAACCAATTGAAAAGAAGCTTGTAGCTTGTTAACCAATTGAAAAAAGCTTGTAGCTTTTCAAGCCTACTCAACTGCGTGCTCGGTACACAGAGCGCTGTAAACGAACATCGCACTCGCAGTCGACATTGAATCAAACGCAGATCTTGAAAAATGACAAAAGCATGATTGCCCATAGTTCAAGACACAAAATATCGGTCGCCCTCTAGCTCACTTTTGTTTCAATGTAAGCACAAAGAGACTACCCGAAGGTGTTCAGCTATCACATGTGCGTTGTAGATTGTCGGAATGCAGTATGATTTAGCTGTGGCAGCTGTGAGGATCTTCAACCTAGTTTGTCTGATGTTGCTCATTGGACACTGGAGTGGTTGCTTACAGTACCTCGTTCCTCTTCTGTACGACTTTCCACCACAGTCTTGGGTCGTTGTGGACAACGTGACGGTAAGTAATGACCTGTTCCACATAGAGAGATGCCGTATGTAAAATTATTGTATCCTGAATTTGTTTTGAAAGGAAATGTTTTGTAAATCTTCTACCGTTTTTTGCCAAATAGTGCAAATCTTGGCTTCCATTTTTCTCCAGCCGTCGTTTTTTTATATTGCGAAGTTCATACAGGTTTTTTTGCTGACGCCACAAATATACCCTAAAGTGCCGGAAAAGCTTTGTTGAGATACTTTGCGGTTTCAAATCTACCCATTTCTGCAGAAAGACACTTATTTATCTGTGCTAAATACACAACAATTTAGTATGACAATTTTCACTTCTGACTTCTTAAAATTGTGATTTTGTATTTCCCATGTGTGCGGCTTGTCCCATAGAAAAATATCCAAGTCTTTTAGCAATAAAGAATAGAACAGCGGTTAATAAGCTTTAGTAGAAACTCCGAAGAACATCATCACCAACATTTCAAGTATGGTAACTCGAACAAACCATGATTACTTATTTCAAAATTCCCAGAGAATTGTGGGTATAATTCAGTGTTATCTGAAATATATAGCACATGCATCTCATACAACATGGAAACTGAAACTTTTAACTTTGTTTTTATAAAAATAGCAATTCGTCTTTAACTCAGAATTTCGTTCTAATGATACTGTCCATTAAGGTATCAATTCTTTAACACTTTGCTAGAATACATTTTTGGGTATCCCGGTTGAAACCGATAAATTTGCTGCTTTAAGCAACACTCAAAACGGCGTCAGCGCTATCAAAAGTGTCTACTGGGCAGATGCTCAACCCTCTATAACACCAAAAAAGCTCCGAAACTTTATTTCGTGTCGCAACAGAGCGGCAATGCGACTGAGAATGCGGTGTAGTTTCGTTCAAACCGGCATCACTTCGTGACAAATGCGAGGAGATTGCCGACAGACGTCAACCTGATTTGCACCAATCAGCACAATGCGAAGCCGCAACAAAATCGATCGTACCGCAGACACTCGCTTGGTCTTCTGATTTTAATTATCTTGCCCTTCTTCATTAGCGCCTTTTGCCCTATCGGCTGGCAGAACACAGGGGAACAGAAAGAGGGCCAGATAAGATAATTCATGGAAAATTGCCAGCCGTCATCGCAGAAGACTTCCCTACGGCAGTGTTGCAGGTGGCCGGAAAAAAACTNGCAAGAACGACTAAGCAAATTAGCCGGAGTCGCTTGGTTTAACCAAAATGCAGCCCAGGAAAAGCGTTATCTTGATTTATCTCTCGCTAGATAAAATATATCGCCTCTGACTTTTGTCAAAATGAACACTTCTTTGAACTTAGAACTCGATGGACCCGCATCATGTCAATCAAAAATCATGGGATTTTGTTTGTGCAGCCTTGTTAATAACAGCTTCCGAAGAAAGTGTGCATTCAATGCCTAAAAACTTCAGAGCAATGAAGTTTTTAAATTGGAAAGCAATTGAAACATCCGCGTTCACGTTCTGTCGTATTAAACGTTGAAGAATGCAGTAGATTTGCAGGCATAGGAGTGCAAATTCAGCCCAAGAGGTTTGGCAAGTGATGCAGAAATTCATGTAAGCAAATGCTATGGTGAACTAGAAGTTATTTCCGTAAATTTTTTAAGCAGTGAATATAAATAACAAGAAAAAGGCGAACTTACTGACAAACGATCCATCTTCATTTCAGTGCTTCAAACACTTAGTAACTTATTTCCTGTTGCCAATTGCGTAGAAACACAACACCTGAAATGTACACGCATCCAGTGTATCATTATCCGAAAGTCTTGCCATGTGACCAGATACAGCGCTGGCAAGGATGTCGATTCTGAACGCCAACATGTTTGTTACAAGTTTTATCAAATCGAAAAAAAATCTGAAAATGTAACAAATTATTGGCTGCACGGTTGTAAGTTGGATTATGTTATTGCAGTGACACGTGGCTGCATCTGTGAATTTCGACAATGTCGTTGAAAGAAGTTTAGCAAATATTTACGCGTAGGTACCCACTTTTTTCAGGGAGGAAAACACCTATATTTGGTGATGAGGGAGTTTGACTCTATACAAGAATTAGCAATTTGCTTTGTTTCATATAATGAAAAATCATATTGCAGTCTCTGTGCCATCGTTGCTTACTGCCAATTTCGTAGTCATACCAAAGATGTAAAAGAAAGAAATATTTTTCTTGCATAGTAAAGTGCAACCTTATGTCGTTATTTCGCTGTGAATTGGGTGTTGCTATGAAAAAAAACAGTTGCCAAAAAATGATAAAGTTGCTTTTGTCAACCGCAGGAAAAACCGTGGCCAGAAAAATACTCCTGGTGTCTTTTCAAGGCGATGTCGCACATGCTTTGCATCGGATACGGTCAGCAACCTCCTCAAAACCTGATAGACTTGTGGATGACAATGCTGTCAATGGTAACAGGTGGCGTGAATTCGTGAATCGATAGGTCAAGACTGCGTTTTACCTTGCTTCTGCCAGCGGTTCACTGCAGTGATGACAACCGTCTTTTGCGTTTCTATCTGCGTAAATGTGAACGGTTTCTCAACGTTTTCGAAATAACGTCCAAGTTTCCCTGATCCAGCAGGGCTTGAAAATCGGTGCGGCTTCGAGATCGTTGCTGTCATTTCCCTGTTCTAGCCCAACTAAACCAGTTATCTCATCACTTGTAGTCAGAGGGGTGTCTTAGTTTACGAACAGTGGTACCCACTCTAGGCTTGAACGAGAAGTGCAGAAAATGTTGAATACTGTGTGGCAAGACGCACTCGCACAGTCACAAAATCCTCTCTTTTTTCGCCCATTTTACCACTGCACAAAGTGATTTAACTAAAACAAAATTACAAGGTGATTTCAATTACCGGCTGCTCATCGAAAATTCCATTAAAATTTCAAAAGCAGATTTTCGTTTGAAGCAAGCTTTCTAAAATTCAGCAGTCTACTGAGTACCGGCTGGCAGACCAGCTTTACAATTACTATTCAAAAATTGTGATAAACCTTTGCTTCGAAACTTCTTGCAAAGTTACTCTTAGCTGCTGCTGCTCATAACAAACAGAATTTCGGCAATTTTTCTTTTTCAACAACTTGTTTCAAGGTGCCGTGTGCTTTGCTATGTTCATTGGTCATGCAACCGCTCTCGTCCAATCGATGGACTCCTCAAAACGACAGTATAAAGAAAAGGTAATCAATTTTGCTATAGAAACTCTCTTTTGCTGCTTTGTGTAATGTTCCTAGAGACTTTCTGTATGCTAAATGTCTTACGAAAGCATGGTCAAACCTGTCAGTGTTATGTTTTCTTTCAGTACATGCAGGTAAAAGAGTACATGAGGTTTCGACGTCTTCCGAAAGAAATGCGCTCAAGGATTTACAGTTACTACGAAAACCGCTACCAAGGAAAAATGTTCGACGAACAAGGGATTCTCAACGAACTTTCCAGCAACTTGAGAGAGGTTAGCAACACCTCGACAAAAGATCCAGAGTAGGAGCGTTACCCGAGTAGAAACATTAACCAAAAGTTTCTTAACATCTACCGTGTGTTTAGCGTTTCCAACCCGGGTTTTCCCGAACCCGAAACCCGGGTTTTTTGGCTATTTTCTACTACCCGAAACCCGTTTTTTTTCAACTACCAAACCCGGGTATTTTAAAAATCCTGGAATTGCTGTTGCATTCAAATATTAATGATTCTGATAACACTGAAGTTGCAGATTGGCGCGTGTAACGGCCACATTAGCACGTTTGAACTTTCAACTATTATCATGAGGCACGAGGTGCAGATTTTGCTCGGTGACCATCGTACGTTCGTTGTTGGTCCGTTTGTAACATCGTTCAATTGACGTATTTAGACGGATCGTGACGTCATTTTGCACATATAGGTGTTTACGCGAACTTTTGTCTTTTCGCTAACCTAATTTTTTTTTAAATACTACGTGAGGTGGTTCTTCGAAGGTATACTGTAGTTAGTAGTTAGTTACAAGCTGTTATTTGTCAGTTAATATACAAGCTGTGATTCTTTGCAAAATCGATTCGTTCTTTTTCAGTTTGCAATAACTTTCTACAAAATATTTGGCTTTCGTTTAGAAGCGACTTTAAAGTATATTTTTAATCACATATTCATAGTTTTAAGACGTTAGTAATCAAAGAAAATCAGAAGCTTAGCTATTTCTTATACAACAAGTCTCCACCAACACCAAAGTGCAATTTGTGCTCCGTTATACCAAAGAACGTGGTTCAAGCGCCGAAATTTTGATCAACCATTTGAAATCAAAGCACAGAATCCAGGAGGGCGAAAACCACGAAACTATTCCGGCACAGGAAGAGATCCGATCACAAATTTTCATAAAGGAAAAGAGTCTTTTTGAGGCTACAAAGAAGAGGTCAAATATAACCTTGAAAAACTGTTCCATGCCTTAATTGCAAGCAAGCCCAAATCAGTGGAACCACAGTGGGCTTTTTCACCCACGTGACTATTTGTCACAAAACTCAGAAACAGACTGAATGATGAAAGGGCGCTTTGATTGTCATGCGTCAGCGTTATAAACATCATTGAAAAACTGTGGTTGACTTAATTAATAATTCACTAATAAATTGCGCAGGGACCAATAATAGTAATTTCACAATGATATCGAGTTCTTATCGCTCAAAATCGCATTCATTTCAAAACCCGAAAAAAACGGGTTTTCCCGGGTTTCTTTTCTCAGCTACCCAAAACCCGGGTTTTAAAATAAAATTTTGCCCCGAATTGGAAATACTACGTGTGTCTGCAGAATGAGTGAAACCGTACTTGATCTAACGAAGAGAAAACAGTCCATTTAGCTATATACCAGTCCATAACATTTTAATATGGATAGTCTTGCTTGAGCGTTAGAAACCTCGAAAAATACCTTAAACTTCTTGTGATCCAAACCTATTTTTAGTTTTGCTTAAACGTAAAAAACACCAATAGACAAAAAAATTCATATTTTTCAGGAAGTGGTAAATTTTAACTGTCGCCATCTCGTCGCCTCCGTTCCGTTTTTCAGCAACGCAGATCACGATTTCGTAACGCAAGTAGTTCAACGGCTAAAATATGAGTTTTTCCAGCCCGATGGTAAGTCTACCGTGATTTCATCAAATGGCAATGACTTTAAAAGACCGCAGTACGCGCGCTTGTAGGGATAGGGTGCAGGTTTCGACTGAAAAATTACACATATGATGGGAGTTGTCGTTGTGCTAAGAGCAAGTTTACTTGGTTGTTTTTCTAAGAGCAAGTTTACGATATCTGAAAATACATCTCAAAATTCTGGTCTTTTATGTTCCTCATTTTTTGCACATCAGAAAGTGTTTTGCCTCTTCTGAAACCTTTCGAAGACAAGCACAATTGCCTGAAATCCAAAGTGAAATTAGTCATCATACCCACAACTTCTGTGCTAGACTAAACTGTTCGAAGAAAAGCTTGGCAAGTTCATTCGTGAAGCGATTCGTAGAACTGCGCAAAAACGGTAAGGAACTCTTCCAACGAACTGACTGCTGCAAATTTGGGAACGATCTCGTTTTTCGAAGTGTGCTGCCGCTCCACCCACCTGTGTGCATCGTTGAGTTTTTATGAATGCTTGTAATTCGGTTTGCAAATCAGGTGAAAATAATATATTGTAAATGTATTTTAATCTCGCTGTCGCGTTTACATCTTGTATGAGCAGATGTGATCGTTCGCGAGGGAGAAATTGGAAAAAAGATGTATTTCATTCAGCACGGGGTGGTAGAGGTACGAAACAGCTCCAGAGACGCCCCTATTAAGCAACTATCTGATGGATCTTTTTTTGGAGGCAAGCTCATATCTTTATCTTCACATTTTTGACAGTTACTTGAGATTTTTGACTAAACGAAAAATGTTTGGTAATGGCGCAATACGTTTGCTAAAGTTATCATTTTTCTCAATAACGTAACGTGGTGACCACTAGCAACACATTATTATGTTTCAGATGATCTATTTCTACTAAAAACCATAAATTAAAAGTGCTAGCTGTCAAATGCAATGACGTTTCAGCAGTAGCCAGCCAGTACAAAAGTCTTGCGATCAAATTGCACGATTCACGAAATACTGAAAATTCATTGTAGACTTAACTCACATAATTGCTGCTTTGACAGAAATCTGCCTTCTCATAAACGATCGCCGAGTTGCCTCTGTGGTGGCAGTCAGCTTCTGTGCAACATACTCGCTGCATGTTGAAGACTTCAATGTCATTTTGTCTGAACACCCAGTCATGCGGGAGACGCTTGAAAGAGTAGCTGCAGCAAGGCTCTCCAGCATAGGTGGGTTCGTAAGTCTTTCGTGTTAGTTTCTGACAAGGGCCAAACTAAAATCTAAAATCTGAAAATGCGTCAGGTTAAGATACGAGTAGCATCTAAGCTACAAACCCATGCAAACTAAAACTTTGATCGTTCTTCATTAATATCAAGCATGAAGTTGTGCTTGACTTCATCCAGTGACGTACATGTTGCGAACCAATGACATACACGAACGTTTCTTGACGGAGGTTTCTTGACCATAGTTTTGTGTTCCTTGTTAGCTGCTGTTTTACGTTTACAACCTCGTGAGTCGGGTACTTTTTGGCACTGCCGTTTTGGCGACGATTATTTGGCGCCTAGCTGTTTTAGCGCCGAGCTGTTTTGACGCTGAGCAGTTTTGGCGCTGGACCGTTTTGACGCCAGAGTAGAGGCTGACAAGTGTGTATAATGAAAAATGGTTAAAAACATAAATAAAATTTTAATTTTTGTAAATTGTAAGACTAATTGTAAGACAGTAATTGTAAGACAGACCTCGCAAACATTCAAGTGGTGCCCTTGAGTCAAAATGTTTTGCGATGTTTAGAATTTACATTCGGTTTTTAATTCGTATCTTCAAAGCAGTAGCAATAATGGGTCACTTTTACTACGTTTATCAAAAACGAATAGATACATATCAAGTGAAAACTTTGGTTAATCTCTCTTGCTAAGAAGATTCTTAACGCCATTCATGTTATTTGCTATGCGCGAAAATGAAGAGAAGATTTTTTAATATTAAGAAAAGCACTTTGTTAAAGTCCTAAAATACAGAAGTACGCTCAATCTCATCTGAAGACAAATGCACAACGTTTGTTTCCGTATTGAAAAAAGCAGTTGCCTTCTTGAAAAACATCCGAGCAAAATGGAAAACACACAGTCCTGGAGACAACGACGTGTGTGTAATAGCAGTCAAGCAGATAGGCGCTAGCGCCAAAACAGCCTAGCGCCAAACTCCTGCTCCGGTATGAAACGCAAACTCCGGCAGGAGTCCTCTCCGGGTTCCTGCTTCGTGATCATCTCTGCTTAACGCCAAAACAGTTCAGCGCCAAAGCGGCTCAGCGCCAAATGGCCGGCGCCAAATAGTCCGCTTCCATCATGAGTCTAAAGTGAATTTAGAGTTCGGAATTGCCTTATTAATTACGGTAGCAATGTAATAAGGTTGGAATTTCTCAATTAGTTTGAATCCAGTCTATGTCAAAATTGCAAAACATATTTCAACACAAGGTCTAGTACCTGAAATTAAAACCTAATGTTTGGGCGCATGTTTGAAACGTACCAACATAATGTTGAGCGTAAATTGGTGTGGCAGATTTTAATACATTTTCGTTAGTCTTCCTATACTTATGTGTCCCTATCAGTACACAACATTCCTTTTTTATAATTAGACTCCAATCTGGGTCGACCTGCTGGTTTTGGAGCTTGTTTTTGCTTTCATTATCAGCCATAAAAAATTACGTAATCTTTCCACCACGGTTTTTCAGCTTTCTCTTTTTTGGCAGAGCAAAGGTTTTGATACAAGCCTTGTTAGTACACACCCAGGACAAGAAGTATTTTATAACTGGTTCTTCGTTAAATCAATGCAAAAATATTACGTTTTGCAGACGAACGGTTGTAGCGTGTAGTAGAGTCCTGCGCGCGGTGGGTTAACCCGCAGAGCAATGCTTGCAGGTGTGGGGTGGGCGCGGGTTGAACTTGGTGCGGGGCAGGCCCGGGATCAGAAATTCTTTGTGCGGGTAACTGAATGTTGACTCAATACATGTGAAAGTGACATGCGCAAGAAATCCAATGCTACAGTGAGTTTGTGGTACAAGGGTGTAGATGCATTCAGTGGAAACGTATAAAAAACAAAAAAATCGTTACCAGTTATGCTTGCTTCTGTTCAACAAAAATGTTGATCTCAATAATATTAAAAGAAGCTGCAGAAAAGTTTGTTTCAATTTGATCTTGATACACCATGAAATTATCTATGCTGTTATGAAAAAGACACCTCCACCCCGTTGCCCCCTTTTCGAAAGGTCAGGGAGCAATGCCCCCTCTCTCTGGCGTCCCTGCTTACCCCTATCAGCAGCCACTGTCTCTCTGCATTACCTGCCAAGATGTCTGCGTTCAACAGTCACATGCGGCAAAATGACTACTATAACTTTAAGTGAACATTAGAAGATTTTGTTGCCAAGGGCGTACGCAAAGGGGGGTTTGTGTTAACCCCCCGCTTTAGTTTGATATGTTACAAAAACTTTATTACCTGTTCAATGGAGATTAATTATTTTCGCATACTTTTTGCTTGTTAATTTGTCGACTTAAATGCAAAAATTGTAGTTGTAAATGCTCTGACGTGGTGATGAGTGTGTTTTACTTCCCTGTTTTATCCAAGGCCTCCTAGAAAACAGGTTTTCTAGGAGGCCTTGTTTTAACGCTCGGGCTGATATTTTTGCAGTTATGAACTGCTGTGTCGTAGCGTTGGGTGTATTTACCTCCGATATCCTAACTTGGAACCAGCGGCGTAGCCAGCCGAAGAATGGGGGGGACCAAAAGATTTGGCGGTCCAAAATGTTTGATTTTAGACGAATAACACTATTTCGTTTGGAAAAACGCCTCTCAAAGCACAAAATGACAATACGTTCTAAAAATTTTGGGGGGCAGGGCCCCTTTGACCCTCCCGGCTACGCCTATGCTTGGAGCGCTAATAGTTTATATTCAGTGCAATAACACATAAAATAAGGAGAATGCGTGTGGAAGAATATGCATATTGTGTCAACAAACTTCGCCAAAACGTTGGTTTGGACACATGAATATGACGTCAAATTGTGACGTCACAAACAGCGCACGCCAAATACAAATAACCACCAAACACCACTGAATGAACCCCCCCATTAAAATTTTCTGCGTACGCCACTGTTTGTTGCCATATTATTGTTACACACCAAAGACCAACAGTAGAACAATCCGCTCGCAAGTTTCGCAACCTGCCTCTGCAGGTGAAGGAGCGAACATGAATGAACTGCGAACTCACCACTGAATGTCACCAGAACAGTGAACCTGGCTCTTGTGCAGTGTGAGTGTCATAGCGGCAAATAAACTGTCACTTAAAGAAATAAATCAAATAATCGGAATTGAGCTGCTGACGTCAGGTTTTCTATAAAATTTTGATTCGTAGTCCCAATTTCCAGGGGCGTCAAATGCCCGTTTCCCTCCCTGCGGATGCCCGTGGTTTTGATGTACGAGTTCAAAACTGTTTGCTTGAGTTCAGTGTAAGAGCGCACTATAACAGTCATTCTTTTCGCATTTACATGTTCAGCAACAACGTTGACCTTAAATATAATAAAAATAACAGAAATTATTGAAAAACGTTCTGAATTTTATATGTGCGCGAATAGAAGCAATAAATATGTTTCAATTCGATCTTGATAAATCATGAAATTACTTATGATACTGTTATGTAAGGGCACCTGTGCCCCCATTGTCCCCCCTTTTAAAAGTCAGGGGGCAGTGCCCCCGCCATGCACCCCCTTTCCGGCGTCCGTGTGTTCATCCACTTTTAATTGGTGTTGCCTACATTCGTCGCTTTCTGAATTGCACAGTTGTATTTTTGGTCCTTGTTTGGCGCCCCCTTTGGCCCTGCGCCCTAGGAAGCCGCCCAATTCGCTTAATGGTAGCGCCGGCACTGATTCTGCGGGTACGGGCGGCGGCGGACAAAAATTTCAACCTGCGCAGTACTCTAGTAGCTTACACACGGGAAGAATGGCTGTAGAGTGAAAATGATCTGCTGTGAATGATAAAACAAAACATATCTGAAACTTGGTGAGATCGGGCTGCGTTTAGTTCTCCCAGCTGAGATCAGCACTAATGAACTAAAAAGTAAACGCCATATGAAATCTAAACAAGTTTGTTTTCTTTCAGGGCAGAAAAGCACTGTGCTGCATGAGCGCGTGAAATCACTCAGCAACATGCGCTCAGAGTCAACGAAGATCATGAACAAAATAGTCGATCACGATCAGCGATCTAGTGAAATAGTAAGATTTATCGCCCAGCACGCTACGACGCAAGTGTTTATATTGCCTGGTAGTTTTGGCTGGCGGTATACAAAACGCTTAAACTGCTCGGAATCGGCTGACTGAGTGTAAAAACTTAGTAAGCGGCTTTTGCAACACCAATCAGCAGTCAGGTTTAAGCTGCAAATAGAGTTTATTCGATAAAAGTTAGATGGCACTTTCGGCTTTCGGTGCGTATTCAGTTCCGTAAATATACTTGTCAGTGTTAACCGCTTGCAACAACTGAGCAGTAATGCTCACTGAGCAGAACCATTTCAAGAGCATGTAAAACTAAAACGCCACTGCGAAAAGCTTTCCGTGAAAATGTCACCATTACTCTGCGTCTCACAGATATTATAGAACCAGCGATGTTTCAAACTTATACGATTCGAGATCTTGTGTTTTATCATCATGCCGCGGTAGCGCTATTCAAAGTGACAGTCGGCGTTCACGTCCCTCCGATTAAGTGTCCTAGTTGAAACGACCAGTGTCATTTGTTGGTCATACTGATGAAACAGGAAATTTCGCGAGGGCTTTCCGTCACCGCAGGCTTTGCAGAAAACAACAAGTTACCTCAATTCCTGATAGGTCTTTGTCCTGGAATATGGAAAAATTGCGACGTAACAGCAACCTCCCAAACCTCGGACTCGTAACCTGTGCGCATGTCTACTACTAGATATCAAAATATCAAATCGTTTCTATAATCCGTGCTTGTCAATAATCTAACACTCCCAGTAGCAAAACACGATGCAAACGTGACCTGCTGGTTTTGACTTGGAAAATTTCGGCTCGCACCAAACCTTATCAGAATAAACAAGCAAACGTTTTGCCGTCCAAGAAACTTTTCCGTGGCGGGGTACAACCACCAGGACTCGCTTCGCCAACCTTTCCGGGAGCATTCTGATAAACTGATGTCACCTTGGTTATTTGCTTACTTAGAGTCTGCTTTTCGATTCTGTGAAGTTTCAATCAAAGAAATTGCATGAGAAGAGGACGCGCGTGTTAAAACAATCAATCGGCCAAGGGCAGTGACAAATTATACGCTGCACACCCATATAGATGTTTTCCACGCACAGACCAGCCAAGACAATTTTCCTAATCGCTTTTGTGTCGTTGTGAAATAGTATATGCTGAAGCAATCTGTTTTTTGCTATGCAGAATGTCAAAGTAAACCTGCATGGCAAGCAGCATTACGTGGAACGCTTTGGAAGAGAAAGCTTCATTCAAAAAAGGTTCTTATGGTCTGCAAAGGCATGCATTTTCGGGAAATGTTTGAGATAGAAACGTTATGGCCTGAAATGATTGAAGTTGAACAACTTGTCCTCTCGTTGTTAAAAGAAACTGTTGTTGCAGCAAATCCGTCGGTGCGGACATCAATCTAATGACAGCAACTGACCCCTCGCGATCACGAAACTTTTCTCTGGGGCTGAACACGCTGAAGGTAATAGCATTTCGTTCATAACATAGGCCTGGGTATAATCCGGTTAGGGTCAGAGCGCGCTATTGCTACGTGTCTTCAAATTGTTGTTGAAGTTTTGTTTGGCAATTTTTGCGCCGTTGAGTTTCCAGTACTGTTTGGTAATTTCCGGTATAGCCAACGTCTGCAAACTTTGCACTGCAAACAGCATTCCAAAAAGTTGTCTACTCCACCGGTCTTAAAATGCCAATTGTTTTCTCAGCTTTCTCCAAAGCGAAAACTTTCGCCTACAGAGGAGACTGTATCCGAAAATGAGAATTCACTTCTTCACCAGGATCAGGCTGGCTCATCTACAGGAGCTGATCAAACGGACAACCGAACCAGCAAAATCAGCTTACTGAAAAAAAAATTTCGCAGAACTCGGCCATTTTCCACTTTTATCAGTCGCCGGTCTCGACCGAAGTATCGTTCATCTAGTTTGAGCACGGAGGAAAACAGCGATGACCAAATTGTGCAGGAAAACCCCCAAGCTTTTTCTCGCAATTCCAGTATTCCTAACGGCGCTCCACATGCAGAGCATTGCAGAAAGAACAGCACCGCTTCGGAGAAGCAAGTTCCGACCGTTGTCGTCGTGGAGGTGGAGCCAGATTCAGACGACTTGCAATCGAATTCCACTGAAAATCCTGATTGCTGTTCTTGTGTCCCAGAACAGGAAGTAAACTGTTTGCTGACAAAGTGCGGCGACAATCAGCCGCTGGACGGTGCACAAGAGCAAGTAACAAGCCATCAATTTGGCAACGAGCACGCAGTCCAAGAGACTGATGGCAGGTTACCGGCACTCGTAGAGGACTCAGCAGACGAGTGCGTGTAAACGTATTCACTGTTGATCCAAAAAGCGGGTGATTGTATTTTGACAGTTTATCTTGCAATGGCCATAAGCACAAAAATTTTAGATTTTGTCAACAAGCGCGAGAAAAGCTTGAATGAAACTTGTTGGTAAAATCAGATAAACTGTGCACGACGTAGGCACTAATAGACAAAAAATATTCTACAAACCTTTACAAAAACTAACATAGGCCACGGTTTCCAACGCAACCCAACTTGAATCGAAGAAAATATATTAAAAGTGAGTTATTGGTGGCGCTCATGGCGTGAACTTCGATATTCTGTCCATGCCCTTCTTTATCCTGGTTGAAACTGAGAGACCGAGATGAAATAAATCATCACAATGACGCAGATCACGATATCAGCTGTTACCGAAACGGATTTTCCACAGGAAGCCACAAGGAATTTGCCACAAGAAGCCACAAGCCACAAGGAAATAAATCAGCTGCTCTGTAGCCGCAGGAATCAAAATTGCTGCAGTCAAAACACGCACACACGCGTTCCAAACAATCTCACCAAGTCCAGAAAAAATAATCTGACATCCTTTTTTTACCAAGTCACAAACTGCGTTATAACACAGCGTGTATCACCCAGTGACGTGGAATGTTTGACGTACAGATTTGCATAGGACCTTTGCAAGCAGTTTCTGTGACTTTACCAACATTTCTGTTACGCTTATCCAGCTTTTTTTTCAAGACAAATTTCGCTTTCCAGATTCTGAGCAGAAGTGACCAGGCTCCAAGACAAGTCTGAAGAACCTTCAAACACTGCGAAAACACAAGCGCTTGTCCAGTATAGTTAAGAAGGAAAATAAATCTCAAACCACCAGCAGCACTTCACGTGGATTGGCATGTTTCAGGCGTAATCTTTGTCGCTGCACCTCTACGTCTGCCCTGGTGTTGTAGGTCAACTGTCGCGTTTTTGTTCTTCGCCACCTTGTGTTCTTTGAGAGCTCACTGTGTGTGTGTCGTGATTTAACAGTTTGCACTTGTGTGGTCACTGCGGCAAATGCCGCAAACGAAAACTGAAGTATGAGTGGCAATAAAGGTAGAGCGATTAATTTATCACGCGCAAGTTCGTCATCCTCTCACAACACCGTTGTGCAAGAACGTTCTTGTTTCCGCATGGAAGTCGGGTTGCCAAACTATGCCGTATTACCAGACTGTCACGGCCACGCAACTGTTTGTGGCAACCTTTCTCTAACCACTTTACAATTTTAACAACACATACGACCGATGGCTTATCTAAGGGGGCGAGTGCATCCCTAGTCACAAATTTACTACTTCTTGCGGCCCCAATTTTTCAGGCCTCTGAAACTTGCGAACTGACCTCAGTATATTCCGATCCTTCGCAGGCGAAGAAACCCACGAATTGCTTTGCTGCACATAAATCAAAGTTTAAATATTTCGCACGTGATGTGGCATTTTATTTTGGCCAAACAACTGTACTTTTCGACAGTAACAATTAAGCAGGGCTGCGGAGCCCAGGGCCGGAGCTGGGCGTTTTCCAAGAAGCCGGAGCTAAGATTAAAATTTAGGAGCCGGAGCTCAGTTTAAAATTTAGAGTCGGAGCTAGAGCTGTGGTTTTTGAGGGGTAGCTCCGTGTCCCGTCGTAGATACTAAGGGTTTTGCCAAATTTACTGAAAGCTAGACTTGCTTTTGAGAAAATAGTGCCTCTTTATAGCACAACTAAGCGCGATTGTTACGAGTTAGGGTACCAGACTACAACAATGGATCTCTGATGTCATGCCCGTAGTCAGGTTTTAAGGTTTGGGAGGAAAAGAACATTTTTAGGGGGGCAAGATATTGTTTTTTATTATATGTTTAAAACAAATTTTAATGGGCACAACAAAATTTGGGGGGCAAAAGAAATTTGGGAGACACTGCCTCCGAATCAGGGCCGACCTTAAGCCGATGCAGCTGCATTGGGCCCCGCGCCATGGTGTTTGGGTAGATTGTTCTTTTTTGCCAGATCCACCTTGTGCTTGAGAATCCAGTAGAAACGCCATATAAATTTCATTGTTAACAAAGAACGTTCTCATCAGAACTAGCTAATTTCCAATCGAACATCAGCAAACGCGCTCAATTCTCGTGTTAGTGCTTTACTGTATATCTGTGCACTACCACGATCGTAACACGGTTGACTGAACACGATGACGTCATAAAATCACTGCTCAGAGGCGCCCCGCGCCCAGGTCTTGCATTGGGCCCCGCGCCTGCTAGGGCCGGCCTTGCTCCGAATGCTCCCCGTGGCTACGGGCCTTCGACTCTATGTCAGTAAAAGTGAAGAGCTAAACAGAAATTAGTGTTTCTACTCGGACTTGGCTCACCGTTCTAAGGTACCAGGGTTGCCAGATGAAAAATTACACTAAAAGCCAAACAGTGCTAAAAAGAGGCCAGTAAAAAAGGCCAAATTTTGTTTGTGGTATTGCAATTCCTTTGTCACAAAGAATCATTCAAATTACAAAAATATTATTAGAAACTTTATTCGAGATGAAAAGTTCAATAAAAAGCCAAACAACGCTAAAAAGAGGCCATAAAAAAGCCCAACCGATTTTTCAAACGCCAGAAACTTTATTTGCGGTATTGCCATTACTTTGTCACAAAACACATTTAAATTACAAGCATATCAAAAAAATATTTTCTTCGAAATTAAGATTAAATCTTGCTTGGCATAGTACTGGAGCACGGATCTCCCTTGACTTTTCTTGGTTTGTGAAATTGCACACTGGGTAAAATGGTGCCACAGTTTGCAAACAGATCCATCGGTAGCTTTCTGCACCCGTACAAAAGTCACCTCCCGTTCACTCCTGCACTTACGACCAGAATCATAAGAGCCCTTCCACTTCGACGTCATTGTCGCATTTCTATCGTCGAGACGCAGACCTGTCTGCAAGCGTTGAGTCTGCTTAGTGCTTACAACACACTACACAGTGCAGTGAGTACATACATTTCCAGTGATTACGCAAAAGTTTAATTTTGAATCTAGTATCCCTCAAATATTACTAATATCAGAATGCGGGCGTCTGATATAGCATTTATCAAAAAAATTTTGAAAATGTGTTGCCGAAAAAAATGGAATAGTAATATTTTCTTTCAAAAGAACCTATTTCAGCGTAAAAAAGACCAAAAAAGATGCAAAAGGCCAAACAAATTTTTTAAGGCCAGCCAACGTGTGATGAAGCCAAAAAAGGCCAAAAGGCCAAGTAAAATTTTGTAGGCCAACCAACTTGAAACGAGGCCAAATTTCTTAAATTTGGCCAAAAAAGGCCAATCTGGCAACCCTGGTTTGGGTACAATGGTGCCAGTTTGCATATTGATCCATCAGCAGTTTTCTGCATCTAGGCTTACACGAAAGTCATCTCTCATTCAGTCCTGTACTTACGCCCAGAATGATAAGAACACTTCCCCGACGTCATTGTCGCATTTCTACCGCGGATACACAGACCTGTCTGCAAGCGTTGAGCCTGCGTAATGCTTACAACCAGGGGCGTAACGAGAGGGGGCAAGGGGGGCATAATTCCCCGAGCTCCGAATCACTATGGGGGCGCCGAACGACTGCGGAAGGCGCCGAGAAGTCCTAGCAATGTCACAAGTACTTTCTTCAATACAGCACATTTGCTTCCGAAAGACCTCAGTTTCGAGCATGAGGGCGCCAAACTTGCTTCTTGCCCTGAGCGCCACCTAACCTAGTTATGCCCATGGCCATCGGAAGGATTTTTTCCAGGGGGGGTCAATAGGGGATTTTCCCAAAATTTTTCCAGGGGGACCAAAAGTGGTGAAATTTGGTTTTTACCCCTGGAAATTGAAAAAACAACTTTTTTTTGCCAATAATTTCAAAATCCAGGGGTCCTTTCCCCCCTGTCCCCTCTTTCCGACGCCCATGGTTATGCCCTTGCTTAAACACACTACACAGTACACACATTTCCAGTGATTACGCAAAAAAATTATTTTGAATCTCGCATCCCTCAAGTCTTACTAATATCAGAACGCGGGCGTCGGTCTAATGTAGTATTTATTAACACAATTTGCAAATGTGTTACGGAAAAAATAAAATAGTAATTTTTCCTTCAGAGGAAACTTTTTCAACGTAAAAAGGCCAAAAAGTAGCCATAAGGCCAAATAAACTTTTTAAGGCCAACCAACTTGAAAGTTGAAACGCGGCCAGACTTCTGAAATTTGTCCTATAAAAAGCCAACCTGGCAACCCTGTCTCGGACTTGAAGCAACGAGGCTCAAATTGTTTGCAAATGATTCGGATTGAACTTGGCTTCAGAGGTATTAGGACTTCCTGATTCATGTTTGGTTTGTGATATCCATTCTATTCAAAAATGTCTATTTTTCGTATCCAAGTCACGCCGACGGTATGACTAAAATATATTGATTCTTCCATTCTGCGATACACGGGGGGAAGGTCGCCCCTTAAAACCTTAGAACTAACGAAAGNAANTTTATTCACCATGATTTTTTACAATTCGGAAAACAGCATTCGCGATATAAGGCCTTTTTGTCGTCNACTGTTTTGTCACAGCAGTGTTGTGAAGTATACTTCATCTCTCTTACAGNACACCGAAGCCGTTATGGCACTTTCAGGCTACCATATATTGCTGAAATCGCCCCCACCTCCCTAACCTTACTGGTTGGATCCCCCCCTGCTGTGATATAATTTTTTGACCTTTACCTCCGGCTAAGCGTTTTAGGCATTTTGTTTAAACATATGATGCTATTCAAATAGTGCCTTCTTCAAATGACTGAATTCGAGGAAAACAAAATACATTTGAATTAAAATACATTGTTGCGCCACTGAAACTGAAATACATTGTTGCGCCACTACAACGAAACCGAGACAGTGGCCATTGTTCAGGCTTATTGTTTGTCACAGACACATTGCCTTGGCTTCATGACAGTACAGTAGCAGTATCGCCGAGTTGAATGATCGATAAACATTTTATGCGCTGTACGTGCGTAAAGGCGAGACACGGCATTAAGATTCTCAATATTCACGTAATTCAATTACTTTGACCAAAACTTGCATGGGGTTCGGTAAGGGTTCGATTCGCGTCCCAACTGCGGAAGCCCATGCTCGTATGTCCATTCATAAAAACATTGTCGAAAGCAATGTTATGACTTACACGGGTGTGCATTTCTCCTAGGTCAGAAACTGCTATTTCAAAAAACCAAGTAAAGATGTGGTAGCTCTGCAACTGCTTAACATCCTAGGAAACTCCAAGTGCTCAACGTCTGATTAAAAAAAAATTCATAAAAAAAACAAAGAATTTCTAAGCCACATCAGGACAGCACCACACTAAACCTACTTTGCGGAACTGGGCAGTCCCTGCTGTACACATGTTAACTTTTGGCGGATTTTGAATGAAAGCTAAACAACCCCGTTGATGAATAACTACAGTACTTCCCACGCGCGAATATTTAGTCAGTGTTCAAGTGTCAAAGATCCCACTGCTGTGCATTTAACCACTTGCTGCACGACTCATCCCTTCATGCTTGCTCGTGTTCTTGTATTCCTGAATCAGGACCCAAATCCAGCCTTTACGCAATCGGCTTCGGCAGTCATTGATGGAACCTCGACTTGGTTCTGGATGTGACCATTGCCCAACACCGCCTAATACAACGGAGCGAACTGCTACTAGTCAGCAGAAACTTAACGCTGAACGGAGACAATCGGTCATTCCCGAATACACAAGGTACCGGCGTGCCAGTAAACGAACTCTAAGTTGTGCCTGCCTACATTACTGATAAATGACCTAGTGCAGGAGTAGGCAATTAGCGGCCCGCGGGCCACACGTGGTCCACCACAGCTTTTTCAGTGACCTGCGGAAGCATTAACGAAAATTCTTCCAATCTGAAATTTCCTCTAATTATAACAGTAAATGTTGGTGTAGAGCAGGGGTCACCAACCTTCTTGAAACTGCGAGCTACTTCTTGTGTACCAATTAATGCGAAGGCTACGTAGCTTGATACACACTTCTGAAGCAAAAATTTTGCTCAATTCACCTTCAATTATTTTAGTATTTATATTCGTTAATGTGAAGACATTGATCATGCTAATATTATTTTTAGAACAGGCCAGCGGGCGATCTGGTGCCCGCGAGCACCACGTTTGTGACCCCTGGTGTTGAGGCTAAACGAACCAAGACTTGCTTCTCTTTCTATTAGAAGGTATGGCCCTCCGCGAAACGCGGCCTCCTCATGGTGGCCCCCGAGCCAAAATAATTGCCCTCCCCTGACCTGGTGCAATGGCGTGAACCAAAGCTTCAAAACTGTTTTTCTTGCGAGCGGCCCACGGACAACCCACATGACTGTCTGCATCCACTGCGAAGGAGACATCCAGATATCTTTACACTGCATTTGATTTTAATCTTAGCAAAATCAGCCGCACACTACGGCTGCCCCGGTCTTTGCTCTGGCAGACGATCTGAGCGCGCAATCAACACACAACATTTGCTGTACAAGTTTATTTTTGAAGCAAGCCCAACGACACATACTACACGCGAAAAAAGCACTACTGTACATTACAGCCAAACACACACACACACGCACGCGGGCGCGTGCTATTCTGTCGAGACGCGAGCTAAAGTCACGGGGTGAACTGAGTGTCTGCGTGCACGACGAAAGTCAGGCGAACTATATACAAACTGTTTGACGCGTCGATGACTGGCTCGGGTCCAGTCAACACTGGGGTGTTCAATAAAACACGGCGGAGGGCAACAAGATAACAAAGCAACGGCACTGACAAATCAACACCACACAGCGGGTGAGTGACGAAGCTATGATTACTAGTACTTGTGAACTGAATGGTCGTGTACATTCGGCACAGTCGCACAGGCAAGGCTGAGAAAGAGAAGTTTGGTATTTGCGTGAATTTTTAGCGGTCGGCGAACCGGAGAGAACAGTCATAGAAAGGGGAACGCTCACGGAAAAAGCACAAGTCAACTTCTGCGGGACGTCACGCCGCTCGTGTCGGTTGCTTACGAACACACACAGGGGAACAAGTTAGGCACGGCGCCAAGGTCAAATCGACCTGCGCCAAGAACTCGTAATATGGCTGTTTCCTAGGTTCTATTGCATAATTACAAGTTAAACGTTCCAGGGCAAGCTGGCAAACAAGCACGAGTCAAAGTGTGTGGAGTGCTTATTAAGACGGGCCCCTCTTACAGCCGGCCAATCAACCGATACCCAAACGACCAACCACACCAGAAAGGACATGTACGCACGACCGGAGACTGCAAAGTCGATGAAAGCAAACAAGCCAACGCATCTGACGCTATTGCACAAATCTCGCGAGTGATGGCGTGGTTTTGCTTCTTGATCGAGTGCTGGAGCGGCNCGGATTCGGAACCAGAACACAGCTATCTGGAGCCGAAGTCGAAAAATGCACGTGGCCACGTAGGGTTTCCGACGCAAGATACTAGTACCGCGAAAACGTAGATTGCTTCTGACAGTGGCGGCACGCGTAACACCACCACTCGGGTCTGTCGCTTGCGTGATCGGATGGGGTACCAGCCAGCCAACTCCGCCGGTGAGGGGCGGTTAAAGCACAACCGCTATACGCAAGTTTGAAGAACAAGACTGTTGGGATGTTTTGAAGACTGGGCACCGTCAGTAGAAGACATGTCGGATAAAACACTAAATTCTGTGCAACGCAACAAGCAATAGAGCTTACACCAGGGAATAACATATATGAGCAAATGCGGGATCGAGCACCAGGGATAAAAACCAAACCGTCTGACAAGTTCGAAAAACGGAATATCTGTTCTTTAAGTGATCTTCTGAAAGCTTGTTTTAACTTGAAAACTGTTCGTGTCGGCATCTTCAAAACTATAGACCACTACCACAGTTAGGCAGACAGAGGATTGCTCTCAGCGACTCGGGTCGAGCCCGCATTAAAAGGTTTCCCTTTAAAACACGTTCACAAGTTCGGAGCAACACAGTACAAAAGCCGCACGTTAAAAAGAGATTGTAAAACACAGGCAAGTACCATTCACCATCAGGCAAAATATGAAAGCGAAACTTAATTCCATTGTAACCTTGTGCTATTTTTCTCTTGACAACCAGAGGGAAACCCACTGCAGAAATGGACGAGTTAGCGCAGTCGCGACATTGTCCGTAGAAAATCCANCAGTTCGTCCGAATCATTNTATCTCGAATGTTTAGTGCTTGTGCAGAAACACGNAACGACTGCATTTGGGCGCCAACCGATGACATTATCAGCAGCTCGCCTTGGCAAGGACTGAACAGCGCGAGCCTGGATCGACAGGGGAGGCTGTTCGGATTTGTTCTCCAGTTTTATAAACGTGGTTGGAAAAGCGAAGTACGGGCAGGGGAAAATGCATAGCAACATACAGAAAATACGAGAAAATCGAAACACTGACTAAAACTCAGCATCTAAATTTTTTTCTGGATGTTTTTTTTTGTCATATTTGGTTTTAGGTAGCTTTTGCACGCATGCACGGTGTTGAGTTTGCATCGTAAAAGCGGGGGATATATTAGAACTGCAAGCGAAAAACGGGCGTTGCTGAAAATAAGCGGATAATGCCAGCAGTCAAGCAAACACGTTGATACTGATTCTTACAACTGCAGCGCACCGCACTATCGGCAACACAACGGCGGACCGCAGCGGAAGCCAAGCAAACAGTAACTGTATGTTGCAATCGCCGTATTTAACAGCGTGTGTATGCGGGTACAAACATGCGTTTAAAGTTAGGAAACGCGTCAGCTCTGTGTGTATTCGTGACGAGCAATACCAAGAACCGGTTTAAGCGCCATCCGGAAAATTGCGCCGTCATGGAGCGTTGGCGACGACTGTCATGGCTTTTTGTTAAAAGTACCGTCGATAAGCTCGTGGCGATAACGGTCGGCCGACATGACCAAGATGACCTAACGCACAACAGTTGCTGACGTGCGAGTGTCAGCAACAGCACAGTGCTGGGCGTGGAGTAGCATGCTTCGGCCATCTCGAGTCAAACCCGGGGCAGGGGTGCAGCTCCAGTGGAGGCAAGGAGATTTCTGAACAGCACTTCTTCCTTTCGTGCGAGTCTGTTTGCTCATGAGAGCGTGAACTCAAATGGTGATTTTATTTCGACAGCGATCTTATTGTCCACGTTTTGCGATACTGAAGTGACCGAACCAAGTTGCTTTAATAGTTAAAACGTAGACAGCAACTACGAGGTCAAGAATTACCATTGGACCGAACATGCCGGTATGCACCCATAAGCTTTTCAAACTAGCTTCGACATCAGCGACTAGTGTGTGTGTGCGCGTAACTATAAACAGCTCAACACCTGAACACAAGTGATATTGCTTGAAGAACTATTACTTCGCAGCGTGAAATAATACAACTGGGACAAAATTTCTGAAGATTTTTTTCAAGTTTAAAAAACGATCTTCTTGGCTTTCATAACGAGAGTCGTCAGCGCAGTAGAAACATTATTAGTGAGGGCGAACCAGAATTATCGAGTTTATGCTTTGCGACGACTACGAAAAGTAGAACCGACGATGAACAGAGCAAGATGCTTAATACAACGAATTTAAATCTCACGCAGTACTTTGTGCATTGTACGAATAGCAAACTGCAGCAGCTACAAGGAAAGAGTTTGCAATAAGTCGCTACTGGTAGTGAAATCAACGGACAAGGGAATGGACGTGTTCTCTGCGGTAAATATACAACCGGCCGAAGATCGCTCTGGATAAACTCAACTCACTCTGGCCAACCCTTCCCACGGGACAATGGCTTCAGGAGCAACGACACTTTGCCTAAAAGCGAACTCGGCGGCCTTTCCAGGCGGCGGCGGGAGCGATGACGATACAGTGTTTACAAGGGCTGACATCTCTCACTATGATTAGGACTGCTAATTATACGGTCACACAGTGCAACAAGTTAAAAGATGGAAGGTAAGAGACCGGACAGGCAGAACGGTGCTCCGTTAAAAGACAACCACAGGAAATGCTACGATGGCCGACCGCATTACGTTTAACGCTACATTTGCTGTTGTTGTCGTTGTTGTTGTTGTTGTTGTTGTTTTTCAAACAGACAGGACCGCCCACTTCCGTCATCGTTTTTCTCTAAAACCCAACAGTGCCAAAAGCATAAGCTTGCTGTAATGCACGAAACGCTTTATCAGAAATGGCGACATGCATAGCTACTTTGGCACAGACAACTTTCACTCGCCGAGCGCAGTTATTCGCACTTGGAAGAACTGAACAAGAAAGTCGTGCATCGATGCTTTGTTTATGAACCCGTGACGCCATCGCGGTGACAGAGAAAGGGCCTTGTGCTGACAAAAGTTGAACAATTGCACGAAGGAAGTGCAGGCGGCGCGCCAAGTGGAGATTTTTGAAAAATATTTTTTGCTGATTTTTTTGGTTTCCCACGCCCTGGCGCGCCTACAAAGCAAAGTACGCCGGGTAAGCTGCGCTACGATACAAAAGCAGGAGGGGAACGAACCGATGCTGCACGGAGTCAGGAGCGACTCGTGCGCAGGAAGCCCAGTGGGTGTCGTCGACAGGGGGCGCGCGAGAACAATCGCAACAATCGACACCTTCCAGTTTTTTTTGTTTTTTTTTTTTGGAGCAAACAGTGATCGCACAGGAGAGTGAAAACAGCATAAACATGCAATATAAAATTAGCAATCCCGCGCGGACCGTGACCAACCACCGTAAGAAAGTAATTTGCCGCTTAAGCCGTTTTTATCTGTACGCGTCTCGAAACGCGGTTCGTGTCGCAAAGCGTTAATCTCTGTCGATGAGCACAAGCAGCTGAAGACACTGGGCGCGCGCGCAACAACTATTTGTTTTGCGGCGCCGACGCTAAGATATCGACATGACGACCATTCGGCAACAAACTGAAACCAAAGCAAGGTCCGGGACGGTCAAACACACATCTACTCTCGTAACGAGTGCGTCAGAAACCAACTGTTTTCAAGAAAAAAACATAAAACACATGAAAACGCAAACCATTTCCAACTGTACGTATGGCTGAGGACCACCACAACATGTCTGGTGCAGGCAACTGCAACAACGTCGTACCGAAGAAGGGGACTAGAGCAAAAGCTCTGTGCAAATTACTCGTGTGGCTTGCGGCATAACGAGGGATTATCGCGGAAAGACCTGATTCCTGCAATCGTCGACAACACATGTTGGCCATCTATCTTAACCAAGTGAATTTCCGGGTCGGATTGTCCTTTTTATCCTTTAGTGCAAATGTTGACACAGGAGCGGGCAGCGCGCGCTTTACGGCAAAACAAATCACGCACGCGCACCAGAAAACCCACAGCATTAGCTTTCAGCTGCGCGCGACCGCTGTTTCGTCACGCTCGTGTAACGCGACAACAGCAGCAAGCAAGCACGCAATCCCTTCTTTCAAATCCCGACAACGCGCTACAATTCCAAACCTCAAGCAAGCGCGTCGCACAAGAGCTACGGTCGGCGAAGCAAAAGAACTCTAGGGCTACGCTTTTTAATAGGTAAGTGGCAACGGGAGAAACACAAAGACTCGGATAAAAGACATCTCTCAGCGCAATCAAATCGAGTGAGGACAGTGACACAACCGAACCCACACGCATGAAACGGGTTGAGCACGAGTGACTCGACAGAACCATTAATACCACCTAAATGAGAATAACCACTGTCGGCACGCCTGTATGTACTGCCGTCCCGTACCAAAAACATTTGTCGGATGATTCACACTTACTGGCAAAATCTCAAAATTGACCGGCTCAGGAAGAAAACCGGAGCGACTACGAAACGTGCTCCAACGTGGAACACGGCGAGACGAACGAGGAGTCAAATTGTCTTGCTACCCGTGGCCGTGACACTGAAATTGCCGCACTACCGCTACCGAGTGACTGACAAACCATGAAAAACGAACAGCACGTGAGGCGAAAGACAGCAACATTGGCGAAAATACAGCGAGGAAGGGTAAGGGCGCGCGCATAGCTCACAGTTATATACGTTGTACAAACTAATTTTCAAGCAATCTTTTTTTTGTTTTTTTTTCGCATAATGAAGGTTAAGGCACGTAAAACACAATGTCTGCAGAAAGTAGGGGAAAGCTGTCACGTAATCCAAAGCGCAATCCCCTTGTTCGACCGCGCGAGCTTCCTGATGCGATTGGCGGTTTACAAGTGGCACACACAGAGAGGCGCACAAGGCGCCGCCCCACGAAGGTGGCGTGTCTTATTGCACACTAAAAGAAGTAGCATAAACGGACACAAACGCTTTCCGAGCAAAGTAGCACTAATCGCACGCGGCACAGTGGCCAGTATCAAGCGGCGGGGTCGGGGGTTTGTACCACTGGTCTCAAGACAAGGCAGCCTGGGCAGCGCGCCCGACGACAGTTCGCGGAAGTTCGTTCGACGGCGAGGCGCGCTCGACACAGCACGCACGTGCTTTACCTCGAGGGCGTGCGACGAATTACTCGGCGCAGGATCGCGCGCGCGCGCGCTCAAGGTCGCTTGTGCGTTTCACGAAAGGCCTGTGCGCCGTAGCGGTGAGCAGAAGCGATGATGATAATAATCTCAACATTATTGTTTCGTAACAGTGTTGCAAACAGGGTATGAAGGTGACGGAGCCCTGTTCGTGCTGTTTTTGACCATTGAAGAGCAGCAAGTTCGTTCGAAAATCAACCACGCAGGCGCGCGCGTAAGACGCTCTTTTAAAAGCCTTTTTGTCGTTTGTTCCTTCTGGTATTTTTTTGGACACAACCAGCGAAAAACACTTGCACGAGCAATTGCAACGGAATTTAGACAGCAAGTATTGCATAGCGCACATAGAATTAAGACACATTCCAGCGCCGGTCAAACTGTTCCCTTCTGAAAACGCCCTTTATACTCGGGTGGTGAAGACGCGCGAACACTTTTCGAATTGAGCACGATAAGAAAAGGGTGAAGTGAAATCTCGGTCAGCGAGTACTGGCAGTAAGTTGAGGCTGGTGATCGAGCTAAAGTTACAGAGAAGAAACGCGTAGGTGCTCGGGCACGGCGGGAATTCGACACGTCTGCAAGGAAGAGAAAAACCGCACAGGAGCGCGGCCGTTCGCGGTAACCATGCCGAGGCCAACGAGCTTCGCGCGCGCTCGTCGCGATTTGCCTCAAAGCAGACCGGCGACTGCGATCATAGAAAATCTCTGTTCTGCCCATTTCGATCAGCATTTGAAAGCAGGACACTGCCTGATTTTGAAAGTTTTCCGAAACACAGCAACTCTGTGCGGTTCGTGAATTTAGGCCAAAATTCGGTTGACGAAACTGGAGTCATGGCGGTGATTCCCTTGCAGCGTGCAAGAAGACGCCTGAGCCGTGCCAAAAAAACGGGGGGCAACCCACACCTTGCTTGAAAGAAAGGACCGCAACAAACTTTTGTGGAAAGCAACGCTTTGCAACATCAACCAACGTAGATCAGCAACGTGCGCGCGGAGGAGGCAAGGAACGCGAACGGACTACTAGCACGTAAACACACAATTGCTCTTGGTTCGGGTACACACGCGCGGGCGAACGATAAAAAAAGAAACATTCAGGAGGGCGGCGCCCAGGCAAACCCAAAGAAAGAGAATCATTTGCACGCCGAGGAGCGGGCAACGTTCTTCGCGCGCGCCCGCTCCCTCGATGTTCACACCGGAAGTGCGCGTGTGAACGGCGCGCGTTCGAATGGAATGTTTTAAATAGGACGGTTGACGGGCGCGATAGGCGAGCAAACAACGCGGAAGCACCGCGCTTTGCAATCGACGCAGGATGTGTAATCGTTGTATGTACAGAGTTTTGAGCGTTGTTCTTTCGTAGGTAACTTTTCAGTATCGTTCGACACGCGCGCGACTTCGCTTTGTCGTCAGGGTTGTTGCGAAGCATCGCCGAAGTTTGTCGGATAAAGCAAGAAAGAAGACGGGCTCGAGACAGCACATGATCTTGTGCAAATGCTATGACTGACAGCAAATTTTAGCAAGTTACGTTTGCTGCGGGGAGTAAAGACGTGACATCGGAAATTTCACTACCAGCTAACTGCATTACGATGGCTGTCACCCAAGTGTGCTGCTGCTGCTGCTTCCGACTGTTAATGGTGCTGGCGCTTGGGATTTCAAGCCAGGCAAACGTGCCGTCCACGGAAAACAAATACGAAAACACTGCGTACACAAGACACACACACACACACACACAAAGAAGCATCATGTAGTACTCGAGTGCTACCTTAGGCGAGAGTAACTTATTATGGAAAAAACACTGCAACATCAATTTGGCGTATTTGCGAAGACGAGGAAATGCAAACCAGCGTCGATAAAGGCAAAATGACAAGAACATAGGCAAACCATCTTTTTGTTTTGTTTTTTTGTTGTTGTTGTTGAAGGAAAGCAATGTTCATAGCAAGGTCCGGCGAGCGAGAGGCTTTTCGGCCATGATCGCCTGCAGCTCATTCCGCTGAGTTCACTGCAATTAAACAAAGATGACTCGGTCGCTGCGACAAAACAATCGCTGCCAGGCAACCCGTTACCACCGCAAATGCCACGCTTTCAATGCGCGATCCCAAGCACAGTATCGAAGTGTCCGAAAAACAGTCAAGCTGTATATGGTTTCGCTGACAAAATCCTTAATATCTAAAAGGCGCCGCACTTTGCACGAGCGTTAACAAGCACAGCTCGACACTGAGCGTTTACAAGTACAGCGCCGCACTGAGAGATATGGCAGTGATAAAAAGGAGTGGCACGAAATACATAACTTCTTTCACTACCGGGCTCAAGCATATGTGTCGGCGCACTTCACAATAACACTCGATTTTAGCTTAATCTGTGATGCCGAACGTCTCTTACGGTTCGGTCCGGAGGTACCGGACATTCTAACCAATCGGAAACTGCAGCAGTGTCGCTCGCCAGAGGCTGCTAATAAGACAGGCGCGGATACGCACTGAGGCACTTACGGAAGAGGTTCTTCAGCGTCGACTCGATGCCGGTCAGAGGGGTGCTGACGGCGGCGTCTAGAGCGGTCGGCGGAGTAAGAACACGTGGCGATGTCGACCTTTCGGAACAAACACAAAAAAAGGGGGCACAATCAATTCCGAGTACACTTGATGAGTTAAATAGCAACGCTTAACAAACAGACCGAAAAGGACACAGATGCCGGGCCGAGCCGCACGGACGATTTCGAGCATCGGCTTATGGCCTGCGTTTGCCAAGTAGCTGTTCGAGCCACTTACTTTGAAGAGGTTTTCGAGCCGTCCGGAGGCGAGTTTTCGCCCAAGCTGGAACGCGCGACCGGACGCGACGGGGCGCGATTGAATGCCGGGCGACCAGAACCTGCGTGACGAAAATTTTGTCAGAAAAAAATAACGCCCTGGCAGGAGTAGTTTGCGCTTGCATGCGCTATTCACACGCGTCACCAAATCTTCTGTCAACGGCAGGCTACACGCAACAACTGCTCAAGAATTAAACCATATTTCGCGCAACTGGCACAACAACGTGCGTTATGCATACGTTGTGGTGCCATGGAAATCGGTCAAGGCTTGCCATGAGACAAATCAAGAGTCGGAAATACATGTAACATTTTAACAGTAATAGATTATCCCACAAAAACCGTAGGCCTTGGTTGCCATACGAGCCGCTTCGAGCGAGCTACCTTGCTGCACCCTGCACCCAACAAGTACCGTTCAGCTGCACGTCAGAGATGAGCATTGGACTGGACTTGGATCCGGACTGACGAATTTTATTGAATTTGGATTGGAACCGTAAAATGCCTTATAAAATTAGGATCAGGACCGCGTTTGGATTGAGTAAATGGAAAATTGTGTAATTTTGTCACTGAAAAGCCGTATTTTGTTAATTTTTTGGACTTTATTCGGAGTTGGATTTCAACTTCCTAAACTTTTTGAGCCATAGTTGGACTTGGACTGGGTTTTGAAAATTCTCCACTGGGCCTGGATCGCAAAATGTAGCGGTCCGCTCATCTCTGCTGCACGCATCGACAGGAAACGTACAACCACCAGGTCGAAAAATTCAAACTTACTGCCGAAACCCGAAACGCCGCTCCACGGGTCCGAGCTAATCGACGAATTTCGACTGAGCGAGGTGCTGTTTGACGACGATGTCGGCGCCGCGCCCCACAGCGACGACGACTCGGTCGATGTGGGTGAGAAGTAACCGCTCCAAGGCGAGAAGTCGGTCGGTGATTCGCGCACGGACAAAGAGCCTGTTAACGAACACGATGCTGTTTATTGTTTGCAGCGGCAATGTACGAAGAGTGGTTCCGGTCGCGACAACGTGGTGCTATCAGAGAGTAACTTCAGTAACAACCACCGTTGCGGACCTGTCGGCGAGGCGTTAAGCCGAGCGCAATCAACATCTGTCATTTTCTTCGAGGTTTAAGCTCTTGCGCTTTTTACTAGCAACAACATGCACCTAAATCAAGCTACAATCCATTCAGACGGCGACCAATACACCATACACACTTAAAAGACGTCACATCAGATTTTTTACTAGTTGTTGAAGGCCATGAACTTTCTGTCTGGGACGCAGGGGGTGTTGGCTGCTTCCAGGTAACGGGGCCCCCAGCGTTCCCGGAGAGGAACTTCTCCCTGCCTTGCTGCAGAAATATGTTCTTCATTGTGTCCAACTCGCCGCGCGCTGCGAATAAAACATAAGAACGTACAGCAGTGTGTCGCAACAGAGAATCACATGCAACATGAACACGTTAAATCACGCAGAAACGCCAGCAACCTGAAGAGACCTACGATTGACAAGCAGTGAATGATCGTCGCATTGTACCCACCGATGAAAAGGTTGCGTATTTCCGGGTGCACCGAATTGGCGAACACTTCCCGAAATCCGCGCAAGAACGACAGCGCCAAGTCGTAGCGTTGCTTCCAGAGCAATTCGAAAAGTTCGGAAACGCACGTGTACGCGTGCTCCGCACTATCTTTATCCAACCCTGAAAACATACGCCATGTGTATGCATTACAATAGCATCGTTTCACACTGTTGCTAGATTTCTGCTGCCAACAGTTACGAATCGAAATCCATCGCCAACAAAACCAGTTGGCACCAGTCTGGGTGGGGATGGTCGAATAAGAACACATCGTACCTGCCGGAGTCATGTCGGAGGCAGGAACGTAGCTGTTGTGAATCAAAGAAAGCAGTTTCAGCTCGGCGGATTTCCACTGGCATTCCAGGTTTTCTACGATCATCTGCTGTTCGCGACTGGGGATCGCTGATGACGTCGACGAGACCGATTCGCTGCGCTGCAGCCTCCCGTTGCTGCGATAGTTTCGAAGTGCCGGAAAGTCAGGTGTGCTCATACTTGAACGGCCGTCGCGGACTGCGCCCAGGCCGAACGTGTCGATGGGGCTCGTTGGGGACTTGGCATTCTGCCATTGCTCGAGGCCAGCTGAAAAATTCAAAACACAACATGGTGATGTCCGATGTCGTGTACAACATGAAAAGGACGCAGACACATGTTGTAAACAGCAGTTTGCAGCAGCGCTTATGAAACGCCTCTACGTGGTAGTTTAAATATTAACAGTTGAACAGTACATATTAACGAAGATAAGCGGCTTGTACAAAGGACAAGGCAATAAACACCTGCTGCGCTGAGCGTTCCCCAGCTTTGAACTCTTCCAAGAGAAGCCGCCTGGTGCGCATAAGCATCTGTAGGAGGTCGAGGGCCCCAACCAGCGTAGGCAGCGTTCAAAGGCTTGCTGACTGCAGGCGTTGGAACTTTCCGATCCAATGCTGTTCGAGTTGTGCAAGGCGTTTATTACAAGTAACCAAATATTGAAAATGAAAACACTCGCGTTTACATCCAATGCTCAGGAAATTCTTGGCGTGAATTGCCTTCCTGCTCATTTCGTGTAACGCGTAGCACTGCTACAGCTCAATTCCGACGCCTACATGCATCAGCAACAAACGTTAACTTCACAGATATCAACGTCAGCGAACAGGACAGGAAGCAGCCACGCGTAACAACAAAACAGCGAATGCCTGGCGTCATAACTCTGCGCATCTTTTTTCCCGTGCATCGCATCCGCACAGCAAAGCTTGTGCAGCAGCAGTTTCGACGAGCATGCCGCCACCACTTCGAATCTATTTTTTTTTTACCCGCAGTGCAGTGCCTCGCTGCTCTACGACTTGTCTTACTTTCCTTTAAGCAGCACAGAGACTACACAGCAAGCGTAGCATTCGACATGGGAAAAACTACGGATGGCAACAGGAGGGTGGCACAATGCGGCAAACCAAGTATGAGGAACGATCTGTTTGCAAGAAAGTATGGCGCTCAAGGTGTTGAAACACACTGGCTGTACAAGCATACCTGTTACACACGTGGCTAGCGTGTTACGCGCAAGGCTGTAAGTGCCGCAAAAAGTCAAGTTGGCCGAAATCAGAATAAACTGGATCAGTTACAAAAGCAGATAGAAACTACACAAACGCAGACAGAACGAATACGAAACACTGGTTACCTTGCAATTTCATCGCATTCCACGCAACTTGATCCTGGTATTGCAGTCCGCCGAACGCACGAGTTGGATCAAATGCTCCGTTAACTGCAGATTTCCACGGGACAGTCAAAATATTGTCAAGACCAGGCTCGCCCCATCCTTGATCTGCAGCCATGCAGATTGCACAGGAACAACAGGCTCGAGCATTGCGTGCTTTACTCTTTTATAACGTTTAGTCGCGAAACGTTGACAAGCACCCGAACGCAAGCAAACACGCGGGTTTATCGCATCATAGTCTCAACACACTCGCTGAAGTTTACATCGAGGTCGCGATTGCATGTAGCGCGACGATCGCGTGCCATCAATTTTCCTCAGTAAAGTGCTATTTCGCACTGCGCTGTAGACGGCCAGTAAAAGCAAACAGGGCTACTATTGACACCTACATTGTTGAAGTTGCGGCAATGCAGAAGTTCCAAACGCTGCAGCCGCAGCGGCCGCCGCCGTGACATCCGTGTCATGGAAACGTCCGAGTCCGGCCAGGTTTCCTTGCAGCCTGGTCTGGTCCAGCAACTGCAAAAGGCAGAACGAATCGCAACAGGTTCGTACGACGTACACACTGCAAACATGTTGACTGAGGACACGCAAATGGAAGGCGTGAAGCTTTTAGACGGGTTTTTGCGTTTCAGATGCAGACTTATTATGATATACAATCAATGCAAGCAGCAGAGGACCAAAAACCAGTCACACACAGACCGCTCTCACCTGTTTAGGATACGTAGCAGTGCGCAGCATCGACCCTGGCATCATAGCAGCAGCTGCTGCTGCTGCACCGTTTTGCAGCTCGGCAAGTTCTTGGTCTGCATGCAATTGTCATCAATCAAATTCCTGCTCATTTGTATGACGCACAAAATCGAAATTGTTTACGACGGGAATCGCACTTTAACCACACAGACCAGCGCCCCGTCACAACGACCTTGAATAACAGCACACACGAGCTTTGAAATTCTTCCACCGCGAGAGAGAACTACCAAGGGTTTTCCCACTTTCATTATTGGCGTTTTATAGCAAAGACACACAAGACAAGCAACACCTGAGCGCTTGTGCTTCGCATGGCCGAGAACACATTCGCTGGAATCAATCGTTTGCGCTGTATGCACGGGCCCGTTTCACACGGCTGACCACAATAAACGCTAACGTTTCGTGAAAAACAAAGGAAGGTATGCTTCCTGCGCTGGCCAAGCATGCCTATGTAGTCAGCGCACGATAACCCAACGTCGCTCGAGTCGGACACGTACGAATAACAGTGTCAGGCAATTTAAAAATTCAGAAGCGCGGCGTGACCGATGCAGTTGAAGGGATTTGTTGAACTTCGTAAAAACAACAACTATAAAATCACTGACGCTAGCGACAATGCAGAACGCAACCGTACCTCGACGCAACGCTTGCACGTTCGCCAATGTGTTCATGTCGTAACGGAGTTTCATGGCCTGGGTGGGACCACCTATGGGTGGGTAACAGGAGGTGTCTTTTGCAGCAGCAACAGGGTTATGGATTATTGCACTCGAGGTGGAATTAAGCGAGGTGGCGAAGGAAGTCAACGCCGTAGGTGGTGTGAGATCTGCGTGGAAACGTCGAAGTCCAGCTGTAACCAGCGAGTGGTACAAGAACCGTTAAGTCATCACAACACAACATAGGTGCTTCCTGTGCACGCACCACAGTGCTACCACAGGTATGTCCGGATCTTTGACGGATGATCCGTTTGGCGCAGTATAATGTTATTTAAGCAATAACAAATTGATTTCAGCAAACACCATGCGACAGTGGGGTAAAATATTTTCACCTTTGATTGACACCTGGGGTGCAAGCTGGGGCACGAACTCCCCAAATACTCCCATTCGCGAGATGTCGTTCTTGGGCGGCGGCGGTTTGATGGCCTCTGGTGGCAGCTCGCCTGCGAAAGAAGAACCGCTCAGTTGCCAAGTTCACACAGGACGAAACATGCGGACAAGAATATTTACAAAATCCTATCGTGCGACTCCGTGTCTTTCCAGTGACAAACTGCAACCAGCTGCATGCCAGACACCGCACAAATAATCTTGACACGACGGACAAACAGACATCACCGATACCTGCTGTGTAAGCAACAAGCCTAGCTCTACAAGAACTGCTGCGATTATTTCCACCAATAGACTACCGTGAAACTACTCGGAAGCCAGTGACCTACGGGAAATACGCTGACGGTGACGGCAGTTACCGATCAGTAACAGCAAAACAAGGCATGGCATGCAAATTGTACCTCGAAAAACTTTTCCCATTTCTCCCATGGGTCCAATAGGAGGATAGCACTCGTAACTGCTTGACTGCTTCTCAGGTTCCTTTTCTCCATCTGCTTTGGAAAAGATTTTTGTAGACGCTTTTTCGGGGAAAAGATTAGGCCCTGTGAATGTCTGAAAGAACTAATCACTAAAATAACAACACATACTTATTTGTGCGTTTGCAGTCTTCGGTGGAGGTGCTGGTGTTGCAACAGAACTGGCCGTTGAAATGGCGTTAGAATGGTTTGTAGTTGGTGGTGGTGCTTCAGTCCTTTCAACGGGCGGGGGTGGCTTTTCGGCTTTTTTGAGCAGGGAAAAGGGAAATGTTGGTTTGGGAATATCATCTGTTGCCAAAAAAGAAAAGCATGCTACTATTTCACACCATACGACGCATTGTAATTTAGACACGCGATCACTTCTCAACTCAGGGACGTAGGTTATATAAGGCTGGTACATTACTTCGCGCATAAGAAGTACATGCAATGATAAACACAACAGCCTGCTATTTTGACACTCTTACCAGGCATAGCAGCAATCTTGTCAGTCTTCAGCACCTGCTCCACTGCCCCGACCCAATCGCCATTACTAAGTATGTGGCTTTGGTCGACGTCCAAGAAGCAAGCGATGGCGTCGATGTACTGTGAAGCTGCGAAAGAAACAACGGTAAAAAAAGTTCCAAGTTTTCAACAACGAAGATCTCGTTGTTATATACCGAATGCCCGACTTACCGCTGAGATTCATGACAGTACTAACTGCAATCTGAAACATGGGTTTCTCATCGAGATGATGTTTAAAGCAAGCCAGGCGGGCTTCGCTTAAGCTCAGATAAATCAGTTCACGATTGGGAAGGTGCATGTACGACTCCTTGACAACACCTGCAATAAGCGGCGAAACCAGAGTTTCTCGTGCGGGGAAACAATTGTCACACAGCACGGGCATAAGAACCTAGCGCTAAGTTCTACATCCCAGTGCCTTGGCTGTAATATCACACTCGACGTTACGTGGAGCCCTCAGCCCAAGGAAGCCCACTAAGCTTGAATTACTGATACATTAAGTGTGATCTGAACCTGGGTTTATTTTTTCGGTCATTTTTGGGTCACAAGAGTTTTTAAAATGACTTAAATATTGAGTCAATTCAGTCATACTGTCTGAAAAGGTACGCTAGTGAATAATGTTACGGCCAGTTTTAATACTATTGTGGGACAAATGATCGAAACGTCTCAGGAAACCAAAAAAAGAACAGATCTGAACAGCGTTGTCAGTAAATGCTCTAACAAAATGATAACACACAAAACCTGATGTCGCTTTGCGCAGTTTTCACCTGACAAGCGAAAATGCAGCTGAATGATATTAGCACCTCCCATCCACACCCCGCAAAAAAAACGAGCTGCTCATCTAAAGACTTTGTCACAGTTATTAGACTACTGTCTTTGGTTGTTCACAGTAATGATCCAGTTTTGCCGCAGTATTGTGAAAGTTCCTTTTTGGTTCCATGTTCATGTTTGTGAAACAACAACTTAAAACTGGAATTAAAATAAACAATTGCTTACCACAATTCAGGATTTTTGCCACATTTTGGTCGATCATGGTTGGGTATTTCCTTTTCAGAAGGTTGTATTTCGTGTAAAGCACAAGACTAACCCATTCTATGACTGTTTCCATGCTGTCGTGTTGTAGGAACGTGTACGAGACTGTATTGCCATCTAGAATCAAAAAAAGAATCACTGAGTATGACAATCCAATAATGAAAGTGAGAAAACTTTAGAGGATCTTGCATCAAAACTGTTGCACACCAATTAACATAACAAGCACGAGGTATTACTTCGCAGACAATGTCCAGCATCATTACCTGGTATGAGTAACAACAGCCAATATTAACTTTTCACAAGTTTCACTGCATAATACACATAGTTATACTAATTACATTGACGATGAGAACCAGATGTTATTCAATAAGAATACATGCATTCAACATGTGCAATGAAGCAGGGTTGGCTTTAAAAATTCCTTCTTGCCACCACAACCGATTCGTAATCACGGCACTTAATTACAGCAGAAACATTGTTTTCCAAATCTTTGTCTTGAAATTTACATGGCATAGGCTTGCTTAACAGGTGTTGAACACTTGCCCTGACCACATACACCAAGACAAACTATGTTTGCAACGACAAAATGTAAACAAAGATTTGTCACACTGACAGCATGAACATGCACACATTTCCTTACCGCTAACTCCATTGACCCGATATGTTAATTGAACACCATTCACATGGCCAATCCGTTGAGAATTTACAACCACTGTTTCGACACATTCAACAGGCACTTCATCATTCCGGTTGTCTGAAGTCAGGTACAATTTTTCATTTTGAAGAACAACACAGCAAGCACAAACTCCTGAAAAAAAAACAGCAATGAAGTAAGCTTAAAGCACAACATCCATTTTTTATAAAAAGCCAGTCTATGTACTGTACCTTTAGGCATTGGGCAAGTAAATTGAATGCCAATGAAAGATTTTTTAGCAGAGATGGTTGAATTTTCCACTATTTCATTTACTTTTCCACTGTACTTGCATTTGATCCAATACTCCTACAATAAATCCATGCAGCAGCTGTTAGAAAGGTTAATATTATAGAACACCTCTACATATTTGTAAATTTGTTAAATGCTGTACCTTCAACTTGATTCCATCATTACCAGATGGACGGTACTGCCATACAGGCGATTTGGCCAATAGCACACTGTTTGATCTTGAATTTCCATTCTTGCGAATTTGGGCAATGTCTTTCTCATCCCACAGATGTGCAGACACAGTTGGCAAAATTCCTGGAAATAAACAGTAATATCATAGATTTATTTGAAATTGTGCCATCAGGAAACTGCTCAGCCATTGTTATATTAAAGCATGAAGTAAATGGAAGCCACTGATCTTAACATTAGCTTTTTTACCATCTGTAGTTGTTTGCTGGTCACATTTTTCACTTTCACTGTGTTAAACATATCAATCAAACTATTACTTTTAAGTGCAAAACCTGTTGAGACTTAACATTGCATAATGCAATATACCCTTAAATATTTAGATTTTAAAATTGGTTTATAAGCAATTTAAGAGTACATGAAGATTTCCCATCACACATTTTTACACATCACAATGGCAGATTAAAATGCACAGCACAAATACTCGCTATACACTTGTACAAACAATTATCTGCACTTTATTTATAATAAGAACAATGCATCAAAAGCATTGTTATCCTATGATGGTCATTAGAAGACCTGTGCATCCTAATCAAAGATTACAGACCAAACTGCAGGGGATGCATTCATTTACCTTTTGCTGAATTGTCAGTTTGAGCACCAGAATCTGGCAGCACTAGGTGGTTTTCAAGTTCAATGTGGACAAGCTTGCAGTCATCACACACAAGGATACCAAATGACAGTACTGCCCAAGCACTATCAACAGTAATGGCAGCACCACAATCAGCACAGTTACTGTTTTCAGGTTCTTTCATGAGTTCATGAATTGCCATAGTTTTTGAAGAATCCATCTGTTGTCCAGGCATAGGTAAGTTAGGACGGGGGGTATACTCAGATCTCATCAGGTTCATATGTGATTTTTCTCTGATAGCAAGGAGAAAGCAAGCACCAAAATACACAGTGTGTAATAGTGGCAAGCAGGGAGCAGAAGACAAGATGCTTTGTGCGTGAGTATGTCTGGAGATCACGCTTTGTACCTTCTTTGAAGAGACTGATTTGTAGCTAGCTACTAGTCCATAAAATTGTCAATGCACTCAATAATCAACACAGTTCAATCATTGCATGTTCAAGCAAACACATAAGGCGATATAGTACAAAACAATGTGATTATTATGCATGTGCTACTTGTACAACGAACAGTGTCTTGTAAACTTGCCCAAGCGATTTAGTACCAAACAAAATGTGACAACACGTGATACCCTGAGAACAGTATCTTGATAAACTTACGGATTTTCACAAGGTGTACACAAAGAGCATGAACAGCATCATAGGATAAAAGAACAAGACGTTACACAACCAAGGACATATGCTGGAGAAGATTAAACTAGGTTAAACACTGCACTTCCCAGGTGACAAGAAAAAGTGAGCAAAAACAACTTGGCAGCAATAGAGACCACAGTGTCTGAGATAAGAGGGTAGCTTAAAATACAGAAATATGAAAACCAAACATACCAGAAACACAAAAAAATTATGAGAAACTGGCGACACTAAAACACTCCAACAAAAATGTTTCAGGTTGTCTGTTAAGACACACAAAAGCGCCCTGAAGATAACAATGGGCTTGCAAGTGCAACTTGTGAAGTAGTCTGTTAAGGGGCTTTGCAAGCACCCTTTGTTGTCTTTTTGGAACAAACGTGAGTGGAAATCCCACAAAGCAACAGGACTGACAATTAGCTGAAGGATATGCTTCTTTGAGCAAACTCTAAGAATGCAACTTCCTTGATCAATGCAATACAGCAACAAGACTTCCTCTACACTGCAACAAAAAATATAACGTAGATAAATGCATTGGCATTCTCAAGCAACTTTGACCTAGCATTTGATACCATTTAGTGAGCATTAGCACTACAACTTTGTATATAGCATTGACATACAGGATATAAAGTCAGTCAAAGTTATACTACCATCCAAAGAATTACTTGCCAGGTGAATCACAACAAATATCTAATGCAATGACAAATCCTGTACTCTTGAGCTGAAAAATGTTCCAACAAAGGATATGTACTTCATTTTTACACAAAAACCACTCCTTCAAAGGTGAAGTACTTGAACAATTTTATCTGAAATTCCACATTTATTTATTGTAAATAGTTTTAATGCTCATGAGTCATGAAATATGTATCAAATCACGGATGATCACAGTTCAGCATAAGAAGCAGCAAATGCTATGCGAGCTGACTGGTGCATGGTGGTGGATTAAAACAAGCTTCTTGAATTGTGACAAAAATGAGCAACTGCTGCATAAGTGATGTGTTTTAGTTATCACCTCCACACTGCAGTTAAGGTTTTATCTTCATGGACCTTTCTGATCCATTGTGCACTTTCTGCTGCTAAGCACGAGTACCAGCAAAGCATTTTAGTTTTTGTTTAACTAGCCAACAACCTTAATCTGATGTGTGTAATTTCTATGGTATTTAGTCTAGCAGCTGATGTTTTTTAAGATTGTAACATCAATTAGCCTAACAGCCATTTCACCAATTAATTAGCATCAGCTTTTGGTTATTCTGTTACAAATATGTCAAAACTTGTTTCAAGTGAAGATGTGAGTGGCCACATACTTTGCCAGTCAACATAATCAACAATTAACTCATCTAATATGCCAACACTTTTATTACCGGGGTTTTCCCAAGGAATGTGGACTGGATACCAGGCAGTTCCTGAGCATTATCATATTTACACAGGTTTCAATAAAAACACTTTGTAATTGAAGCCCGAACAAGTGCTTCAATTATTATTAAATACAGTATTTTTCTTTGCAATTTTCATACATAAATGCATGAACTTTCATAACAAAAAGATTACAGCCAGTATCCAATACAATCTATATCTTAGTTTGTATGTAGCCCGATCTGTTTCATAAAAAACAATTCTGTTCATAAGTATGCCAGTGCCAAATCTGTCTGCCTCAGGCGTTGTCTATGTGTAAAAAGCATGCTTTACATTTTGTACAAAATCTCAAGATTCCGAAAAGTGTTGCTCAAAATTTTGACAGATATGGAATAGGAATGAAATACCAAACATGATGATATAAAATAAGTGTTCATGAATTGTGTGGAAAGTTGTTAAAATGAAAGACCAATGTCAGGTTATTAGCTGAGATCTGTCTGCTTCAGATGCTGTCTATGCATAAAACGCATGCTTTACATTTTGTACAAAATCTGATTCTGAAAAGTGTTGCTCGAAATTTTGACAGAAATGGAATCCGTATGAAATACCCAAAGACAGTGATATAAAAAATGTGCTCGTGTGTTGTGCGGAAAGTGGTGTAAAATTGGGGTAAAAATGGTTGATTTCAGTTTTGTGGGCCATGATTGTGATGTTGTTTTATTGTTTTGGAGGTGTGTTTTGCATTTCAATGTGATTTGTTTCATTGAGTTTTCCAATGTTTTTGATATTGTTTCCTTGTCCATTGCAGTGAAAAATATTGTTTCTTTTTTACTGCTTGGCAATTCCAATTTTTTGACGAACCTCACATAAGTGCAGCTGCCAAAAGTGCAGCTAACTTCAGCTTGTCTTCAGCTGCCACAATGCACAGCCTATGTTGGCAGCAGTGAGCGTGAGAACTGCTAATTCATTAAATCTGCAGACTCAATAGTTACGGTTTTAGAGTTTTTGGGGTTAGTTTAGATTTAACCCTAAACAATTCAACGACTCAGCAATTCTGACACAGCACTGCTGCTGTCATGTTTTGGCTATGCATGGAGTGAAGGTACCTTGTATAAGGTGACATTATGATGCTATTTTCCGAATTGGTGTTGAACTACAATTTGACCCTTTCTGTATCTTTTGACTTTTGATTAGCTCTCTAGCACAACTGGT
>JGI24159J19872_10000134_pt1 | contig 48384 bp, 22 predicted proteins | sample Ectturendosymbi4_FD_19872 | JGI IMG/M metagenome (IMG submission 19872) | reverse complement strand
CCCGAAACCCCAGCAGGTCATCCAAAGTATCAAAAGACTCGGATTGTAGCCTAGTTTCCAGTAAAAACTTTAGCGAAATACTACCACCTAACGGTTGGTGCCCAGGGCTAGGCAAAGTAGGCCAAGGTGGCCTAAAAGTCCTCCACTTATGACGTCACTCACAAAAAACCTGCACCCCAGGCAAAAAATTTTTTTTCGAGTGCAATCTACTAGACTAGCCGATCCGTTTGAGCTGTTGATCAGCTCTCTAGCGCAATCGGCGGAGGAGCTAGGGCGTTACTACAATTATGACATCACTCACAAAAAATCTGAAACCCAAAACCAAGAAAGTTTTTTTTCATTCCAAACTACAAGACTTTCTGAGTCTGTTGAGTGTTTGAAAAGCTCTATAGTGCTTATGGTGCTGGAGTTATGCCTGTGCAAAGCCATGTGCAAACAGGCTGTTTTCGCGTGAACCACTTGAACTAACTTGGCACTGAAGGTGTTAATAAAATAGATGACAAACATATAGGTGCAAAGCACATTTCACCACTCACCACTTAATTTACACTGATCTTTTATTCTTATTGTCAGTTTTCCAAATGCAAAATTCAACATTACTTGACAAAAACACAGCAAAAGAAGAGCCTTCACTCTTTCACTTGTCAGTGTTCACATGGCATGACAGAATGGTAGCAAGAAACACATGTCATTTTTGACCCAGCCCATATGGCCTTTTCAGACTACATTAGCACATGAAAAGCACTGACAAAACAATTCTTTACTCAGTTTTTGTTATGCATCAAGCTATCACACTCACAGTCACCATTGCACTTGTTTAAGCTACTTGGTACTCCATTAATTTTCTGTTGAAAAATTTAACATGAAAACAATATTTTGTGAACCCTGGCCCTGGATAATCGTCTTGATTGCCCCAACCAGGGTCAGAGAAAATATTCAATCTCCAGCCAGGGCCAGAGCCCCGGTTGTTCTCTACACTCCACCCACTTTTACCTTTTGTTTCCACATTTATGCAATGTTGGCTTCCCAACAATACATACCAAAACCAGTGGCGTAACTGATGGGGGCAGGGGTGAGAACCTCACCCACGTCAAGCTAAATGTAAAATCCACTCCCCCAATTTGCTTATATTTTGGTATTTAGTATTCTTTGTTTTCAAGAGGTTGTTATATTTTGTATTTATTTCTAAAGTTTTTTGAAGTCCGGATGATTTCGTGTTGTAGTATAGACATCCGCATTCAGATTCGCTAACATTTATCAACTTCTTCCTGAGCATTGGCTACTGGTTCTTCTTCAGCTAAGTTTTCACCCTCTGGCTCAAACCTCTAGTTACACATCTGATCAAAACTACACAGAGAAATCGCCTTGAACTGGATGGTGATGTAGATGATATGCTTTGTCATAAAGCTTCTCGTACAGTTGAGCTCTTCAAGAACAAACAGTATCAAACATCCCATTGAATTTGATTAAATGACAACTTGCACAGTGAATAAACATATTCATTACTATGAGCCAGAACTTGTCTGGATTCTAGAGTTGCGCTAGAATTATCGTCGTTTGCAAGCTAGACCACCACCATGGATAGTTTGGTATTTTGCTATTTTACTTTCACCTTATACATACAAAGGTCCATGGACCCTGGTTGGGAACCACTGGTCTAAATCCTTGCAAAGTAACTGATCAAACCTTGCTGAAGTTTTAGGCTGCAAAGGTATTTGGCAATTGGATTGATGTATGGGGAATTGCTGTATTTAATTATTGCTATTTCTACGAATTCTATTTGAAAAATAATTTGGGACTGAGGATGCATGGAGTTAGATGAAATCAAAATTTTGCTGATAGATTTGTTGTTGCCTTTTTAGAGAGTGGGGACTAATCACTGTGATTTCCATGTCAACTCCAATTGCCATCATGATTTCACAGCAGAATGGTGAATGATTTTATAGAGGACATATCGAAATGTATCCAATACATGTTTTGATTTTGAAATTAATGAACATTGACTGAGGGACTATTTAATCATTGTAGAAACATGTTGGACCACAAAGCATACTGGTGGCATGCACAAAAATACACAAGTTTTCTGCTTTAACATATTGCATTGTGTGTTGCATCACCATGTGTTTTTTGGTCAAATGTCTTTTGCTTCATTTATGGAATTTTTCTAACATTGGAAAGATTTGTTCTAGCTATTTTGCTGCTCACAAATTGCAAGTTTGCCAACTTAACACTTTGAGAGCCGGCGTACGATATATTTGTACCTAGATTTCGGTCTAAAAAACAGCAGTTTTCGGTTGCCTTACCAACGCTCTAGCTCCTCCGCCGATTGCGCAAGATAGCTGTTCAAGGGCTCAAACAGATCGGCCAGTCTAGTAGATTGCACTCAAAAAAATTTTTTTGGTTGGGGGGTGCGGATTTTTTGTGACTGACGTCATAAGTGAAGTAGTTTTGGGGTCATTTTGGCTCGTGTTGCCTGGCCTAGGGCCCAACCGCTAGGCCAAAGTGTTTCACTGAAGTTTTCATTGGAAACTAGGCTCGAGCCCAAGTCTTTTGAGCCTTTGCTGCACTTTCTAGCATTTTTGGTTCAAAAGTTATGATCTAAAATAAACAAATTAATTAATTATCTAATTAGCTAATTAGTCAAATGATTTTACTAACTTACATCATAACTTTTGAACCCGAAACCCCAGCAGGTCATCCAAAGTATCAAAAGACTCAGATTGTAGCCTAGTTTCCAATAAAACCTTAAGCGAAATACTACCACCTAACGGTTGGTGCCCAGGGCCAGGCAAAGTAGGCCAAGGTGGCCTAAAAGTCCTCCACTTATGACGTCACTCACAAAAAACCCGCATCCCCCAAGCAAAAAATTGCTGTGTCTTTTGAGACTTTTACCGGGTCTGTAGAGCATACTGGACCAGAGAAATTCCTGCGCAAAGCCACATGCGTTTAGGCGTTTTTTTCGAAAATCCCCGAAAGCAGCCAGACGCCAAAGTGTTAACACTAGGTTTACCACTATTTTTCTATCCTGTCATTTACCAAGGTGTAGAAAATGACACCAAAGCATTAAAAGCCACAGAAAGAAAACAATGCTGAATATTCTACATTCCACACAAATCTATCCACACTGACTATGCTTTCAATAAATTTGGTGTTGAAGTAAATGCCTTGCCATATAATACTTAGATGATAGAACATGTATGACTAACTCTGGAAGATAAGCAACTAGAAAATGTAATTAGTAAGATTTCGGGAGACAGAAGCACATATTTCTAATGCAATACTGAAACTCGTCTGGCACAAGAATGTAAATCACAGGGATACCATCAACATAACCACATTTACTGAATTTTTGAGAAGAAAACTGCAAACTTTTTTCCTTATTTTCCAAACCTCAGTGCTTCAAACATGAATAGCTTTGGACACTGCATTTTACATAAGTTTTTTTGGAAAGTTACCAGAACATAATGCCACCAGTTGGTTTCTTGCAAGTGATGCACACTTTTGTATCCTGTTCCAGGACATTTTCTACATTTTCAAAGGAAATTTAAGCTGATGGAAAAGTAAATGTCTATATTGAATGTGAATGTCTCTAAGTGAATGTGAATGTCTTAGAGTGTAGTCTAGTTTCCAATAAAAACTTGAGTGAAATACTACCATGTAGTGGTTTGGGCACAGGGCCAGATAAAGTGGACCAAAAAGGTTTGAAAGTACTCATGACATCGCTCACAAAAAAACAAAAAACAAAAAATTTTTTCATTGCAAACTCGAAGACCTGCCAAGTCTTTTAACGGTTTGAAGTTTTGATAAGCTCTGTAGCACAACCGCTTAGTGAGTTGTGCAGTTGCTAAGACACATGAAAACTGCTGATTTAGGCTGAAACCTAGTGGCAGCAAAGGTGTTAGTTAAATAAGTTGTTGCCCTAACTAGAGCCAATCAAAAGCTCAAGACTTCAAGAGACTCAGATTATAGCTTACTGTGAGTCAAAAAATTCCCTCTTGCAGTTGGAGCACAAGGCCCAATGACTTTGGCCAAAAAGGTCTAAACCTACATCACTTACAATGTCACCCTCAAAAACCTGAAGTCCAAAATTTCCAATTTAAAAAAAAAATCCAAACTAGAAGACTCGCTGCATGTTTTGAGAGTTTGAACAGCTCTCTAGCACAATTGACTGGCAAGTTAGAGAGTTGCTAAGTGATGCTAGAAACAGGGTTCATGTGAATTGTCCCGGCTCCGAAGGTGTTAAGGGGAGAATGTGAGTCTTTTGTCATGTGCTTATCCCCACTGCTTAAAGAAAGCAAAGATCTTACTAGATACATCTAATTCTTCTTCTGAATCTTCCATTGCCGGTTTTTCTGAGTATTCAGTAACTGCTTACTACCTTAACTAAAATTGGTAAAAATCTGAAATTGAGTGCTAATTCGTATTAATCAAAGATTATAAGCAACTGGCCTACCTTTTCAAGATTTTCATAGTGCTGGTATGCAATATGAAAGTATAATATCATACTTTTTGTCAAATTAGGAGAACTGACTGGAATCAAGTGTAACAGTAGCTTACCTGTTTAATTTAGAATGGACAAATCTCACAACCTGTCATATCAAGCAATTCTGCACAGCTGCTGATAACATACCATTGCAAAATTGCAATGAAAAAAAATACAACGTAGTCACTACATAAAATGCAATAATAATTAGAGGTTTATAATAGTTGCAGTACATAGTTACACAGGTGCGATGCTTATGGTATGGTAAATTTAAATTATTTTGTGGCCCAGAGTGGAAGGTCCTACAACCAAAATTTGGGTCACGACTCACGATTTGCAGACCCCTAGTCTAAACGATGTGGAAAAATCCTGGGCAATAATGGGAACTGCAAGTAATAGAACACAATGGGAAAAACCATCATAGCACATCGAGGGCTGGATCTGCCATAGCACATCAAGGGCTGGATCAGCCATAATACCGAAAGAGTCTAAACGACCACTACCTGAACACTTGTACAATGGTGTCTCCAATATATTTGAAGTTAAATGTGACATACAACAATGAAGTCTAGAAAAAATAATGTGTTTGCTACCAAATTCCACCATTAAACTCTAAGTTTGTTGTTAACACTAGAAGCCCTGAAAAGTTTTTCTACCATAAGGACGGGTGCGGTCAATTTTGAACTTTGATTTATAAAACCATTTTAAACGTTATCTTTCAATTTACTTCATGTATTGCATTGAAACAAGCCCGTCAATCATCTCTGCATGTTTTCGTAAGGTGAAAAATACACCAAAAATGAAAATTCTTAATGAAAATACTTTATAGAACTTAGTATAGTTTTTGCATGTCGCAGCTTTTGCTTTTTCGGATGTGTGTTTTCCACAATAGAGATTCTTGCAGTTTTGGCAGATCATAAGAAGCTAGATTTATTTTTGCATGGCACAATCTGGTAATTTTTTCTTTTACAAGCTTGGTGTTAAACAGAGGGGTAAAAAATAAAAGAGATCAATTAGTTGTCACAAAAGTGAAACAAAATTGCATCAATCATATTTTTGAGAAGTAATATGAATTTTAGGAAAAGTTAATAAATCTTAAACTCATTGGATGTGTGAATATTGCAAAAATTGAAATAATAGCTCATTTGTTATATATTGAAAAGGACACCTCGGTAAGTCAAGTGTTAACACCTTTGGAGCCGGTAGACCTGTATGAGCCACTTTTCTTGTGTCACTGTAAACCACCATAACTCGCCAGCAGGTTGAACTAGAGAGCTGTTCAAACCATCTGAAGATGTGGGAAGTCTTCTAGTTTAGATTCAAGAAAAATTTGGGGAGTTCGGATTTTGGGTGTTTTGTGGGTGACATCATAATAGGGTGATGGTTCACACATAATTGGTTGAGCTCATTGGGCCCTGAACGCCAACGCAAATAACCAATTTTTTGACTCAAGTTCATAGTGGCAACTAGACTATAATGCAAATCTTTGGAGCCTTTGATTGGCCACCTAGTGTTTCTGGTTAAAAGCTATGGCCAAAAAGTCACTTTTTTGTATAAAGCCACTTTTTTAAAATTTTGAGCAAATATTTGAAGCTGTTTGCTTAATTCAGTGCTTCTAAACTCCTGTGTTGCAACCCAAACTTGGGTCTCTGTTTGATTTTGGTGGGTTGCCATAAATTGTAATTATCATTATTCAATTTCACAGATATGTCATGAAGTGCTGTTGATCAACTAATTGCTACTATAACTATTGTCATTGTGATATCACAGGGTTGCCAGACATCTCTTGAGAAAAAAAGCCAAACCATGTCTGAAAAAAAGCCAAACCGGGTAAAAAAGCCTAATTGTTAAATAAACATGAAATTTAAAATTATTTATTAGTTGTAGGACATTTTAGAAGAATAAAGTTGTAGCATTACCTCTACACTCTACAGGAATTCCAAATCTTCGTCTTTCACATTTTCTACAGTGTTTCCATTTAAACCTTTGGTTTTATGGTTGGCCAATTGTGCTACAATTTTATTCTTTCATGGATTTCCAAATAACTTTTGAGAAAATACACCAAGCGTAATAACACTTTCAGCAAGACATTTGAAAAGCCAAAACACCAGTCTGATAATATGTGCCAACTGCCTCGAAAAAAGCCAAATATTGAAAAGAATAAGCCAAAAAGCCAAACAATTTTTTTTGACGCCAAGTGTTTAAAAAAAGCCAAATTTGTTAATTGGCGCCAAAAAAGCCAATCTGGCAACCCTGTGATATCACAATGCTTGCACATGATATTCTTGGCTGGCAGTTGCGATCGGCTGGTTTCGGTCATTAAAAATTGTTTTGACCTCAGATTTGAAATGGTTTGATAAGGTGGATTGCTGGAGGTATCTTTTCTGCATAATATTTGTGTCATCTCTGTAAAAGGTTAAGAATCACTGGTTTGATTTATGAACTTGGATGTATATAGGCATCATGAAGATCACATGTTACATAAAAATGAGATGCTACTAATCACTGGCTGAGTTTGGAATGATAGAATACAGTAATGTCATTAAGGATTAATGTATTTTTTGCCAGTTCTGTGTTCCAAAAATTTAAATAATGAATGCACTAAGTATTTGTATTCTCTACGATTATTGTTTTATGCCTTCTAATTCCAACTTTAATAAAGTCAATAAAGTTGTTCTGAGCAAAATACAATAAACATAAAACTACAGATTTTATGAAAATGTTACACACACCATACACGTTTATACAGACTAACGTTTTCAGTTCTTAAGGGAAATCAAGGTAGCATTGGTTGTATTACCAAGATTCCTGTTATTTCATTTTCAAAATCTTGTGTAGGACAGGGGTTCCCAACCTTTCTATGACCATGTGCCTTTTTAACATTTCAACAGATGAGCATGACGGCTGAGTAGCTAACAAAAATCACTGAATTTTTCATAGGAATTTTTGATTTTTAGAACTATAAAGATCACCTCCGATTTTGTCTCAAAGTTGCAAGGGGTACATTTACCCCAGGTTGGGAAACCCTGGTGTAGGATAAACTTTGTGTAAAAATGGTATGAAAGGCTTTTTGATGCCTTGCACACATCAGTGTTCATTTGAAATTTGACATAAGTTATAGCTACCTTGTAAAAAGTTGTGACCAATTTTTGCTGCAAATTTTGTATTGACAAAAGAGGTGCAATAACTCTGTTTCCTGAAATTTTACAGTATTTGGTGTATAGCAAAGACTATTATAATGGTCTGACATGATACAAAGTAAAATTAATTTTATTTGTGTCAGAACATTGCAATGTTTCCTGGCCTTTAAAATGGTTGTGAATTTAACAGAATTGACTGTTTAACTCCTACAAAACCTTGAGTTAAGGATTTAATATGACCCCAGGTTGGGAACAAAGGTACAGCATATCAAGTATACTAAATGCTGACCAGATAATTCATGAGTCAGCAAATGGCAACATGCTAAAAATGTCATATGTCCAAAAGTAATCTGAACATGTGCATTTCACCTTCTTTGTCAACTCCTTATGCATGCAATTCCTTGCTAGTAGCATATCTTGTTTAGGGTACATTTTTATATGTTAATATTTGCAATTTACGTGTTTCGACCATATTGCCATCTTGTAGATTTAGTTCCGCAAATTCTTTTATCTCTGCAATTCCGAGTATTGTGCAAACTGAAGATTGAAAGTGCATTCGGTGGTCATTTTTTGGTCGTCAATTTTTTTGGCTTATCATGATGCTTACATAAACTAAGATTAACTGCTACTTATGGTTCACTCGTTTTATACTATATGGTCAAATCGTTAAAATATGCTATATTCTCAATAACAAACTTTTATAACCTACAGATCACTCGCCTGTCGCATTTTGATTATGTTAAAGGAGAAGATCTTGACAAAATTGGTTTGGGCAAGCCAGCACAAAGAAGATTGTGGGATGCTGTGAAAAAAGCTAAAGCTTCTCAGAAAAAATCATGGTTCAACAGAAAGGTATTTAAATTTAATTTAATTTTATTTAGTTTGTTATTTACGGTACTCCGTTATTTTTTTCTTTGCAACAAATAAAGGACAAGGAAGTGCGCTGCATGCAAATTCTACTTTGCAACGTACAGATATGCTATTTTACTACTTGCTGCCGTAAGCAAGTGTTTCTGCTATTCCTAATGTTGTGACAGCGCTTGGTTAACTTTTCTGCATTTATAAGTTTTCGCTGGTTGATCTATACGTTTTTGGCTTAAGAAAATTTCTAATTGATGATGTAAAAAAAACGGTGCACAATCTTAAAAGCATTTTAAAAAAGTTTGAACCATTTGGAATAGTACCTCTGGTGTTTTCAGAAAGTGGGTGCTGAGGAAAGTTCCGCGGAAAGTAGCTCACGGCTTGTTCCTGGGTTCGGTCTGACCTGTTTCATCAGCGAAAAAGAGATAACGTTGCAAGAAAAGCTTGGTGACGGGTCCTTTGGAGTGGTGCGGAAAGGAGAATGGACTCCCCCAAGCGGTGCTACCGTGAGTAATTCCAACAGGTCATGGAAAGCTCGAAATCAACTTGAATAACTGCTAAACACACTCGTTTTCTAAAAGTGAGGATTGAATAAGACATTCAGCATTGTGCGTTGTAGAAAAATATAATTTAGGTAGAATGTTACGTGTTTTCATATTTAAAGCGAGCACAAGATGGGTTTCGTGATCCCTCGTTGGCAGTTCTTGCCTTTCATGATGAGCGTGTGTACTTGTCGCTGCATGTTGCAGTTTTCAGTTTCGCTATTGTTTTACAGATAAAAGTCGCTGTTAAATGTTTGAAACGTGACATGCTGAACGACTCTATGGTTTTCGACGATTTTATCAAAGAGGTCAACACGATGCACATGCTCGATCATCCTAACCTTATTCGTTTGTACGGAGTTGTTATTTCGTCCCCCATGAAGATGGTAATCATTTGCATGCGCGGGTGTCTCGTGTTACGTTGCATGCTTGTCATAAAACAATTAAATGGGGTGATATCATCAAAAAAGCTTTATTTTGAAATTAACGGTCAAGCAACTTATTGACCGTGTCTTATTTCGTCATTCGTCGCCATTCTTCTGAATCGCTGAAAAAAATTTCGCGCTTAAATGGAACGAATGACCACATGTTGCATGGTACGGTTTGGTTGTGAAATGTAATCTTGTAAATTGGCCACCCAGAATGAACAGTATCAAAGGAATGAAAATTGGTTATTGAAGAACAAAAAAATGTTTTTCAAATCTTCACGAAAAACGTGGTCGTGGCGAAATGCTAACAGCCTAGAGCTGCTAAGCTGTTCGTGTTTTACGGTATAGCAACGGTTTTTCTAGCCACCTATTTCTCGAATTCTCTTGTTCCATTCAGCTTATTGTGGTCTTAATGTGGGTTTTTGTGTCTGTTTTTCTGCAGGTTACCGAACTTGCTCCTTTGGGATCACTTTTGGACCGCTTGCGCAAGTTCGACTCGCACATCATATTCACATTGTGTGAATGGGCGGTGCAGGTCGCAGTCGGCATGGCGTATCTTGAGCACAAGCACTTCATTCACCGCGACCTTGCCGCACGAAATATCCTGCTTGCTTCTGTTGAGCGGGTATATAGCAAAAGATTTAGTTATGTTGCTTCTGCTGAAACTTTCTCGATTTTGCTGGACGAGGAGACGAGTGGCTCTGAATCGGTGAAATGTTTTAGTTCGTTGCTACTCTGGCCGGGCTCGCAATTTGGTAGATTTGCAGAGCCTCGGGCGATGTAGCGCATAGGGCGTGTGTGTGACGGAAGATCTGTTTCCACTCATTTTGTGATAACGTCTATTTGAACATGATCAGCTGAACGCTCCATATCTGGCGCACTTGCTTGGTAGCATGCTGAAGTATCGGGGTGAACGTTCCGTAGTTCTTGTTTATAAGAGCGATTGTCGCCCACGGTGTAGTTCTGGCGAATGTGTTGCAGAAAACGTCTGTAAACGTGCCTCGAACCATATGTCCAGATTAAAAGGGCGTGTGTTGAAGTTGTCGTATGACCTAGGCGCCAGTTGCACCTCCTCATTTATTCGACTGTGTCTTAAGGGCTTGTGTCTCATGCTATATAGCACGTCGACGATGCTTACTGTGTAGGTCAAGATCGGCGATTTCGGCCTGATGAGGGCTCTCGATACGAAAGATGATCACTATGTTATGAGGGAACAGCGAAAAGTGCCGTTTGCCTGGTACGGGTTGTTGTTATATTTAACTATCCCATGGCTGAAGCGAAATGGTGCTTTTCGCTTGACAACGTTTGTCGTCGTGAAAAGCGATGCAGAGGCAACATTTGCGTAAGGGTGGCTGTTGAATAGGTTGGCTGGATATTTTTCTTTCTCAGCTGCCAATAACTTTTATTCATCTTTTTTTGTCGCCATACTGGTACCGCGACAAACGTGCATTTTAAAATCAATCAATGATTAGCTTATGGACCTTACAGAGAAACTGAATTCAAGTGCTGATATCGTTAGTTTCCAATTTCGTTTTGAAGTAGCTGACAGGTTGAGCAATGACAGTTTTTGCCATCTAACTGACCTGACTTGTTAGATCTTGACTTATCTACAGATGCCTGTTTCGTTGCGAAGTGTGTTTGCGCCCTGAATTCAACTTTGAAACTCGAAAAAGTTTGGTGTTGTTTGTTTTGTATATTTTCAAATGTACCAAAGAAGGGTAGAGTATCCTTCCGATCGGGAAATTTGTTTGCGGCAGTTTAGTTCTCAACACTTGTGGTGGTTCAGTTCGGGCCCAATTTCGTGCCTTGTCTTGGCCTGAAGTTTTGAACGCGATTACGATTTTGCACTGGAAACATTTGCAATTTCCACTTGTTTCCCTGATCTTCGAAGGTAAGTGGTAAAGTGAATATCTTAATGCAGCGAAAGCTACTGTGCACCGCAGGTTTAATTTGACGCCAAAAGCGATACAAAAGCAAAACTTGCTGCGTTGGATGTTTTTGCACTGAAAAATGTGTAAATCATTACTTTGGCCTGCAGAAATTTCTGCTGGTCTCCACCTCACACATTCAATCCAGGTCCTGGTCATGGTCTTGCGATCTCGATCAAGTTGGTTCGTTTCGATTGTAAACTACTTGCATATTCACGCGATATTTTGTCAGGTGCGCGCCCGAATCACTGAAGATGCGACAGTTCTCCCACGCCAGCGATGTGTGGATGTTTGGGGTCACCATGTGGGAGATGTTTACGTTCGGCCAAGAACCCTGGCTTAGTTACAATGGAGCCCAGGTGATAAATATTTTCTCTGCTTGCGCATTGGTGGGTGTGTAGAGAGGTGATGAAGTACTTTTATAAAACGCTGGTTTTCGTTTTGCAAGGTACATTGTTACCGTCGCATAGTCTAACACAGCGATGTCCAACTGAGACTGCTTACTGAGACAAAAATTATGTCAATAACTTAACCAAGGCCGCAGGTTGAATGACATAGTAATGAAGGCCGCACATTCAATTACTTACTGTAATCTTAGACAACTAAATTTAGTTTAAGCTAATGTACTGAAACCGTTCAAATCTTAACCGCAATGGTAACGACTGTTTGGCACCTTTAACCACTCCGTGAGTGTGATTTCATAGACAAGTTTAGTGCCAGTTCAAAAAGGGTAGAAATCAGAAAACTAAGTAAAAGTTTTGCACTGAGGTGTCAGTGGAGATGTGAAAATCTCCCAGCACTTAGTACATACATGATAAAATGGCACTGAGGACCACCTCCATCAAAAACGTCAAATCTAAGATTATCAGAATAAAGACAGGTTGTCAATGGGTAGGCTGCTTATATTACAGCGAAAATCGAAACAGGGCCGCACAAAACATTCGACTGGGCAGCGGGTTGGACATAGCTGGTCCGGCCGCTACATCTTCGAATCATTTGCATTCCTCAGAATTTTTACATGATTTTTTCACATCAGTCAACGTAAATTCGACCAGTTTGAGGTGTTATTGGAGTGAGTGCAATGAAGGGTAGGTGTCCTGTGAGGACCACGCAAGGGGAAGTAGGACACAATTTGACGACCGTAATTCGTCAAAATTGCTTAGCAAAAAAATTGAAACGATTTTTAGTGGACGTTGCAGGAGACATTCAACGTTGCTGTTTTCTGCAGCTGCTAGTCTGGCAGATATGTGAAAGAATTGTTCAGGCTGGGTGAAGAGAATTATCTTGGGCGGCGAGTTAGACTTTACCCTTACAACGGTCTTACGGCCTCCGCCCTCCAGTAGAGCATATGTATGATTTAAATCAGGGTCATCTCTTCAGCATAACACGTTTGAAGTGGATGAAACGCTTTCAGATAATTATGTAGTGCTTATTATGACGGTAGTTGAGAGTTGTTCATCTCAATGTGGCATTTTTGAAAGCAAAAAATTACGCAAATCGTTCCAACTATTGCCAGTCCAGAAGTGCATTTAGCGCAAGCAAGTTTCACTGGTTAGGTTTCTCAGTCACCCCTATACTGACAAAAAGCAGTACTCCAGACTGACGTGCAGACTGACTCCGGACTTGCAGCGACCTCTGCGGCCTTTTTTCTATCCACAGCATTGCAACTTTTGAGAGCTGGCCTCAGGAACGGTGGTCTACAGTGGTTTCTATTCTACAATGTAGGGCAGGAGTGGCATTAAAGGCTTGCCCCCTGATGTAGCCAGCTTGATAGGCCGCCGTCTTTGCATGCTGCACTAGCGCAGCTTTGTTAACTTGGAGGTAGAGATTCCGATGACTTGCCCCGCTTAATGAAGAGATGCTGGCGGTCTTCATCACTGTGACCATCTCATTTGTCCGACAATACGAGAAGACCGCATAACGCTCCTACACGGCCATGGCTTCATCATCTGTTTCTCCAGGAGTATCGCCGGACATGCGAAGCGTAACTGTAACATCGCCGAATGCATTCTACGTCTGTCATGCCAGCTTCTTCCCTCTTTTAGCAAAAGATGAAAGATTATCGCATCCTGTGTAAGCGTGGAACGTAGACAGAGCTATAGCTTTTTAAACACCAATAGAAACTACCATTTTGCGCACAGGTATGTATTTGAAAGTACTGGTCGGTCGCGAAAGTAACCCAAAGATGCTGGAAGCGTACCCTGAGCATCGCAGAGACTGACAGGACCACTGGATCTGTGTCCACTGTTCGTAGGAAATTCTTCTGGCAACCTTGTTTGACAATATCGCCAGTGTGCCACAGCATTTTTGTATCAGCGTCTTCATGAGTACATGGAAACAGGCCGAAGTGACGCTGTCATTTGGTATGTTGCAAAGAATATCGTCACCTAAGGTGGTAACAAGCTCTTTTCCATCTGGTAGATGTTGCATTCTCACCGTGTATCTATTCAGAAATGTAAGCAGTTTCTACTTGTTTGCAGCAAGTCTGAGAAACTGCTGTAAATTGCCAGGTAAATTATTACTCCCTTCAAACCTGCATCTGATCCTCTTTCCAGGCGTTTTCTGATTTCATTCTTAAGGTACTAGTCCCACACACTACAACCGGTCTGCTCGCTCCAGCTTCTTCTCAGTGTATGGTAAGCACACTTTTGTTGCGTAAGCAACTGGCTTCAGCATTTAGACAAACGGAGCACCATCCAGGATTATCACGTCAAAATCCGGGGCATCACTGCGACACACCACTGCTAGTGAGGCAGTCAAGAATATCTGACTTCTTGCTCTGACGCAACTTGCCATCCTGAAGCAGTGAAGACGGGCATCTCTGGTTCTCGCCTGAAGAATTCATCAAGATCGCCATCTCGTGACAGACAACGCATATAAAGTCGGGAAGAGAGCCGTCGCTCTTAAGAGATTGTAACTTTGATTTGTTGTTTGCAGGAGGTTGCCCAAACAGCTGGAGTTGTTCTTTTTGAACGGGTCATCAAGAGGCTTACTAACATTCACCAGGCGCCCCTCAATGAATACCGATACTCGAACTTCTTGACCTGCTGCAGTGGCTGAGAAGTTGCAGTTTACACAGACGTGGGTTTATGGAGAGACATAATACCTCGGTCTTGATAGCGCTAATTTTTATTCCAGGTTTGATGGCACACAGCTGCAACAGTGACACCTTCGTCGACTCGGCTGCATCTGTTTATCCAATTCATATAGACCAGGGGTTCCCAACTTGGGTACATGTACCCCTGGGGTACATTTGCCCATCTGAAGGGTACATTTAAGGTTAGCAGTAGAAGGGAAAAAATATATTTATGTATTATTGATTTCCAAATATTTATACATGTAGTAGTGAATATTATTTTCAAAAGTGTTATATGCTTATTGTTAAATATACTGTATAATTATTAGCATGGCCGTAGTCAGGTTCCAATTTTTACGGAGGAGAATATGTTTAAGTACTTTCCCAGTATTTTGTGTAATGTAGTTTATGGGCGCCCAGCGTCCTGCCCTAGTTTAATCTTGGCTGAGCAAATCAAATACAAACTGAAACTAGGTCATGCTTGCAGTTTGCACTTGAAAAAAAACTTATGAAATACTGCACAGAACATAGTGCAAAACACTTACACTACAAAAACATTACAACACAATTCTTCTGTGCCCGGATACATCAAACCGCTTGATAGTGTTGTCTCGGTTCACATTAAGACCTCAATGTATATGTATGTGAAGCCAGGCCATTGAGCCGGTTTTGCGAGATTGCCATCATCAGCCAAGTCGTTAGGCGCCTCAAAGCAGAAAAGGCTCATTCATAGGAGCATGAGCTAACTGGCATTGTTAGGAGAGTTTTGGACATGTGTTTTATGTTTGGAAAGAAATCTCAGTTTATTGCTGCCATCGACTGCGTCAATATGTTGAAATTCATCTCATGATCTTCAATCTTCTGCTTCCATTTTTCAACTTCTTGCATCGAAGATCAACATATCGTGCCACACCACAGACCCGAGCACAGATTCGTTCAGTTTATGAATATTGTAGTCTAGGACATGAAATAGGAAACTTGAAGGATAGGGATTACTTCATTTGGGAAGTGTCGCTCGATGTTGCTAGTGATGTGATTAATAAATGGGTAAAACACATTCCTTCGGAAGTATGCCTCTGTCGTATCAGCTTCACCAGTTGCCCTACTCTTCTGGTGATTAGAGGAGGTTGAGCGCGGTCTTCTCGAGTGACACGTTGACTGTTTCAGCAGTTGGCCACAGCGCACTTGCATAAATCATAATGCACAGCTTCAGTTCTTTGTTTGCTGATGACAATCTTTCTGCGATTAGCGTCAGCCTGAACGAGATCACAACTAGATTTTTGTAATTCGAAGGATAGTGGTTTCACAAAGCCGATGTGCTGTATGACCACTGTCACGATGACAACTCAAAACTTTCCATGCATTTTGCAAAACCTGCAGCTTTTGTGCGAGTATCTTCAGTTGATTCTTCCATTTTTGACAAGAGTCTCACGGATTATCTTGTACATTGTCAACAAGACATTGAGGGAGATGGGCCTCAATCCTCAGCGGGCATCAGAAACCCCACGTAAGCAATTAAATAAACGTTTGATCGGAGTTGAAACACATAAATCCGTTCATCTCTGGGGTAGGGATGGCAACACAAGGTAGCTGCAGTGCTGCTCTTTTTGAAATAGCCACGCAATGAAATATGATTTAACATTGCAAAAAGATTTTGTGGCAGAATTACAGAAAGGTTTACCGAGGCAAGTGCCTCATTTGCCTCAGTGTAGCTACGGCCTAAATTAGTCATGATAAAATAATGGAGAAAGAGTCGATCAACTTTTAATAGAACTTTCAGATTAAGTTCTATTAAAAATTCAGTGGATTTTTGTTATTTTACTCAGCCTACTTGTCATAAGAACTTTTAGGGGTACATGCTCATATGTCGAAATGCTGAAGAGGTACATGGTCAGAGAAAGAATGGAACCCCTTCATGTAGACTGCAGATGAGTGAGACAGTACACTCCCTTGTCGAAGTCCAACGCTCTTTACGAACGGTTTTGACATGATGCTGTTGGCACGGACACAAACTTGTGAGCAGTAATACAGTGCCTTAACGGACAGTTGCTGTCAACATCGCACTCCTGCAAAACACCCCAAACCTGCTGTCGAAGGGCTCGATTAAATACGTTTTTGAGGTCGGCCGAACAAGTGCAGATAACTTTGGCATACAACCTAAAACTATCGAAGATTTGTTGGGAGTTAAATTTTGGCTTCTAATGCTCCAGTACAGATGAAAACAGCGTTGCGTAATCTTCAGCTTAAGTTTTATTATATTGCGGAATCTCTTTGATATGAAAGTGACTGTGTTCACAAGATCTTTAAAAGACTACCTCATGCAAGGTATGTCTTCCTCATTGCTGAGTAGGACATCTTTTCGTCTTTGATATATTCAGGTGTGTTAGTTAGCCACGGAGACGCCGGACGGTTTGCCACAACACTTGCTTGCTTGCCAGTATTCGAATCCAGTTCATGTTCAACATTCTCCCAAGGTCGCATTTTTGACTTTTTTACCACATGGCCAATTTCTTTGCTAAAGTAGCATCTTTTACCTCCGGGTTCCAACAAGGGATTACTTTTTTACTATTATTCGCCACAACGAGTCGTTACCGGTCACAAACCCGAGTAGCTGATGAAATGACATCTGCCCATTATATAAGGGGTTGCTCAAAATCGTTTTGGTATTGTTGGTTTCATAACAACGATCAATTTAGGCAGCTAAACGAAAAATTTGTAGACCTGTTGTCTTTTGGAAAGTGCTGTTTAAGCTTTTTTTCCGATTCCACAGTAGGAGAAAAAACATTACCGCTCTTTGAAATGATTGGCGGGCCAATGTTTTCGCCATTTTCAAATGAAAGTGTGCCCGTACTTCGTCAATAACGCCGGAAAAGAGTTTTGACGAAACCGTGACAACCCCGCTACTGCCCATGATACGATACTTTGTGACGCGATTTGTGTGTCAAAATATATTTCATGACATTCTGATGTTCCTCAATTTTTTTTTGCTTGCATATTCGAACTGTGATCACTGATCAGATCATATTTCAACTATTAAATTAATCTTTGAAACTTCGGTAACGGCTAATGTTCTATTGTATTTTCATAGCTCAGTTTGTGATGTCTGCGTTTCTCTGAAATCAGACCACTTAAGGACCGAATTGTTTTTATTATTTTTTTTCTATTTTGCTAGTAACAATGCTTGCAAAATTGCTAATTCCGGTACCGTCTAATCAGCATCTCTGGTAAGCTCCGTGCCATTATTTGACGGTTTTAGTTTTTGCGAGGCTAAACAATTCAGTTGAAACATGCAACTGTATATACGTTACCTTCGGTAAAAAAGCAACGTTTTGTTCATATCTATTGTCAATTGTGTCACCAGGTGCTTAGGGAGGACCGAAAAGTGTTGTTAGGTTGACCCCCGAATTGTTCGTGATGACTGTTGGATTCGCAGAGCAATATACACATTGGTAGAAAACGAGCTACAACGCCAAGTTCTAGCGGGATTCTGCTTTTTTCGTTTCCCATGCGTTTTAATTTCAGATTCTTGACCACTATTTTTCCAGATTTCTCGACTGTTCCTATGTAAATTAAAACTTTCTATTGTTTTGACAGAAAATTTTAATTGACGTTTAAGCGTTGAAAGCATTTGTTTTTTGGACAATCTTCTGTTGGTGCTCTATGCTGGCCATATATACTGTTTTGGGTAGTGAGCATTTGAGACCCATATCAAGATGCTACATCAAGTACGTGCAATGTGCATACATCAGTTTGCTTGCCCCGCTTTCACCCTTGAAGATTGATAAAGTGAAATAGAACAATTAATGATGGTTCCTTTACAAGTCAACAGTTCCATCTATCGAACCTAGCAAAAGGCGTTCACGGTTCATCAAGTAAAACTCTCTAAAGCGGTAGAAACTGCTTTGATCGACCGGCACACATACGCCGTGCGAGTGAAAATCGTGCTGGGATTGTTGAAGAGAAAGTGCCTGTATGTTCTTCCCCTCCGAAACACCATATTGCCCGTGTAAGCAAGTGTAGTCGAAGATATTTATCTGTTTCAGTTAACATAATGCTTACCCGCCAAGGAAATGCATAAAGGATCAAGCTGAAACAAATTCCAAAACAGCAAGTCATTTAAATCAACAATGTGGTGTGATGTGTCAGCAGTGTTTTCGTAATAGCAGTCTGACTTGTTTTGATGCTGAGTGGTACTGCAGTTTTGATTGCTATTGGGTTGAGAAATGATTGATATATCTGACCGATAGAGCTTTGATGAGGTGTATCGAATTCGGGCACTTATAATTTCTACTTGTATTTCCCTGCTGAGTGCTGTGGCTCCTGTGCGATGAACTTGACATTGAAAAGTTTGAATAGTTACGCATTGGATCCGAGTTATGATGTAGTTCGTTCCTTGATGGACCATTAGGCCATTTATTCGCACGTACTAATTTATTCTTTTCAATTATATTGGGAGTCGTTTTCGTGAACTTTGTTGCTGTTCTAGATTTTGCACAAGATTGAGAAGGAAGGAGAGCGCCTGACACAACCTGACAATTGTCCTGATTCTTTTTACGTGACGATGAGGAAGTGTTGGAAACTGAGGCCTAGCGACCGTCCTACCTTTGCCCAAATCAAAGAACACTTGTCGAAGGTGTGGAAGTCATTTTTCAACGTAAAATTCATTGTGCGAACCGTTCACACGCACTGCGCCGGAGATACCTATGAATTAGATGTAGTGGTTCCATTTGAGCGCAAGTGGGAGTCATACATCCTGATACGTTTTGAGCCACTCGTGAAGTTTGCTCAATTAAAAGAAAACTACTTCAGTCCAGTGTATAGTGGGTCTTTGCTCTTAATTTAAAATTTCTTGGCTTTGCATATCACCATGAGCACCAATAATCAGATGAACTGAAGAAAATATCAAGCTGCTGACTTGGCCTGAGGGAATACTTTGCTTGAAACGTGATTTGGAGTTATCGCCTTTGTAGTGGCTTAAAGCGTTTCATTATGGTGGGTCTTGGCAGGACCCTCATTATCCATTTTCCCCATCTGAAAAACGCGTTCTATGCATTTGTTAGATCCAGGGTCTTTGCATTGAAGTGGGTAATGGATGTGCTGCTTTTGCTGCAAATTTCCATCCATACGAACTATATATTACGTTTGCTGTATTACTTCCAACGCGAAAGTTTGGGCAATTGCATTTATTTGGCCATTTTTACCTTGAGGTCAAGTCTGTTGAATGACCATCCCGTCTAATATACGTAAAAACTACTACACGTAATATACCACTTAAAAAGTTAGGTAAAAATGCCGCAAATCACAAACACTCAAGTTTTTCCTTTTACACTACTTTTGATACTACTAATCTTGCTAGATCTGTTGCAGATTTAGTTATTTATGTGATGTTGCAACGCTTCGCGCACATGCATGTACCATTCTCACTTCCTTTTTGCTTCCTTATTTTCGTCATGATGCATTACTCAAAACGTAAATATAAAACCTCAACTTGCTTGCAGATGAGAGTTCAGGCCTCGGGCAAGTAAAGATATGTCTTTCTTTTCCAATGGGCATTGGGTCTCGGCTTCCGTAGTCGCAATTCCAGCTAAAGATATCATGCCTCCTGTGTTTCACCAGACAAAGCTTGCTTAAAAGATCCAACTTGAACTCTCTAGCAATATGAAAACGACAGAAAAGCAATCTGTTCGAGAGCAGGGGTCGGCAACACACGTGTCGCGGCCCGGTGCAGGTCCGTGAAGAAATTGTTACCGGATCGTGCGAAACCACGGCCAATTTGGTCCAGAAGCGACTGGAACGACTGACATAAGGAGCACACTGCGGGTGCCATTGACTACCATAATCCCTACAGGTCGGAGCATCTTATTGCGGCAAAGCAAGCCCAGATCTCTCACTGAATCAGTTGCATGATGAGTTACGAGTTGTACTAAATTTGCATGTGCCAAACACTCACTATTTTATTGAGGGCCGGTCCGCAAAATAATGCCAGGCTGAAACCGGTCCGCAGTAGGAAAAAGTAGCCGACCCCTGTTCTAGAGCCGTTCCCAAAGGCGCACCCAAGAAAGTTGCATATCATTAGTTAGGAAAAGTGTTCTGTTTTTATTGGTCACAAATAAATAACACCAGCTGCTCAACTAGCACAATTTTCAATCAATGACACATATGCCATTTTTTGCTCAAAATGCACTCGCTAATATTTAAAATACACATCAAGTACCAGCAAACTGCTGGTATCACTTTCGGTAAAAATTGCGTTAATTTGATCCAAACCCAACAGTTTACAACCTGGTCCGCTCAGCCTCACAAACGTAGCTGATGTCTGATGCATACAAATCAAGACAGCTCAACTTCACCAAAACTCTGTTTTTTTTAATAGAGGCACAACATAGAGGCATTACTCTTCTTGGATAGAGGCATTACTATTCTTGGAAGAGTAATACAGGGAATGCTGCGATTTAGTCTTGGGTGCAAGATTGGAAAGACATGAAATTGCTTGATAGCAGCATTTATCTCTGCCCCATTTTTTGAACATTGCGAATTCTGAAAGATCTACATAACTTGCAGTTAAATTTGCCAGGCCACTTGCTTTCAGCCTTGTTTGCAATTTATTGCTTTACCTCCACTGGAGGTTCAATCCAAGGTTAAAGTTATTGTTGACCGTGCCAAATCCATTCTTAATTAAGGATGTACATGCATCCTGGCATGTATTCAGGACAGGTGACAAAAACTGCGGCTGCGAGGTTAAGGTTCCATACTGCTAATTCAAAGCGTTTTCTTGCAATGGAAAGCCAGATGAAAGCCACCTGCTCCTGAGCATTTTCCAATAGCGCATCCCAAGAAGTCACATATCAGTAGTTAGGAAAAGTTCCCAGCTGTGTATTAACTACAGGCAATTCCCACCAGCTGCTGAAATAGTTCACTTATGAACAATTAACAAAAGCCACCAGCTTTAGATTAAAATTTTGCAAACAACCCTTCAAACTGCGCTCAGTCAAAGCGTTTTTTAAAAACATGTGCGGTGCTGAATGTTGACAGCTTCTTAGTGTTGTCAAGACCTGCACAAATGCTGGTTAACGTGACACTGCTTTTAATCAACCATAACCGCAAAACTGCTTTTCTATTTGCGACATCAAGGAGTTTTACCGAGTCAGCACCAGCTCGACATAGAATTCCTGGCATAAAAAGTTTGTTGCTCTCTTACAGTCACTGCAACCGCTGGTGTGGCTGGTTGTACACCCTTTTATGATACGTCTCCCATAATGCATTGATGATGTCAAATGTTGGCTCGGGATATCCACTAGTCTTGAAATGAAGATCCATTTAAAAAATTTTTGGGAGCCACGATTACTGGATTAGAAATTTACAACATCTCCACAGTAGAGGCTTGTCACCGCTCAAAAAGTAAGATTTTTAACTGATGCGTGGTGGTATGGTAACTTTTAGAGCACTTTTATCCACTATTTCATGCCCGCAAGGGCTTAGACAAAAATAAATAATCAAATGAAAATATTTTTTGCCAAGAAGCTAGTATTGGTGCATGTATCGAGTTTGTACCTAGTCAGTCCTTTGTACGCATACCCATATGCTGCTTGGTTGAAAGTTGCCGGGACTGCAGTGGCACAGGTCTTTGAGAGAGAGTCGCATTGCAGCAACTGAGAATTTGCGTCTTCGCCATGTAGCAGGTGCACAAGATTGAATCAATTGTGGAACAATTGCATTACCTCCAACCGGAATCTGATTTTTTCACCCCTGTGCGCAAACAATCAAGCGTCTCCACGATCTCTGTGAGGAGTTTGGACGTTGGACGTAAATGGTGGCCTGTTTCTACCATACAAAATTTTTGTCGCGGTATATTTTTAAAAATCACTGTATTTTTTTCAAAAAAGGTTTTTTTTTGAAAAGTATTACTTCAATCGACAAATTGTTTTTAAACTGAAGAAATTATTTAAAAAAAAGCCATTTCAATAGCTTTTTTCTTCATTAAAAAAAATTCATATTACAATTATTTTTTCGTTACTCAGCCCAACTCCGCCAAAGAACTGTTTCCCATTGAAGTTGGCAAATCAACCGTTGTATGTTTGTTTTTTACTGCATGTTTCATTCTACAGTAGTATGGGTAAACAAGTTAGCAATGAATTTATAATTTATGTGCTTCAGATTTTTATTTCACCGAGGCTTTCCTTGGGCTCTCACCAGAGCTCATAAGTTCTTCAAATGCAGTGAATGCATAAGCGGCTGGGGGTTTGCCCTAAACCCCGCTTAAAGCTTAGAGCACGCACCCAAATGCTCCATCTGCATTTAACCTGGTTTTCTTGCGAAAACTGTGGCAAAACTAACTTAGGCATGATGAGCTCTAACTAACCGAAACCTAACCTATCAAGTGCTGGAAATGGGAAGGAACCCTTTTACTCAATATCAGAGTTACCAGTGAGTACTACAACTGACACATTTACCTTCCATCTAATACTAGGAACAACCATCATTTTGATGCAACTTAAGAACCGTACCGAACTCTACAAGTCTGCTATAAGCGTTATTGCAAACAAGCATCATGATCTCACCTCTCCTACTACTGGTGTTGTAGTATTACACATTGCACCTGTAACATATGTTCACTGAACTTAGACTGATCTAATTGTACGGTGTGAAATGCTGAGCCATCTTACAAAATATTTCAATTCCTGGCATGCGTTTTGCAATATCCGCTTGCCATAGGCAATAGCCTCAATTTAAAGTAAACTTCAACAAAGAAAAGCACATTACACTTCGTTTTAGAGAATGCAAAGCAAGATACCGTAAAAGAAACAAGGTTATCGATAATTTATCAGGTAGAACTGCCTAAAAAGAGCCTTTGAGCATATGGATTTGAAACATAGTTTATTAGCAAACCTCAATTGGAAACACTTCGTTTCGTCCGTGCATGCACCAAACCCTATTCGATTGGACAAATGAAATACGATTTTTTCAAAACAGGGATATATTTTATTAGTGCTCAAAATGAACCACCATGCATCGGAAATACGCCCAACACCTGAAACGAACTCATGGGTTAGATCTAGCCAAGGTTGAGAACCACTGATCTGATCTGTCGCACATCCGGGTATTTTTGGTGGAACTCCTCGTACCTTTTTTCCTAGATCGGCTACAAGATGACGAAAAACTGTTACGTAGGAGTGCCGTCAAATTGCTTCAACCATCGGTGGGCAATTAATTTGGCTCGGGGGCCACTTCGAGAAGGCCGTATTTAGTGAAGGGCCCTACTTTCTGAATGAAGAAACAAGTCTCGGGTTAAGTTAGCCTCAGCACTAACTTTCACTTTGATAAGTTGAAGGAAATTTTTAATTTGAAGATTTTCCTCAATGTTTCCGCGCGTCCGTGAAAACTCTGTGGCGGACCACATGTGACCCGCGGGCCGCTAATTGACGACCCCTGCTGGCTTAAACTATGTATTTACAAACATTGTTTTTGCAAGCAATATTTATGTTCAGCCTATAATTTAGTTAGCCACGCCGTAAGCAAATATAAAAAGTTTCTCACGGACGAGTTCAGTCCTTCGGTGGCACGTATTATAACTATTAGTTTTCGGTGATTGTGCTCTTCGAATGTAAAACTGTGCGAAACATAAAAAAGCAGAAGAGTTCGCATGCTCTTGTCAAAGACAATCCTACTTGCCCCCACGAATCGGAGGTATGCTTTTGCAGGAAGGCAACGCTTACGCGCCGCCATTTTATTCTCACTAAAAACGAAACCGTAAGTCCCTTGTGTTCATATTTGTAACAATCACGCTTGACACGTAAGCGACAGGTTAGGAAGCGATTACTCACACGCACACTTCAATCACCCCCTCCTGTCCGCCTGGATCGGAAACACTCTTGGTTCGCTATGAGGTCAGCGTTGTTTGCAGCACGCGCTGATCGGCTGCACGATTAGACGCGTGCGACCTGACGTGTTAAGGGCATCGCGCTTGTTACGGTTGCCACAGAATTTGATTCATGCGTTGCTGCAGTCCCATAGTCACGGAGGGCTTTGGTGGGCTTAGGCCCCCCAAACAAAACACCAAGCCCCTCTAATTGAATTATGAAACACTATAAATCAGTGGAGTTATTGTCAAATTTTCAATGTCAAGCCCCCCTGCACAAACGTAAAGCCCACAACTGAAGACTTTCTGGCGACGGTTCTGCGTTGCTGTCGGCAGATTTGATCCAATTTCTTGGCAAATCCTATCAAAACATTCTGTGTGTTCAAAATTTTCAGTTTTCAATGCGACTTAAAAACGGGTTCAGCTGAACAAGTTTGAAATGACGTGGTAAGATCAGTTGAATTGAACACTGACTTTCGTTGTTGTTTCAAGAATGTGCTGCGTATGCGTTTTCTTCATAAAATATGAGCTAAGCGAAATTAACACGATACTTTTCTGAGAAATGACGGAGCTATCCTGAATTTTATTTGACCAAATTTCAGAAAATTCAATGTTGTCGGTGATCAAGACAACGATGGCGAACACTCGTTTTTATGGTAAACGCTGGTTGCGGTTTGCCGCGTGGTGAAGCATGACGGCAGTAAATTACTGAGAGAACGCAACTCTGTAGCAATCGCCGTTCGGCTTAGGAATGAATAAATCCAGCTGCTCTCCAAGCCGAGCTCCCTCGCAGACTACCAATAAGCAGTGCTGTTATTCTTTTTACAACTTGGATGGTACCTTCGATTTGTGGCTGGCGTGGTGATGCATTTTGGTTTGCGTTCGTTGAATTGGATCTCGATGAAAATCTATTGGTTGTCGTGTCACGATGTCTGGTTAAGCCTTGTCACGTTGGTTTCTACCATCGATTATTCTCGCGTGAATTTGACGTAATTCCGCTCTATCATCTGCTCATAGCTAATGCCTGATCACGTGTTTTATGTGTTTTTGCGCAGCATGGGCAGTGTTGCTGCGTTTATGGGCATTGCAAGCCGTTAGTTTGCATAGAACAGAAGTTCCCAAAAGTGGTGTAGCGACACCCTAGTGCGCTGTTTTGAGATTGCAAGGGCGTCGCAAGCTTGCGTCCATTTTGCATCTAAAGAAGTTTCCGGATTTTAATTGCGTGTTTTGCTTCACGTGTGTGAAGTTGGCTTTTCCACTGTTAGGATAACAAAAAAAGTATCGCTCAAAGATAGACGTCGAAAGAGAAATACGTTAATCCGTTTAAAACATAACACCGCGTTTTGATGTGCTATGTCGCAACAAGCAAGCGAATGAATCACGTTAAATAGCAATATGCAGTGCGTCGTTTGGTTTTATGCGTAGGTGTGGAGTATATACACGTTTGGAAACACTTGCTCGCATAGAGCATGTGTACACGGGCTGGGTTGTTACAGTACTTCTTTCATAACGTTTATTGCATAATTCTACGAAGAGTTGTTGGTGCAGTTGTGTATGACTGTGTTACAAAATTTTTGGCCTGGTAGCTGAAAGAGTTTGTAACCAGAGCTGTGGTTGCTGAGACCATTTGATTGTACGTTAAAAAAATTGAATGTTATTATGAAATTTTCAGCGTTTCGTTTCAAGTTTCCGCATGGCCACGACAAGTTCTAAGTGGCTTGGAATGTTTCAACAGCATGTACTGATGGATGTAACGAATACAATACCACCGACATTTTCTAAGTCAAGGGTCAATTTCGCTTGCTGCCGTTGGTTTCCTCGTATCCATCTCCAGCGAGAAAAAATGTCTCTGTGCAGACAAATACGTACCGCATACTGTGTAGTATATGCGTGTTTATATACAAGTTTTCCTTATTTCCAAAAAGTCAAACTGTATGTCGAACAAAATTGAGTGAATTTATCTTGGTAAAAAAAGTCCTGAATCGCCAGGTTGCCTTAAATGCGCCTGCGTTAAGGTGAAAAGCAAACAGTGGCCTGCAGCTGCTACACCCACCCTGCCGCGAGGACCTTGTGATGAAGATTATTTCTGCAGCATTTGCTTTTACGTCGCGTTGCTTTTTTAATATTTTGAAATACACAATTCTTTAAACAAAGAAAAAACCCAGATTTATCGAACAAACTCTGCATGCTTCCGCTGCAAAGTTATTGAATATATCTTTTACTGATTACAGCTTTCAAATTCTCCGTATTCTTTGTTTTGTCGCTTTCAGGTGCTGCCGAGGGAACTTCAGGCAAAGTCTGCATTCCACGAACCCGACCGTCTGGGTATCGAGAAAGGCGACTCGATAACTGTTATTCGCGGCAGGTACGACTTACAATCACATTGTTAGGATTGGACCATCTTTTTTTTCCAAATTGAAATCAAACGTAAAGCTGTAATTATCTATTCCATGAATTCTACGTGTTATGTGGCTGCCATCAAAACAAATCTAGAACTGTATCTCATATTTTATGGTTCAACATGTGTAGATCGCTCAGCAGGCGATCACCATTTTCTAGACCATTTATTCAACTCCAAGCCACTCGAACGCCAGACCATTCACGGCGCGGCTGGAATACAAAGGTTTTATCGGTGTGGTCGGGCGCATGAATCAAAAAATGGCAAAAAAAGAAAAACAGACCAAACGCTCAAGTACACATGCCATGCTTGTAGTTCACGACGGCGTGGTGAAGGTATATTCTGGGCTTGGTTGTACAACCCATAATTTCGATAAATTGTGTCAATCTCGCTGGCGCGTCTGAACTCCAGTGAAATGACAAAACGATATAGCTCCGTCATGGTTGTCTCGGTTGTGCCTTTCTCACTGCTTCCTTCATCAAAAAAGGCGGCAAATACTGTTTTGTCACAATGTTTCGTAACAACTTGTTAAAACTATTGATTTATCGGCAGCTGCCAAGCAGCCTTGCCCATCTACAGAGGCGGAAACGTCGCTGCGCTATGATAGTAGCAATGCACTGTTACCGTCCTTTATTAGGGTTGGTCGATTTTATTCCAAACAAACAGCCTGAGTTAAAGAGTACATAACCTGCTATTCGTGAAACACGAAGTGTCCCTTACCCACTGTTCATCAGGCCACAAAATTGCGTTGCAAATATGACCAGCTCACCAAGTGAGGCTACAACGCTGTTATCAGCTACCCTGTTGTACATTGCGCATTAGTAGAGGGGAAATAAATAAAAATTTAAAAATACCGAAACTAGAGTTCAAAAACCGCATCTCTTATCCGAACTTTATTTCTGTGCGTTCCTATCAAGTGCTGTTACAAGAATTTCACCAATTTCACTTTTGTGGAGTCCAGAATTTTGCGATGAAAACGTGGTGGCAATAAGAGTTTGGTGTGAAGAAGGCGACATCTTCCAGTCCTCAAGGTTCTCAAAGCATGCGGTGGTGATATGAAACGAGGCCAGGGTGTTACGTCTTAAAAAATAGTTGCGCAGTGTTGAGATCGATTGATGCCAAAGGATTCGTCCGAATGTTGCGGCTAATGCATAATCTTCGAGCTGTGAGCTTGTATTGGGAGAAGTTCTGGTGAAGTCGTTTGTGAGATTTCAGGCGACTTGCGAAGTGCATGTGTGGTTTTTGCCGCAGTGGCATTTGCGTAAACTGATCTGCTGTGGTCGGAACTGAAGATTGTCCACTTCATGAGCTCTTGTAGTAAAACGTTTGGTATTCATATAAGTTTTGGTTTCTTGACCACCCGTTTTGCACATGAAGTTCGCATTCTTCCATTACGCTCACTAAATCCGTTCGGTCTTAATTTCTGTGAAGACTGCGTGATTGTGAAGTAGCGAGATATTAACGCCGTGCCCGCGTTGCTTTGATGTGGGCCTGCAGGCAAGTGTTTCTATGTATTTGGTGGTGACAAACATTCGATGATAAGAATATCATTGCATTGGTATGTTACTTGATTTGCTGCGACTGGTTCGAAAAAGTGTCATAGGTGAGGAATCTAATATGACCCGCACACTTTAAAGTGAGTTGACCACAGAAAACCCTGGCATCGCTCTTGTGATCCTGAGAGCCCGTAATGGGGCTCTTCACATGCGATCACTTGCTTAATCGTAAAAATCGTGAGTGCACTCATTCCTGCCTGTTTCCAGAAACAACTAACGGTTAGTACAAACTGACGTTACGCGCTGTCACACTGCCATCGACAAGATCTTGATCCAGTGCGATTGCGCATCAGTAAGTGCAGTAGGCTGGCCGGTTTCCGGGATAAGTTCTTGGAAAATATCCCGCAACTCGAGTTTAAGATCTTTGCTCGTGCTTGCTTGACCTGCAAATTTGTTATTTTTTTGTTACGTTGGAAGTGCGCGGTTCCATAAAACGCTGTACACTGAATCTTGTTCGTTGTTTGGTCAGTAACCACTGTATTTTTCAAAAATGCAAATGCAGGGTTAAAGTTTCCCAGTTCTTTATCACGCTGTTGTTCAGTCGAAAACGTGTGTGGAGATTGGTTTCCACTCGCTCATACTAGCGTGTTTTTCGCAACCTTTTTGCTGTGGTCGTGGCCAACCCGCAATGAACGTCGTGGCGGCACTGGATTTTGCAATCTCCGCTTCCACCACTTTTCGTGCTAAGCTGCTTGTACTGTGTGCGATTGCGCAGCCGCTCACCTGTTGATTTCCGCCGCCTGTTTCCGGCAATGCACCGGAAGCACATCACCGACGACCCGGCTTCAACCTTGGTGATAAGTTGGGTGGTGCAGGTTTGGGGCAGTGCGTGTTGCGCTAAACTCTAAAAGTGCGCTTTCGCCTTCAGCACGTTTTGTTTCTTCGGATGATCGCTCTCTGTCAGCTCGGCATCTAAGCATCTGCCCCCTTTACCTCAGTGCTTGTAAACAGTCAGATTTCACGTCTGACAACGCTTCAGACATGTTTATCATAGCCTGATCGTTTAGCGAAATGTCTGGCAACTGCACTTTTCTCTTGGGCAATTCTCCCTAGCTTTTTGTGCTTGTCAGCGCCTTTCTGTTATACGTGACGTTTGCGGTCAATTAAGACCTTGAACCTGTTTTGCATGTAGAAGCAGCTACAATTAACTGTTCTTCAAAAGCACACAAGTAATGTTTTGGTATGAACGTACATACCTGTTCATGAACCACGTGTTACTGCCTTGATGTTCAAAAAATAACAATTTTTTTTTCAGCATCCATTTGTCACCAATGTTACCAAGTGACAACGGAATGGTTAATCGTGAAATTTAGGTTGGGGTGCCTAGTACTGACAAAGCTGATGATTACGGTTAATGGTAAAGATGCAAATTTTTTTCAATGCGCTCAAACAAAGTTTTCGCAACTGCCTCAAAATTCGAGGAGACGTAACTTTGAGTCACCGAGTGAATAGGTCATTTGTGGTGACGGAACACAAACGATCGCAACCACCATGGCTGAACCGTGGGTGGGCGTGGAAGGATATGACATAGCAAAACCTTAAAGCGATTGTTCTGCATGGCAAAACCACGTATTGCTTGAAGCTTTCAAAGTTATATCCGTGGTCTCGTGTGAAGCGGCGAGATCTTGTTCCTCGTTCGTCGTACATTGTCCGCCAAGTCCAGCTGGATTAGACTTCTGCTTTGCTGATTTTAATTCCATCATCACTTTCCATTTTCAATCAGGCAATTCCTCTTTGTTTTGTCCTCTTTCTCCTTGGAGTATTTGCTGGTAGGCGAATAGACGATGAGCTGCAGCAGCTTGATACCTTCCCATGTCTTGGTTGCCCATACCCGCGAAATGATGGTCGTGGGGCGCTTGCTGCAAACAACGGACTTACTGCAATTATTCAATCGGTTTCTCCATATACATGAGAGCTATGTCGCTTATTGCATTATTAGGATGAAACCTGAACCAGCGAACAGGATTAACTAAAATATTTGAAATTTTAGTACAGCAACTGATACCCATTATCGCTGTCATAATATTGTAATCTTGGTGTCGTTTCAGAAAGCTGGGTTTGCCGTAGATATTCAGCATTTGAAAACTTTTATGCCATTAAGTTTTTATGCCGTGATTTTTTGCACCGAGTGTTTAGAGACGTAGTTAGCAACCAGGGTTCCCACGTGGTATTGAAAGGATTAAAAAAGTATTGAATTGTGAAATCGGTTTTCAAGACCTTGAAAAAGTATTAAATTTGGCCAAAATGCACGTAAAGTAATGAAAAAGTATGGAAATCCTACATTCAGCCAGTTTTTTATTAAAAATTTGTTCTTTGCCGCTGATGACAGTTTCGCAGATGTTTTTTGCGTTGTGTCCCACGAATAAGATATTGGAAAAATGAAGATAGTGATGGTATCAAAGTTGTTTAATTTAGTATTGAAAAAGGTGGAAAATGGTTTATGAAAATGTGTGCGAAACCTGAGCAACAGACACTCTCTTGCGTTGTTGCGAAGTATAACAAGATTTCTTACTCTTCTTGGAATCCCTCCAGCAAATAGCAATTTCATGTGGGGTGGTTGAGTCAAAGACAGCGACTTTTTCGGTTTGTGTATCAGATTAACATTGCTCGGCAGTACTTTCGTTCTGATATGATATGTAACATGTTTCGTTGCAGAGCTGAGAACTTCTGGTGGCGAGGACAAAACAAGCGGACACTAGAGGTCGGCACGTTCCCGCGCAACATTGCCGGCGCTTCGGGTAAGTGCAAAAGATCGCAGGACGCGAGGGAATTCGACGCGTACTTGAAATGCCCGTGGAGAGGGGATCAGTTGCTATGCAAACGCGAAGCCCATCAGAATCTCGCGTTGAACGTGGCGATGTGATTTGCGTTAGAAAGTAGTCTTGGCAAAGTTTGCTTTGTGAAATTTAACAGGAGTCAAGAGTCATGGAAATTGGACTGGATTCTAAACCTGGCAATCATTACAAGATGTGAGATCGGGAATCAAAAATATAATCGCTTTGCAGCAGGCGAAACAATTTCAGTTACTAGCGTTTGCCGTTATTCTGTAGCCCTTGTTTCAAGTTTTCTCTGGCCTTCATGGTAGCTGTCTACCGCAGTCGTTATTTCAGTGTGTGATGCCCTTCCACTTCTAATAATCAGGTCTCAAATATATTTACCAAAAGGCCTCATGCACGTTGTTCCAGCCTGATCGAGCCATGTGGCTGATGCAATATGGAAATCATCCATAAGCGCAATACGTCGCTGCTTCAGGGAAAGACAACTACTCGCGTTGTCTTCATGTCGTTTTAATAATAATGCGTTTCTACGACGCTGTGTGTCAGTCAAGCGAATATCATTCTATGGATTGCCATTTGAATGCAACAGATCAGTTTTCTGCCTGCGACATAAGCCGTCCTCTGAAGCACTCCTTCATCCACACTGGTCACGGAAGCATTGACCCGGAACAAAGTTGGGGAAATCCCGAAACCATTGACGAGTAAGCGTTTGGTGGTCAGAACGTGTAAATGGCGATTTAATCCGGATTTGCTTCCAATATTTGTGGTGCTTGGTAGTGTTGCGAGTTAACTTGTGCTATTTAGAGGTGTATCTTGTTTTTTTTACTGTTAAACGACAAAAAACGCGTTCCGTTGGAAGTAAATCTTTTTTAGTTGTCTTGAGCGTCAGCGATGCTAAGCATAGTCATTGACAACAGTTGCCCCCAAACCCCGGACCGCGGATCAATTGGTACCGGGCCGCGAAATTAGAAAATCTGTAGTGCTGGTGACAGCACCCGCTTTCTGGCATGTGATTGGTCGATTCTTCCCATGCACTGCTGGGAGACTTTTGCCGGGCTGCGGTAAAGACCGGTCGGCGGTTACAAAAAGGTTGGGGAGCACTGGTTTACAGCGAGCAAGGCGCATTTTCTTGGTCTACTCTTATCGTTTTCTTTCGCCACTTGTTGGAAAAACTGCATCTAATTTTCATGTGATTGTAGAGCATTCAACTTTCACCACTAAACCACCCAACGGCGGTTTGCAAAGTGAAACATAAAACTAAATGTTCAAACTGCATGGCGTGGAGGCCATCGCTCACACACAAGTTTAATTGTGCAGCCATAGCGGATCATTAATCCCACTAGAGGCAGTAGTGGGTTAATAGAAAACAAACTGTCTCAAAACAACAAATGTGGCATTTGCAAACGTCCATTTTTTTGTATTTCGGTTAGTAGTGACTTACACTAGAACCCTGGGGCAGCGAGTCCTCATTCCAGGTGGTGCGAGAAGCGTCCGTCTTAATGACAAGAAATCGATCTATTTGTTACTCTCCTGCGGCTTTTTTGTTTTCTTTTGTAATGAATCTTAGACAAAAACGCGAAGGCTCGTTCAAACATTATAGAACTGCGTTCAAATCGTGCTTTTGAAATGCAATTTGAGAGTAAAACTTTTGAAGAGTATTGATATGGGACTACGGTTATATTTCTAAGACTTTGTCAAACTGCACCAACTATGCTCGATCCATAATTTGCGACAACACACCTATGGAAGTCAGGATTTAGCACTTTTTTGTCAATTAAGACGAACAAGACAAAATCTACAAATCGCTTGGATGCATAGACAGACATGCGTGTTGCTATCAGCAACATATTTCCACGTTTTGAAAACTTCATAAGCAAGAAACTGGAGCAGAGGAGTCATTGAACTGCCATGCATTAGCAAATTTTTGGAAGTCAGCATTTGAATTATATTATTATGTACATATTTCTAGCAAGTGATTATTTTTGTAGAGTGTATCCAATTATGTTAATCTGTGTCAACCTTTCATGTCAATATGTTTGATTTTCTGTACATAATAAAAATTGTAAATTCCTTTCTAAACGTTTGAAAGCTAGTTCTTGATTATAAATTGTAGGGGGTGTGAGGTCAGACCAAATTTTGTAGGGGTGCAGGAGTGAAGAAGGTTGCGAACCCCTGCACTAGGCCATGTCGACAGTGATAAAGTTGCTTGCCGAGGCGCTTTTTATTCTGGTGCCATCGACGGTCGCACACCAAGCGCGACCTTACCTTGTTTTCTGGTTCTTGAGTACTTGATGCTGAAACCCCTGTGCCAAATATGACTAGTCGCCAACAGATGTGCTCGAGTTGTCAAACGAAATTAAAGGAACGGGGACCAGAAGTTGCTTACTATGATGCCAGTATTCCGGGATGTGAAAAAAACTTCCCTACGCCCGCGTAGGTCTGCGTAGCGAAGCCTCGAGTTGTACAGCGTGAGACAGGCTTGGCGCAGTGTGGAACCACAGGTCGATTGTGTTAAACGATAAGCTGTCCTTTGCGGGTTCGCGTCGATCGCTCTAAGGACAGTAAGTTCCCATACCATATCAAATGAGAAAGTCTCAAGGCCGATGTATATAATCTAAACAGTTTCCGCAGCAGACTTTGTACCCTCCATTAGACCGAACTGCTTCATTAGCGCGGAATCGCGGAGTTTCATCGTGTCGGTTGAAAATTGCGAGCCGAAAGATTAAGCGAAATTGGTCGCTCGGAGTGGTGAACAGATGGCACGAAGCCGGCCTGCTGCAATTAAGACATCCGATCTGCGAGCCAGGGTATTGTTCGGCCAGGCGCAGACGATGATTCACGACCCCGTTTCGGGTTTCTTCGTTTTCTTTTTCTCACAAATCCGCTTCCGGGAAGCATTGTGCGTTGCTCGCCGGAAGTTGTTGCCGCCTACGGGCTGTGATTGTTATAGCTGTGACTCAGTCGCCTTCTTCAAGCAGGCGTTTAACAAACGACAGACCCTCGCCGTACTCGTTTGACCTCAGGTATATAAAAGTTTTGCGGTTGAACGTACTAAATTGACGACCGTGTTGCTTCCGTACACACATGAATTGAACTCTGCTGTTACAGGCATCTTTTACCAAGTTGCACGACATCCACTTATTATCTCGGTAATTTTCCCAACCTACCTACCCCTACCTGGTAACTTGATCTTGCTCCGTATGAGAGGCCGCGAGACATCCTTTCTGCATTGGGTTAACAAAGTTGCTCCATTCAATGAGTCGATAAGTTGCACCTGCCGTTCAACGATACGAAAAAGCGCAGCTTCCGGCCGGCCAGTGCATTGTTTATTTACTTTCCATTATCGTGGCTTCTGGCGATGTGATGATTTTGAACCTCGATACTGCGTCACCTGCACTGTCTATAATTGATTGGTGGTTTCATTTGGTATCAAGGCTTTCAATTAGAGCATATGATCCACCTTGATTTGCGTGGAATTTTTTAAGTGCATGCGTTTATGCGAAGGTACGGAAGAGGCATCAGCTCTGGTATAGTGTGCGCCGCATGTCCTTACGATAAAATCTTTGCTTGAGGGTTGAACATGTCCTCACGATAATTCAGCTCATGGAGTCAATTTTTACTTTTTCATTTATTTTTTTTGCCAGGTTCTCGTTGTGTAATTTGCCCGGCAAGTACTTTTTGTTAATACTTGTTTGTCATGCACAACACGCTGATTCCCAATTGGTTTTGTGTTCCCGACACCCTAGAACAGAGCTTCCCAACCTGGGGTATATGTACCCATCTGAAGGGGTACATTTAAGGTTAGCAATAGAAGGGAAACTATATTTATGTATTATTTATTTCCAAATATTCTGAATCATAAAAGTTCTATTAAAAATTAATTGGATATTTGTTATTTGCTAAGCCTTTTTATTCTAAAAAATTTTAGGGGTACATGATCGCCTGCCGGCATGCTGAAGGGGTGCATGGTCAGAGAAAAGTTGGGAAACCCTGCCCTAGAAATTTAGACACAGAACCCAGCTGGTTGCATCTACGACTGTTGTGCTCAACGCGTAGTTAACTCAATTTCCACACAAGTAGTGAATGAATTTTTGCAGCCAACTTCGAATTCCCTTTAAAACTAAGTATCGCGCCTTCTGGGGTTGCGATGGTTCGGGCACCTTCACACCAGGAAAACACTGCAATCGCAGTTTCTTTTGTAACCAAGTGGCTCATTCACTGCGCTGCTCGCCGTCAGCCGCTTTGGATTGGAGTTAGCTGGTTTTTAACTCTAGTGTTAGTAGCTTTGTGGAATTGTTACTGTAGTCTGCGCACTTTCTCTGATCTTGCTTTGGTCTTTATCTTCATTTTACTTGTAAGCTTTTGATTACAAATTTGCTGGACTGAAGATGCGTCGCTGACGCGAAATCGATTTCCTAGCAAAGCAGATTGCGATCAGATTCGGCTGCGTCACCCTTGTGGCGTCTTGGTGCTGAACAAATGAATGTATTAACACTGTGCGATCAGGGTGGTTAGTCACTCAGTTTTCATCTATTAGTTTTTTTCACGGCGCACTGTTTTTCATTCCACGAGTTTCGAACTGCTCTGACGTTGGAAGAAAATGAAACTTCGACCTTTTCAACGGAGCACGTCGAAACGTCATCACGCGCGAAGTTGTTATTTCCTGAAGGATGTTGGCGTGGTTTCGTTGACCGAAGCACTTAGCTCAAGCCGCTGTTTTAACGTGTCCTCCAGCACGAAAAAGTCATGGCCAATTTCGCAGCTTGCGCAGGACTGTGTGATTGCACAGATAATGATCGTCTGCACAGATAATGATCGCCCTGTCGCGCGGCAATTGTGCCTGATTAGGGAGTTATCGTTAATAACATTTTTTCCTCTGCTCTGATGGTCGTCAAGTTGGCCTTGCATAACTTTCCGTAAGTCAGTGAATGGAGTGCCGTGTAACAAAAGCCATATAAGCTATCGTGCGGTGGTCAGCGCGATTCAACACCATTTTTTGGCTAATGCTAAATATGATACACCGTTTATCAACCGCACACCTAATTTGCATTTGAGAAAAATAACTTNTTGCGCCTAACTTGCTGCGCAGATTTGTTTTTTCACTCTTGTGTAAAAGCCATTTTGTGCTTAACNTTCTCTGCAATTGCCGAAGTCTGGACTACCCAAATGACACGCTTGCTTATACGCACGTGGCTTTCACTGCAAAATTGTGACGTGCTTGGGCTGTTCATAACCTTGGGGTTCCAGCCAACGGCTTCGAGAAATGTGTACCTGTCGACTTCGTCTGCGTGAACTGACACTTAGATCAGTTGGCGAAGTGAGCAATAAAGAACAAATGCGTCAGTGAGATTAGGTTTCATTATCGTGGAAGCTGACTGTAAATTTTCTCCAGCACTATCGGCTGACCTACTGCTGGGAACACACGGCCTTGGCAATGAAACTATCGTGCCGCCTGAATGGATGGTCTATCGCAAATCGTAATTCTGCCAAACTGCGCCAAGCCATAGCTTTTTGCATGCCCAGGCACTGAGAAGTTCGTGCTGTAATCATCCACAATAGTTTATAGCAGCTTTTCTCCTTGGGACGTTCCGTGAATATATCGTAAAGTTCACTACTGTTAGCCTTAAACATCGCATTCATTTAACGGCCGACTGAGATGGTTGTCGATTACGAACGAGCGCCCAAGCGGAGCACTGAGTGCATCGATCGTCGCATGGTAACTCCAATGCGCAAATTATGGTAATTCGTGTGGGAAAATCTTTTAAGTTTTGTTAGTATCCTTTAAAGTTTTAAGAATTCTATATCCGTCAAAACACATGTGACTCCTGGGCGTTGCAATCAGAGGCGTAACGAGGGGGAGCAAGGGGGGTGCAATTCCCCCGGCGCCGAATGACTGCGGGGGGCGCCGAAAAGTCCTAACAATGTCACAAGCACTTAAACAGCACATTTGCTTCCGAAAGGCTTCAGGTTTGAACATGGGGGCACCAAATATTGTTTCTTGCCCTGGGCGCCATCTAACCTCGTTACGGCCCTGGTTGCAATATCGTGGCTTCGCATGTATTAACCATACCCAAGGCAGTTGGATACAAATGTGTTTTGGACATTTTTGCCACAATCCGTGCAGATTCAAAGTGGGTATATAGTATTGGCGTCGATCTTTGAGCGAAAGCCTGTCAGTTAGCAATCAGTCGAAGTCTTGAGGTAACGTTCTTGTTTTAAATGTTACTCTTTTAATTAAATGCTCTTGACGATTTTGTGGCGAACAACTGTAAAGTATCTAGGTTTCCCGTTTTTCATCTGGCTTACTTTTAATTGGCTTGTCTGCGTTTGTTCTGAGGAGCTGGAGAAGTATAAGTGCATCACAAACACCCAATTCAGAGATGCCTTCACGAATCACCCATTTACTCGAAGTTGAACCTTATCATTTCATATCAGTGATGCACGCCAACCTGTTTTTAATAATCCTGATTTTGTTTACGGCGGTTTCGAAATAAGTCTGATGCACAACAGGAAGCAATCAAAAGCAGGTGCCAGTAGGCGAAGTTAACGCAGTAGGCTATTATAAGTGATGCCGTTTTTCTTAGTTCTTATTTTTCTAATCGACATGACACATAAGTCTCCACCTTCTTCAAAACTAAGTAATTAAAACTTTGCGGGAGCTTGCGTGTTGTGTCATATAACGCGCTTCACTGCTGAGATCGTACTTTGATCGAGTGACGGGCAGTTTATTTTGCTTGGCTGTAATTAGCTTTGGCTTAGAAATTAATTGATATTTACATCAACATGCGCGATCTCAGAAGGGTCTGCTTCGTATTACTTGCGCGGAAATGGAAAGTCACTGCAAATAATGCAATTGGAATTGGACTTGTGTGGTCGGTTGCGAACTGAAATTATTTATGAATTAGTATCAGTTAATTTAATCTGGTCGGTAGACTCAGCGGCAGTGAAAGTGTTGTAGACGTTTAGTTTTCAACGCCGGCTACAGAAATACGATTTTAACTCATTTCGCCATTATTTGAAAGTACATCAAAAGACATCATCCAAGTAGTTCGAGATTGCATCTTGGTCACACGCGCGAATTTTGTGCTCCTTTTTATTTGATCGGTAAATTATCATGGTCTGGAGAACCCTGTATTGAACAAATTGTTTTTTCATATCGAAAGGAGCGTCACTTTGCTTTTTTGCGATCTTGAACAAACAGGAAAGTTAATAGTTGTTTTTTTCCTTGCAAAAAGTTTGTACAGTCATTGGTTTACACCAGTGGTCTGCAACCTGGGGTCGCGACCCCAGAGGAGTCGTAAACCATTTTTGGGGGGGTCGCGAGTTATTTTACGCACACAGCTGTATTGCTCTTCCTTTATTTGAAGTTTGAATGAGGTTCGTTTGTTGATAGTGGGTTGCTATAATCGGTCGCGGTACAAAAAATGTTGAAAACCCCTGGTTTATACATTTTAAAAAGGTTGGGCAATATGAAGTGTCCTTCAGGTTAGGTCAGTGGTTCTCAACCTTTATTATCCCATGCACCCCTTTAACTGTTATTCACAGATAAAATCTCCCCCGTAGAAATTTAGTTTGTAAAGAACACTTTTACATCAGTACACTAGGAAGAGAAACAACTCTTCGCAATTGATAAGCTCTTTGGCCTCTAATTTAATTACAATTTAAACAAAATCCTAAATACAAAATTCCCCCCTTGCAAATACAAAATTCCCTCCTGGTGGAGAATTTCCCCCCAGGTTGAGAACCCCTGGGTTAGATGATACACGCTGTATCAAAACGCAATTGAAGATTGTGACTGAGTGGACACAAGATAGCGCTGATGTGGTTTTAAAATACTCTGAATAAAGCTGTCGTGCCAAGCAGTAGGTAGTTGGTGAAAAAGGGTGTTTAGGAGTTTCAAACTAAAGAATGTCAGAAAAACGTTTATTTGTAGGTAAAGAAACCTCCGGATTCCCTAAACCCTCTTCTCTCGAACACGTCAATCGCTTGCGTGCGTCCCTCGGGATCGCGCGTTTGCCACCGAACCATTTGTTTGCAGATTTGTTTACTTCGTTTGCAGATTTGTTTGCTGATGCGTTCGTCACGGCCGTACAATCGCTTCTTAATTGTTACGTCTTGCCGCAGATTGTATCTGAATAATCCGATGGAGCCGCCCGACCTTATCGACATGAACACTGGTTTCGAAAGCGACTCGGATCCACCCGACGATCACGTGAATGATGCATATGTCGCTTCCGAGTCGGGTGAGCATCTTGTGTTGTGCTTGGATCAGTGGCGGGTGTGTGGAACTTCTCCATCTTGGATATTTTCTCTGCCTACCCTCTGCTGTTTTGCTGCTGCCCAAGCAGTTATACTTGTCGTTGATCTTCCTGCGATGCTCCATCTAATGCGCAAGACAAGTGATTGATTGCAGGACTGTGTCAGTGATCTACAGTTCGGGGAAATCAGTATGTTCTTCCAGTAGAAATGGAATAGATTTCCAGCGCATTTTATGTTGTAGCGAAATTTTTCAGCCCTGACAATAGTTCGTAAAGAAATGCGTGTTTTAATGACCTCGTGTCAATTTTGTGACCGAGTTTGCGAATGGGCATCAGGGTAATATGAAGCGCTTGGCAGATGTCTCGGATTGTTTGGGGAGCAGTACGTTTGCTACCAAGCCAATCGGAAAATTGTTTAACTCCAGAAAAGTTACTACTGAGTTAGGTTGAACATTGCTGCACAAGAGACAACTGATTCTGAGTAGGCTTTTGCGTCGCGTAAAATAAACTTTTCATTTGTTCATTCAAGTTTATTTCGCTTGCCCTAGATAAAGCCATTCAGACATGGCCGGCGTGCTTGAGGCAACAACTTGTTGTAGATGGCTGGTCTCCTCTGCCATATTGCATCTCAGAGTTGATTATTGAACAAGACCATCCTTTTATGCAAAGAGCGGTGTGTCATCAACAAATTGCTTTATTTGCGATCATGGCTATCTTTTTTAGATGGCCATGTTTGCGATCACCGCGTTTTCCTATGTTAGCCTGCTTCTCTGCGCTGGTTTGCTATTTTATGGGCACGAGTGGTAATTTCAACGGCTTTCAAACGCACGCTCGCTGTATCTTATCAATACTACTGCCAGTTTCGACTTGCATACTGCGTGAAACAACGTGATCTTTGAATGTGCTGCCAACTGACAGGCTTGCGACGGATTTTCGGAGGTATTTTGCAAGGTCCTTGTCCGCCCCCACCACATTCGTCTGTTCAGCGGAGCACTTCACTGCCAACAGGTTCATTGTAATTTGCCGCCACGAACTTCCAGGCGCTTCGCACGCCATATGCGGGATTTCCGCATCATGTTGCAGACTGCGTTGTCTGTGATTGACCTTTAGATTTCTTAACAAGTAGTTTCGAAGGTGTATGTTATTGGTGTGGGCGTACTGTACTGCGCTGCGTTTGTGCGCAAAGCATAAGTTTTCAGCAACCTGATTTTTACTCCAGTTGTCTGGCCTACCCTGGATGGTTGGCACCGGACAATTGCTGATGGTTACGGAACCTTGCGGCGCACGGGAGAAACGTCGTTTTGTGTGCGTACGAGTTGTAACATGCTTTTTGTGATGTCGTGCGAACCCCTTAAGAAATAAAATGCGCTCCCGAAAATGCTTAGTTATCGCCACACTTGACTGTTTTGGGCCGGTGACAAAGGTTGCGCCCAAGGCGGTTAAACCCTGTCGAGTGACGAGTCGCGATACAGTTCGACCAACTAGAAAATAAAGCGAACTGTATTCAGTTATAATAAAATTATAACCAGTGCAACTTGGTAGCGAATGAAAACTCTCTCTACCTTGAAGCATTTGTTGCAATGGCCTTTAACGCGATCTTTGTCTTCGCTTCGGCGGTCGGTTTTGTTTGCTCAACGTTTCTCTTTGACATTGCTCCCTGCTGTGTCGTCGTTGGTTGCCTCTAACATTTGATTTCTGCCGTCTTCACATGACAGCGGCCCCACATCCGCTGCTGATCGCTATTTCCACGAATCCAGCCTGATTCAGCGTCGACCAAACAGTGACTTCTCATTTGAATTTATCGGCGCTTAGCCTCTTTTGAAACACGCTGCCATAAGGGTGACTCATTCAGTAGCCATCTGCTGCCGCCCATTGACAGGTGCTGGAGCGTGCCTGCTTTAGATCGCACGGACGCTCGACCCGGTCACATGCTCATTTCCTTATGTTTACACAGGAGCCTAAGCGGTGTCGCAAATTGCAGATAACGCCGATTGTTCTCGATTGTCACGCGAAGGGCGTGTCATTGCTTTTCCGTATCACGGTTTGCTGTGTTTGTGACCGCTGCATGCTCTGGTGCCTTCTCGTGCAAGGGTGTCACCAATTGTGTGTCCAGTGTTCACGTAGCAGTTCCAAGGAGATAATTCCCGTGCGTTTTTGCTAATATTGTGTTAGTCGTAATCCTGGTGCAGATTCAAGTCGTATGGGTGCAAGTGCATTATGTGGATTTTGTGGCAAAACAGCTGCATGACCAGATCAAAGCAAAAAGAATCCCCTTCAGAATATTAGTAATACTGCTCACACGATACAGCATTGAAAACGTTGCTTCTTCGCCATTTTTTGTATTATCGACTTCGTTTAATATTGTGTTCCAGTTGGAATAAAAAAAACGGAAACAAAATTGAAACGTTTTTATTAACACAGCACCACTTTGAAGATAAGGTAGATAGATTCATTTTCCCACTCTTCGCATAAATTTTGTTCCAAATACGCAGTTGAACGCAAACTATGTTCCAGGTCTGCAGGTTCAATAGAAGTGGTTTGCAACGTTCAGTGCGGTGTTTCCTTTTATATTTTTATAGGCTGGTTTTTCGAATCACGGATCCAATAGCCAAAATTCGAGCCATAGATTTCTCAATCACCGAATTATATTTTTCTCTTGTAGGAGCTACTGACGACATTCGTAACGTTTTAAGAATCGCACAACCATTTCCATATACTGGTGGCTACAGCGCAGGCTGAGCTCTGTGCTACAATGATCAGACTTTGAAGAACTGAAATGCCCGTTTCTGTAGAATGGACATTAGAGAGGAGTTTTTTCCCCATTTACTCAGCTCTACGAAATGTGGCCATGACCTAACCTCGCGCACGAGATGAATTCGCCGAATAACGTTTCATTTATGGCAAAAAAGCTGGGAGTGGCTCTTGTCGTTCTGCTAAACCTCTGTTTTCACAAACAAACAGTGGGAACGATCGCTCTTTCCACGAGTGGCCATTTTCAAGAAAACTTACATTGCAAGTGGCGCGACTGTTGCTGAACCACGGGCGGAGAATGGTATGACGCGAAGGTTCATAGTAATGCACGATTCTCCTGCGATAAGCTGATTACGGTGTACGATTAGCCAATACCAACTGTTGACACTGTGCCAGCAACCACTGGATTCTTGTTTTTGTGGTCAGTTTAAAAAATTTTTGGCGTTTTTAAATTGATGACGTTGCTTATAACATGTGCACAATGCTTTTGCTCACGTGTGAAGCATCAGCCAAACCTCCTATATTTCTAGCTTTTGTCCGTTTTCTGACTTGTTTGGGCATAGCTACTCGTTGACCGTTGACTGATTTTGCCAATTCAAATGCTGAATGCACTTAGCACGAAAACAATATTCTACTCCTTGGTCATAGCGGTTCAGCGAGGAATCTGCGCAAACGAACCTGGAAGGTAAAAAAGAGAGTGGTCACATTCATCTGCTGCTTTTTAGTTCCTTTATCTCAAATGTAGTATGTTGCTTTTGGCTGCTCCACCTGGTTGTGCAGAATTCCTGTAGGCTGCAATTATTCGTAAGCTAACTGCTGTCCTGTAACTCTTGGGGATCTTCGATTCTGCTGGAGTTTCCAGTTCTGACTCATACGCTGCGATGTTGCTTTGAGAGAGATCTTGTGCTTGTATATGAAGCAAGTGAACCGTTTCGAATTTGGCACAGTTGCGGTGTGGGGTTAATCCGACCTGTTTTCGCTCACAAACAAACTTGTAATTAAAAACTTGCAGCAGGCGATGCGGATGCCTTGCTGTCGCGTACGTGTTTTCAGTCAACAGCTGCTTGCGTCACGCTCGCTCGCCACTGTTGTCAAATGGTGCTGGCAGTATTTAGCGGTCGTTCGACCAGGGCAAGAACGTTTTCACGCTGTCGTTATCAGAGGTGCAAAAGTCTCCTCACACGAGATGCCTCAGGTCTTGGCAAAATCTCAAAAATGCTGCAAAACTTATAACTGCGATAACCTACAGCGGCGTTGAAGGGGTAGACAGAAATTTGGTGCCGGCTCATCGCCACGTTCCACACGTGCAAATCTCGGTGTTGTGGTTTATGCTGCGGCACGTAAATAGCTTGTCTCTATCACAAGCAGTTAATATTGCTGGGTGACCGTGGGCTTCTCTGGCTTCCCAATTTAACACGTGTTGCAAAGGCAACAGCTGCTACATGACCTGAGGTAGGACCAATGAGAAGACCGCGTTCGTTACGCCATTAAGGAAGGTGTCTGTGGCCTTGACTGAGTTCTGTTGTTTTTATTTATTTTGGCCTCATAGATTGTTTGCGTCGGTACAATTGCGCAAATTTTTCTATTGCTATCTACACAACCCACCTGGAACATCCATCACCGCTGTAAATTTTCATGCGTGTGAAATGCTTTTCTGCAACCAGCGCAGTGGCCATGAGAGAGCAATAGTAATACGCTCAACAGCCGGGAAGTAAACTTTTGTGGTTTCTTACAAAGCTTCGGTTTCACCAAATTTGCGGACTGAAAGTTTCCATAGGCATGCTTTTGCTTCACCTTATCAGCAATCTCTTTCGTTTGCTAGTAGGGTAGATCTGGTTATTTCGACGTGAAACGGAAATATTTTCTATTTCCATAAAACATCCTCCAAACCGTGGTTGTTTTTGTGGCGATGAAAGCCCCTTGCCGTTTGAAGATGAAGCTCAAGAGAAATTTTATTATCAAGGTGTTGTCCGTCACCAAGTACATCAGAGGTTTAAGACCCTAGCAGCATTGTAAGGTCCATAGTCAATCAGCACATTGTTTTTAAAGTGTTTTGAGAAACCGTTTCGGTCTCTAAAATTTTTCCAACGGTCTCTCAAAATACAGCAGAAACTTGCTTTACTACCCTACCAAAATACACTAAAACTTTGGTTTACACTTTGGACCATTTCGGTATTCAGATAAAGTAGTCTCTCAAAATGTCTTCGCGGTCAGCAAGGTCAAACCTTAAAAAAACTGTATCAGCAGATGGTTTCAACCATGTAGTATCGCTGCTAACAGCTTTGGGTTTTACTAATCCAACATACACGTCTAAAATTTGGCTACGAGTTAACTCAAAGTTTATGTACGGCGGAACAGCCTTCTGTGGAACAGTTTTTTCAAGGTTGCTTGTGTAATGTTAAGTAGCTACTAAGAAGAGTAAATTCTGTCACTCGTACGTCATGAATTTCTGTGTTAAGAGTATTACATCGATAATAAGTGTCACAATTTACCTGGTATGATTTCTGTGGGGAGAAATATCGGTCAAGTGATATAACTGGAATTCCTTGAGTTGTGTAGGCGTTTAATATGATAAGATGTACGGTACGGTTGCCATAAGAAAGTAACGTGACTGTCGTGAGAGTGCACAACAAACGTTAATTTTTCATAGCTGTAGATTTTTGTGTTTGAATGATACATTTAAGAACAAATCTTGTGGTTCAAGTCTTCATTAATCATTATCAGAATATCTAAGCCAGTGCTTTCCAAACTTCTTCAGCTTGCGCCTCGCTTTTACTGACAATTTTTGTGGGGCCCACTATGAGACGTTGTGGTAAAACAACAATAAAAATTGAGAGATGTCAAGGAAAAAATTATTAGTAACACATGTAATTTACTGCTATTAATGGGAAATTTAGCTTCTGTCTTATACATGATAAGATCAAGTCGAGGCTTGGTAGGAGTCAAGCTCATACGCCACGTTGCATTCAGTAAACGTTCTGGTTAAATAATTGAAAATTATAACATTTTGAAATGCTTTGCTGCCCACTGGTTTAGAAACGCTGATCTTAATTATCATTGTTACAACATTGCACACAGTGGTTTTATTATTGCTTTTATTGGACCGATTGCGCTTCGTGCCACTTTGAGGTTGTTAAAGTTTGCAATTGCTGGTTTTCAATCTTTTTTCATAGGCTTACATACTTGGGTTAGCATGCGTTTGTGGAGTTGTCTGGCAGCAGCTTTCGTATCGGGAGGACACAAATTTCCGACTTTAGATTTGACTGTCTTTGACGAATTATTGCTGTACTACAAAAAGAGAGCAAACCAACAGTCGAGCTGTTTAAGTAGTCCCACAACGTTTGTGCATGAGAGGTGCACACCTCATCGTCGTTTCAGTCTCAGAACCGATTGTGCAATCCGTCATGTTGTGAGGTGTGCACCATTACTTCGTTTGTGGGACCTTCCTCTGTCGTCAAGCACCGCACTTTGCTCCGGCAACGGTGGTTTGCAACCTATAAGTTCATCACGCGGGGCTACGTTGACAATCATAAATTAATTGCCCCTGGAAATCAGTGGTTTTTCTTGAGGATTTCCTTATGTTAAGCTGCGGTCCTGAAGTTTTAATCGCTGAAACTATACTGGAGATGGAAGAACAGCGCACTGCATTTTTTCACTGGAGATAAAATGCTTGAGACTTGGCTTTGCTGCAGTTCGTTTTTAAATTCATTAAGTCTTAAAATAACATCAAGATATAATTGCTTGTACCGGAGTGAAGACCAGCAACGCTTCGAAAACGCTGGTAGTAGATGCGGTGGACTGGCACTACTGATTGGTCAGCGCGCCAACGGATTGTATCGCTTTGCGCGCGTCAGAGTGGGGATCTCCTGTTACCCTGGTGTGTTTGCATTCGTAGGCGGTAAGCCATTCGTCCGTTTACACCTTATTCACATGGAATTGCAACAAACTGGCTGTGGTTTGTGTAATTTATTTACGCTTATGAATAATTGAAACCGGAACGTCGTATGACTCTGCGTCGCGGCATAGCTGCGTGTCATCTGCAGGAACCCAAGTTGACGTTCAGCGAGTGCGCATCTTCTGTGACCATATGATATTTGGTTCGTTAACATTTTTGCGCAAGTAATAGCAGTGTGTTGGTTGCTTGCGAGTGTCTGGAATATAAAGGAGAGTTGTTTGCGCAAATAAAAATATCTATGCATTTCATTGATGTTTGTATTCCGAGTCTTAAATCTTTTTAGTGGGCAGCAGGCTAATCGAGCTGCGTCGCCATGAGCAGCTTGGTTTTGGCTTGATTGTCTGGTTTCGCTTTTCTTCGCGGTTTCCTGTTGAATCAATTCCCCCTCAGTTGGCGATAAAACCACTTTTATTGACGTTAATCCCACGTCACCGATCGATGGGTTACCACCGGGAGTTGACCATGCTCTGGTGCAAAACACCGCAAAGTGATCGTGTGCATACTCAAAACCTCGGATTCATGTATTTACCGCGGGGTGTCTATCTCGTAAGAAGGACAGTGTAATTGCTTGGGGTCCTAAGGTTCCTCTTGATTTTTTTTTCATGCTGTGTGCATTTGGCGTGTAAAATGAGACTGTGATTAGGCTCTCTTACCGTTGTGCTTCGTTGATATGGAATCCTCTGCAGTGCATCTGAACAATTTTGTGGTTATTTGGGCACGAATTATTTCATCAAGCTTCTTATTTTCTGTGGCAGGTCGTACCTTGTTCGACCGCTTGGAGTTGAGTAGCTGTAATATACTGGGGTCATTCTAGCCTGGCAAGTTGTTTTCTAGAGGTTTGATTCCTGGGCGTAATATGCAGCAACTCGAAGTCTTGGCAAAATGAATTGAAGTGACACTATTCAATTCATATTCAATGTGTTTCTGTCTTGTTTTCTTCAAGGACCACTCGCCTGTTGAACTGTATTCGAACAGAATAGATGTTATCGAAAGAATGATTGTTGATAGTGTTTTTTTGTGGAATCATACGACTGGTTGTTACGTAAACATCGTCAAAGGGAACTATCTCTTGTTTAAGAGCTTCAGCTATGGTTTAAAAGTCGCTTCTCCAAACAAAATATTCGGAGGAAACACCAAGCCCTTTCTCTAAATTCTTTTATAACCTTCCGGTAATTTACTTTACACAACCCATTTACCCAATTGTCCGCCGCCTAACTTCTTTATACGTTAGCTACAATCGGATTGTTCGTGGCATTTGCATGATATTCATGCTCCAACTGCATATCATTGAAGACTGTGGATGTACGAGGCGGTGGACAATGAGACCAATCACCTTGTTCCAACATCAGAAACTGGAAAATTAGGTGAAAATCAGACAAAATTAGGTAAAAACAGCAATAAGCTCATTAAATCTTTGCTAAAATGAGAAAATTTTTCGAAATTCGAGCGAAATTGTTGGAAATTTGGTTACAGTTGTGAGGTGTGAGATACAGGAAGTTGGGTAAACCTACAAAAAGTTGGCTAATTTTGTTCCTTTAAGTAGAACGGATCCGGCAGAGCGGTACTAAAAATACATTTGTTAAATTCTCGAAAGCTCTCTTTCATTTGTGTGGTTTTCATTAGTGCATTTAATTTCGAAGCAACGGGTATCGTCAAGCCATTACGCATTTGGTCTTGCAGGCAGTTTGTTGACATAATTGTTGATTTTAGACCGCGGCAATGAAAACGAACGAAGACTGATCGAAGAAGGGTTGGAAATGAGGTATTGAAAACGGGATCGAAAATGAACTGTAGTATATAGCAGAATCACTTAAACTTCTCGTAAAGGTTTTCCGATGACGAATGATATGCTTTTGGTTCAGAAAAGGCAGTGCCACGCCCCTTTCTCGATGTTATCGCCCAAACAGCTCCGTTGGTTTCTTTGACGATGAAACTTTATCTTTTTTACTGAGAAGCAACAAATCTGTCTTTATTACATGGTGAGTTGGCAAGGTAACAGAAGGCCAAAAAATGTTTGTATACCAAAGCAAGCTACCAAGAGCCTTCATGGCGTTTTGCAAGACCTTATCAGAACCTCCTGGCGTGTGATAGATATACCAATGTTATGTTTAGGTTAATTTTGTGTCAATGTGCAGCTTTTATGTAGTTGCAGTTAACAACGTTTGTTGTCTAGTGATGTGCAGGGTGTCCATAAAGTCCTGCACACACTAAAAATTTTTATATCGCAAAAACCACACAAGGTAGAAACTTTACATTTTCGACAGTGAATTATAGTACCATAAAGTTTGTTTGTTATTTTTTACAGGTTATTTTATTGTTCAGATAAGCAAGAATAAGTCATTTTTAATAAAGGCGTAAGTTTGCAACAAAGTATG
>JGI24159J19872_10000132_pt1 | contig 48408 bp, 24 predicted proteins | sample Ectturendosymbi4_FD_19872 | JGI IMG/M metagenome (IMG submission 19872) | reverse complement strand
CACAATTCCTTGTTATCAGATCCAACAAACAAACAACAAACATCAGCGGCGATTGATCGTCAGCACGGTTTCTGAAACACAACAGAAACGAACTAAANGCATTCTGCCAGCGCAGCAAACTGAGCAATAGCTGAGCGCGCTGCAGACAATTAACGATTAGACAAGCGCGCAACGCGGCTATTTACAGTAAATTCAAACATGCATCTCAAACGCTTAATTGCGATCAAGGTATTACTTCAGTGCCGATTGGCAAGCTGCAACTGCTCGATTAAAGTATCCAAGAGACATGTGACAAACTTACATACCAAAAACGGTGCACGTTCCACAGCTCAGATCTCTGGTCTTTTCAGTCAACAGAAACACTCTTGGTTAGCAGAATTTGGTTACGCGAGGGCCAAAACGTTACTAAAGTTCTAGTTAGCCCGAGCTGCACTTTTATCGTACTAAGCGCAGCAAAACAGAAAAACAACTTTCTTTGTTACGACTGTTCGAGACTGCAAAGCAGACGAACGTCTGTCCCAACATCCTGTTCGCAGACGCAAAACGGCGACATGGGAGGAATAAACAGTTACTCAACTCAACGTGTTCTCTAACGACCCACGCCAGGGAGTTGCAAAAGGGTTGCTACTGCAGAAGTGTCAGTGCAATCCATCAAGGCCATCCATTAATATGAGAGTTTAAAGGCGGCGTTCAAAGAGTGAATCACACTCTTTGGACGTAGAGAGTTGCACGTATTAAAATATTGATCGCCGGATGCACAGGTTGAAGCGGTTGAACAAAGGCGAAGGAAGAGTCGTCGCTGCGCGCCGTAACAGTTTGGGGTCCCCTGGCCTAAGATATATGCTACACATATAGATGTGTATGATTCGTTGGGTCGCAAGGCTACCTGTGTTGTCTACTCCACGCCCGTTAGGATAGGTAACCGAAAAGCTTGGAAATTTTGCGCCATTTCTTCTCCGCTCGACTGTCGACAACGATTATTTACTTCGCTATAGACCAGTCAGTGATGGACAGACTTACTGCCTCGCTCCACCCCGTTTTTCGGTGTGTCGGGGCGAAAAATGGATTGTTTGCGTGAACGACCAGGATACTATGAGCGTGAGATCCAAAAACAGCGAAATGGCTTTATAGCTATAATGCGTGCAAATACCAGTACGCCGGGTTTTAAGTGCTTCATGTGCCGTTGTTTGCTCACACCTTCGCTAGACCCGGCTTTTTTGCAACTGGCTTCAAACCAGCTACTGAAACACAGCTCCTGTACTGGTCTTTTGATCAATGACAGGGTTGTCAATGTTGGAAGTGTTTTGTGAAAGAAAAATATGATTGAAAAACAGGCTCATAAATTGCTGATCATCGCTTGCTGCTACTTTTTTGTGCATTTTGTCGCAGATTAGTAAATTATCTGCGAGAAATGAACCACGGTTTTTGATTGAAGAAGTAACAGTTGCGCGACAAGGCAATAAGGGGGGACTTGACACTTTTCACAGAGAGAACGCTTGTGTAGCTCGGTTGATCGTTGCTTAGCAACAGACGATGCGTTCTTTCGCCGTCAGGATCTGGGAACGAACGATCTCCTGTACTTCGCCGACATTTGTGCCGGGCCCGGGGGGTTTTCGGAGTATGTTTTGTGGCGACGCAAGTGGAAAGCGAAGGGGTTCGGATTCACGTTGAAAGGCGCGAACGACTTCAAGCTGAACGACTTCTACTCTGCTGACCCAGAGCTATTTGAACCCCATTACGGTGAGCAACCTGGTGAAGCGTTCTAATTAAGAATGAGAATTGTGTGAGCGCGTTGAGCTGTTTTCTGGTTTAAGCCCAGTTTATTGGCAGCAAATTGCCAATGCGTGCGGTTTTGCCTTTTGATTGGTGTATGGCTTTATTCAAGTTCCAATGTTGTTAATTTTATATCTGTACTAAGCGGGATAGGTACAACCTACGCAAGTAAGGGACGGGGGCAAAGCGATTTCGAAACAACTTCTTGTGCCGTTTTTTGTTTGTTCGACAGTTTGGAAGAGAATTCGGTCGTAACATGAGGTTTGCGTGAAACGGTTGTTAATCCCTCTGTTGTTGCGCATTTTCATCATTTCCCGTCTCTGTTCAACAGGTTTGCAAGGCGCTGACGGGAGTGGCGACATCATGCAAGGTGAAAATATGGAAGCATTCCAGGAATTTGTGCTCACGCATACAGACGGACAGGGCGTGCACTTCGTCATGGCCGATGGAGTTGGTTTTGTTTTAATAAGCGTATATCGTGTAGTGGCTGTTTGGTTTGCGTTAACAACAGGGTTCCCACGCAGTATTGAATATTGAAAAAGTATTGAATTGTTAAATCGGTTTTCAAGACCTTGAAAAAGTATTAAGTATTGAAAAAGTATGGAAATTCGAAATGCAGCCATTTTTTTATTCAAAATTTGTTCTTTACCGTTGATGACAGTTTTGTAGCTGTGTTTTGTTGTCCCATGAATAAAATTTTGGAAAAATGGAGAGAAATGATGGTATCAAAGTCTTTGAATTTAGTATTGAAAAAGTATGGAAAATAATTCATGAAAAGGTTTGGGAAACCTGTAACAAGAAACTGATAGAGCAAGCTTAACAAGCAAAAAGCTTTAAGAACGTTCTTTTCAACAAAATTTACTTACTCGTTAACGTATTTTAGTTCCTTGTCAAGATAGCATGATTAAGATTAGGTGAATGTTTTGACAAGTATAGTGTGGCAAAATGCTTGAAACGATCCGAAGTGTTTGTAATTTGTGCATTTCTTTTCTATGCTGGTTTGGGTCAGTTGTCGATTTACTTGGTAGTTCCCGTTGACGATGCAGTTCACATTTATTATCAATCACTTTTTCTTTCATTCAAAAAGCATGTTGGTTTGAGTAAATGCTCATTTCAGCGCAAAACACCTGTTTTTTTCTCCTGGACTGGACAAACACTACAGTTGACGGTACTTAGTGACTGACGTAGCGGACTGGTGCCCTTTTCTGTTTATATTCAAAGCATCACGAAAAGGGTCGAAAAAACATTTGAAAACTTTCGAAGTATTGAAATGATTTCTCCGCGGAGAAGAAATTTACTAAGTGCGTTTGAAACGCTGCGAAACCGAAAAAAGTGACCAAAGTGTTTTACGAATTGCCTGGCCAGCTTTTCTTTTCGCCAATCAAATTGCTGAAACTGGAAATCGACTGGGAAAAGTGTCGTTTAGAAATAGACGACGATAAAGAGACGTATTTGAATTTTTTGCACCTAACTGTTTACAACGACAGGGTTTCTCGGTCGAAGGACAGGAAAATATCCAGGAGATTCTCACCAAACAGCTCCTGCTCTGTCAGTTCGCGTGCGCGTTATCCATTCTCAGAGCGAAAGGCTGCTTCGTCTGCAAAACCTTCGATCTCTTCACACCGTTCTCCGTCGGTCTGATCTACCTACTGCGAATCGCCTTCGAGCACGTTGCGATATTCAAACCGGTCACAAGTCGTCCTGCGAATTCGGAAAGGTATGTCCTGCGCTTTTTGCTGATAGAAAAGTATGGTTGCGATAATAAAAATGAGGTGGCACGCTAAGAAATTCGAGAAGAAATGAAAAGGCTTTAGTTTAGGGGTCTCTTCTCAAACGCGCGGCCGACGGGCCACATGTGGCCCGCGAGGGCATTTTGTGCTGCCTTCTATGCTTTTTGGGAATTTTCAAATAATTATCATTTTAGTTACTTAACTTATTCTCCAGTGTTTGAAACTGCTCGGCCAGCGAGTGAACAAGTTCCTTTCAAAAGAACATGGAGACGGTTAGAAGTGATTTGCCTGTAACTCATGAAACCTTTTGCAGGAAATAAAATGTAAAAAGCTTTTCTAGTAATGTTCAAGTACTGCCATTGTTGCGTCAGCGTCATAACGCGGCCCTCGGAGCAATTTAAGTTGAGACCCCTGTTTCAGTTTTTTTTTTCTTCTAAGTGTTTATATTTCTTCCACCAGCAATTGCTTTCGACCACTAACTATAAGATATGTGTTCTTACTGCACCTGTCTTTCGAATTTCGATTGCGCCACCTGAAGTGAACCCCAAGCACTTTGCCAGTTTGCTATATGAGCAAGTACGTTCATATGCGCTGCTATATATACAGTACACTGTGTTGTATTCATGTGGCGTAGTGTGCGATTTTGTATTGATTTACGTTACTGCTTGTTATCGACTTGTCAACATCCGGGATAATATGCAGGGTGTGGGGGCTGTTTCAGATACGTCGTTTGTAAGGGGTACCGCGACCCAGAGCGTCGTATCTGCGATTATCTGCTTAACGTCAATGAAACCCTCAACGATCCGGAGATGCAACAGGACAGTTTGGATGTGAGAGAAGTGGTGCCCTTTGAAATGATGTCCGAGGACGAGGATTTCATGGCTTACGTAAAATATTCGAACGAAAGGTTTGACTGCGGCTTGCGGAGTTTCTCTTCTGATGGATCTTCTCTGCTGCATTCCCAGATTCTCATACTTAATCTGGCTCCATAACGTGATATGGTGTTTTTCTGAGTAATTTATATCTTAAACAGCATTTTTGTTGGTGCAAATGAAATAAATATAAAAACCAGTGCAATTAAAATGAAGCAGCCTTGCGGTAATTTGCCGCACTCGGTGGTTTCAGCGAAATGCCAGAAAAACGCAATTGTGCGCCTGTGCGCAATTGTGAAAACAAAGCGTATTTTTATTTTCAATGTAAAATCAAGATAACATTGCTGTGATTTTCTTAGCAGTGATTAAAAACAAAACCACTGCAGATTGCACCAACATGTCCTTTCTTGTTTTCTGTCTTGTTGTACAGTCTTGCCCAGCAGCAGTGCAAGGCTTTGTCGAAAATCCACGCCTTCACCAAGGACAGGTAAGTGGGTCATTTTATGCTTAAAATAGTAACCATAGTGACCAATGCATAGTAGCGCCGCCATTTGTGCAGAAAGCGAATTAGTATGAAACAAAACGTAGAATCACAGGCTATCGCTTGGTTTTAGATCGCTGCGGCCTGTGCAGATTGCGACCCACTTTATCTGACATATTTCGTAGGGTTCACTATGAGATAGTGGGACAATAAAGGAAAAAAAAGGATATGAGAAAAAAAACAAACCGTTAACAACACGCGCAATTTGCTGTTAATGGAGAACTTGAACGTGCTTATTGATTTGATATCAAATATCAAATCAATAGAAAGTCGGTTGATTTTCTAAAACATATTTTTGCATACCAGAAATGTAACGTTTAAAAATGCTTCGTGACCCCCTGGTAGGGCAGCGCCGGTTGTGACTTTGTTTGGCAAACCTGCCTGCTGCAAAAGTTCTATCTTGGTGGAATGTTAGATTGTGGTTCGTACTGGTCTGGCAGTAAACAATGCAAAGAAAGCCACAGTCAGACGCAGAACAAGGTGTCCGCGGTGGCGTTCGCGTTTCTTCGAAAGCATTGTGACGTCACACCCAGCTAACAAGTTATTTTGTGTCGGTTCGGATTCGTTTGCCAGAAACCTGATGGAACCCACCCAGGCCGACATGCGAGACCAGTGCTTAAGGATCTGGGGAATCCCCAACAAAGCGCGCATCGCTCCGCCGAAAGGTGACGCCGCGTCGCGGTTCCAGCGACTCACAGGATTGGCCAATCCGTCGACGTTGCTAGGCAACGCCCATGTGGAGTTGAAGGCGGATAATTTGTCGGCGCTAGAGCGGATTTACAACTACAAGTGCTACTTGACCGGCTCTCGCAGCACAATTATCCTCAGCATGGGGGTATGTTTTGGTCTTGTGTGGCTGTTCTTGAAATATTGTTACTTTCGATGCCGACCGCATTCAACCGTCAGCAGCGCCGCTGACGAATGCACTGCGTTGATAGCGAGAAAATATCGTTCGATATTACATTCGCTTAGTGAAAAGTTTTGCTTTAGCTCACTCGGCGTTTGGGCGCAGTAATGAAGCGCTCGTTGTGAAAAAGCTCGTCTTCCACAAAAGCCTGTTTCTAACAGCGTTGCAAGAAAATTGCAGAAAGTGTTGAATTTAAACTTTTCAGCAGGTTGTTACTCGAACGATTTTCCAAACGCAATTAACTCACTGCGTGCAATGACTTGCATTTAACTTGTACACACAGCGTATTTCACGTACCGCGTGTTACATTCGGTGTTTCGTACAGTTACTTGAGTCAGTCGTGTTGGGGAGTGGCGCATATCGTGGCCTACATAAGTAAGCAACAACATGCTGGCCTGTTTAGGGCTCTCACGTGTTCTCGTGGAACAGTCGGTTCCAGAAATGGTCCCACCTCGATCAGCTGAAATGCTCCATTCCGCGCAACACTATACTTGAAGTCGAGATAGTGGAGGAGCTCAAAGGCGAGGTATGCTCAGTTGAATTGCTTTGTTTCGTAGCAATGATGTATCTTCCCAACTGCCTGTACTTCCTGGTTCTGACGGTTATTTCTCCGTACAATATGTTGAAGACCAGACGTGGGTCCCGAAGTTGGTGTTCAGAGATCGNAATGGGAGAATGTTTTTTTTCAAATTTTTTGTTCTTGCGGCAAGGTTGTGTCCCTTACAAATTAAATCACCGCTGCTTCGCACAATATGTGAGGATCCCGAAGCTGTTGTTGATACTTGTTGTCGTTCAAATATCGAAATGGAAGAATGTTGTTTTTCAAACAAGAAAAACCGCTTTTTTTCTCAGGGCAAAGGTCAGCGACGATGTCCTGCCCTTCACGTCGTCGACGCCCTCGTTCTCGCCGGTGAGGACGTCAGTAAACACAACTTCTCCGTGAGGTCGGTCTCTGCGCATACTCGACCGCTTTTGTCAAAGATGTCTATTTTATAATCTAGCGAATGCTTCCACCGGGAAATGCTTTTTCTAACTTAATGGTGTGGGTGGCAGGAAATTTCTTCATGGTGACGGTGACAATTTTTTAAGTTTCTTTTCGTTTATATGCGGCGATTTTCGTGCAGGAATGTCGAAAATTATTTGCCATTTGCACTGATGAAACGTAATTTCTTTGCCTCCCAGATTAAGATTAACAGCAAGCAGTAAACCGGAATTGAATAATTTTTTGTTTGGATGAACACATTTCGTATCTCTGGACATGTGTGACGTCAGCAACAGGCTACAGAACGTTTTGATAAAAAGTTGAATGAAATCGACCCATTTCTCGGCCCAAAACCCATTCCTCGCCGCCTCAACCATTCAGCCTCGCTCTCAAGCAAAGCATATATCTTGTTGGACCAACCAAAGACAACACAACCCCCAACCAACCAAAAATATCAAACCATCCAAGTAGAGCATATACTACTCATACTATGACCCCTGTTTTTTTTTCGTTGTGACATTTCGGTCATTTTTCCCGTAATAGTATGAAAAGTAGCCGTAACAGTATTCACTAGCCCAGGGTTCCGCAAATACTTTGGGCGAACCTAAAAATTAGTTCTAAATTATTGCGACACAAACATTTCGTGAGCATATACTTTTGTGGAATGTACTTAATAATTAAATACCATTTTTAAGACCAGCATTGGTAGTAGCATGTTTCTTGCACAAGTTGCATGAAATTAGCTCATAAAACAATAAATTATTGCATTTATTCTGTCTAATGGCAAATTAAAAATGTAAATTTAAATTATTTCGCGATCCAGAGTGGAAGTACCCGCTATTTGCGGACTCCTGCACTAGTCTACCTTTTCAGGCACTATGACCGGGTTGACTCAGTTTTTTCGGTCATTTAAAAAAATTCTGTCCATGCCCGAAAAAATAAACGCAGCTGTGGCTTAATAAGCGGCAAAGGATCTCCTTAACCTCGAGTGCGGGCCATTCGATCACCTCAACTAGTTTCTTTTTCTATCGCGTCGATGTGACGAGGGTTATTTCTTTTCCTGGTTCATTCTCGGTTGTGCAGCTTGTCGTCTGACAGGTCGCAGTACATAGCCATGTTCTGCCGGGCCATCAGCAAACCCACTCTGCGCCATCTGACCACTGTTCGGCCAAAAACAGTTTACCGCTTGGAGGAGGTCCAGCGACTTTTTGAAAGGTTCGTGGATGGAGCTTGTTTATATTTGAATTTATTTCGCCTGATTGCGGTTTCAAGCGGCTCTTACATAATTACCAGAAGTGCCACAAAATAATATGCATAACAATAAATGGCTTGTAAAGTTCCGTCATTGTCACATTGGTGTGCGACTACAATAAATCTAGCTGAGCAAAGGTATGTTTTTGAGTGAGGAAAAGATGGGGTGATGTTCATGTGTATGAGGCGGCTCTTTGCGCTAACGCAGTAAGAAATCTGGCTCTTGGTCTCTGATTGGTTGGCCACCCCTGATATATTGCCTATCATGTACAACGCACAGTTGTCTGACGGGTCACTCTTTATAGCGCTCTGCACAAGCACACTCTATCAGCGTACTCATCATTGGTTTGGAAAACCTTGTATTGTTCATCGCCCACAAAGAAAAATGGCGCCAGGTAGTGCGGGATGCAGTCCCCGCGAATCAACGCGTTTTGCTGTCAACCTCTGCAGTGCGAAAGCTTAACTTGACACTCCAACTAGACCGGTGCTTCTCAGTCAGTTTGCTTACATGGCCCAGAAAACCTTTGGTAAAAATTGCGTAGCCCACTACCTTGTTAGCATGGGCTATGCTTTTATACGCACAAACAAATACACACTATCCTAAAGTAGGGAATTTTTTCCTGATTCTATTTGAATAAGAGGTGATGATGCCAACCTCGTGGGCGAAATATATATACTCTGTAAGATCTTAGTGTCTGCTTCTTTGCTGAGAAAGGATTTCTTTCCATAGACAGTGTATGCAATTCATTGAGAATCTTGTTGCTGAGTACAATCAATGATTGCTCACGCTACAGTGATTAGATGTCTACATAACTGTATTTTACCATATTTTATCTTAAGTTCGTGGCCCACTCAAACTGCGCTATGGCCCACCAGTGGGCCCACAGGTTGTGGAACACTGAACTAAACCCTATCTTAATACAACATGATCTTGTATCTGTCGGACCATGGATGTATGGTTCCCTTTTTGTGACGCGGAGAGGTCTTGCACTCGTTACAAGTGAAAAAACGCGGAAAACTAGACGTTCGATAGTGTTGCTGTTTTGCAAGTGCTATTTAAGAGCTGCTGAGCTTAACCTGAGCGTCGATCAAACATTTCAGACTGTCGATGAAACTCGTCAAAGGAGCAGGACATGTTCCTCGGGTTGTGTGTTCGATCCCCGATACGGACCAGTGCTTCGTACCAAGCGGTGTCGTGTTTGTGAAAACAGTCAAAGGTATGTATGAAGTGGTGCTTGCTTAGTTGCTTTTTCGCTTGAAGAGCTTGCTGAAAATTCTGTGAAAATCCATGCTGGTCGAGCTTCAAATATTTTAAAGTACAATGAGTTGTTGTTTCATTATTGCGTTTGCTCTAACCCAGGGGGTTCAAGGGGGGCACAAATCCCCGGACGCCGAATGATGCCAAGGGCGCCGAAAAGTCCCAAGAATGTCACAAGTACTTAATTCAGTACAGTGCATTTGCTTCCGAAAGATCTCAGGTTCGAACATAGGGACGCCAAACTTCTTACCCTGGGCCCCATCTAACCTCGTTACGCCCCCTGCTTTAACCCCAGCAAAGTTCCGAAATGTGAGATGATTTACACTACAAATTGCAATAGATTATAGAATCTACCATATGGATTGTTTCTTTCACTGGCAGCTCCAAAAACCGTTTTGTTTGAACCGATCTTCCAGCGCTATGAACAGAAAACGCTTGGTCCTGTATTGACCAGCGCTAAACTCTATGACCTGCTGTAGGCGATAGGCACGGATTGAAATGCTGGTACAGCGCGAGGTGGGCAGTAAGCTGTAAACGCAAAAAACGTGCTGTCTTCGTTTGACGACGTTGCAGAGGCAGGCGGCCTTGACCATTTTCGCAAAATACGCGTTGACCTGAAAATGGCAAACAGCCAGGGGCGGGTAACCTGTTTGCTATCACGGGCCGCGTAATTTGCAGAATATCGCTGGCGTGCCGCAAAAAGCTTAATCTTGAAATTCTACCTTTATCTCCGTGAAGAAAATACGAAGAATATTATGAGTAGCGAGAGAGTTTGACCTGCGATCTGAATATCTACCTATTATGGAGTTTCGTATTGCGCGATGTTTTGTTCTAACTTGGGTGACAAAAATTCTGATGCCTCAAATGTTCATCCATGATTCAAACAGCAATGGCGCAATAGCGATACCGTTTAACACTGGGGAAAAACCCATCGTTGCCACCGTACATCTTTGTTTCCTACCTTGAGTTTCTGTGTTGCGCAGAAGATGTGTTCAGTCGTAAGCTTCTCGCAATGCGCGTCAGATGTTGAACTCACTACAAATTAAACAGACGTTGACTACGTAGAAGTCGGTGTGAAATGAGTTACTGGATCCCTTCAGGAGATTGTTGTCGCATGTTACTGGCCCGGTCGGAAGCTTGTAATCATCACGGGTAATGGCCGAGGTGGAAGTTCTTGTGTTTGCGATGGAGCTGCGATCGATGGGCACCGAACCACGTTTGGTTAATCATCAACACATGCGTGTTCTGGTATGCTGAGGATACGGCGACCAACCTCGTCAGGCATGGAACGTTCACAGCAGACGTAGCACCTGCGTAATACCTACGTCAGCACTTGCAAACGCGTCTGCGCGGTGAATCCAAGTCAGAGCAACCGATCGAATATTTGTTGTGAACTTAAAACAAATCATGGGCCAAGTTAATTTAGGATGGCGGCCCTTGCACTTGTCCAGAAGGCTTCGGTTGGGCACGCATTTGCGCGCGTGAACTCCCACGCGGCAACACCTCCAATGCAAATTCTTGGCGACAGCAACGTATTTTCATTTCTTCCTGCGGCCATTGCTTCGAAGTTGGCAAAGTTCCACGGCAATGAAAAAAAAGCAGTGTTCAGTTAAGCTGGAAACTGCAGCACTGATTTGTAGCTTTGCTTGCGCAGGATCGATCTTTATTGCACCATGACAACCGCTTTGAAACAAGCACCTACTCAAACTTAAACATAGCGTCGAACCCTTATTTTTTGGTTTCTGCTGAAGTTCAAGTTCGATGCAATGGTTGGCGGCTCTTTTCGACATCCAACGTCAGTGTTTCGTCCTAAGCTGTGAGGTCATGTCACGTGGTGTGTTGCTGCCATTGCACTGTCTGACGACGTTATTGCGTTCGCAGCGCCCTGGTCAATGGAGTTCAGTCGGTCAACGAACCGGAAATACTTCTACAACGAGAACACGCGAACCTCGCAGTACGATTCGCCTCCGGACAGCAACGCACCTTACGCGTAAGTTGGGCTGTTTTTTATTTTTTATTTGAAAATAAACACGGACGACTGTCACGCTTGAAGTGCCACTGAACGTTAAACCAGTTTCCTTTTTTCGTCGCACCATCTGACGATTTTCGATTTTCATGTTATTTGTTGGACTATATCCACGGTCAACAAAGTTGCCCAACATTGCCTATGTCCGGGCCTGCCGTGAAAGCCAACGAACCCAAATGACCGTGTGCAACCACACCTCTACGTTGTTGTTTTGTTATTGGACAATAATTGACTCTCGCTCGGTCATGCATGACGCTATGGGGGTGTTGCTGTAGCAACCAGTTGCCAAGTAAGTGCAAGGCACGTCACGTGATTAACTCCTTCACGTCAGTTGGTGAACTACTTACTCTGTTCGATGTTAAAATAAATACATTGCAGCGGTTCTTGGAACGCCGTGCATTGCGACGCATCAATGATTTTTTCTGCAGGCTCTGCGCTTCAACTCGCGTCTTGTGGTGGTGGGGCGAAAAGGTCAAAGTTCACCCGATGCAAGCCGCTCACCGTTCGGACCTCGTATCCGCCGAGCAACTCACCCAGTTCGTCCAATCGCACTGCGCGACGAAAGCCAAAGGCAACGAAGTGTGACGGGTCCGTCCAAAGCGCCACCGCAAGCCAGACTTGTCGAAGAAACGTTTGCATCAGTTGAACACTTTGATGAACCCGCTATCAGCGATCGCTATGGAAAATCTTCTGTGATGTCTTTGAGACCTTGTAGCTTTTTCAGGAACAAATCGCTTGACCTTCTGGGGACAAATCGCTTGACCTTCTGAGCTCGACCAGTGCCGCAACTGCACCAGACTGTGGTTGTCCACGCCCTGCTCGCCATCTCCATCTTACTCGGAATGTTTTTGCGTATAACTCTCGCTGTTCAACTGTTGAGCCCAGATTTTTGAGCTGCGTAGCGGTTCTTACTGCGCTGCGTTTTTTTATCGAAATTTAATTCATTTCACTTCCAAAGCGGGCACTTGCGTCAGTTTGTACCAACTCTGTAACGTATCCTCGCATTTCAAACAACCTTTCGCTAAATTTTTGTGTTTTTTTTTGCTTTTCCTGCGCAGCAACCTTTTGCCACGGACTAAGTTTTAAAACGTCCGGTTTTGCGTTCTATGCATTTAAGAGCCTTTGTCTTCTGCTATATCTCTTTTCATTTTGCTTTTAGCCACCAGTTACTTTAGAGTTAGTAGAGCATGTAATGCCGTTATACTTTTCTTCAAATATTTAACCTAGCCGTGATGAGTTGTCTATAGGAAGAACACATCATCGTCTGCAGCCGATGTACTCTTCCAACTTGCAGCGAATCAAACCTGACTATAATTTTGTTTCGTGTTATCGTCGCGAAGATTCGTCGAAAATCGATGAACTACGTCGTGATAAAACTAAAAATTTAACTTGCAGTTATACTGTATTTTGAAAATACAAACAAACTACAACATGAACATGCAAGTATTTTTCTGCAAATACACAGTGGAAGACGATGATGATGGTGGGAGTCCAATTGGTGGAAGGAAATGATGTGATTAATTTCGGGGTGTTATCGCTCGTTAAGCAGTTGCCTCCGCTGATACAAAGCATGCCGTTCATTGAGCTTGGGAATGAGTGCAACTATGCAACTGGTTCAGGATTACTACAGCAGTTGTATTAACATTTGTCGATTTTTGGGCGGAAAATCGAACCCTGTAACGATATCAGAAAAACAAACTCCGGATTGACTGCAACTCACCCCGTATTTCACGGAACAGTAGTGTTGCTTTGAGCACCGTCCGCGTCCACCATTTCAAGATGTTTTTGTTTTTCCATGAAACTCAGCCGGAATTCAACAACTTCACAAAGTTTCTAACCAGTCTTTATCTTCCGAATCGACTCGATTCCCATCGCATTCTAGCGTCTACGACAATCTTCACCTTGCACTGACGTCAGGATTTCTCGGACTAAATCCAACTGGCGTTCTGATATTTAAAAGTCGGGCCTGCAACTAAGATTTTGCTCACTCTCCAGTAGATGCTTAGACATCAAAAGCGAAACTGCAAATAACGTATTAGCTGAACGAAACGCTTCTAAGGAACAGAAAGAGGTGACAATTAGACGAACAGAAATGTACACAAAAGATACAAGTAACGAATTAAGCGAATCGACGAAATAGACAAGTTGTACTGTACTTTATTCAACGGTCAAGCTTAGTCATAAGCCATCATTAGGAACATTAATGAAATGGCGCTCGGACCCCCAAGCGTTTCTTCGGTGGTATGGCCAGCACGACTGGCGCGTTTATGTTTCAACGACTTGGTTTGAACTTCGTGTTTCGAAAAATTTCCGAAGCATGTGGGAGCAAGTGTGGTGTACCGTTGGTCACACATCAATGCCATGACTATGAGCACAGTGAAACAGCTAATTGAACTTTTGTACTTAACACACATCTCAAGTATTTGAACTGTGTGATGGTATTCAAAAGGTTAACCTGTGAAAATTCGGATTCACAACTGTTTCACTCTATCCATCACGTAAGAAAACTACACCGCTTTTTAGCAAAATTTCAACGTCCCTGTTCAAAAAGATGGTTTCTTCTATTAAAAACTCATTGCGAATCAGGAATTTTGTCTTCCAAACTTTGGACTTTGGCAAATTTTGAATTCCTACACTCCCAGGATCTTGGCAGGAACGCGGAGATCATTGTCCGCCAGGCGGCACGAATATTGTTAGGTTGCTGTCTGGACATCGCTGAACTCGAATCAAGTCGGGAGTCGAGCCAGGTTCGAATCCAACTATTGCAAAATTGTCTGCAAAACTTTAGCGCGCGGTTAGTAAAGGCACATATCAATAAAAAAAGGCATTATCCAATAAAAAATCTTAACAGTAAGTTGTTCAAACAGGTTTTCAGGCTCATTTCGGCAAATCTGCGTATACGTCCAGGCCAGCCCATAGTAGCAATAATCGAATTCAAGTCCGAGTCCACTATTTTGCATGACTCGAGATAGAGTACAATCAAGAAGCTCCAAGTCCAACTTTGTGTAGAAAACTTGACTCATGACCGGATTTGAACCCGGGATTTCCAAGAGTGGCAAAAAGCACCGGTAGCCTAATCTTTTACATCTGAACCGGTGGTTGTCGAATCACAATAGGCTATCCCAAGTCTGAATGTGCGTAACATTGTATGCACTAAACTAAACCCGAGCTGACTATTTTTGTTTGGAAAGCTTTTTGCACAAAATAATCTTTGAACCAAACTGTGTATAGTTTCTGCCGCACATGTGAGAAATTGTAGATTGTATGTGTTGGAAATTCAACCCTTTGTGATTTGGCATCAGTCAGCCAAACAATTCCAGTAGTTCGATCAATTTCGGATCTTAGAGCATAGGTGTAGGAGCAGGTAAATTTTTGGGGGTGCAAAGGATTTCTGCACAAATTTCCCCAAACTTGCCCTGAAAATACTCCAAAGAAAATGACCTCCAAAAAGAAAAACGACGGCATTTCTTTTCATGTTGGGTGCATTTTTTCAAATCAAAGCACCCTTTTTAGCCAAATTTCCCCGAACTTGCCCGAAAAGAACTGAATAAAACATAACATGACCTCCAAAAAAAGACGTCTGCACTTTGATTTTGGGTGTCATTTTTGTAAAATCAGAGCACATACAGAAATTTTGCGAAAGTATTCACATATTTTGCCCGGATTTTGAGTAAATTTGTTCGGATTTTCACCAAATAAAAAGTTTTGAGGGTGTGCGTTCACCCCTGCACCCCTGCCTCTTACACCAGTGTCTTAGAGACCCATTCTGCTTGAGAAAAACAATAGTTTTGCAAGACTGCTATGACTTACCGCCAGTGGTAGTTTCATATTTGTTGGAAATCTTGCAGATCATAATGGTTTTGTTTGAAAGTTGAATCCTAATCGAAAAAAAGTTTCCCTCCAAAAAACCCTTTGTTTTGGAGGGAATTTTTTGTTTTCGATTAGGTTTCAACTTTCAAACAAAACCATTATGAAAAAAGAAACCTCTCCAAAAAAACGTTTTGGAGATACAGTGCTTAAAATTTGTATGCTATGTATGTTTCGCTGCGCAGATACGATTTTGTTGTAAAAGTGATTAAAAATGGACGTCGGGAAGTGAAAAATAGTTTGGTCCGGAAACACCGGATGTCACATGTCCCAGAAAAACGTAATCAAACTTTAGGTGGCATTACACCCTTCTTTTCTTGAGTCGTATAGTGTTTTAAGGTTTCCTTAGCAGGTTACAATAAACAAATGCATAAATATGTTTTTTGAGGAATTTACATACTATTTTGAGATCATTTATTCCGAGCTTGGTTAGAGACGTTGAATTTCTAATATAGCCATTGTATTTGATGTTTAGTAAAAGTTACGGTTTGACTAAGTTCATTTTTGTGTACATTATTGGAGGACTGATGAAAACTTTGAGGTAAGTTCTATTATTGTCTCTTGATGCTATTTGCCTGGAAGTGTGACATTACCATTGGTATGACGGCTTAAATGTTACTGGATGGTTTATCTTACGCGGGCTGTTCACCTTATTTTAAACCTTCCGTCTCTAAACATATAATGGGATCTTTTTGATTTAGATTGCGCAATTCGCGAAAGTCTAAGCATTTCTGTGTTTCAGAACAAACTACAGGTAACACCAGGTTGCTTGTCGGTGCAATCGTCTCTATGAACAATGATGCATATCTACATCAAAAAAAGATCCCATTGTATGTTTAGAGACGGAAGGTTTTAAATAAGGTGAACAACCGCGTTAGATAAACCATGCTTGCAATGCGAGCAAGAAAGAGATTAATAATTTCGGATGAAACGAAATCATCTTCTTCACAAATCCATGCAGATTCTGCAGCCACACAGCCCAACGTAGGTACGTAGAAGTGCGTGCATGGCAAGAAGCAGTTTATCACGTTCATCCAAGAGAATAGGCTCAAACAAAGGAAGGAGGCGAAATGGCATACATTTTCCACAACCACTGCCGTTATGCCAAAGTAATGTCATTACGAGTATACTTAATACCAAGCTCCCATATACACCTTAGCTATAGAAGCTATAAGAAACCGGGATCTTTGAAAGGTGTTGCCAATGAAAAGGTCTGCATGATCGTGAAAACAATCCAAAATTAAAGAGAATGAATGTCATGAGCTAATGAAACAATACAACATTAATACTTCAGTTTGCCTTAATCTGGTCACTTTCTCTTGAACCCGCATGCTTGCACTTAACCACGCCTATATGTAAGTGCAAGAAAATTCCTCCTACGAGGATCTTTTCTTTCCTTTAAAAAATTTCACAGCAGCGAAAGAGTTCTTTCGAAATCGCAAGTAAATCCGATGAAGGCTATGCGTTTTAGAAGGCCTTGCAAACAATTACGCCATGTGGTGGGACTGTATTAAAAATCAGGAACAATCCATTGTAGCCACTTGACATGGCGCCATCTTTTGTAACCGAGTGATTTTATGACTTTCATTCAAGGTGCAAATCTGCATCTGGCGCCGAACACTTAGAATCAATTTATTTCACAAGCACGGCTTTATTTTTATTGGAGCAGACGGCGAGCCATCACGAAATGTTTGCTTTTGAGCAGATTTCCGCTTCAAGAGCAGTAAGTTTCCATGTTTCGCACAAGCATGTCTAAGCCATCTGGTGTTAGAGTTTGAAAACGACCTTCGTCAGGGCTTTTCGTTTGATCTCAACTCAAAGAAATTGATTTAGGAAGGAAGCCGCAGAGACCATGTTGTAGTGAAACGTTCTCAGTCAGACAATATTTCAAGTCTTCAACACAAGCTCAAGTTTACCCTGAATGGGACGTTTCAACACAATTTGCTTATTGTGGTCGCCAAATAATTTTGTTTGTTTTCAGTTTTTTTAAATAAAAAAATATTTTTTTTCAGGTATAAACTTAAACTACTATTTAAACAATTGGCGTTGGTCGATTTTTAAGTTTTTCTTTAGTTTTCAATTTATTTTCCGAGTATCAAGGAGATTTGATCAATAAACATGTAAAAACGCTTGAACTGCCGCTTTGACAATGAACAAGCAATTTGACGTAATCTGACGAAATCTCAGCACATGCCTATTGTTGCTATGCCACCTTTGCTCCAATCAATTAACCCAGTGCCACGCAGTCATCCAGTCGCCTTTCGAAAAACTATCGGTGTATTTTCTGTTAAAGCGAAGCAGCTTGTAATCTTGCTTCGGCACATCGAGACACAATCGTAGTTTTATGATGGCGGCAATATTCTCTTCTGATAATTGCCGCTGCCCGCAAAGCGTGGTCGCCCCTCGTGCATTGTTGCGACGCAAAGTGCTGAACGAGAGCACGCGTCAAGTGTCGCTCACATCGTCATGCATCTTTTGAAGTTTTTATCATCGTCTGGCTCATTCAGCTCAGACCGATGGAAGGCACGGCGGATGTGAAGTGCAGAGTAAGTTGTAGGGTCCAAGGAACATTTAGGTCCAACGCTGGGCGCGCGTGGAGAATTTGCAAAAACTGTTAATGTGGGGTATTTGAGGCATTTTTTATTTCTAATTTATGTAGTGTAACAACCAAATTTTGTTGAAGCCGGAAGTAAATGAATTTTTGGCTTGGAAAAGATCTCTTTACCAAAGCCAAATTTACAAGGCCAGAACCCTCTTATAAGTCTATGTAAGATGGATATGCACAAACATTGAGTGGTCGGTTAAATTTTCTGTAAATGGAGACGTTTTGTTTTCATTTACCAACTAAGTAAAGTGTAGACAAAAACAAAAACACTAAAGCTGGAAAAATCTTGACAACATTGTTTCTGTAGATATAAGCAAATTTTTACATAGATATCTTTCGTGTTTGCTTTGTAATTCGCAACCAGCAGGCCTCAGTAAATAATCTGTTAGTTTTTAGTTACGCTGAAGACGATGAAGAGGCAGTTTACGAGTTTGTGTCGTGCTGCAAAAATATTGTTTTTAATTGACGAACAAAGCTTATCAGCTCAAAGGAAAAAAGTTACCTGTGTTTTTTGAAAAAAAAACACGTTTTACTAACCTGATTTGAAATATTTTCATGATCACTTACGGCGTTTTTGCGACCTGAGCTTCTGAGAAAAATCTAGCAAACAACTTTTTTATTGATTTATACAAAAATCTGGCACGACATCAAATTATTTGACGAGACTTTCTTTGCGTCCCTTGGATCATGAGCTTCTGAAGAGAGACCAACAAAGCAAATGGAGGAAGACTTCTGGCATGGTCTCTATCTCAGCACAATGATGCAGAATGCTGGAGAATATATAGCGTTAAATTCACAATGCAGAACACTTATCTCTACGCCACAAAGCAATAGTAAACGACATATAGAACTGCACTAAACTGTGTTTATCGACACCTGAGATCTTGTATCATAATGCAAAATGTAATGTAAGATTTAAGAGGAAATACGTTCCTCTTATTTGCCTCACTGATGATAGACAATCGGGCATATACAAAAAAGAGTTCAAGCACAGTTGTTGAAAACTGTAGAGTCAAGGAAGCTGAGCATGTGTTTTAAAGAAGGCAAATAAATGCAAAAACGTACTCAGCGGATGATTTAATTTCTTTTATGTTTGCTTACGCCCTTATTATAGCTTATGCTGGTTTTGTGCGCATTGCCTTCATTAGAAATTTTCTTTCAGCAATCGGCAAGCAAATAAGTTTTTAGCATGGAGGTCAACTTTTCAATCGACTTCATCCTTGGAAATTGCGGAGAAAAGTTCCACAAGAAATGTCGCCGGACCCATCTCGATGGGGAAGCGGTCAATGGTAAAACCACGCCTGAAGAAAGAGGATCTTACGCAGTCAAATGGAGACCCCTTTCTATAGCGGGACCGCACACTCAACACCGGCTGCAAGACCACTTTGAGAGTGCGAATACCAAGTGCAGCCCCTGTTCATTCGCACAACAACCGAACTTCGATTCTAGCGCAGCAAGACTAAGCGCCGATGCGGGAACGGCGTCCTGCAAAATATTTTCGTCGAACAAATCGAAAAGCTTTGTTTCGGATAACCCGCACGACAGTTATTTTGAAAGCTTGCCGTATTATGAAAGACATTCGCCAAAACACCTTCCGAGTTGGCAACATTCTTATTTTCCAGCAAGACCACTCATTTCTGAAATCAGTGATCCAGATAAAACGCTGCAGCCGGATAATCCAGGTAAGTTAAACAACAGTGGTGTTGATAACTACAAAACACATGTTTTTAATTTGTGTTCCAAATTTTTGGTCTTGGGTGGAAATGCGTGCTTCTGCTAGAAGTTGCTAAATTGCATCGAAAAATGCATGTGGCAAATTTTAGGACGAAAGTAAATGACGGTATCATGAAAATTATTAAATGACCAATGACTTCGAAATGTTTCGTTCGCACAGCTTTATATTACCACACTGTTATCGAAACGGTGCAGCTAGAAAGAAATGAAGTTGTGTTCTTACGTGCGGTTTAACTACTTAATCAAGACTATCAGGACTGTTATGAGATTAGAGCATTAAAACCATTAGATTGTGGTGGCATCGTTTATTGTTGCAAAAGTAGGGTGACTACGTGTCTTAGTTCGGAAGGAACAGCCCCAGTTTTCGGGGTCGTTCTGGTTCTTTGCTGGATTGTCCAAGAAAGCCAGACTGGCAGCAGACAAGAAAAAGACTTTAGAGAAAATAATGATGGCGATGTACAGTGAAAATTTGTGTTGAGACAATTTATGGTCCCGTTTCGGTTGAAAGCGTTGATCTTCACCTACCTTTATTTGCCTTTTTATTTTGTTAAATTCAGCCCATTGCAATTTTGAAAAATAAAACTATGGTCTCCTTATGCAAAGAAATCATAGGTGGTTCACGTACTGCTTTACAACAGATCTTAGTAAAAATCTTTTTCAATCTATATGATATGAATATTTGGTTTCTAGGTAACTCTTTAAATTTGTTTGTGCGCTGACCTCGTAATAGCATTCTTACTACTCATGATAAGCGGTTGTTGCGTCTCGTTTACCTAAATCCACACCTATGCTTTAGCCCCGGAAAATTTTGAGCAACAAACCAGATTGCAGTACAAAAACTTGCAAACATAAAAAATGAAACCACAAGCAATGCATTTCTTATAAATGCCAAGGAAAGGTTTTTCAACCTCGACAGGCAGAAATATATACAGTAGAGCTTGAAAAGAAGGTATGAAAACAAAATTGAAGTCTTTCAAAACTTTCAAAACAAATGACCTTTAAAACTACACGAACTTTTGCAGATGTAGGTTAAACCTTGAGTTCACCGTTTTTGGAGTTCAAAGATGTTTCCCTTCGAGTTTGAAAAACTGAGATTATTTCTCAATGTTACGATTTTACCATAGAACAAACAAATTTACTTCAAAATGAAATGCGCGTTTGCTTCATGGCGAAAACTTTTTCATTGAAGCAAAAAGTTTGCTTCAAAACGAACATGTTTTCATTTGAAGCCATATTTAACACGCGCTGAGCGACATACTTTAGCCGAAAAAAATTTTGAGCCTGTTTCCAACTGGATCCCATACTTTGACAAAAGTAGTATTTTAGAATTTAGGAATGTGTAATGTTTACAAATTGACAGAAACAGGTGATTGTTATGTGTAAACTAAACCTACTTTTGTCAACGCACAAACTGTCATAACATATTTGTGAGAAAACATTTGACTGTGTATAGAAAACATGGAACATTTATGTAGTAAAGCGCATTAGTTCATGTAAGCTTTGTGCTCTGATGTGTCTGCATCATCTACCAAAAGTTTAGAAAATTCGCTTGATTCAATCAATGTGTGTTTTACTTAACAAGGGAAAAAAGCATAAAGACCATCAAAAAGTGAAATATCGTGTGAACTTCCTTCAACGCGAATTTCATTTTGAAGCAAACTTATTTGCTCTAGTAATAACTGATCTCTTTATGTTTGGTTAAAAAAATAAAACAAAAATGTTGCTTTTGATTCAGATTTGGTTTTGGCCTCGCTGAGGTAACATTATTCGTCGACATGTTTGAAACAGTACACGATGTCATATTTTTATCACACGATCTCTTTTAGCGAGTGGGAGTAGTTTAAGCTCTAACCGAAGAGACGAAGCAACCAGTTGTAGAGGAGAGATATGCAGTGTACTTTCGCTTGTGGCGAAAAACACCAAACTTCTAATATGAAAAGCTGCAAAACAGGTTTTCGCAAAATTCAAAATTTCATGTTGTCTCTTCTTAGTTGAAAAAATTCGGCCGAAGTCCAGGGGTTCCCGTGTAGGACGACGACTGTTCACGGGGCTTCAACTTCTTGAGCTGGAAAAAACGTTTTCATTGAAGCCATACTTATCACGCGCGGAGCGAGTTACTTTGGCTGAAAAAATTGTGAGTAATGATTCCTATTTCTCTGTTGCTTTTCCTTTTCGTAAGAGATAATTCGTGCACTTTCCTATTCCTCTTCTGAACATGTGTAGTTGATGTATCTTCGCATGTGTCCAAGCAACAGAACAGCACATTTGTTGATCATATGTCTAATCAGAAGCGTCCCTGCCCTTGGGTCTTGAGTCCCGGAGCTTCGTCTCACTCCTCTACCCTGTTTAGACTTCCACCGTTCAGCGCGGGCGGAATTGATTTTCAAACTAAAGGCGATTGGACCAATTCGGATTTCAACAAAATGGCGGGCTGCGCGTTTCATATACGATTTACGCGAGTAGATACTTAGCGGAGCAAAACGGCAATGTACGTGTCAACTTTTGCTCCCTCAATTAGCGTTAAAGAGGATTAACAGCACGAGATTGTTTCTGAGACAGTGCGAAATGCAAACAGACAAGGGTCCGCGGCCTGATTTGCTGTCAACAACAGTGACTGAACCAAAACACGCGAACAAAAAATCCATGCAGATTGTGACAGCCTAAGCCGGATCTTAAGTACAAATTGGCTGATTAGTATCACTGCTGGTCAATCCGAACTGCGATGTTGGTGGTCTTATTATATTGCCAGGCATTGATGCAAGCGATTGACAGGCAAGCAGACTGTCATTTAGAAGCGTTCTGCAAGAGAAAACTTAACAAACACGAAAATAATGCTAATGTTTTGTGTGCACGTCTCTCTTGCCATTTGCTTCAGTACAGTCTAGTTGTAAAACCCGAAATATTTATTTCTTTCGACACAGAAGCTTACTGAAGGTCAAATCAAGACGTGGTTTCAAAACCGACGCACCAAGGAAAAGCGCCGCGGCCCAAACAGCGACGATGATCGCAAGGGTCACGACGAAGCAAATGAACTACTGCAGCAGCCGGTCAGAATTCATGCTCATGGCATTCAGGTTCGAGCGACTTACGGGCCCTCGGATCAATATTTGTTGGCTGCTGTTGCGGATTATTTAAAGCGGCGTGAACTTAAAGCAGCGTCGACATCTTGAAGCATTTGCTATACTGCAGTATGCATGTCTTGCAGGATGATACTTTGCCTGACTGGAGCAAAACTTAGATGTAACAGCAGCTATTCTAGTTTGGAATTGCGAAATCAAAAAGTCTGGTCTTAACTTTAGACAGCAAAGAAAGAACAGCGCGCTGCAGGAGCAACGCATTGTTACGGATATCCGGAGCCTTATTTTCGCCTCCAGCCCCGCTCGTTTTGGGTGTTTTGCTGGAAAAGAACTGAGACTGAACTGGTTTAAACCTCCGATCATTCACCACCACGCAAATTGCGTAGGTACGAAGGCATCAGATCAGTCCCGTCCCCACAGGGAGGCTGTGGTGGGCTAAGCCCCCCCAAACAAAACTTCAAGACCCCAAAATTGAACTAAACACCACAAATCAAGAGTTTTGTCGAATTTTAGGATGTCAAGCCTCCCTGCACAAATTTAAAGCTCCCCTATTCAAGATTTTCTGGCAATGGTTCTGCATCAGATTTCGGTAATATGATTAAACCGCTAAGGAGTGCTGCTAAAAACGTAAGAGTGAAATAGACCAACGTAGCGACGGTTAACAACCTGTCTTAACAGAGATCTGATCAAAATCATTTGTGTCTTTTTATTCATTCTCTCACGCTCTTCACCAGCAAAGTCAAACCTAACCCGCTGTGATAACGTCGCGAAGACGTTTCTTTACATACTTTTCAACGCTAGCGCAATCCAGCCCCTTGTTGGTACGTACGGTGAAAGTTAACATGCGCTTCAACCATTTCGCTCAAATCTCAAGACTTAAAAGTAACCAATTACATTGCAAAGATTAGCGCATAACAAAAAGAAAATTAGCTGTCTTTGCAAGTTGTGATTCGCCATTTTGTCTGCTTGACTATTTGCATGCAAAGCTGTTACAACTGCTTCGTAACATGAGGGCTGGAGAAGAAACAAGATAGTTGATGAAATACAGCAACATTGCAAAAACTGCAACTGCACCCGCACCACCTATTGCGATCCCTGTGAGCCCACTGTGTTCTTCACCGTCTTCATTTTTGGGAACAACTTTGAAAGAAAAACGCTGTTTGAGTCTCACCCAGATCCTTCTCCACACAAACTTCAGGACTTTTCATTATTTTTGCTGTATTTTCCTCGAAAGACGCAGTTAAGCCGCTGTGTTCTCCAAAGTTCAGAGCACGAACCGTCATGCCGGTTGAAAGAAGTCAAATGCAATCGATCACGCATCTAGACAAGAAAAGACATTGACCTTTCAAATAAGGACTGACGCATTTGTGATGAAAAACTGTTTCTTTGTATTTGCCAGTGGCGGATCCAAGGGAGGCGGTTTGGGGTAACTCTCCTCAAACGTCTGTAGCGTCCCATTGAATGGCACCCCTTTGATATAAATGCACCCCTTTTTGGAGCCTATATCGAGGTAGAAACAGAGATTAAAAAATAGTCTAAACCAGAGGTTCTTAAACGTTTTCAGTCGCGCCTCTTTGGCATTGGTCATTGATACTCGCGCCTCACCTAACGATCAAACACAAAAAACAAATCAACAATGTATTTGCTATTATCCTGGTTAATAGTAAGGAAGGAAGCAACTTTTTTTGCGGAAACTAGTAGTTTAATTCGAGGCTTTGTTGAAGACATCGACTGCCGGTGCCCGGCACCCAGTCTCCTTAACCACTGATGTACCAATTGATGGTAGCTTCATCAATTTTAATGCTCAAATGCTCAGACTGACAGTCATGTCAGAACATTTTCACAAGAAAACCTAATGGCTGAAAACAATTAAGCTGCTGTTATTAATCATTTTAACTCTCACACAACTATCCAACACATAAGCTAGAACTATTTACTGACCCTTCTCCGAAAGGAGACAACGTTGAACACACAGCTGAGTGTTACAAGCTTCCCTTTAGAGCAACCCAAACCTCCATTTGTTAGATTTTTGGTCATGAAGAATCAACTTTATTCAAGAAAATACAACGGTTAAAACGATTTCTCTTGTTTGCAGCAAAAACACACAACACATGCGTACTGGCTTTGCCCTTAAATGAAATTTTGTCACCAAAAATCTTGGGATTTTCAACCTAAACCTATGAAACGTTATAGTACTTAGCTTTTGTGGTAGATTCCTTCCCGTAGTTGTACTTCGTGCATGCGCCAACATCAACATACGTAAATCCTGCTGTTCAACAAAGTCTAGCTAGAGTATTGTAAATTTTAGAGCCTGTTTTTTTTATAGAAGTTCGCAAGAGGCGCGCGAGTATGGCAGTGAAACATTGTTAAAAAGTATTAACTACAAGGTTTTTATCATTCGTAAATTCATTATCATTTCACTATCAGCGCCTAATCAAAACAAAGCGTACAAGACAAAATCTCGGAACGAACTGGAATGTGAAGCCGATTTGCGATGCGTCTTGTCTGCCACAAAGTCTCGCTAGTTTCCAAAAAAAAACAGTTGCATCCTTTCCGTTAGGTAGGATAATGGCAAATAAATTGCACTCTTGGTTTTTGTGTTTGATTTTGAGGTGAAGTGAGTCGCGAGTATCAATGACTAACGCCACAAGGGCGCGAATGGAAAAGTTAAAAAAACTCTGATTTGAAGGAATCGTTAAACATAACTAATGTCCTTCAAAAACTGGCAAGCTACAGCAGCCTCTCTGGTATTACGATTTTGAGAAAATCCGGCACTTTCCTAGTTTACTTTGAAAGGGTAACTGTGTTATCATCGCTATGGGTTTTCAATGTATATCAGGAAATAACACAAGTATTTCTGTTGTAGTAAACATTTACGCTATGATATAAAGTAATGCTAAGATAATGAAATTACATGTGGTCTATAACGTCCGCAGCCAATATTCAGCGTGTTTACTATTAAGCTCGCTTTAAATTGCAACTGATAAACAATACATCGATAAATAGTTTACATTTTAGGTTTGAAAAGATTGTGTTTTGTGTTGACTAAAAAAGTGAGAAAATATTTATAAGGAGACACATCACAAGCAAAAAGGTTTGGATTATACATGTAATACAAATTATTAAACATTGAGCTGTCGGTGCCTTCCTTCTGTTGAACATAGTCCCAATTTCTTTCCAAATTTGGACTAGTGGGATTGATTTCTTTTCTTCACATCAGGAGTTCACAGTCCAGGCACGTGAGGAAGTATCAAAGTTGATTGAATTTGATTTTGTACCGTTATTAGTGGCGTTCAATGTATTTTAGGGCAATATGCTTTTAGGCCAAGTGTGAACTTGTCACGCGATTATGAGATCGTTTTTCACAATAATCAGCAGAGCTACCTGAAGTGGAAGTAATGTCATCGCAAACGCCTTTTATTAATTTTTTGTTTTGAATTGTAATAAATACGATTTCCACGTGCATGTAACTACACAGCTTCGTCTGGAAACGTGACTGTCATTTACCTATTTACTCGATTCCTATCGTGGGACTTGTGTTGTTACTTGTTAGTGTAAGAAGAACCGTTCTTCTTCCTAACCAGGGCGGGAATACGTTTCAGACATTGTGTTTGCTGATCTCGCTACAGATAGCCAAAGTGTCAACCACTAGAGCGCCCAGCATGCTTTGAGGCATATACAATTTGAAGATATAAGAGATGTTTCGGAAATCATTAGTGATTTTATTTACTGTGCAGCTTGTGAAAAATGGTGGCCCATCTTTTTTGACCGGTGTCAAAAGTTTTGCGAGTTATTGATGTAAGGCGCGTTTGAACTGTGGTGATTTCCTGAAAAATCGAATACTTCAACCAACAAATAACCACTTTCTTGGCCCACAAAAGATTTTTTTATGTGATACCCAAAGATTGTCATACAAAATCTGGGGTACTAAACACGTGAAGGCTATTTGGCGCCCAGAACTTTTGTATGTTAGAATAATTGGAAATAAATATATTTTTCATTTAAATGTACCCCTTCAGATAGGCAAAGGGGCAGAGGTGTACAGGAGCCGGAATGTCGGAGTAGACTACGGCCGGAGTCTTAACGATTTTCGAAAATAGGAGTGGAGCCGGAGTTGATTATTTTGAGAAAGGGCCGGAGCCGGAGTGGAGACGGAGTCAGTTTTTTAATAAGAGGTTAGTTTGTTTATTATTGATCATTATTATTGCAGATTGATTTTTACAAAACATGTTATAACATAGCCTTCGCATGTGCAAAACTACTTCACAGGAAGTCTTAAAATTTTAATACAACTTGGATGTAAGTCAGGTTAGGTTGGTGAGTTTATGTGTGTGAAGATTTGGACAATTTTTTGTTCATGGTGGTACGTTAAAAANATGTTGGCCAATGAAATTTAGCTCAAAAAAAGTTTAGGTAGTGTCTCAACAACCAGCATATCCAGTTTTCTGTTTCGAAAGACAAAAAGTACCGCATCCCGCATCCAGTTTTCTGCCAGATATAAAACTGAGTTGGAGAAATTTCATTACTGTCTGTCAACATGGTCGAGGAGTGGCAAGTGACTAGACAATCATCAGTTCGAGTGACTCCTTTGTTGTAATTGGATTTCTTTTAATGTACTTACATAAGATTGTAAGTAAAATTTTTTTGACCCCTTGTGATGTACATTTAGAAAAGCAGATAAGTGCTTTTGGTCTAGGGTTAGGTTTAGCATTTAGGATTAGAGTTTTTTGTTAGTGCTTAAGGTTAGGGCTTAGGGTTAGCGTTTAGGGTTAGGGTTCAGTGTTAGTGTCAAAGGATAGGGTTTATTTGCGTTTAGTGTTGATGATTAGGGTTTGCGGTTAAGGTAAATGGTTAGGGCTTAGGGTAGCTTATTGGGTAAAAAAATTTATGGCCACCTCAATCCTTTATCTGAGAAGCAACTGGCATGTATTGCAGTGATCAGCAGATTCGTTTGATACGTTTTTTNAGCCTTCTTAATGNGTAAACCGGATACGGTCGTTTAGACACTGCCAAAAGTTTAGATAATTCACTTTGAAGTTTAAGCAGGAGTCGGAGTCCAAAACTTTAACATGTTTCGGAGTCGGAGCGGAGTGCATCATTCAGCCGGAGCGGAGTCGGAGTCAAAAATTTCAGACTCCGTACACCTCTGCAAAGGGGTACACGTACCCCAGGTTGGGAACCCTTGTGTTAGATGCTGTTGAATTACTTCTTGTGGAGAAGCAAGATGCCAAAAACCAAATCTACTGCAATCGGCCCAGCTGCTTACCTTGTAGCAAAAATTTGTGTGCATGAGGTATAATTTTATCTTTGGCACAAAATTTTAATTTCTTCATTCTAAAACTGGCTTCAATACAGATGTATGGACCAAAACCGAGAGATGTCAAGTATAAAAATTGTGAATATTTTTGAAGCACTACGTTAACAATCAAAGTTGCGCAAAACTTATATTTTTTTATGATGCGCTGCGTCAGTGACTTTACAGAACTGCTTTTGTTAAAAGCGAGTTTGTGGCTGACGGGTTTCGCTGAGCATTCTCAATACGTTGCACCCAGTGTATACCAAGAGTGAATTGAAGGCTCTAGGTTTGGTACTGAGCTTTCAATGAATCTGTTTTGCAATGATTCGGACTTGCAATCGGCATTTTCTCCTTATATTTGCTGACTTGTTCGCTCTGAGCAATGGATCATACATAACACTATTGTTGGAATCTTGATTTTCCCTTTTTAAATTTTCCCCAGGAATGGTTATACCGCAGGAAAGAAATCTACTTTTTTGATTTTTGTTGATTGTGAAAATCTTCAGTGATCAACAAAAGACAGGAACACGAGAACATTGATTAAAGAAACAAAGCATTATAAATAAAACCTAACAAAATTGTAACTTTATTTTATTATTTATTTTATCAGCATGCGTTGAAAAACAATATATGATTTCTCAGAGACCACCGAAAAAACAGTGAAAATCTAAGAGAGCAAGCAATAAAAAACAGGCTAAATGTGGTCATGGACAACAATGCGCGCTTATTCACACAAACATTCAAACGTAACAGCTGTTTCTATATTGCTCCGCTGCTGTTAGAAACATATAACTTGAAATGGGTGAAGTATATAATCTTTTATTTTTGCGAATTGGTTTGAACAACCATAATTCTTTTCTGGTTTAGTTACCAGGTAGTGATCTCTCGGTTCTCGGTAGTGATGTTTGAAGACAACTGGACAGTTTGAAAGGTTTCCGATCACAAACTATCACGCGATAACTGAATGTTTCTTTAGTTTTGGCAGAAGCTTGGATCTGTTTTACTTCGAATAAAAAATATTTGCCTGACTTTATTGTGTTAGTATCGAGTTACGTAGTTTTAAAGTTACAAACCTGAGACTGACGTATGGAAATTAAAAGTCTCTCACCAGAATGAAGAAAATTTCGGCGGCTCTTGGTCACAGCGCAAAAACGATCATTAAAATGGCGTTAGGTGTAAAATATATTAATATCTAAACAAAAACGACAGTGTATCAACAATCGGAGCATAGCATTGAAGAACGCGATTAAGCCCATATCGACAGAGCTGAAAGTCAGTGAGATTGAGTTTGCTTGAGGTCCTCATCTGAAAAAGTATACGAATGTATTCAGCAAAGCGCTCTGCAAGCTCACATTTAATACCAGAAAATCAATAGCTGGATGTCACACCAAACCACCGGTGTGCAATTTACATCTAAGATGAAATTTAAATTCTCACAAAAATGATTTGACGTTTTCCACGAAATTGGTCACACAGTTATCTTATGAGAAATGAGCATGCAAAGTGTTATCTGAAAAACGGTAAATTAATCATGAGACATTTCCGCGTGCTTTGTTTAAAAACTCTAACAAGTGATTACTTGAAGAAGTTGTCATTGTGAACACTTGGGTCTCTTCGTCATTCACGTGCCCTTCACTCGTTGCGACAACTTGTTCAGTTGCAGGTGACAGTGACTTTGCTCCGTAAAAATGATGGAGGAATGGCCACCAAGACCGCTGAACTAAACCTGGTTTCAGAAAATGACCAGAAAATCGTGTGAAGCAGATTCTTTCGCAAAGACTTACCATGCGTTGCAGTTCTACTTTAGTTTTACTCTTTCTTTTCTCTATGTCATGTTTTGAAGTAATGTTTTTGCAAACTCAGATACAATGTTTTAGGTTCTAGATTTTGAATAAAAAATTTGTGAAATTTTCACTAGCACATAAAGATGGCAATTTGTATAATATTTTGAAGCTGCGGTATACCTCCTCCCCGCGCTTACCTACATCACCAGCCTTTCTCTAGGGACAACACTGCGTGATTTGCAAGCAAACCTTTACAGTACACACAATGAGATGAAATGATGACTTCCTGTGCATAGGAGTAGTCAGGCGGGGCCCAGCCCAAACTTTTAGTATATATAGTCATTTTATGCTCTGAGGGCCGGTATCCCAAACAAAATAGTGTTATTCGCCTAAAATCAAACATTTTGCCCCGCCCAATTTTTTTGGCCCTCCCCAAAATTTTGGGTTTTCTACGCCACTGAGCCTGTGGTGTTAAGCAGCATCCATTTTGCTCAGCGGCGCATATATGGTTTGTTATCCAATTTATAACAATGCCATGAAATTCTGGTTTTAGCAGTAAAGATTGGGCGAGTTACACCAATGGATGAAAGGAGCTCTAATTGTTAAAAAATGTGTCTACTTTATTTTTTAATCAGGTGCTCAGAGCACTAAACTGCGTTGCACGATCTGTAACATTTAATTTATACCAGTGATCTTTTTCACAAGTCTATCCTCAAGCGGAAAGAAAGCGTCAAGCGTAAATGAAGATATACGAAAGTGAAAGATTTCCAAGCGCTCGCCGCAAAAACCTTCAGTTTGCTACATGTAAATTCCTGTGCGTTATCACCACCTGTAGCATAACCACGATATGTATAGTCCAGGAGAAGACCAAAAAACTTCTTTTCCAGTGATAAACAAGACGAACGTTTACACATCTCCTCGTTATTAGCATTGCCAGCCACAACCAGCAAACCCTTTACGTGTTATTGTTCAACGAAGTTCACTGAAGCGTGTGACTTGACACAAATAACTACAAAATTGTGACCTCACAATAATGTATGCAGTTGATCCTTATATCAAAATCAAACTGGGTAATTATTCAGATGAACAGAAATGTGTTCACTTAGACAAGTGCGCACCAAATCACTAAAACATGAAAGGTCACTTTTGATGTTAGGTTTGCTATGTCAGTATAGAGTCTGTTACAGCAATACGCAAAACCCACGAAGGTCGAATAGAATGTTTATATAATAGGTAGCTATAGGATTGAAATTGAAAGTTTTACTAGTATGGTAAAAAATTAGCTAATTGATAAATTCTGAAAACTCCTATAATTAAAAAGATAGGTTTTGACTAATTAAACATTTTTGTACGACTGAAAATGCAAATAAACTTTCAGTTTCAGCATGTAAATATTAATTTTCATGTAAATATTAATTTCCACCTAAACATTTCGTAGGCACATTTAAAGCAAAAATGTTACACATAAAGCATATGAACAATTTTTAGGTTTTGGAAAACCGCTTTTCACTGAATGCTTATGATTAAGGAGGAAGGGACCAGCTATTTTTCTAAAGAAACTCACTCTCTTTTTGTTTAAATTGGTGGGTTTACCGAAAGTATGCGTTTTATATGAAGTTGAAAAGAAAATATCGACTGTCTGAAGCTATCGGTATGAAAAAACAAATCTTTATATCTTTTAATTATTTTCTGTCTTCGCAATCTTCAAAATGTATCAGTCTGCTATACTTTCATCTCTCTGCCACAAGAAACCGTAAAAAGGGTGGAGCTAAACATGCATATATAGAGCATGGAATTTTCACATTGTCACAGTTCAGAACACCATTCAAGTATCCTGATAATAAATTGCAAATATTTTTCTGCATGTACTTTGGAGAAGCGTTTATAGTTTTAATGCTTTGCATAAGATATTGCAGATTTGAATAAAGTTACAAACAATTTCCACCTGAGTGCAGCCTTCTCATGTGCTCCAGGTTTTGATTCAAATGTCGAGGAAGAAAGCACGCTGGATGATTGGCAAGAAACGGTTCGACGAATTCGTAACATGCTGAATCAGCGAAAAACTTTACTCTTGCATCGGCTTGTCTCTTCCACTTGGTTCTAAGTTGTTTATCGGCACATGTCAGTTGTGATAAAACAGATAAATTAAGGAAGAGAACGAGAAAAGCTGTGCATGTTAGTGCAGAAAAACAAAAACTTACAAATTCTGTGAAGCACTGTTAGTTCACAAGCAATTCATTGCTTGTGTTTTGCTTTTTTTTGTCAATGCTACTGATTAGATCGGATTTCTAAGAAAACATCTTTCTTGTAAAATAGAACAATTTGAAAAACGTTTTTCAGCAATTGAAAAAGAGCGTTGTTTCTTATGTTCTTGGTCACCGCAGGAGGCGCGGGTAAACTTCTTGCTGGGACTCACAAAGACTGTTATTATCATAATGTTGCGAAAACAGAGTATTTAGATGAGCTTTTTTCAGCTTCATATACAAGGGCCACAACGGTATAGTGGCCCAGGCGTGGTTTGTTTCATATTTTTTGAAAGGAAAACAAAAAAGTTTCAAAAACTAAAACAATTTTACTTTCGTTTTGAAAACACTTTTGTTTCGGAAATATTTTCTAAATAAAAACATTTTATCATCGTTTCGGAAACACTTTAACTTTTGTTCGAAAATTAAAATCTTTTCGTTTCAAATACAAAAACAGTTTTACTTTCGTTTCGAAAACACTTTCATTTCGCAAATGTTTTCTAAATAAACACATTTTCGTTTTATAAAAAATTTATTTTCGTTTCGGAAACACTTTCACTTTTGTTTCTGAAACACGTCGTAAGACAAATCGAAAAAAATCGCATCAGTTTTGTGGTCGTGGCCCATGCGCGCCACCCTGCGTCGAGGGCCAATATTTCCACTTGAGAAGGCTTGATTTGCAGATTCTCTTGTGTCGATGCCTGGCTCTAGTAGCTAGCGATCTTATTGCGCGTACGTGTAGGTAGACTATTCTGAGCCTTTCCTTGTTGTGATAACCTATCCTCGGGGAAATGTCTTCGAGGGATTTGTGACATAAGACGTATAACTTGTGTGAATGGTATCTTTTTGGCCAAGAGAAGCGGATGGATCATTTGTCAAAGTTGCAACGTGTGCCGGGCAGAAATTTGATGACTGAGAATTGAAGGATAGCTCGATTGCTCCAGTTTCGATAACTTCTACGGCACCCATCTCCGATTGCGTGCGCCACGCGGCCGCTTTCACAGTGAATACTGCACTGGTGGCGAGTCAAGGCCAGCACCGCGCGTGAACCGTTTCTTTGCACCCAACCATTAACGCAGAGCGCACGAGCAATGGCAGGCCACAAGTATCATTCTTCAAGTCTTCGAACCCAGCCTACCAGCTTTAGTGGCGGCGCGTGCGTTGAATGATAAATATGAACACATTATGCACTGCTTTACCGCACCGTGCAAACTAGCAGCAATCCTTTAGTTAGGGTTTGTGGTCAAGAATGTGGCGGCATTCAGTTTATCGGCAGTAAAGCTTATCACTTCTTCCCACAAGAAGCTCATTTTACGTGAGAATTCCTGTGGGTCTAATTAAGGAGAAATTAGTGCTGCACACGCACCGGCCAGTGTGTGATTTGCGACAGTAAAACGCTTATTATGCGGGGTGTGCAACGTCGCAGGTCTCGGCGAAAGCGAAATACGTACGAAACGTAATTACTGAAAGCTCGTTTGCGAACGATATGTTAGAAATCGTCCATGTCTTGGGGAACCTGACATGGGAACGGGCAGAATTTTCAAAGGAGTCCAAATGTGTTGCTAACATGTTTGGATTTGAAACCAACGCACTGAAGTGTTTATTGCCAAAAATAAAAACTCATTCTCTGCACAAGGCGAAGTTAGGCATTTAAAGAATTTGAAAGGCTGGCTCACAAGTCACAACGCCTACATATCACTATACGCTCTGCGAGCCTGCGTGGACCTAACAACTCACCGCCGGTTCTGGTACCAAGTCTTTACTTGAGTGTCAGTCAGGTCTAAGCTTCTTGCAAGTTCCACTCTGTCTTTTACTGATAGATATCTGTTGGTTGAAAAAATGGCTAGGTAGAGATACTTTCTTAAAATGATTGTCTTGTACTTTATTTCGATTTAGTTTGTTAAAATTTTTCATAATATTGCAAATCAGCAATTGAAACTTCGGTGTTATTTTTCTAAAAAAATTAAGCAGAATTTACTACTTCACCAAAGAGTACAACGTACTACAATTAATATAGTAAAAGAATATACAGAATACCAGAAGTAGGTGAACTGTAGTGTAACCTAAAAAAGAGCAAACCTGTTTGTTTAACTTTTAATCAACTGACTAAAATAGAATTTCAAAAGCCTTTCATTTGCAAATAATGTCATATTTAGCACGCTTCGAAATGTACTGCTCGGTGAACCAAACTACGCATTTATCAACAACTTTAGGGAACACATAGACCATTTCTTTCATCATTTTCTGTCAACCACAAACACCTGAAATTTTTTTCAAAACTTTGCCTGTTGCTTTTGATACTGATTAAAAACCTTGCAAGCTAAAAATTAATATTTACCGACTCCCAGAATAAAAAGGCACACTGATCTAATGATAATCCTTGCACATATATATACAGGGTTTGAAAACCCATTCTGCGCACGACGATAGCTTTAGGTCTTGCAAGACTGTACTTAATACGTCAGAAGACAAAATAATGTTGAATATAATATTTGGTTTTGTCATAAAACTTTCGCAAAAGTTCTACAACTTTTCTGTGAACTGTTAAACGTCCTACATTGGAATTCAAAGTCAAGAAAACAGCACTAAACTATACAGACGAACAGCGTGAAATGGACACTCCGAAACATCTCCTGAGGCGGTCGCATTGGTGAAGAACAAAACAGGCGACTGAATTCAGTTGTTGTAGCAGAGAGGTAACAAGCATAAATTTCAACTGAGTAAAGTTCTGCAAAGCCTCGAATTAGAAAAACGCCGAAAAACTTCATAAACGTTTTTGAAATTTAGTCTATTTCCCACTTTACGTCCTTGGTCCTTTTCCGCTAACGGAACTTATGTTGGCTTTTCGCAAAAACACGAGCATTTGCAGATAACAGCAAACCACGCAAAGGTTGCGCATCTTACTTCTGGTCGTCAAAGCTTTTTTCCAACTGAGTGAGCTGATCGTCGGTGAATGCAGTCCTGGCTTTCCGCATTTTCTTCGGCTTGGACAAAACCGAATGCCTGGGGAGGCTTGCTGAGCAAGTCTGATGTGGGCTGTGTCTCTCGCTGGTCGTTTCTTCAGAGATTTGTCCTGGAAGATGGGAACGAGCGTGACGTTACGCGGTCACCAGAAATGCATGATTTGATGAAAAGGCTGGCTGAAATTTTTGATTAAGTTTCACTCATTGTCACGACAAGGCAAGGTAGACTTTTTCAAATTATCCCACATTGATTCCCAGTTCCGTTTGCAACTTTTTCCCAAATAGAATTTCAACCCGTAGAAAGATTTTTTCTAGAGTTTTGGTTAGTTCTCTACACTTATTTTATATTCACTTAAACTTTGACAAATAACTTTATTTATGTTTTTTCGAAAAAAAAGTTTTTATAACAATTCCCTAAAGCCAGCTTCTCTTCAATTTTTGCTACGTTTTTTTCTGAAATCGAAACTTTGAGAAACTACAGTTGTTGAAATCACTGATTTGAGTTTTTTTGCTGTAAGGCTCAAGTAAAATAAAGCCAAGTTGCATGAGGGTCGAAGGACCATAACGTGGAAACAATTTGCTTACTACACCTGTCCATGTTTCAATTAAATTTCGGATAACTGCACCAAGCGTAACAGGAGTTTCATGGATCGTAAAAGAATTACGGAATTGTTATAATATCTAGAAACATGCAGATGCAAACATTTCGTTAGGGAGTACCATATGCTGTCTCCACACCTTTTCTCTTCCTCGAGTCGCTGATTGCCCTCTCTGCTTTCGACAACTGGTTGAAGGCAGAAGAACCATGTGCGAGAGGCAGGTCTCGAAGTCCCAGGAAAGCGGGAATGTAAGAGCTGCAGAACAGGCTGTGTTGTCCTGTAACGAAAACTGCCTGGTAACAAAATTTTCCTTAGCGTGTGTCATTTTTTTGCATTTCTTTCAATCTTGTCAAGAATGTGTCTCTATACCAGATTTTGTTTTTACTGAAAAATTGACTTTCATCGGACAGTTTCGCACTTCCGATGTCGCTCACTAAAGTTACGAGATGCTGCATTGCTCCAAAACAGAATAACAGCCAGTGCTGAAGGACATGCCGACAGAGATGTTGCTGATGCATTTTAATTTTTCTTCTACTTCTGTGAACCAATATATGAAACCAATCAAAGAAGCACAAGTTTTTTTATTTGTAATTTGAATAGGATCACCCTCTCAAATGTTGCACAACTGCATCGGCATAGAAGCACGCAGCGTTTCGATCTGTACCGAACATATTGCATGCAACTACTTATTCTTTTGATTTACAGCCAAGAAAACTCTGTACTTACCGATTGGATCAAAGGCCAACCGCGGATTCGGGAACAAGCTATGCTCCACTCCTCTTGATTGAAAAGCAAGCATTTTCCTTCCTTGCTTGACTGGCAGTCCTTGTCCTGTTTTGTCCCAACGCGTTGATGAGGCAAAATTGATTGCGTGCTCCTCAGATAACGACGGAACAGATGCCGTATTCATCTGGTTTTCACCAACGTTTGCTTTAATACTATGAGTCCACACGTGGTCAAACGCCGCTGGTTCCTCTTTTGTTATTGTGTTTTCAACAGGCCCCGCAACTGGATGTTTCTGCCAAGCTTGCTGGTAATTGCTTTTATGCTTTTGTTGCTGAACACGCGATGCTCGTTCCTGTTTGAGCAAGTTATCAATCGAAAAACTGTAGCAAACATTGTTCAAGTTTGCGGGGGAGTTTGGGACTGTGATGCCCGAAGGGACTGCTTTTTTGTCCCCAAGAACGTACGAAAAATCCGACGAATCCATTGCAACGCAAACTCAATTTTTACTAAACAAAAAACGCGTTCTGTTGCAATAAAGATTATTTGTCAGTTGTTTCTGGGGAAGAAGAAAATAAAATGTACTGATTTTCTCAAGCACCTCGCAAATCCTAAAACCGACTGCCGAAAGGTAAGAGCCTGTAAGATGTGTTCTCAAACGATGCACTCTGTCACTGTTAAATCTGATACAGCGTCGATGCTAAATCTAGAATCTTCCATACATTTTGTTATAGAAAAACGCAAACCTCTTCAGAGAGGTCACCAGGACTGCCGGAGCTTCCATTTTGTGCAAGCCTTCCCAGACAACACAAAACCCGATTATACGAGTTTTCTTTTCTATTCGTCTCTTTTTTCTATTCGGCTCTTTTTTCCTTCATCTATCATCGTCTGCAGGTGCAAACCAACCACCCTGCACTGCCGCTTTCCATCGCGAAATGTATGCGCTGATAATTTACCCTGCGAACGGTGATGCTGTTTCTGCGTCCAACCTGGCCTGGAATACTTAGGCAATTAATGAATTTTTGTCTTCTTATTCAATTCTTGTTCAATCACATTCCCTCACTGCGTGTTGATATTGTCGTGCTTCTATTTTAGCTCATTCTGTCGACTCCTAACCGGCTACGAAATACCGAAGCAATGATATTATTATTCGCGCGCTTGATCACCACCACGTCATGGCGAACCCTTGGCAAAGGAGATGGCTTCTGTTACATGTTACGCCGTTTTTCATTCTGTTTTTCGAACAAAACGCCTCACAATATATATTTATAGGATTTATTGCAGCTTTGCTAGTGCTCGTGTCAAAGTCGTCAAGCAATAGGAGTGCTAATCGTCCGGCCCAGCGCAGAATGGAAAGACGTTTTTCTTCTTTGGGCTTTTCTCACGAGAAACGAACATAAACGCTTCCCGCAACCCGCCATTACTGGCTCGCTAGTTTATTAATGTTTGATTGCGATGATGGCCAGAAATGGCAGAGGATCAAGTAGGCCCTGAAATGCCCACCTACATGTAAGACCAATAATTGCGGATTGGCTCATTCGACCACTTTGCTCTACTAAGTGGCAGAATGTGTTTCGCATTGTTGCCTGGCGATCATTGGAGGCTTCCTATAGAAACGGCAACGAACGATAATATCCTCTGTTGTGTAGCTCGTCAATAATTTGGCTCAAAGGATGGTGGGGCCAGCAGGATAATAAGTGAAGCATTCGTCAAGCAAGACGGTAATTTGTGGAAGACCGAAGCCATTTCTTTACCTTTGTTGGACTTGTAAAAACGTATGCAAAAATTGTCAAAACAGCCAAATAAAACGTCGGCCTTAAAGTTTGACTACATACATTTCTTGAAAAGAACATCTTACTCTATTTGTTGACGCTGTGAAGAAAACAGAAGCTCAAAATGTATTAATTATTTTTATATTGCATTGTAATTCATTAACACTTTTTAGGTACAGCGTTGAGTTAAGAAACTTGTCATGAAAAAGTGCAAAATCAAGACATAGCAAGTCCGTGGCTATGTTACAGTTACGTTCTTACGTTTCCTAAAGTAGCTTTCACAGCTCTGCTTCAACAATGTGTTACAGCGCTGTGCAAGGGCAAAATGTCAATCTGAGGCAGGCACTGCAGTATGCCACGAACATCTTATGCATTTTATTGACGAGTAATACGGTTATTCGAGGCGTCAAATGGTTAAATTTTGTTCTTTGAAAATCAATTATCAAGACGCATAATTATTTTCCCTCAGTATTTACGAAATTACGTCGACGTTTAATGAAAACTATGAATCATGCTGCAATAATCGGGAACCCGACTATACGGCGTATTGAAGACGCATTTTCACCTAACAGAAATGAAGCACTTAATAAAAAATTAAGCAAATTTCAAAGATTAATTGCTGGCTCAATTACATCGCAGACCACCTGCGCCGCCCAGTTAAAGATAAATGAATAAATCATGTGTACCTTTAATTATCGATTTATAACTCAACATCTTCGTGAGACACTTTAACATAATAGCTTGTAACTTGCAAATGTTGATTAATAATGTATTGTTACATTACGTTGGTGAACTCTTGCGGCACACTGCGGGAAATGAAGATAAACTGCCTGAGTTGCCATCACTACGGCAGCCACCATAGTTGCTAGACTAGGCTATATACTGAATGAAGCTTTACATCTTTGTCTTTCTTTCAAAAAATGTTCAGAGATAAAACTTAAGCTTGGCAACAAAATCAACAGGGAAATACGCGCAATGCAATAGAGGAGCGAACGTGGGCATCATTTTTTCTTGATATAAATAAAATCTGATGACAGATTTAGCTGACGTAGGGCATATATACGAGACGATTTTGTGTATTTGCAGCTGCGCCTTCAGTCGCATTTTTTGTCTGCATTTGGCTATCATTCTCCAAAGCAAGCATTATTTGGAATCCTGTTACTGTCACTCGGATTGCGTTTGAGCAGAGGATAATACTTCTCTAAATCCGCATTTTTTTCGAACCGGCAGTGTCGTCTTCACAGTTGGAAGCACAATGGAACAGATCCACTGACAATTCAAAAGCATGGTCCAGGCACTTTTGACAAATGTCGCAGGGTGATCGGGTTTGTCGCTTGAAAATATTCATACAACTCTTTACTCGTCAATAAATGTTTGTTTGCGAAATTTTGCTTCATTTTTATTTCACAGTTATATTTCTTCAAACGCAATATAGCCAATGACACTCATAGTAAAAAATGTGTGATCAGATATATGACCTAGGTGTTGTAAAAGTTGCTTGGTATTATTATGCGTAACAGCAACAGAAGCGTAAGCTGCTGCTCGCAAATATCAAAGATGAGAATGAGTAAGTTTTCCTGCCCAACCGCACATAATGAGAAGTTATATGCTTCGTGCACAATCAAGCATAAGTCATGTCAGGCTTTTGCATTCTACGTCAGGATCTTTTCAGCAAGAAAACGTGCCAAAGTAAGTCTAGGATTACTTTGTTGCCAAAGTAAGTCTAGGATAAGTTTTGTGAACAACAAATTAAGCAAATGTTGGTGTTGTCTTCTAAGAAACTTTCCCTCAGTTTTTGCCACAATTTTGTTTGGCTAAATCTGCTAAAGCGCCAGAATCATTAAACTGTTGGAATACCTGCGAAGTCTATTATTTTCGAATTTGGCCAACCACTGCTGAACTCGTAAGTATTTCTAATTAGCTGCTGATAGACCTTCGTTGTTGCAGAATATAAAATATTAACGAAGAGCACAAATGTACGGAATTACTTCGGCAAACGACGACGTACCCCGCATTCAGCGCTGTCACTTCCACCGTGTGCACAGCTTGTCGAATTTGAAAGTTAACCCAATACACGTTGTAATCAACAAAGGTTTTCTGATTGTTCCAATCTCTCTTGCGCCATGAGCTAATGTGATTTGATCAGTGCTTGATTAACGTTGTATTATCTGTCGGTCGCCCTACCACATCTAATGTTATCTGAAGAACGAGTTTTCATAAACAAACTGCATAACACCGATCCAAGAGATAATTAAGTTGATTGTCTCAGAAATTTCGATTGCGTTTTGAAAATCATTCTTTGTTTGTCACACACAACGCTGTCATTGCTGCCAACTTCTTATTCTTGAGGGCAATCAGGAGTTTCTTCTGACTGATCTTCGATTTCAGACAAGAAGACGCCTAATTGGTTTTACTGTGCTAGAGTTATGTAAATTCAAGTCACCACATACGGGTACTGCACCAAGTAAGTTTTTAAAAACTAGTACAAAAACTTTAGTCACGGAATGCAATCCATCCTTTTACTGTATTTGTTATTAATTCCTTATCACTCTTAAATGTTACAACATTATAAGGTGATGGCTTCTCACTCCAAAATTCTGACTGCAATACTGCTTCATTACTTTGAAGCAATTTAGTAACGACTGTTAGAAGCATGCTACGTGTACAACTGTACAAACAGATTAAAACCACATTCTGAGATTGTGTAAAAAAGTTTTGTGCTCATTAGTTCGTTCGTTTTTTTGTGTTGGGAATGTTGATGATGAAAAACAGTGCATCAAACTGGACGATCTCAAAAGTGAGTGATAACAAAGCGACATATGTTTGCCCTGACCAAATCGTTTCGAGCCATGCTTCTGCAATTTTAATGCAGAAGCCAGGCTATTTTATACATTTTATGCAGTGGCTAAAGCAGTGGTTTTCAACCTTTTTCATGCAGCGACCCATTTTGCAATCCAATTTAACCTTATGGCCCCCTTCCGAAAATTTCCAGTCAGACATATGTACAGTAATGCAGTTGTGTTTGCACAATAGAAAATCAAAATGAGTGAAAAATAACTTACGATATCACTGTGTTGAACAATGACTCAATTATTAAATTAATGTACGTGGTAGCATCAGTGAGAGAGACCCGTGCCTTACGCAAATCACTCAACAGCACAACTCACTGAAAATTAGAATAACTCCCAAGTTAGCTACCGCAGATATCTAATTTGCAAACGCAGCACTCTTACGTCACAAAGTTGTTCGTGCGTTGCCAAACGCAACAGTACTATAATGGTCATAATCACACTTAACACAATTTTTGAATGAAAAAACAGGCTAACATTGTTGCAAGGAGATCCTATTATTTTGGACACAACAAAAAGTGGTTCCATATACTAAATATAAAATATAGAAGAAATTATGAACATTTTTTTTCAGAAGCTCTCGCGACCCTTAGAAAAAAGGCAAACGACCCCCAGGTTGAAAACTACTGGGTTAAAGCATGGAGCGGGGGGGAAAATGACACAAAGATAATGTCATGTTTTATTTTTTCGCACTGTGCAAACATTTGTAATGTTCCATAAATGTTGCTTTAAAAACCAAAACTTCAAAAACCTCACACGGTGATCATTGCGAAGCGTTTTCGGAGATACGCTTGAACAAGTCAAAGACGTCGGTTCGTAGTTTTATCAAACAGCAACAATCATAAGATGTAACATGTACAATCGCTTTGATTTGCTGTTCAAGGCTTTAGTCAAAGTATGACACTGTGTTCAGTCGAACTGTAATTTCACTTAGATTTGTCCAGAAAGTTTGTTACAGAGCAATTATAATTTGTAGTTTGGTTCTGTTCTCCTTTTCTGACAATTGCAAATTGAGAATTTTAGTGTTAGGAAATTTGTGCCTTGTTGGAACCAAAATGTTTTGCATCACAGCACCATCACCGACTTGCATTCAATGGCATTGCAGTGGCATCCTGAGGATTTGAGAATTTCATTTCCACAATGTCAAATGTCCACGCCTGAATTTGATCGTTTGAATGCATACGGGATATTTTAACGCTTCCACTCCTGCTGCAGCTCACTGTATAAATTACGCTGCAGCACAAATGCATCTTACAAACGACATGTAAGTTGTTGCTGCAGTGAAAACACAAGATTAGTTTAACAGGGACAGGGAGTGCAACACTTGACAGCGGTGTTGTCGACAGCTGCTTGTTTGTGGGTCGTTTGTAGGAACGGGAATCAAATTTCATCTTCATGGTGTTAACGAGGTTGGATAGATATGTTCTCACGTGTTTTTCTAAAGCAGGTTCAGGTTGGACGAGTACCTGCAAAAACAAACTCCAACATATGTAAATATGATCTTCCTTTTCTTCCGCTCTGATGATTCGAGTTGTCATTCCTAATTATTCATCCCAGTGCCTGCATGATGAAAAAGCATAGAGGGAAAAAGACAGACAAAAATCAAATGGTTTCGCATATGTCGATAAGCAACAAACGCTGTTTTCGGAGGAAACAAGTGAGAATGCCTGTTGTTTAGCATTTTCGTTTCATTATCAGTATGGTGATTTAACAATGACAAACAGGAAAGCGACTGTTGAACCGGCTTATAGTGTAAATAACGGGCACAGCAGCAACAAATGAAAGTAAACGTGATAACGTCTACGTTTCGGCAAACGCTGTTGTCATCATCAGCGCTGTGAGATATCAGCGGCAGCAAGCTTACTGCAATTTTGTTTCATGGTTAAGATACTTCCTACTGGCTATCAAAGCTTGCACGGAGTTGGCTGTCGATCCTATATACCATGCTGATGATGGTAGCAGTGTTTACCTAAACGCCTGTTTCATCACTTTTAGCAGGTTTGAACAAGTTGAAAGAAGCGTGAACCTTCACATACATTTCTGCTTCGAGAAAGCAGCAATTGACGGCAGGAAACAGTTCAAGTTGTAGTAAGGACAACAAGGTATTAAACTGTTGGCGGTTCAACGCCAAGAAGTTGTCCAATCAGAACATGCTTTAATCAGGTACTGGACTTTTTATTGCGGCTTCTTGCGTTTCGAGAGGTGACTTACCTTGCTTAATCATTGACGCAGTGTGAACGTTTGGCTGCATTGCATAGTACAGCACACGCAAAGAAAGGAAATTTTTGTTCAGTTTGCTGAAGACATCGTTATAAACCAATCCGCGCCTGTGCAAAAGTTTACCAGATGCACATGGCTGAAACAGTGCCCTGTTTTGCATGGAAAGGTTTCGAAACGCAGCAGATTGAAAAAGTCTGATTTGGCTTTTGAGTCACTTTGCCGGAAAGCAAGTATGTGCAGAAGAACAATCATATGTCTTATAAATTTAAGCGCATTGGCTGTGATCTTGTTACAAGTTTAATTTGACAAAAACTGCCTGGTCTTATTAGCTAAAATGTGCAACTTTGCAGGAATCCATATTCAGCTTTAAAAGTCATTCTGGAGGGTATTTTAGGGAATAGAAAGGCAAGGGATTTTGTGAAATGTGAGATTTACTCTAAAAGCTTGTATACTACTGTATTATTCAGCTCTTGCCGAATAGATCCTTATTGANCACATGTCAATAATGCCTAATCTGCACCAACTAGAAGAGCAATTCAGAATTGCACAAAATATTGTAACTTCGACTCTTTCTTAGAGCATTTATGCTTTCAGTTGAGTCTGGGGCACGATCCTAAACTGCAATCGGAGATAAAGAATTCTACGCGTTTTGAGAAACTAAAATATCTTTTGGTCATCATTTGTTCCCATTTCCACTCAGGCCAGGAGTGGTGACGCATGACAGGTCTACAGCTATGGATCATATTGTTTCTTTCAAGGGTAGGCCATGATCTTCAGCCATGCAGAGCAATTAGCCGGGGTACGGGAAACCGATAGGCAGGAGAGAGTCATTTCTTTAGTCTTCAGGCCCTGCAGCTGAACCTGGCTGCAACGTTATTTGTCACGCCTTTCCTTGAGAGTCTCTGGGGGATGCGAAGTCCGGTTTACTGCGAAGATTGGGCAGCTAAGTGACTGTAAATCTTGCTCGGGATGGATTTGGGTTTTCTCAAAGCAATTATCGTCTCTCCTGTAGAGGTTCTGCCGCGAACACTAATACTTACAATTATGGTGTTCGGGCCGGAGAGAGAACTGGTCGAGTTAAACAGAGGTGTAGGAGGCGGCGTGCAGTGCAGGGGCCCAGAACTTTTGATTTGTCGAAAATCCGGGCAAAATCCCTGAAAATCCGGGCAAATTCCGCGAAAATCTGGGCAAAATCTATTAAAATGTTCGCAAAATACATGAAGTTCTGGGCAAAGTAGGGGAAAGTCGGCACCTACGAGCCACTTGTTATGATATCAAGCGTAGCTGCAACACGGTGCAACATTTTTTGTTCAAATTTTTGCTGCAAGTGTCTTAGGGTTGTGGCAAGCTTTGTGGGAATTTACGGAGAAAAATTACTAAAACCTTAAAAGTTACATGACTTTTTTCATTCGTCACTCAAGTGGATCAAAGGACCTCATGCGTCGGGACCCATGAACCTGCTTGAGGGACCCATGAGTCATGTGTAACAGTACGAAAATGTTGGTCTGTTTCTGCATGGTTCATATGTATCAGTGGTTTAATTTAAAAATCGACATAGTGTAACTTCTAGCAGGTGACTGAAACATGTTAATTGATTTATTACCAATGGCTGTCACCAAATTATGAAAAGCAGATCTACGGTTTAAATATTCTGAAGGTGAACCAAAACGTTATTTCAAAGATCAATACCGAAAATTACACAATAATACAACAAGGTATGTTTTCATACCTCCAAAGGAAATAAATGTGTATATCAACTATACGTTCGCAGCCAACTCTTAATGCCAAAAGTCTTTTGGCTGAACTTGATGTAGCAAGATGGAAATAGGGGACCGCATGCATATCTTCTATGTTCGGCTTAAATAAAACTATATTCAACACTGCTTAGATGATTTTTGAGAAATATTTCTCCAAATAGCTTTATTCACGCTTTTTTCATCACCTGCCCAATACAAACTGTACTGCAAAAGCACATTACCTTCTTATTTGGTTCCACTACACAAGACCATAACTATGGGGGCCACAACACCCCTTGAAAAAATTGTTGCCTTCCTTGGAAAATAGTATTGCACATAGTGTAAAACTATTCTACATTTATTTCTCCCGTCATAAAACTTTTCGCTTCATCCTGGTATCCCAAGCTGGTTACGTGCCTGCCGTTACAGCATTGCTGTCTTCATGAGATGATTCACGGACTTCTCTGCTGCTACTATTACAAGTTCAGGGACCCTTAGGTCTGATTCTGGTGAGGCTTCAAAACAGCATCGCAGTTAGAATGAGGTCGAAAAAGCCATGGTCCCCGAAACACACTCGCTAAGATTTTACTGGTGGTTTTATATCAATTTTCAGCTGTTACAAAGTAAAGGATAGAACAGTTGGACCCAAGACGACATCGGTAACTCACGTGGTCATTGGTTGTCCCCTCCTAAACAAAATTTTTAGCGGCACTACAGTTTCAGAATGTTTACTCATATCAGTAATTTTCCATGAACACGAATGTTTTTTCCTAGCTTTTGCTTTAACAAGGCGAGTCGGTGACAACGGAAGACTTCTACTTTTTCCTGGTTCGTATTTTTGTGACACCCTAACTGTTGGTATATATTTGCATTCCTTGAAGAGTTTTGGTGGATGCTACCTTTTTAGAATGTGCGTGAAAACGTTCTTGAGCTTCCCCATTAAATTCCTTTTTTGCAAGAATTTAGGATTGTCCGCTACGAAATGTGACGGAAAAAAGTCGTCTGAAAAAGCTATATATGTTAATCAATTAGGAAATTTTTTTTTTTAAAAAGCAGCCACAGTGTTTGACGGAATAGGATATATCTACAGAAAAAGCTGAAATTGCATTTTGGATCTTGGGGTGGAAACCACTTGTTTAAAATTTACATGGCTTTGTCCGCGGCATTTATGCCAGTAGCTTAAGTCCTTTCACAAAACATACTACGAAATAAATAATAGAATTACAAATAATAGCATTCATGACTTTTTCTCATGCGTCTGTATATTTAATTAGTTAGGCGGGACCAATGAGCCACTGTTCATTGAACCCAACAACTTGTTGCTCATGGGTCCCTTCTATGCCATTTTGAATCAAAATCGAGTCCTAGCTCGACCCGGCCGTCCGATGCTTTTTTTCTCCTGCTAAATTGCATATTATGTTGCACTAAGATAACCATATAAAAGATGCAGGAATCAACTTAAAAACAACAGCGTTAATACAAAAAGTTCAACGCCCATTAATTTTACTTCAACCACCAGAAAAGTGATAACCAGTGACAAAAACTTTAACGCTATATTTGCTTGTATCCCGTTAACATGGGAAAAATAAGTAAGCATGAAGAATATCTACTATTGATAGATGGGGCTAAAGCTGTATAGTTTTCAAAATAAACGGGTGGTTCAAGGGTCCCGCCATGATCACAGGTGCCGACCTTCCCAAACCTGAATATATGGATAAAAATGGCGCCCAACGTGGGGAGAATAACGTGAAGACTTCTTCGTTTTGGAGGTCATCCCCAAAATGATGAAATATACCAAAAGTTGCCCGAAAACTTTTCGGGAAGCTTGGAGAGATTCGGGCTAAAATCTTTCGAACCTTCAAAAATTTGCCTGCTCCTACACCTATGGAGTCGAAGTTCCGAGACAATCATTAGATTGGCAGAAACTCAACCATATTGGTAATAGTAAAAGCATATCCATCCTGCGCGATAGGTCTACTACACTGCACAGATCCAGAGAAAAGGTGGAGATTAAGAAACTATGCATTGTTTCGTTACAAGACATGGAAATGTTATACAGATATTGCCTTAAAAACTTATTTGCGGATTTGTTTTTTTACAAGGGCTGATCGTCCAGATCTTGATGCAGCCATCAAAAATCCCTAAAACTTAAACAAACTCAAATTAAACTTTTGCACCCCAGCCCATATTCAGCGATCTTCTGGCACGTAACCAATTTTTGGCCGTCGTCAAAATAAATCAAATCCCCTTAATATTCAAAATAAAGACTCGATCCTCTATCGACCATTCCTCAGCCCCCGTCCAAGCTGCAATAGCAGTTTACAGTGCAGACAAACATCGCGTGATAAGAGATAATGGATGATACACAGTGAAGCAGGTTTCAAAAAAGAAAAATCAGCAGTCCAATCGAGACTAAAATGTCAAAGGCCAAACGCGAGATTAACTCTTCTTTTCGAAGTCAGTTAAGATTAATGCGAATATAAACAAAAAATATAAACAAAAATTTATTGTGTCATAGAAAATACATTAAACATATATAAAATTAACAAACTGTTTCCAGTAACTTCGTGTTTTAGTTCGTGAAAGTTGATGAGCACCTAACTCACTTGAAAGTTTTGGCAAAGGAAGGCATGTTATTTATGTGCTTTATTACAGTAATTGTACACTGAAGTAATAGAGCATTGTGCAGGGCACATACTTCTTATTAGTAGAGTCCATGCCAGGCAAGTATAGAACAGTTTTTGTTATTTATTTTAACTACAGTTTTAGGATGATAACATTTTGCTACACAATTTTTTGCATGTTACATATATGTGAAGTTAACAGACAATGTTGTGAGACTCACGGCATAGTCATAATATAACTAACACGCCACATATTTCACATGTATGTCCAGTGGCGTAACTAGAGGCTTGAACCATGGGTGAAACGTAGCTGAAGGGCGCTCACTGACCACCGCAGGGAACCCACCAGCCAACACTCAGTAAAAAGTTGAGGAATGATAGTGAATCCGGATGTGGATGTCCATACTAAAACCCGAAAATCACCGAAAAACACTCCGAAAGTCGCAAAAAACAGCAACCTACTGAAAACCAAAAGAATACAAAGTACCGAAATATAAGCTACGTGGGGCACATTTTAGAGTTAGCTTGCCAGGGGAGCGGTTTGCACGCCTTCCCCCGTCAGTTACGTCACTGCGTATGTCTTTAGAGAAGGAAACAGCTTTAGGCTTGCCTCAGCTAAGTCTGAGGCTCTTTGCTGACAGCAACAGCTGGAATGTGGATGGAAAGCCTCAGAACTGTGAGGCAGATGCTCAAGAATACTGAGCCATCTGGTTTCTGGCAATGTTCTTGCACAGCCTATAGGGGTCGTCCATAAATGACGTCACACCCTAACGGGGGAAGGGGGTCACCAGATTTGTGACAAATTGTGACAAGGGGGAGGGGAAGTCAGTAGTTTTGTGATGTCACACGAGTCGTTTCGATATGCATGCTACACGCAGTCATACCAGCAAGGAAATGTGTGGAGGACAATATGTTTCTATTCCATTTACAATAGTTTTCTGTTGCAAACAATGAGGAAATTTTTGTCGATATTGCT
>JGI24159J19872_10000130_pt1 | contig 48437 bp, 38 predicted proteins | sample Ectturendosymbi4_FD_19872 | JGI IMG/M metagenome (IMG submission 19872) | reverse complement strand
TGGGATGACGTCGTTTCTCTGCGTTCCCCACGACTACCCCACTCAATATACTGTATATAGAATCTTTTCATGGAAGATTAGGAACACAGAGAAAACCACAGAAAAAATTGTATGACTTAAAACTGAAAATTACAAACATTACTGCAAACTTAGCATAAAAAATGATTTGTGAAAGAGTTTTTCTTTGGTATTATTTTAACCAGTATGGATCGAAAGGGTCGCTGTGCTAACGTCTGCTCCAAGTTTTTCGCACTCTTTCAACCTTCTCTGTTGTAACACCAGTGGTTTTGAAGGCATGATGCTGAGGTTGAGTCCCTCAAGCTTTTAAAGATTAGTCAAACTGGATGACAACTTGAAAATAGAAATTCAAGTACGTACGCAAAAACAACACCATTCGTTATATAATCAGGTTGGTTGTCTACTTTTGGCACAAAATCATTTCAAAAAATTTGAATTAAGACTTCTGCGCTGATTTAATCGTTTATACTGTCAAAGCTTACAGAACAACTAAGACAGGGGGGCAGAACAACTAAGACAGGGGGGCACCAACTTTTTTGAAATTGAGAGTAACTTCTTGGGCACCAATTATTGCGAAGGGCTAGCAGTTTGACACACACTTGTGAAATAAAAAGCGTTTGCTTAATTTACGTTTCATCAATGTTATTATCAATGATATTCATCTACGTTAAGGCACTTATCATGCTAATGGTACTTTACGAAGTACGAACAGACCTGAAAGCGCCCCACGTGGTCATTGCGAGCGATTTGGTGCCCTCGGGCAACATGTTGCTGACCCCTGCATCTGAGGCTTTGCCTCTTTATCAGGTGCCAGTTTCACCAAACCATTTTTAAGCACGACATTTTTTCCTGGAATCCTTGCTCTTCAACTCACCGAAGCAAGATGGGGGTTCATTGGACCACAGTCCGTTCAGCATGCACTCCACTCGACTGTTGCCGAAAAGGGCGAAGCCGGTGTCGCACGTGTAAGTGACCACATCGCCGACCGTGTACGGGGACTGAGCGCTAGATATCAAGGAACCGTTGACAATCTCGCCCAGATCCGAACAGGCGATTTCTGAAAATAGCGAAGAAGCGCAGTTATTATCGCGACTTTCGACTTAAAACCAGCTTTAACTCTTTATGTCTACAGCAGATGTTAGCCAACGGTTGCCAGCTCGCGTGGTTTGTAACTTGCACATAAATTGTGGATTGCCAATCCGAGGAGAGGTAATCTCACTAATGATTTGTCAACATAGCTTGAGGTAAACCGGAAAGTTTATTTTACAGGTTTTTCTGCAAACAATGCATAAAAACCAAGCTTCAAGTATGTTTCTGATTTTTGTAAGTCTGACTTTCTACCTGCAGTTGAGCAGATTGTAGAGGGTTAAAATTTATACAAGAATATGGCAAATTTAGACAAGTGCGAACATTCATAGCACTCACTGTTGCACGTCATCCCATCACCAGTGTAGCCGCTCTGGCACGTGCACCGGTACGAGCCATCTGTATTCGAGCAAGTCGTCCCTTCGCCACACAACGCGGGGCTGTTTGTGCACTCGTCAATATCTACCAACAATATAACCAAGTAAAGGCCTTATAAAGTCAACGAATCCTGAACCATCAACCCTTTCAAATTCCTCATACGTCAATGTGACGGTTTTCTCCCTATAATCATGGTAAGTTCAATCACGCAAGCTGATACTGTAGCAATGGAACACCCGCCTGGAGTTTGGTTGGTAACACGTTTTAACTTATTCCATCTCTTTGACAGCACCGGTTCCTTGGTCTCATCACTGAATACAGAGCACCTTGCGTTGTTATAACTGTGAAGCAGCGCCAATGTGAACTGACGTGACAACTACGCCTAAGCCAGCTGCGACCACTGCTGTGTTTTCCAAGTTTATCTCCGTCCCTACAGATGATTCAACAATACGGAATCGGCAACTGTCGATTACACTGCTGATCATTGTTAAGTTCAACAAGATGCAAGCAACGAAACAAGAATACACGCTAGTATCTGAGCAGCGAATTGCCCAGATCAACGAGATTTTAAGGCTGGTAGAATCGCGTCACAATCGCGTCACCCGGAAATTTCTGGACCGTGCCCGAGATACTTCGCGATCACCGATAAAATGGAAAAGCACTACATATCGTTATCTTCTATTCGAATAAGAACTGATGAAAGCTAAATTAGGCTAAATATATACTCTGATAAGGTCTCGGTGTCTAATTCTTGGCTGTGAAAAGACTCCTTTCGACCAAGAGTGACATATCGCTAGATCGCCACTTGGCCTCTGCAAGAACAGACGGTGAAATCCAGGCCTAGTTTATATGCAGTTTCCTCGTCGCCGTTTCTGCAATGCTCGGGTCAAAACACACTTTACAGCAGAGCCGCTACGACCACTGCAGCAAAGCTTTACCGGTGCAAGAAGGTTCTTCCATAGACCATCGGCCATTTTGCTGACAGGTCGCCGTGTTTTCTTCCCCAACCAAGGCATATCCCGCATTGCATGAGTAGGTGACGTTGGTGGTGACCACGTACTGAGCCAGGTTGTCAGGCGTAAAGATGCCATTCACGTCAGGGAATGGACGTCTACAAGTTATTCCTGTCAGGCAAAGCCAAGCATTANAAATGTTAAATCTTAGANTAAAGTGAAACCTGCGTGTCGAATCTTCTATGTTATTTTAGTGGTATTGCGCACGTAAGCAATGCTTTAACTTGCTGATTCGCATCCAGCGCTGTAAACCGTCTCGCTATACAGTGCAATTCCCGATGAACCTCTCAAAAAACTTCATGCCTGGCGAACACGTTTCGTCTCTACAATTTTTTAAACGTTAAAGCGCCACGTCTTGTATATGAGAAAAGCCAACAGAAAAAATAATCAAAGGAAGAAAGTAATCGTCTCCTACAAGACATGAAATTAACAAAAAGGTAACGAGACCACGAAACTCGTTTCCTTGTGCAGATAAATTGCGATTGATTAGCTTGTTGTGGGTCACTGCTGTGACTTAACTATTATTGCTAAATGATGGGTACAAGCTTGAATCATATCAAGAAGATGGATGCAGAACCAGGCAGGAGATTCCTCAAACAGCTGGCTGTAAAGCTAGAGCTTGTCTTGTTTTTTTTGAGACCACTCACTGTTGCATATTATTCCGGTGCCGGTATATCCATCGTTGCATTCGCAAGTGTAACTGCCTGGAGTGTTGGTGCATGTTGCTGAGACACTGCATGGCTCCTTACGCTGGCATTCGTCGATATCTGCAACACAACTGTAAAAATCAGTAAAAATATAATGAGACGTCTTCCATCTAGGACAAAAAATGAAGCAGAAGCAGTGTGTGAGACGCAACAACATAAGCTTTTCCACAGAGAGGCAATCAAACGGCTATACAGCAATAGTACTTAATGGGGTCCCCAGGGGACCAAAGTGAAAAATCTGAGGGTCCACAGAGGAAATGCCAAGGTATTTTATTTTAACCCTCGGATCAACAAACTACAACAACCACCACTTTGACCAGCGACATAACCGCACACTAGGGGTCCCCAAGCCAATATCTTTAGAAATAAGGGTCCACGGGTTTAGAAGGGTTAACAACCACTGGACTACAGGACTTGCTGCAACACTCGCCACTTCTAAATGTTAAACATCTATTTACAGTTGACACCTCTGGCACATAGCGTAACAAAAGTCTGTACCCAGTAAAAAAGGCAATGTGTCGAATACGAGCACAAGCTCTAAAACCGAACTGATACCTTCAAGGTCATTTCCAGCAAACCTGCAGCATCAACACAACAGCAAATGCAATGTATCACACTGAATGGTGAAAAATGCTGAAAAGCTTCAGCAAAAACAACTCACCGTCGCAACTCGGTTCAGAAGCGGACCAGGTGCCGGAACCCAGGCACGTCAAGCGGGCAAAGCCCGCTCGCGTGTAACCGGTGATGCAGGTGTAAGAGACGGTGTCGCCAAAGTAGAAATCTCGGTCTGCTCGAGGGTTTCTGACCGAGTTCTTAACATCCGACAGTGCCGGGCACTGAATTCCTGATGATAAAATAAACCACACGCCCGCGTTCGCAGTTGGTTTGGTGCAGAGATACGGAAACTGCAAGCTAGGAAGGAAAGTTCTGGCCCGAACATCAAGTCATGCTTTTCATTGCAATATAAAAAAAGCAAAGCAGACAATGACAATTCTTACACGATTTTTCATTCGTTCGCAATATTTGCAACGTGTAAGCTACGGGAGAAACCGTTAAACGAAAAGAGCATCAGAAAAATTTGCAAAAATGAAAACTTTTGCCCGTCGTTTTTTTGCCAACGCTTCTCCAACTATTGACATTGAGATGTACACAATACTGCTAATTATTGTCACCTTTCGCGCGTTCATCAAATTATTGAAACTCACTTGAGCAATTCAAACCACTGCCAACATAACCTTCTTGACAAGTGCAACGGAAACTGCCATCGGTGTTTTCGCATTCGGCGTTGACGTCACACACTGCAATGTTGTTGGCGCATTCGTCGATATCTGAAATGGTGTATGACCAGATTTTCATTAGAAACAAAAACTTGCAAGACAACGCCAACAGAGACATTTTTTGGCTACATTTCGCCACAGCGTTGTTCAGAGTGCTTCGTCCTTTACAAAGCCAATGCACTTATGGCTTTCGCTTCCCGTTAATCGCCCCCCCTTTTGTTAGTTTTCGTTTACCAGAAATTGATTTATTTCAATTTCCTGAAGCACGAACAACGTTTTCAAATGAGGAAACTTCAAAAAGCAAGCTCGTGTCGGCCGCCTCGAACGCCGATTCTTGTCTTTCCGTCTCTGTGAATACATGTTTTTTGAGAGAAAAGCTTGAACAAACCCAACTTTCACATACCAGTGCATGTCGGGGCCGATTCGGACCATTCGCCGCTGTCCAAGCACGTGGCCGAACTCGCACCATTCCTCGTGTACCCCTTGTTGCAGCCGTACGTCACTGCGTCCCCGACTGCCCACGACGTTTGCGAGGGAGGAGAAAAGTAGCCGTTAATCGGAGGAACCGGGATCGGGCATTGGATCACTGTCGGAATGGCAACAAATGATTAGCAGCAGTCGAGCAAAACAGCACCTGAGATTCCCAGCATCGATATTACGCACAGTTGGGCGAAACTTCGGTAGAGTTTTTCGTTAAGAAGAACGAGGTATTTCTCTTCACGAGAACGATGGGAGCACTTACATTCACAGGTCAAACCATTGCCGGTGTATCCGGAATTGCAGCTGCATGTGAAGCTACCGACGGTGTTCGCGCACTCGGCGTTCTGGTCGCACGGCGTGTCGAGTCGGTTCGCACATTCCTGAATGTCTGGATTCGTAAAAAAGATTGACATTAGATTCATTTTTCTGTATTTGTTTATCCCGGCAATGGGTACTAAGTGGTTGAAAGTATGAAAGGGCAAACCGATAGTTTTGAAATTATAATAAAACATAGCAAACCAAAGTTAACAAAAACTGAAGCATAAACTCACGGACGTTAGGCAAAGATAGATTCATTTCAACTGATCTACCAGTGTATTCACTTATCATCAGCCTCGACCCATTCTGCTAATTGGGAAACCACAATAATGCTTATGCATCAACTTACTTGATAACAACAAGTTTTCTCAGTACCATCTCTGTTTCAGACGTTTTATCAAATTACATCTTTACCTTACACAAGATTTCAACCCTTGTGTTTTAGCTGATCCTTTCATTCGCTATCACCAGCAATATCCCTCTACATGTGAAAGGTCATGTAAAAACTTAGCAATGCTTTCAGATCGAAAAGTGTCGGTCATGAAAACGATTTCTTCCAAGCTGACGGAAAAACTTTATATGTTTCGAAAAACATCAGCTTGTTGTGTGATTTCCCAATTTTTCCACCACTAATTTAGTACAGAAAAAATGTATCTATATTTCTGATGTTACTAACTTATTCACAGAGATTTTGCCGTTTAGTTTTTTAGGTACTTTTCTGATTTTTAACTTGTCTGAAAATTGCTGTTTAAAACCGAATCTTTATTATACCTAATATAAAAAGAAACCATTAGTATTTAAAAAAGATTTATTATTTTTGAAGAAAACGTTTTTTATTTGTAAAAATAGTCTCTACTGTTTTCCTAAACATTCATGTGGGCCTGGAACGAATTTAAAATTCTTACGTCTTTTAAAAATATCTGTTGTTCCTATTGTCATTCTACAATTTATAAAATACTTTGAAAAATTTGTGTTGAAAATTTCCGTAAAGAGTCCAATAGCTCCGTAACATTTTCTTGACAACAGGCATGATGTGCGTTTCAAGGTTTAGAAAATCTATTTCAAAAAACATGGGTTTACAAACTGGCTGCCATACTTACCGACACAAGAAACTGATGTTTCCGACCAAGTGCCATCTGACTGGCATCTGCTAGTTGCGGCCCCTTGCAAAGCGTACCCGCTCTGGCAGGAGAATGTGACATTGGTTCCGACAGAGTACGACGTCTGCACGAGCGAAATTATGACGTTTCCTGGTACAGGTAGCTCGGCGCAAGTTATTTCTGAAACACAGATAGAACCACGATCCCATTTTATTCTGCAAAAATGAAACGCAGTCTGTAAAGCGACAAGGTGCATTGGTTTCACAGGAAATGTGACGAAAGTTGATCCTCTTTTGTCTTCGAGAATCAAACTTTCGTCGCACTTTTTGTCTTCGACGTCTTGCGCCCTTCGACCGCCTACCTTCGCAATCTTTTCCGTTGCCTCGGAAGCCCTGGTTGCAAGTACAATCGTAACTGCCCAGCACGTTATCGCAACGTGCCTGAGAGTGGCATGGATTGAGGTCATCAGAACATTCATCAATATCTGCAGACAACACATACTCAAAAATAGAAACTTCGTTTTTTTTTGTTCGTGAAAAGGCGAAATAGATTGTCAAAATCCTTTCGTAGTCGCAGCACAAAAAAATACACGAGTGCTCCAACACTACAATTAGAAAACAGCCGTGCCACAAGCAGTCTTTCATGTGCGCCTCTGCTAACTTGTTTGTTTTACTTGGGTGCTATGCAGAGAGCATAATGCTGCGTTAATCAACATGCTTCTAAACATTTTAACGGTAGACTGCCAGGGGGCAGGCATCTCCTCTTGGTGAAAACGTTGGGTAACGTATCGAGTCTCTACACTCGTTTAGTGTAGTTTTCAATAGTGGCAGGTGGCTTTGCTGCAGCGGTAATCGGATTTGTGTACACGACATGTTGGAGATCCGCAAGGGCACCCTCAAGCACTGGGTCATCCCCAGGTAACCCCAGGGTTTTCAAACTAAGGCAAACTACTGGCAGAAATTGTGTGCTTGTCTGCTTTCAAACTTGTTGGTAGTTACTTCACAATATGTTTTAATAAAATAATAAATCTGGTAAAAACACTCCAAAAACTGCCTTGAACCTTGTGGTTGTTGGCTAGAAAACCACCCGGCAGCAAAAATGTTTATTGTGAGTCACTACGTTCAATGAAGGTAGGTTGTGGAGCCGGAGCCAGAGTCGGAGCCCAAGCAATTTTGGATGATTGGAGCTGGAGCCGGAGCTGGAACTAAAAACTTTTAGATGGCGGAGCCGAAGTCGGAGCCTGAAATTTTGGTGCCGGTTCCACAGCCCTAGTTTGTGGGGCAAGCGAGTTGTGGAAATAATACAATGGTTTTCAGTTTTCAATAGACCCAACAATTTTGAAGCCGGAGCTGAAGCCAAAACTGCAGATGCCTGTAGCTGGAGCCAGAGCCGGAACCCGAATATTAAGTTATGGCACAACAGCTCTGCTTCTATTAAGCTCCATTCTAAATACTATGAGCGTTTGCAGAGATGACGACTTTTTTATCAAACTTTGTGATGATAAGCGCCCGTTGCTGAAGTATGAGCTTGCTGGCACAGTGGCAAAAACGCACTTTCACGACTTCTGCATCGGCGGTAGCAGCGATGGGCACACTTACTGTTTTCGCGGGCTACAAAAACAGCCTATTTCGTGGCCCTCGGACACTTCGGCGGTCAATATTAGTCAAAGATGCAATTGCGTTAATTACGTGAGGTGCTTTTCCACGTAGGAGAGCCATTGTTTATGGTTTCCAAGCGAGGTCGCAACCAGGTTATATTTTNGGGGGAGAGCAAAATGTTTGTAACTTGTTGTTGCACTATTTTAGGGGTGGAAATGGTTGTAACTTGTTGTTGTGCCCATCAACTAAGCATGATTTTGAAAATTTCGAGGGGTGGCAATCGCCCTGTCGTCCACTCCTGGTTGCGGGTCTGCTTCCCAGCCCATGTTTAACGTACACCGGACATTTTCAGCGAGCCTTCGCCCGCTAACGTTTTTGGCTTTGCCGGCTAAGAATTGANTTGTTGGTCACGATTTACCGACCACTGCTTTACAGAAACTTTAAACGTAGTGTGCATGCGAATTGGGAAACTTCTGAAAACAACTGCAGTTATATGATCGCTGGCATTCGCTGCAGAAATCGCGTTGCAGAAAATGTTTTGCTGTGCATGCACAACCTTAAAAATGATCACGCACCCTGGAATGGTAAACGCATTCATGAAACCTCACCGGAACAACGCGGCGGAAATGCAGTCCATTGTCCGGTGTTTTCGCATGTTATCACCGCTTGCCCAATTAGCGTGTAACCGACATTGCAGGCGTAGAGCAAACTGCTTCCAGGTCTGTACCGAGATTTTTCGCCTCTGACGATGATTGTATTCGAGGGCTTTCCAGGAAATTCACAAGTAATTGCTGTGACAATTGCAAATAACGAGATAATATGCGTGAGAAAAGAGATGGAATAAAATACAAGAAGGCAGTGAGCGTTTTAAGCATAAAATTTGCTGCCTGAAACAGGTTTCTACTTAACTTACGACAGAGTTTCAAAAAGCTTGTGTAACTGTTTTTTTTCTTTTTCATTGGCATTGGATGTTATGGCCCTTTTTACCTCAAGACCGACTTAAACATTCCAGGCAAATCTTGTTTTACACACAAAGTACTACTTCCCTTTCTTAGTTAATCTTGCATTTCACACTCTTTGAAATCGGATTCAGGTCTTGCATTTCTTGTTCGACTCACAAGGTTTAATCATTTCTAGCATAAATCAATTGGATCCTTGAAAAGCATCACAAAATGACTTTCTCTTTTTTAAATTTTAATCTGCATTGTTTGAAAGTGAAAATTAATAACCAAAGCATACAGATTATGTACCCAAAGGTGAAATAGTTTGGTTTGCAACGGGTGTTTGTCAGATGCTTGTGTTCTAAGAAAACTTGTCCCAATTACAGTAAGGTTGTGAAATGATAATTTGTACTGAGAAAAAGCTTTTTGCACGTGGAATGTCGTCAGAAACTCATCCAACACTTTCTAATCACTAATAGTTTTTACTTTTCAAGTTACTTACGCGAGCAAAACACGCCGTCTCCCTGATATCCAGCCTTGCACCGACACTGGTGCTGTCCGAGCGTGTTGCGACAAATCGCGTCCTTGTGACAAGGGTTGCTACTGGCACATTCGTCGATGTCTGCAAGAAAAAAGCGACGTTCGACGTTGAGGATAACACGTGTATCCGCGTTATAGCCATATAAAATATTACAAGATGGTCTAAATTTCACAATAAGGTGAGTTGCGGGAGCTTTGGGAATCCAGGTTTTGTTCTTGACGTTGCGATTGGAAAGGTCTCTGGGCTCATGTTTTCAGAAATACGGAACAAAAGTCACGAACTCTACCTGTACAAGTGGGGGGAAGAGACGTCCACAGACCCGATGCCAGGCAAGTGATGCTCTCGCTGCCTTCAAGGCTGTACCCAGCGTTGCATTCGAAGATGAGAGTCAAGCCGGCTTGGAAAGAACCTGGGCTTGAGGGAGTCATTTGTCCGTTTGCGGGCGCTGTCCGTGAGGGACAATTCACAACTGAGCAATAAAGAATTGGTTGCTGGATTATTCGCAAGTATGAATGCTATGTGTATTCGTGTGATCGTGCATAGAAGTGCACGATGAGCTTTTAAAGAATCGTGCTTCCAATTTATTCCGCACATGGTTGAACTTGAGACCTGAATGCAGTGACATTGTTTTCTTTTGTGAATATTGTTGAATATCCACAAATCAAGTGATACAAATTCTCTGGTTGCACAGACCTTGGTGATCTGGCATTGGTACTTCGATTCATAAAAAACAGTTTTCATGTATTTTGGCCATAAATGTAATAAATATTCAGTATATATATTTCAACATAATGCTTGGGCACAGGCAAAGCCGCTTGTGAAGTAAAAACGACCAAGCAGTGTACGTAAAAATCTAAAGTGCTCCCAAGTTAAAGCGAGGACACTTCTATAAACGAATGCCCCATATGAACTATTTATACCTGAGCAGCTTTCTCCATCTCCAGTATAACCAGCCGAGCACCTGCATGTGAAAGATCCAATCGTGTTGGTGCACACGGCGTTTTGGTGGCATGTGTCGGTTTTCAAAGAGCACTCGTCGACATCTGCACGTCATCAAATGCCATGTCTTACGATTCCGCACAGAGACTATTAATTTTCTAATTTGATATTCGGATACCGTCTGACATTTAGTTAAAGCTCGTAAACAACCATCTGAAATGATACCACTTACCTGGAGTACATACACATTTACTCAATTAAGGTTAGCGAACTATTTCTCTAATTAAACACGCTCTGCATAAAATGATGTATTACCGACGCATGTTGGGGGAGCACTCGACCATACGCCAGATGCTCCGCACGTTGACTCTTCGCTGCCTTTGATGGCATAACCTGGATTACAAACGTAACGGATCGTCTCCCCTTGGGCGAAACTGGTTTTGTCGCTTGGTTCAATCGCACCACGTCGCGGAAGTCTGGGAAGACTGCAGCGAAGAGCTACAAACAAAAAATAAAACTTTTAAAAATCAGAGCACTGCGTTTGTTTGAAAACCACGAAATCTGAAAGCAAAAACTTAAAACCTAAACATCTCAAGCTGAAAGCTCGCTAACCGTTATAGGAGTTTGTTTTTTCATTTGCACGTAGAATGAAACTGAGAGAAAAGGAAGAAATACAGGTTTCGCAATCGATACAGAACGTTTGGAGTTTTGCAGTTCTTAAAAAGCAAGAATGGACGTTTTTTACAACAACTGACAGTGAAGCAGCAACGCAGTTGGTTTGTCGTGTTTCTCTGTTTGCAACCTCCGCAATCTGAAGTTCCAATCGTTGCCAGAGCGTGTAGGTACGCGAGAGATATTGGCGGTTTATACCGGCCCAAGCAAAGGTGGGATAATCACCAATGAACATCTGCGTAATAGGATTCTCTAGACACACTAAAGATCTTGCAGTGTGCAGAATGCAAAATGGATCCCAATTCTCGCGGGCATGTTCCCGTCAAGTGCAGGTGCATTTCAATTCTCGCCTTTAAAGGGGGTCTCAGTTTTATGCAAAAATCTTTCAAAATTTATAGTTTTTGTTATGGTAATGGCCTCGGTTCCACAGCTATGATTTTGAGAGTTTGTGCAGCTCACTTTTAGGTAAATGCACCTGCACTTGACGAGAACATGTNTAGACACGGGCCAAAACAAAATTTCGNAAAAGGGGTTCCGCCAAAACAAAAATTTGCGCAGAAGGCCGCNATATGCTAAAACCACTGCTGCCTAGGCTCAATGACGTCAGACATAATCAGTCACAAGACATTACTGCTATGCATAAACAAAGGCAAGTAAAAGCACTCCATTATCTTGGCCTGTTTCCTTATTCAAAGGTTTGCTAAAATTTGCCTATATAATTTCATAATTTGCCTAAATAAATTGAATTTCAAACCGGTTTAAAGCCTGCCAAGTGAGGCGTAGCCATCTCTGAAAAACACGTAGCAGCATGGATAAACTATAGTTTTTTAAATGCAGAACAACAACAAGTAGAAAACGTGCGAATCCCTGTGAGCGATTTTTCACATTCCTGCTACCTCCTCACCAAAAGCAAACACCGCGGTCGTATTGGTTAAACAAAATTTTTAGTGAAACAGTGATAGTCGCGCTGCAAAAAAATTTTATTTTGAGATGTCATTGAAGAAGGAACGTATCATTGAATCCAGTTTTGAAAGTGGAAAAATGAACGATTGAATAACCATTCGTTTATGAAGCTCTATCTATGTAAAAAAAAATTGCAAAAATGGATAAACTTTTAATTCAAATCGTACGTCACCCTATCCATGACAAAGGTTTTGTTTTCTTCACTGCACGGGATATAGTCTTGAAATTATCAACTGATTGTAAAAATTTAGCAATCAGCTTACGACGGTTTCAGAGATTTGCTGTGTAACAAGAAAGGACCAATCTCTTGTCTACGGAGTAACAAAATAGGGTGCCAAGCCTGCAGTGACGTCAAATNTTTATAAACTACCGCCACGAGTACCCACAAAAGAAAGTGTTCTGTTTCATGAGAGCTACCCAGTCGACTGATGTNATACCTGTGCAAGTGCGTCCATTGCCAGTGTAGCCTCTTTTGCAAGAACAAGTGAAACTTCCTACAGTGTTGGTACAATTCGCGTTTTCGTTGCAGTCGTTGCTTCTGTCAGAACACTCGTTGATGTCTGTGTGGTAAAAATAGCAACGTTTATGACAGCGAAAATTACAGGCGTTTCACCCCATTACAGTATAGTAGTATATGCAACTTTTTGAAACGATCATTGCATAAATTGAGTCTTTGGTGGCAACAGCGCCAAAATGATCGGAATGCAGCGCAAGGGTGTTGTTGAAGCGGTCTGACGCATTAAAGTTTTCTAAACACCATAACGTCAGATTAAACACTATGCTTTATTTCTAAGACGAACAATTAGCTATACGTGGCATCTTGAGACATTATCTGCAAAAAGATTTTTAAAAATACAGTAACAAAATCAACTAATTTTCAAAAAACCACACCTTGGTCAACACTTTCCAAGAATTTTGATTTTTGTAATGTGAGCCAATTCGCAAAAACGATTAATCAGATTTTAACTGCTCTTTTACCATAAGCCTGGTATAGACCATGGTCGCACTCAATAGTTTTTCCTTACTTTTAACACATAGGAGAAAAACATTCTCTGCTGTCTGAAATCCGAACATGATGTTTGCACTGTAGCTACTGACAAAGATAAGTGACAAATTCAATCATTGCAACGACAATTTTGAAACCTGTTCTTTCAAAGGGCTTAACTCACCAAAACACGATGGTGGAGCCGATGACCAATGTCCCGTATTCAAGCATGTGAGGCTGGACTGGCCGTCCAGTTGAAATCCGGTGTTGCAGCTGAAGGTGACTGTGGCACCTGCGTCGTACCGACCTCCGATCGCAGGACTTCGTGAACCGTAAACCGGGTCCGAAAGTGAGGAACAAGTCACAGCTGTTGGAAAGAAGCAGGGCGATTGATGATGTCGGGGCAATGGAATTTAAGCAAAACTGATCATCACCGTATACAACCCGACAANAAAGTGGAAATCTACGAAGACAGACAAAGAGAGGTGAAAGTATTGAGGTTTAGGCAGATTTTGATTTTCTTCTCTGCAGTGGTGCAANGACAGCGGAGAACTAAATGTAATGGGAAGTTGAATGCTGGTTTGGTAAGACCGTTAAACTGACCTGTGCACGACTGTCCGTTGCCAGTGTATCCCTCGTTGCAAACGCATGTGTAGCTGCCGTCAGTGTTTGAGCAACTAGCAAATTCATTGCAGACGCTCGGAGTTTGTCCACATTCGTTGACATCTGCCAACAATAAGGGCAAGCTTGTAAGGGAACATTCAGACCAGTCTGCCAAGACTGCTTATAAAGCTTATAACGAGTCGCTTTTGACAAGTTGCTTTGCAGTACCACGGATGTTTTTCTTTTAAGGACTGATTTACCGACCAACAATATCTGTTGATGTATCTGGTGCAAAAAAGAAACGACACTGCCACGCTCAAAAACCTTTAAGCAGCATTTCTGTTGAGAATCTCACGCAAACGACAATAACAGCACCAATAATTTTTTACCAAACCAACAACACTTCAAACAAAGGGGAGGAGACGTTAACTTTGACCGTGGTGGTCAACAGATTTGGTTTAATTTAATCTGTTTTCTACCACTGCCCATAATATCGAGTTTCTTGAAATCGGTTAGTCACAACTAGGTCGATTCATTTGGTAAAACTCAACAGTGTAACCTAGGGATGCAAATATGCGGTCGCGCACTCGCGCCGCGCGACCACAAATTTGGAGCGGGCGAACGGAATTTGTAGCAACATAGCAGTGCCTAGCTTGTAATTTTAAGTGCAATATTATGGCAAAGCGTATGTGTGCGCTACTAAAATTTTCCACGCGCTAATACAATTAGTAGAAAATGTTTGCACTCCTGGTGAAAGCCGTTCAGCAAAGGGAAAAAACTTGCGGGAGGCTGCAAATGATGCGCGACGCGTGTCTCGCCTCGGGAGTGATCTCTGAAAACGCAAAATTGTCAAAAATATCCACACTGATACCGAAATAATGCTTTTTTCCTCATAGAGGACCCGTAAACCAAACCGCGTTTGAAAAGATAAGCAACAGTGGCACTACCATAGTGAGTAACTTAGTGAAGTAATTCAGTTGCAAAACCAGAACATACTGTGCCTTGGAAGTAAGTTGTCGCTAAAACTTTAAACTAAACGTTCTTGCAAACTGTTTATTTCACGGTTCAGATGAAAAGGAATTCTGACTTAGATTACCTTCACATCTTGGAGCACCAGCCGACCATTTCCCACTTTCCTGGCACCTTATCAGAACATCACCCACGGCGGCGTAGCCGCGATTACATTTGTACCGAACGACGCTTCCGACTGGTCGTGGATCACTTGATCGAGGGGAAAAGGAGCCGTTGTCGATTGCATCGGGAGATTTGCATTGCGCATCAGCTATCAACAACCAGCTGGTTAGTCTGAGCTTAAGTAAGCATGACTTCAGCGAGGTAGTTTGCCAAAAGTGCTTGTCGACCAGTGAAATATCCATGCGTGTTATAAATCAGAGGGTTCGATTTTGGAATTTATTAAAACTAGCTAACGACTATGAAGCAAAGTGAAGAGGTATTGTAAGGAAACCGCACAAGATTTTACAACGCCAAAGTCAGGGCCGCAACGAGCTGATATTTTTTTTGAGGGGGGCGCATAATCATTGTTACTTGTTGTTATATAGGCTATACATGTATACATATTTTTGAAAATTTCGTTAGGAGGAAAATTACTGCAATTTAGCTCTTTGAGGAAAACTGCAGGCTGCTGGTTGGGTAGGTGGTATAATGATTTGATCCCGTTAAGATGATAATAGTAAAGCAAAATAAAAATCGCCTTTCTACTTTGTATACTTACAACTTTCAACCCAGAGCTAGCAGTGACAGCATGAGTTTGAACTTATGAATATAGCGCATATCAAGTATCGCGCAATCACTTAGCAACCCTTTGGAGTTTCTTATCAACGTCAATCTATCTCCACAAACTTCTGATGAAACCTACAAGAAACTGAAGGTGCTAAATGGTAACAGATACGGCATGCACGTGGAGAGCAGAGAGTCACTCTAAAACAGCATTTCAATTGTTTTGGCAGCTGTTGCTCAAAATAAATCAGTTCCTATCAGTGATCATCAGGTTGAAATTCATATCGGGGGTATCTTGGGACCACAGAGTTTTAAGCTTCGAACACAACACCATTGTGTGAACTCACCTGCGCAAGTTACTCCATCGCCGTTGTAACCATCATTGCATTCGCAGGTGTAGCTTCCGAGGCTGTTGGTGCACAGGGCGTTGACGTCACATGGGTTTCTGAGACATTCGTCAACGTCTGCGACGAAAAACAAAAACCCTGATTGAAGCGCGCTGAAAACCGGTTTTATGCAACGTGACATGTTTCACCTTTGAAAGGAACCTGTAAAAAACATCATTGGCATTTCACTAAAGCTTTTTTAAGAGTTTCGCAATCGTGACCTTTGATGGTGTCATAAGTCGCAGAGTCAGATATTTTCAGATTGTTTTGCCAGAGGCCAAATCGAAATTGATAAAACGTCACAAACCGGGACTTTCATCGTTTCCATGTCAAAAAGCTTGACGTTACCAATTACACAAGCCTCACCTGCAAATTGTGAAAGCAGCAATTATGTATTTTAAACGTTTTGGGGCTACCAACCTCGACATGGATTTCCTTGATAGCCTTGGACGCATGAACACTCGTACCTGTTCTGACCAGAGCATGCGCATTCTCGATTTTGTGACGTGTACCGCGAACCTGAAAAAAACGTCTAAGTACAGCCGGTTCTGATCGTACGTTGATAGAGTGTATTAGCTTGACCTCGTTCAAGTTCAATGAAAATTGATAATCACTGTTATCAACATAATGGCCGCGGATCTATTAACCAGCGTAGGGACTTCAATACTTGTCTTGCACACTTTAAAAAATGTTTGCTACAGATTGACAAATTTCAAGAATGAGTAGGCATCGCACAGTGAGTACAATATAGAAAGGGAAGATAATTTCTTCACAATCTTGAGCTGCTTTCAGAAAATGTGGGACGTTTTTCAACTTAAACACTGTTCACGAGACAGTTTGGTGCTTTTCGCATTTTGCACTGTTTCATACTTTTGATTGTTATATTTTCCTTAAATTATTTTTCATTGTTTATGCAAAATAAAGTTAAATGTGAAACAGCATTGTTTTCCGTTTCGCGAAGAGCGGAAGCAAATTTAAACTGCCCTTCAAATCTAAAAAGAAAAAAATTGCATTGTTTTTTTTTATTTTATAACAAAATGCAATAAACCAGAACCAAAAAAAGTTTGCCAAATACAAACATGGAAGGCAAGAGTTTCTGCTGAACTGCTTCTCGAACTAATCAATATCTGCGNACGAAGTTGAACACAACCTGATTGTTACAAAAATGCTATTTATCCCAAACTATTACGCTTCTNACCTCTGCTGACGTATGCGCCGTCGATTGTGCAGCCGCATTCGCTGCGCCGAATGCACTCGTCACCATCTCTGACGTATCCGACATTACAAATGCAGTCTTCTACCTGGCCGGGAATGTGGCAGCTGGAACAAAGAAACTTTAGTTGTAGGGGAAGTCATTCAGCAACCTTTAACCTTTAGCCTTTATGACAGTCGTGCCGGTCGAGTACAGTAGTTGATCGTGTTTCGAATTCTTAAAAAATTCTCAATTCAGTCAAAGATCATTGCGGAGGAAATATGTTTTTATGGTGTGGACGTGGAAATTGTTACCGAAAATACAAACCGAAAAGCCGTGTGTCTGAACTTCTTTTGTTATCACAAAATCGTTCTCAGGACCGGACGAATTTTGTACAGATTTAATTACGTACACTGTGCAAAATAGACTTTGCTCACCAGCAATAGAGAATTCATTTCACTAGACCATTACTTCAAGCTGAGTTTATTTTTCAAAATAATCTTTCATGGCAAAGTTAAAATTTTGATTGACGACTTACTTCGTTGAAGCGTACGGAGAGGCGCAAGTATCTGGACAAGGTGATGCACAGCCGTTGTAATGACTGTTTCTGGAACAAGACATGTTCTGAGCGCCAGTCCTATCTCGCCAGCTGCAGATTTCGATGTCATGGGCTTGACATTCCGCAACGTAGGTTTCCAAAGCCTGAAAACGTGGCCAGATACACAGTTGCTGAACCGAAGCAGACTAAGTTCACTTGCCTTCGCTTATTGTTGGGCGTGCAATCCGTGTATTGTAGAAAACAAAACGGGATGATTGGGAAATAGCAACGGAGACGTAACTATCGCAACACATCGACACGACGCCTGGTGGAAAGCACGCAAAACGTTCATAAAACAATTGATCCTGAAAGGTGAGTTCCCATCGACGCTGTAAACGACTGCATCATGCGATTCTTTGAGGTAGAACTTTCCGCGAAAGTTGGGACATGAAAAACTTCACGCAGGAAGGAATTCAGTCGTTGAGGTTTACAGGATTTTTGAACACGAATCACAGTGTACAGATTGCTGAGCACATGACGTTAAGGACAAATTCAGCATTACGTTCTGATAGCGAATAAAGCGATAAATATTTTTCAGACCTGCCGGATGCAAGTTAAATAACGCGCTACATCAAGCAGGTGATAGGTTTACCAATCTGTGAAAGAAGCAGTTTCTGATAATTCACCAATAACAACGTGTATCCGTTGCAATTGAAAATCTCTTCACATAAAACGCGACAAAAACCACTTTTACTATTGAAACCTCTCCAAACACACGACCCTAAAGAAAAAAAGCGGAGGCGACATAACATATTATGTCCCTACTCCCTACCTCTGAAAAAGTGGAGAGACATGTCCATCCTGTCCCCCACCTAATTGCGGCCATGCATACCTGAGTTAATATGGTGAGATCGCCGTTTGTTGCGCAGAGGTCGAAGACGCATTTCTCGAAAAACTTCTTGGCGTTGACGACGCGTTGACACGACTGGAAAACGCCTCCGCGTGTGGTCAGTGCTCCGCAGTACTGTGCGCCACTCCTTCAAATAAAAGAGCCCCGGTGTAAGTCATACGTAGAGCGGCTTGCAAGATTTCGCATTCCATTCAATCTATTCACCACTTCACGTTTTGTGCTAATTTGAACGACTCGCTTTTTAGTTTAGCTTCGTGTTTTCCGAGCACATTGTCAAAGCTATCGCTGCGCTTGTAGACCGTGGGGCACATTAAATTGTGCGCCTTAAATTGTTGGAGGCCCCACAGAAGTGTGTTTATACGAAAGCATCGAGTCATTTCGGAAGTCAGAGTTATGTTATACAGTTGGTTACATTACTACTATACATAAGCAGTAAGCAGTAAAAACTCTGGAAAAGCAGTGAAAACTTCCCTAAAAATTTGGTTAGTGGAGAACGTAGATGCAAATGCAGCAAAACCATTTCTTTTGAATGAAATGTTTTGTATGTCTGGGACCAAAAGTTGCTTTCAACGCTTTTTCTCCACGGAATAAGAAAAGCTTCTGCTGAGATCAAAGTTGGATGCTACTTTCTCGCTAACGCATAGTCTATCCTTCATTATCAGCCGTTCCTGTAGTGTAAACAGATGAGCTTTTTTACATGACAGCGACATTTCGAACGTCTGCGACGCGGTGTAAGTTACGTCGTTACGCTTACGTCCGACGTGGAAGCTGTTTTTCGACGAAACCGCGGATATTCGCTGCCAGCCGCAGAAGGTGAGAGCATGACGTTTATCGTTAATGCGATCATTCCACAGGGCAAGATCCATCAAAGGATCATTTTATATATAGGCTTGTATGACGTATTAAGGATTACCTCGAATTGTAACCGCTGTTACTTGCAAGGACAGTTCCAATTAAGTGATTAACAATCTCGCAACGAGAACAGAAACGCTGCAAATGCGACCTGCCTATCCTAGACTTAGAGATGGAACCAGCCGGCTCGAACATATCCCTCTTGAAAAAAAAACACGTTGAAATGTCAAACTCGCTGTCAAAGGCAAACCCACGAAACTCACCATCTACGCTTTTCTGCATCGGAGCAGACAAATGGCTCTGGAAGCTTCTTTCCGCATTGCCCGACGATGTAGCTCTGCGCGAATTCGCTGAAATTCGACGCTTGCTGCCCTGACTGCATTTCCAGATCATCTTGCTTCCTTCCATTGAAATTACCGCATATACCGTTGATCTGAAAAAGAAAGCGGAAACCATTTTTCCAGGGTTGTCCAAGAGACATATTTATCTGTCCCATTCCCATCCCATAGCATAGCAATTTATGCCTGTCCCGTCCCATCCCATGGGACGTTTCCCATGGGATTCCCATAGGAATGACATTCCCATGGACAAGCCTGCATTTTTCCATGTAAAGCGCACGTCCAGTTCGTCAAAAACAAATTGAACTGAGGACGCCAGGCGTTGACACTTCGATGAGCCTGGATGCAACTGTAGCAAAAAAATTTCTTGAATGGTTCCCTTCAAATATTGAGTTTACTAACCCTGAATTGCATATGTGACGCTTATATCATCAGAAACGTTAGGTCTTTCGGAGAAAACTATAAAGTTACGGTTGCAAACAATGCGAAAGCGAGATTTGAAGATAAATCTCGGCTGAAACGTTTTGGTTTGAAAAACGTTGAAAATAACGTGTTTCCTGAGCAGTTCTAGCGAACTTGTCTACCTTTTATTTCCGACAGTCTTAGTTTAAGCCTTGCATCTCGCATTCGCGCTAACGGTTTTCTTTGATCAAGCACATGCGTTACTTGCTGCGATAAAAGTTTTTGTTTCGTTCCGAAATTTTTGTTTATTTGCGCAGCATAGTAATAGCTCATAGCCAACAGTAACCTCTGCAGTCATTGCGTTTGGTTTATTTTCAGTCGAGAGAACGGGATAAGAACCACGAATTTCTACAAAAAGAAACGACAGGATGTATGTCCAGCACATGAAATATTTTCACAAATTTGAAGAACACTACTCAAGCAAACAAGGCAACAGGACGACATCACTTACTTTTCCACGGTAAGTGTTAGGGATCTTTATTCTCACACCGTTTCCATTGAAAAAGATTAGGAGCCTGTGGGGCGTTGTGAAAACAACTGACCGGCCAGAGGGCTTAACGCTGTAGATCTCTGACGAAAAACTCTTCACCACTTCGCCATTTACCTACGAGACAACGGGAACACGTTTTTTACCATTTGGCATGGCTGCAATCTTCTGTGGAATTGTAAATGAAGCCAACGTATAACTGACCACAGACTAGCTGTTAATTATTTTGTTTTCAACAGCAAAAAACAACATTATATCTGCACATTTCCTTGACTGGATCGCTTTACTTGCAATTACAAAGCAATACACAGATGCCACGTATGATCCTGTTTCGAAACCGCTCACAGAATAACACTTCGACCTCGTAGTGACGGTTGCTCAGCAACAAAACCTACCCGGATGACGCGGTTCTTCTCAAGTTTTATGACGTCTTCTCCGCCGCGCAAATTAATGGTGATTGACTGTAGGTAAGAGACGCGCTTGTTTCTGCCGCGATGTTCGTTGGTCGCCATCACAGAGAACCAGCGGGGGTCGCTCTGGTGAAGTCGGTGCGTTCGCGCCATGACGTAGGTACAAGTTCCCATGAAGTCAAACCAACCGCTTCCGTCCAAAGTCATGTAGTGGGGATCTCCCCACGCCTTGCAGATGCCGAAGCCTGTACGAGTCGCAACAGTTTCAGTGCCAATTGCACAATTACTCAAAAAAACCAAAGAAATGTTGCTTTGTTGAAAAGAGAAGTGGATGTGGACCCTTGTTGGCACAGACGACCAAAGTCAGAGAGAATTCGGAGGATGAGAAGGTCTAAAGTTCGAGACTTGACGTTGGCGGTTTACGTTCATTATCAAAAATTGCAAAGCAATGGACAAAACAAATGAAAAAAGGAAGAAGTATTTGGATGTAAGCACTCTGTATTCAGTCGCTTTAATAAGGCAACATTTTTTTATGGAAAAATCCCCAAACAAATTTTTGCTGTCGACCAGTGAAACGTACCTGACGGGACACAAGCCGCCCTCCCCTGCTTGTCCTTGCCGCAGCGCTCTCCGCTCTGACATCTTGTGGATGTACATGACGTCCTTCCTTGGCGACATGTGCATTTTTTCGAGCACCTCCGGGAATAGAAAGTTTGCCCGTTCTACAAAAATTGGGAAAGAGCCGGTGAACAAGGTCTTGCCTCAGATACCACGAATCCGTTGCCAAAACTTGCGTCGTGTTTGTTGCAAACGCAGAACAAACTACATATCAGCGGGCAATTTGAAACTTATGCGCGCATGCAGTCAAGCTTGTCGTCTTTCCTTCGGCAAGCGCTTGTCTCTTGCATTGAATTTTCATAGACTTGAAAGTCAAGCAATTGCTCAGCAAATTTACCTTGTAATACTTCGATTCGTGGGTACAACCGCACTGGCTTCGAGGTACGCACTCGGTTCCGGAAAGCACGAAACCTTCGTTGCAATCACAGCCTTCCACGCAACTTTCCTGGCAAACTAAGCCTCTGCTGTCCGAACAGGTTCGTGGGCAAGCCGACATGCAGGACGAGTAGTGGGAGTTAGGTGGACAGATGAGCTCTGAATTCAAAGAGAATTTATTATAGTTCATTGCTGCAAACATAAAGCTCTGCACTGCTGTTTCTGCAAGTAATCATAGAAGCACGCAGTTACGTTGTGTAAGCATTGAGCGACGTTTGTCACGAAATGTAAACGTACTTTTTGATCTATTTTTACATTTTGAGGACATGTAAACCTATTTTTTATTGCTTTTTTTTATTTTTTTCAACACCATTTGACACTTAAATTCTTAGGCGCAGGGAAGAGAAAAATTTGCTATGATGAAGGTTATTTACAAAACACAAAGTGCAGTTGTAAAACACACTTCGTTTCAGAGTGGTACAATACGTATGCGAGTGGTGTATGGCCACAGTTGGAGCGCCCTGCACTGTCGGCGGCCAGTGTGGAAATCCACCTAACAGGGAAGCACGTCGAAACAATTATTTTGCGTACAGTAAAGAAATGTGGTGAGTGCCTTTGCAGCTAACAACCTTTTTTATAAATAAGAACATGTTATACAAATTAACGACCATCTAATCACCAACATTATTCCACTTTCTGCTACAGCAAACACTTTTGTTATCAGTGTCAACGAAAACGTGCTGTGGGGTATCTCAAACTGGAGATTTATACGCAAATTACGAAAAATTTGGTCGTAGTTTGATTGAGATGGAAGCGTCTGCATAAACCGTTCTTGACAGAACCACATGCCTGTGGTAACAGTTTTCATACCTGTTTTTGTGTCATTTCTCCAGGTGCTGCATATCTGGACTTTTTTCTCGCGGCAGATTTGAGCGTAAGCTCCGACGTTTGCGTCAATGGCGGAAGTGATGTCATCGTAAGCACAAGCATCAAAAACGCAATCCTGTATGAAGAAAATGAAGTTTTGAAAATGAAATTTCTGACTTGCGAGTTCACAGACAAAAACTCTAAGTTGACACGTGTAGAAACAGCTGAGTTGATTGTTTAATTTTGTTGTGCTTAGGTACGACGCATGCATGCAACGTAAATTGTTTACGATAACTTCCTTTCTCCAGCTGACTTTAGTTCTCATATCAGTTAACCGCAATCATCCGATTTTGGTGTTGCATGAAATCGTACGAAAAATGTGCAGTGGTCGTAAAAAAACTATTACTTACAAATCGTATGCGTGTTGTGCTAAAAAATAATGTCCTGAAGTTGAAAATTTCCTGTTGTAAGCAAGTATGAAATAATGGAGCTACGCACCGAAATGTTTATCAAGAGAAATTTTTTGAGAAATTTTTTGAAATTTTCACAAGTTTTAATTTATAGACAAAATAAAATAAGGTTGAACAATTTCTGAAAGCACTTGCAATGACTCCTATACGTGCACGCGTAGCATTAAAATTGCTGACTACTTTCCCAAAAAAATTACAACCGCTTCAGAATAACAAGCTGGAAGAATTGCTATGAAATGACGTGTATGTCCATAGGCAGTGTTATCATTTGAGAGACTGTATTGAGCAAAAAGTGCAAAGTGATGTTCTATCAATTGTAAAATAGACAATAAGGATTTTTGTACCATTGAAATTTCGATAACGTTTTGCCTAACCGACCGTTTAAAGACTAACTCAAAATTAACAAATAAATTATTACATAAATAAAAATAGCTCCGGGGATTACACTCTTGAGCTTGGCCAAAAAATATCTGATGATCAGAGGACCAGGATAAGATATCATCCACTGGCATTTATGTTTGACGTCATCTTTGGTCAAAATCTCAAGCCTTATGTTTGATCGTCTCAGCACAGACTCGAGTGAAAATAGCAAAAAAATTCAGCCTGTTCACGGCCTCAAGTGGCTCGTCGCGATGTTCGTACCTGAACGAAGGACTGAGGATTAACGAGGGAGTGGCAATTTGCAAAGCAGCCGTCGCTCTTTGACAAGATCGAGCAGCGTTTGGTGTACGAAGATCTCTTGTTACCCGAGCAGCTTACATCTTTCGGTCGCTCAGCTGTGCAGCTTCAGTAAAGAAAGATACATGTTTGTAAAAAAATGACGCGTCATGAAGAAAGTTTCTCAAGGCACGTACGCAGCGTCGATCGAAAATTAAAATGCGGTGATATCAGAAACAGCCATATTTAAGAAAGACAAACAAATGCAACATCGTGTACATGAAGGCAGACGTGGGACGTTTTTACCATGATGAAAAGCTGTACAAAATTTACGTCTTACAAAATTTACGTATTGTAAGACTTCCGAACAAAATGAACTTGAACTAAAACAGCGGAAATTTGAAAGCTCCCCAAGTAGCTGAGAATGAATCTAAATTTCTAAATAACGTAGCTTGCATTGGAAGGTATCAACCTTCCGCAAAAGCCTGTCACATAGTGCTTGGGTGCCAGTAGATGTTAGTAGCAAAACACTGCGTTGTCTCAACAAACGAATGTACAAGGAAAGCAAACTTTAAAATCTCCTTTTGAACCTTTTCGTTCAACACCTGCATCACGCAACATGCGGTAATTACGCCTTCATTTTGTTACTTCTTCGGTTAAATTAATTGTTCATCATACGGTTTCACGCTTGCCTGTCGAGACTTACATTATAACCCGTGCATCCAAGGTTGATACGCAACCGACTGAACATCTTCAATTTTATTTGACCGCAAGATGCTGCCACAGGATATTTCAACAAATCACGTCTGAATTTGCAACAATTGCTAACAAAAGACGAAATAAAATTTTCGGCACATTTCCAAGAAAGTATCTTTTGGCATCTTGACTTGGTTATACATGGTGTCGCTTCTACACCATATCTTTTCGCAGAGCTAAAAAGCATATCCAATACAAATTTTTTCCTCTGTTTAGCAGAAAATGCTTGTAGCAGTCAACGAAACCTGGTGAGGGTTAAATGGTGTGATATTTGGAAACGTTTTCAAACATCAGTGGTGTTGAATGACACAAAATTAACCTACAATTTATTGAGTTATTCCAGACCTTTATATCTTGAGAAGTCGCACTCCGAAAGAAATATTATTTTTTATTGGCTTGATTTATTCTTCACAAAAACAACGATAACTACCATCGGACTTACTGCAGTGACAATTAATTGAAGCAGACCAGTAAGCAAACGCAAACTTACCGCTTAGTTCTGGTTTGAAACTGTGCAGCGAAGTCATTGGGGTCAGTGAAAATGTTGTGAGTGCCTTTTTGCCTGAAATCGTCATCGGGATTGCCGTTGTTGTCACCGCACAGTCCTTTGAGAAACAGAACTGATGTTAGGCAAACACGAATAATATCTTTCACTGAATGGATNTTTTTGGCCTATTGCGAATGGCTTCATCTTAACGACCAGTTAATTGCTGTTACATGCAGCTGATTTCATGTTTCAGAGTGAAAAAGTCAACCAGCCGGTAACGCAACTCCCAAATGAAGCTTCGATTTTAGAGTAACAAAAGAAAATCGGATATTTCCCGGGCTGAACCTGTTTTCCTTCACACTCTATGGTTTGAGGAAGCACAAGCATAGATTTCTGCAAAATATGCTTTGGACCTCAAAAGACAAACCGAAAAAGAAATTTTTAATTTCATTTACGGTCCATCCACCGAATGCGAAAAAGGAGTTTTCGAAACACCAAGAGAGATTCTATATGAATAAGACTGGTACCTGATGAGCAATACGCAGTAAATGTCTGCAGCGCCCTTAAATTAAAACCCTGGTTATAACAAATACACGAACAATGATTACCGTTCAGGTAACAGTTTTACCAGCATTTTTATATAACTCCAAGCATTTGTTGAAAACGTATTTCACTTACCTTCTACCTGATACCGGAAAGAGGCAGGCAGCTCAACTGTGAGGTAAGACCGTCCATCGTAAACCACTTTAAGTCCGAAGCTTGTTTTCAAGACAACAAATCGACCGCTAGCGCGAATGTTCAGGCCGCTGGGGGCGTGGTTGAACGGTAGATTTTCTTCCACGCCATCAACCTGAAAAACGTTGTAAGAGCGGTTGCCGTGAGACTTACCTGTCAATCAGTCACGTGTAACGATCAGGTGATATATTATAGATAGATAGATAGATTTATTTGGCGGTACTGAATTAATTGCGCTAGATGTATTCTGTAAAACAGCAAAAACGACGGGCACCGAAAAAAACACAGAGGTTATCTAGTCAGGTGGCCCATAAATCAGGTGAGATTGATAAAGGTTTCTATGGTGATATTTGCGCCGACCGCAAGACGTACTGTCGCGGTCCGATGTATGGGTTGCGGGATTAATGGCCAAATTGTGAAGCGGTTACTCGTCACAATTTTATTAACCAGATAATCCATTGACAAACTTGCACGCTGTCAGGATAGCCCTGCTAATGCAAGTTGCTGGACAATGGACAGTGAATGGTTTACTTCCCGGTGTCAAGCGAAATTTCTGACCTGTTATTGTTTCTTAGTTATTTTGCTTCTCAGAGTAAGAGAATAAAGTTTGGCAATTACTTTTTTGATGTGTGTTGTGTAAAATCAAGCATTTTGGTTAGATGTCAGGCACCCACAACAAGCTATAGTACGGAAATAACCTTAACCATTGAAAATTTGAGGAATTGACCTCAATTATTTTTCTTTTTCTCACCCTAAGCCTAACCCTAACCCGTCAAACGTACCTAAACACGAATCCCTAAGCTGTAATAATAAAGTTTTCTTAGCGTATTTGATATGTAGAATATTACTCTGCCCATGAGTACATGGCGTGAAGTCAGAAATTTTGCAAGTAAGAAATTTCATTTGACACCAGCCACGACAAAAGCAGCTAAAGTGCTTCAACATAGATATGTCTTTATGGCATTGTTACTGTCTGCATCGATTTTTCTTTCCTTCCCAGTGACAGCTTTGAGTTTAAACAAGGGTAGTTTTACGTTGCTGTTTTTTAAGAGGGACGTGGACTTTCATTTTTCAGTTAGGCTGATTTCTCTCGACACAGGTGCACTTTTCAACCCGTTCTGTTTGTTGCTCAGGCAGCATAGACTGTCATATGAGCAGCCACGGTTTTGTGAAAAAAATTTCAACGGTTTAACGAAACAGATGAAAATTGTCAGTAGGCAAATTAAAATTTTGATCTCATTGGAATTTTTAAACCTCTTTAATGTTGTAAAGTTTTAAATCTTCTTTTTCAAAAATTTCAAATTAAAATTTTTTAAATCTCGCTCGTATTTTTAAACTCAGTGGTGTGCGTGTGTATTACCTTTGGCAGCTCAAGCAAGCCTGAGCTGCCAACGTAATACGTACACTGTACACACCGTTTGGTGAAATGTCACTCTGCCAGATTGAACTCTGCACCCTTTCTTGTTTGCAGTGAACTGTGGAAATCATAGAGAACAACATAAATTTTTGAAAAAAAGACTCAAACTTCAACATAGGTCATTGTGTGTCATTAAAGGAAATATTAAGAACAATTTCTCCTTAATTAGCAGCCAAACGTGTTTATAAATTGCGTAGGTAGCTTATAAACAAGTCCACCTTTAACAAGAAACAGATGTTTACGTCCAGTCGAAGCTACGTTAAATGTATAAAGAGGGAAATGCATCTATTTTAGTTCCAGTCACAACTGCACGCCTCTGCCTACCTTAATGACCCGACCCTTGAGCATTTCGATGACTAATCCACTCAAACGAACGTAAACTTTTCTAAGCCAGGAGACCCTTTTGTTTCTTCCTCGATGTTCATTGTCCACCTGAAAAAATTTTGTCGGATTAGCTAACTACCAACCCAATCGCAAAACCTATTTCCGGCTGCTTTGTTCAATATATAAACATGCTTTTTCTGCTCTAACGTAGAAAAACAGAAAACGTGCACCTGAACAAAGTAAAACTGAAGGCGATCAAAAGCTGGTTATATACAAGAAAGGAAACGCTGTGCATTATGGCATAGTGAAAAAACAACATGGATGGGAAAGATCCAGCTTTCCACGCCCGTTTACCTCGACAACAAAATCATAGCTTCTTGTGCGCCTCCGCTGCGACAACGTCTTGACCAGGACGTAGGAGCATGTGCCCTGGAAGTCGTACCTTTTTCCGTCAAAGGTTCCATAATGAGGATCACCAACGGCGTAACAGCGCTTGCTCGAAGGAGGAACTAAAATCGAATCAAATCCAAGCAGAATTAGCGAAGAATAACTTTTGCCGTTCACGTAGTCCGCAGAAAAGAATATTTTTTTCATTAGCCCGTTTGGGAAAGGCTCACTTGTCGATTGAACAATCTATATTTCGCCGGCAGTTATGTATGACTGCTCCAAGCAAACTCGGAATTTGGCAAGTCATGCGTTTTGCTCGGAGTGGTGAAGCATCGCAAGGAACTGCATGTGTCTGCAGGAGACAGTGAGCCACGCTGTCTTGTATCTTCTCCCAAAGTGTCATTTTCGTTGACGCGCTTCCGCATTTTTGTCAATTTCGCTTGAAGAGTTGTTGAAAGAATAAATATTTACAAACCCTTTTTTTGTTTTCAACTTCAACACACCCCCGTGTCGGACCATTCATCACAAAACTAAGATCACGGACGTCTTTTTAAGAAGTTATAGATTGTAAATCTCGCACTTGAGTTCTTCTGTGGTTTCAACAAAAAGAGCTTTCACGCGGAAAAGGTTCTTAAGATATGCTCGATATTACAAAGCTAGACCACTTCACTGCCAATAAAATGGCCTACATCGTCCTTTTCGTCAGATCTTCCGGTAATTTTCACAGAGCAGCCGGGCATAAGGAGAGTAAATCGTGACATTGTGACAGCGCACACTTTACATATAAGCTAATCACGGCGCTGAACATCGTGACTGCTTTCTCGGGAAGATAGCTTTAAGCTTTATCATGAAAAGCAGTCTTTGTTTGTCTCTAATCGCTCAGTGAGGTTCGAGAGTTACGAAATCAGCGTTTTTTTGGCAAAAATAAACTTGCTCTGTGCTCAAAGTTCCAGAAAACGTACCTGAACGAACGCAAGTGGGGGGGGAATGAGACCAGGCACCAGACTGAGTGCACAGCTGTCTCGATACGCCTTTCAATGCGTAGCCTGGTGCACATCTGTACGTGACGTAATCACCCGGTTGCCAACTTGACTTGGATGGTGAGAAGGAACCGTACGAGGGTGAAGCAGGGGAAGGACATNGGGTTCCTGCAAGAAATCTTGGGTGNTTAAAACGCTCAGGTAAGTGTGTCTTTCATAAGTTTCGACCCGTTCACTTTGACCTCNAAAAATAATTTGTACGTTTAATTTCACAAAAGTAAATNATTTTCATAAGTTTCGGACTGTTTTGGGCAATACCATTAACTGATTGGTCATTTCTTGCAATTTTCTAAAACTTTAAGTCTTTAGTTGTTGATATGCGATCATCGAACCCCCTGTAATATCTTCATTTCTCCGTAGAAAACACAACTAATATCTCCCCACAACTCCAAAAACAGCACTGGGAATTATCCCTAAGGCAAACTCAAAGTTTGCTCAATTTAAAAAAGTCCCAATTCAATACATTTACCAGTTAAATGAACGTCTTTCGTTGCTTATGCGTATAAGCTGGATTTTTGGGATTTCAACTAAACAATGCAGAAGTCACCCAAAATAAAAACAGGTACCGACAGCAGCGATACTCCACCACGCACATTTATGCGTTTTTTACTTGAATATAAACTTAACGGCAGCATTTGTTGCCGCAAAACTGGGACATGATCAGATAAATAGCACTGCACTTCCACTTGATGAAACGAACAAGGCTTCAGCATTGTTCGTCATGAAATCGATTATTCTCACTGTAGTTCAAAGCAACGGTAGCGTTGAAAAAAAGCTAAACGTAAAATTAGTTTTCTTTGTCGAGAAAATACGAGATTGGGTACACCCAGAAATTTGTGCACACTGATACGTAATTACTGTAGTTTTTGTCTAATTCTCGCAGGCCGAAGTGACTCTCTAGCAAATCAGGTATCGAAAAATGTCGTCAAACGTTCTGAGTTCAAATCCGTGGCAATACCTCCAGTTCCAACCACTCTCCAGTTGATGAGGAAACCTTTCCTGTTATCACTTCCGTCGGATCGGAATCTGAGGGTTACACTGGGCGTGTTGCTACGATACACTCGGTTTTTCAAGAAGCCGCAGACCTTCTGCACGCGCGTGTTGTACCGCGTTGTGCCGTTATAAAACTGAAAAGTAAGAAGGGGCGAATTTTTGAGTCCATGGCGAACTTGAAAGAGCTCAGAAAGAACGGTTTAATTTAAACAATATCCCGCGCAAAATTTCAAATTATATGACGGACACTAAGAACCTTTTTCAGTAAGCAACCGCATTTAATGCGAATAGTTCGAAGTCAGCAGTTCCGGTTTAACGCAGAAAGAAACCACCGACAGTATAACTTCGTTCTTGTCACGATCTGAAGTCAACTCGGCATAATTCACTACCTCTATTTTTTATTTTGAAGTACTGCAAGCAAAGGAATCGTAAATGTTGGTGCAGTAAAATATTGGTGGTTATATCATAACCTAGGCCCTTGATTTTTTACACCCTTATTTCTATAATGTTCGGCACTGTATTTGCGTGAGGCATTGTACATTCCAGATGTGGAAAAGAATGAAAAAATATGGATTTCTTTCAGAAATCGGCTAACTTGTGCTTGTGGTGAACATTTCGCAAAGAGCGAAAACTTAACAGCTCCTAGTTTTTATGGCTTCTCTGTGGTTGATTGTGCGGTACCACTGATATCTTTATTTCCTTTTTTCAGATGCATTTTTTCAACAGCCAGTGCAATTCACCAGTTTCTTACCTGAGGCAAAACATTCTTTTTGCCTCTAAATAATTAATGTCTTTCTCAGCAAAATTGGATGGCCCAATATTAGACTTTTGCCATCGGACAACTTTGACATGTTGAATTCAATGAAATAAGAAACAAACTTTGCGTTTTGAAAACGTTTTCATATATAACCACAAATTTCGAGATTTATGTAAGATGTAGGTGATCAGTAGTAGCAGAATTTTTGAAGGCATAACTTATTTCCACACGAAAAAACATAAAAATGTCATACATTCTTACAACTTCATTTTGTAGTTCCCGCAAGGTTTTTTAGTCACATGACTAACAGCAAAGGTTGTTGCTAAGTTGTTTATTGCAGCTCACTTTTCAATAAAACGAAGAATTACATTAATGCTCTCACATGCAATTTGAACATTTCCTTCGACGAAACGCAGCATTTGCGTTGAAAATGAATGATTGAATAAAGTGGTGACTGTCGTTGCATATTTTTAGACCGCGCTGATGGTAATTCGTTTCAACAATTCTCCTAAACTACCGGCCAGCCCGGGTTAAGCGGATCGCAAAATCTGGGCCCGAATTTGTTTTCTTCAGCTTATGTCCGAAATAAGTGTTTATCAGCAAAGCAACTGCTCAAATTCGAAGTTTACAACTGCCGTGAGCTTACGAGCATGAGGCCAGTGCGACATGTATAGATCACATGTGTTTTTCACATATCCTTTATTGCCAATCAATTGAAAAAAGAAGTTAAAAACACTGGAAAAAGCATAGTTGGGGCTATGAAGGTATGACTGTACCATAAAAATACTTATCTTCTGACTTAATCTCGGCAAGAAAATGCGTTGAAAAGTCCGCAAAATGTGTTATTTTTTCGTGAGAAAACAGGATATATACTAATTATTATAAAAATACATGTTTGTAAAGTACGGTAAACTTTGCTTTTTACAATTTTTAAACATTTTCTCCCGCACTACCTCGAGATAATCGTAGCGACATCTTCTGTTCGGCTCCAGGTCCAGCTCGGCGATGGTGAATTCAATTGTTTGTCCTTCGTTCGCTTTGATCAGCCAGATGCACTCTTTGTCGTCGGGATAGTTTCGGGGAAAGTTGGGTGAGGTGATTTGACCAGATTGCCTGCCAGTAATCACTCCTCCGCAGTCTGCAACCACGTTTCCATTTTAAAACTAGCAGCTTACAATTCGCCAAACAAACTGTAGATCTACGTCAGTGGCGATAAACGGTTTCGGAGTGTTTGCGGTTGCGGAGCGCGGGTCACAAAATCGGGATGTTGATCTGCAAAGCCAGCCAGCCAGCGCCATGCATTTTGCAAGCAGACTCGGAAGGTCAGCCGCTCGTACAGTAGGTTCGACCGCAGGTAGCTTAGAAATGAGCGTGGTTGCAGCACAGCCGCCAGCTACGTTGTCCCCAGTCAATTGAACTGTATTGTTTTCGATTTGCGATTACCAGGAATGCTCGTGCGTGACACGAGAGAAGTCTGCAAGGGCAACAAACTCTTCCGGATGAAGATGTTCAACAAGCGTTGAGCTTTGAAGCTTTGGGTAAGAACGTAATGAAATCTCACAGTCGTGTCGAAATTACAAAGCTCTGACACAAAGCGCTGTGCCGAGGCAGGGCACCCCCCACAAAAAAGGAAAGGAAATCACCAGTCGGTGACAACTGATCTCAAGCTGACAAAACATGTCACCCGCGGAACAACTCAGAAAGCTCTGTTTCGTGGTTAATGTGTGATATCCGCAATTTCAAAAGCTTTTAAGGTCATTGTCATACATTGATTAGTGTGGTCTGCGCGACTTTTGCATTTAACCCATAGATAATTATATCCAACAAGAACTTTTTCGGACAGTTCCTTGATACTGCATAACAGGCAGAGAGTCATCACAGAGAAATTCAAACGTTATCTTAAAACGTATTTGAACGTAAGTTGTAAACAAGCCACATGTTAATCCCCAACGCACGTCATACGCACATTTTGGCTAACGCGGGAGAAATTTCATTTCACAAATAAGTTTCTCGTCAGACCTGTCCAAAATATACAGTTATAACCCAGTGTACTTCAAAAAACAAACATACAATCGTCTTGATATTAACAGCAATTGATTTAAACTTAAAGATATTCGTTGAGCCCTAAACACTAATTACACGACGGTAACACCATGCATTCCAAGTTCTTGCAAAGTACAAGAAAAAAAGTTTTTAAATTGATCGCCATCATTTTTCATCATATGCTGCGTGCAGTCTCACCACTTGTTGTCTGGGGCAAGCAGGTTGGGGGAGCATGAGACCAGGATCCACTCTGGAGGCAAATGCTGATGGAGTTGCCTTGCATAAAAAAGCCGCGGTTGCAAGAGAACGTCACTCTTTCGTTTGCATTCCACGTCGATCTGATGGGATACATCGAGCCGTGTTCTGGTGCCTTGGGTGACGTGCATCTTGAAACTTTGCACATGATGTACGAACGTCAGAAGCACATTTGAAATGTGAAAACTATAATTCTACTAAAACTGGAGCATTTACTTAATCGGAGATGTTTTGCATTAACGGGGAAATGGTATACATTTACGATGAAAATTAGTTTTTGAAGCGGATAAGTTCAGATTCACAAATATTGTTGTAATTGTGCTGGCTTTCACTAAACATGAACTTTTCCTTCAATAGTACCTTTCACTGTCGCAAACGCAGCCAACTGCGAGATAGCTATGGTGGGGCAACCCTTTCACTTATTGAAAGCGTAATTTTGTCGAACATGAGTTTGTAGTCAATGATGGTAACAACATCGCTGCGTTTTTTATCCCACAGCAGCTTTCGAGGCCTAAAACTATTATCAGATTTCCATGCAAACAGTTTTTAAGGCTAACAAATTAAACTTATGCTGCACCCTGATTTAACTCCACCACGTTGAAGACTAATTTACCGACGCAGGTCAAATCGCGACGAGAAGCAACGCGACTACGATTTTGTGGCATGACTTGTTGCACCATGAAAACCTGTTCAGTTGTCAGTTCAAACAACGTACGTTGTGCCCAGTTCAGCATCAAGACACCACAAAGATGTCATAGCCGAATCTGATCGCAAAGTGTTTTACTATGCAAATCGATTTCTCGTCAGTGACTCATCGTCAGTCCAGTAAATTGCAAGCAAAAGCTTACAAGTGGAATGATGAAACATACTGAAACAAGATTCAGATAAAGTACACGGTCTACAGTAACAAGCACACGCTATGTCCATAAAGCTGGTTGTAGTATGTACAGCCAAAATGATCGCAAAGTTATGAAAGCTGTACTTGGCAGGTTGTTTCCTCGAAGGCTAACACCCAAACCTGTTGTGCGCAGGGTTCGGAATATGACTAAAGCCAAAGACGTTTACGTGAGCGTGTTAGGCTAGGACCATTGTGTAGTCAGCGGAAGATCATTGCTATATTGCTCGAGGGCTGACAGTAGACCGTACGTGTTTCGTCGTGAAAGAGCATTCGATGTTTGGGCTGAATAAAATATGCTGTAGTTGCATCCAGGGATGAGCGCTGATTTCACTATTTGGAGCGTGCGCACTATTTCCAAAACAATGCGGTTTATCTGATTAATTGCGTTGGCAGTCAAAAAACAAAAGCAGGTGACGTCACCGGCGCATTGAGCGGAGCTCAATCGAAACATTCGGGATCCGTCCTGCTTCCCTAAGTCGGCACTGGAATTTTCGCAGACATTGGCTTTCTGCATAGTCCTGAAACATCCGCTGATTAACAGGCTGATAGACCGGCAAGCGTCCTTTATCGTTTTTAAAATATGATGCCGTAAAAATTCCCGGTGCGCTGCTGAAAAATGGTTTGCTTCTACAGCTGAGAGATAAATGTGACGAAAACACAAAGAAAAAGTGTTACGTCACAATGTGATTATCTCGGATCAGGGCAGCAATTGCGTGCATGAGTCATGAGAGGTGCGAACATCGGACTGCGGGAAATTATAACGGGATTGTATGTTCATGTTAAAATAAGCCGGTTCTTTAACGAAATGAGCATTTCTCAGATACTTGCCGCAAAAACATAATCCGGCTTAAATTACGTTGTTGATAGCATTGTATCCTGAGGGGACTTAGGGAAAACCCGTGAATTTTAAAAAATGTTAAAAATCGAATATATTTTAATGAAAATTTATTTAAGCTACCTTGTAAGCTTCAAGCACCGTTACCTTTGAAAAGTAAAGAGCCAGAACATTTGATCATTTGCTGAAAGAAAAATACCCAAAGAACAATTGACTGCAACGATAAATTTTTAAGATTAAAAGCCGCAGGGGAAAACGTGTAGAAGTTTGATGTCTGACTCCAGCAACACTGAGCTGACAAGAGACGCGAGAGACAAACAGCGAATGATGTTTAGTCATTGTTTTTGGCAGATTTGCACAATAAAGAAAAAATCGCGGTTCTTCTGCTTTGTTTTTCATTAACAGCTAAACTAAACCCGTTTCCTGTACACGTACATCGCTGCTCAGTATCTATTTTTCCACATCTTGTTTTTGAACAGAAGACGCTCCACGAACTGTAGTACTGTTTCACGCCAAACAGGTTTTGGAAATGGGCTGGGTGCACTGGCTTACAAGAAATCAGTTCAGCACTGACGTGATTTTTACAAGGATTGAGAGAGGCCCTGGATTGCTGCAGAAGTTTTGAACCAGTTTTTTTCACGTTGTGCTTAGACGCCCGCAATCACGGGGTGACGAAAAGGGGTGTGCGTGGAGGAAGATTTTTTCGTAATTGCAGTAAAAAAGCGATGACCATGTTGCTCTTCGTTTAAAAAAATATACCTGCCCCATAAAATTTTTGCTACAAACATGCCACTGCAAGTCAGTGAAACGTTTCCGATAGTATGCGGGCACTGACCAACCTGTAGAAGCCTAAGCAGCCTAATTTATAAGTGGGGGTAATTAGTGTTTTGCTGGAACAATAAAATAATTTATGAAAAAAGCAATGTTCTCGAGGTGCGGACGTCAAGCAAACATTGTAAACTATGTAACTTAGTCTTAGGCCATTATACTACTGTCTAAAAGCAACGGCAGCAGTAAAGCAGCAACGCGTGGCACCTGGATTAATTTTGAAACGCCTGCAGAAAAGCATATGTTCGCTGTTGAATCCACAAACTTATGACAGTCCATTTAATTTCGTGTCACATTAAACAAAAAACAAACCAATTTAAAAGTTTATCTTGTGTGCGTTACGTAAGAAAGGATGGTTTTGAGTGTTTACACCGGATACATTGCTCAACTAACGTGACAACTTAACGAAAATTTTATGTCAATTTTATTGCGCTGATCTTAAGTCATCACAATATAATTTAGATGTACAATATGAGAATACTAGGCAGAAAAACGTTTTGCAAGTAAAAGATGCTTGTATGTATTTAGTAAATCATTATCAGCATCTATACTAATGCTTGCATTCTCACTCTCGCTTCGAAAACGAATTGCGATCACCATGACAACGAAATGTGCCACTTGTAAAAGCAACAAAAATTGCCGGTGTTTGCGTCAGCTCTGCTCCACCCAGTTGTGATTTAGGACGCTCAAGAGCAGGTCTAGAAAACGAAAAACCAACAATTTGCTTTAAAAAACACAAAACGATTTCTTTTCATTTACCTGTGGCAGTGCAAGTTGGAGCAGCACTGGACCAGCCGTGGGAAGTGCAGGTTACTCTGGCCTCGCCTTGCAGACGATAACCGGTGCGGCAACTGTACACGACACTTTGGCCGGTTGTGAACGTGCTCTGTCTTTGAGGCGTGACTTGGAGGTTATAGGTCAACCGCGGTAAACTGCAGCTGGCAGGGGCTTGATTTGAAAAAATAAAAGGTAAAATATTGCATTAAAACAATGCAAGGGCTATCAATATTACGCCAGATATAGTCCAAGTGTTCTCAAGAAAACGTTTTTTGAATGAAGAGGTGCAGAGCTGCCAAAAATCAGCAATGGCTTTACAGCAATTCTATGATTGACGATGAAAAGGATTTATGAGACACACATTGATGTGCTTGCGCAAAGCATTTGAAAGATTTGCTCAAACTGACAAACAAGCATTCGTTTTCACGAAAAGACACATTAACATCCTACCAGGAACAGGCCCGAACTGCAAACAGCAATATCGGACTTTGTAATCGTTGCACGATCGGTCAGATTGGTCTCGGTTTGTGCACGACGCTCCGTAAGCGAGGCTGTTGCGAACGGCATCCCGACCGCGCGTGAACGAGCCACCGCTGGCGAGCCGGATCTGCATTCCGATTGGACTTTCGCATGCGTCACGTGACCTTCTTTTATGGTCAGCCAGCACTTCGAAGTCGCCATTGCCTGAAGGGCGATCAATGTTGATCCAGGAGCCCCAAGAGTTGGGCAAGCAAAAGCCGATGGTGTCTGAATCTGCGTGAAAGAAATTCCCGTGTTTGGAGATGAAATTTTGGTTCTCGCGTCGAACCACGAGCTGCGAAGCGAANTTCAGCTTCCACGACACTAATCAAGATGCAGGTTTTGCCAAACATTTTGGTATTTCGNATTCCGGAATCAATAAAAATGTCTTCCCTGCACGGTTTTACAGACCCAAACGCAGGCGATTCACGTTACAGGATAGAACTTGAAAATGTAACTAAAGGAGATTGAAGGGACTTTGAAAAAGGCAGTGGTCTTTCATGCCTGGAAAAAAACGACAGCAATTCATCTGACAAGGTAGTGGCTGCCCCACACAAATAATTCACATCACCTGAGTAACAAATAACATACGGCCTGTCACAAAATCCATTAACACTGAAAAACGTAGAGGCCAGGTGGAGATTATGTGAGGAGCTGCACTGACCTGGGCTGGAGCACCTGTACTGCATTATCAGGTACTTGACGGTGCCTCGACAAGGGTCGCCGTATATGGAGTTCGAGGCGCTGAGCCTGCAGTACCTCTGACCCTGGCACCTCTTCCAAGTTTCGTAAAATGCCTTGTCCGAGCGGCAGTCAGTGTCCGACATGGAGTAGCGCGATGCAGGACATCTGGGAAGAGTGAACGTGACGTCATGAAATAGTTTGCAAAGTGCACCGTTTTTTTATCATAATCTTGTTCCTAATTGAAAGCTTGCCAAACAGCACCTCCGCAAACATAATGCAGGTTGCAAGGAATGATACAGTTTACTGGAGGAACAAAAAATGTGTTCAACTTTTAAGTCGCTACGTACGCCTGTACGCAAGGTATCTTGCTGCATCTACAGTTACCAATTATTGTTACAGTATTATAAAAACAACTGTCTTCAATGCACATAATACCATTGCTTGAAATTATGTCATGAGAAATTATCTATTTTGGTCGCAACAATGAGGTTGTCTAATCCTCACAGCGAAAAGCCCCACATCCACGCACTTGAACCATTGATACAAAGCATCGGACAGTCACACGAAGTCGTCTGCCAAACACTCACGTTGTCCTGTCCGAGCGTCCGTAAAATGCATCTTCGACGAAGATCACGTGATTGGAACTCGTGCATCGCAGCGTTTTGGTTTGACGCTCGCAAACAGTGATCCGGAACGACTGTCGTCGCATCCACGGAATGAGATCACCCGTCGGCGATAAGCTTGGCCGCTCGTAGGATCCTGCAAAAGGCAAACAACAAAAAAATCTTCAAAGATCTTTGAGTCTTTCGCTTGCAAGCCACGGCGTCATGTACGTACTGGAACTTCTTGTGGCGGCAGAAGAGTGCAACAAGAAAATAAAAACTGACAAGCAACCGATGAAAACTCGACGATCCGCTATAAAAGCGGATTGATCCGCCATGTTCTTGACAGCGGACAATGATTCTCTGCGAAATTCGAAAACGGCTCCGGTTCGTTTCGGAGAAACAAAATTGTCAAAAGTGATTTGAGCTCCGCTTAAATAGTCCCGAAGTTTTTAGTTTGCTCTTTTTTCTGTGATCGTATTCAATTGGCCCCCAGCTATGGAATAATGAAANCAGCGCAGTCCTTTTTTCTTTCGGGCATATTGAGAGAAAANCTATTATCNTTGCAGATAGTTTGGTTTTTGTACTGTCAAGTTTCANCCTGGGAGAATAGAATCGGTGTNACACCGGTACAATAATAGTTTCGTGTCACATTAAACAAAAAACAAACCAATTTAAAAGTTTATCTTATGTACGTTACGTAAAAAAGGATGGTTTTGAGTGTTTACACCGGATACATTACTAAACTAACGTGACAACTTAACGAAAATTTTATGTCAATTGTATTGCGCCGATACTAAGTCATCACAATATAATTTAGATGCACAATATGAGAATACTAGGCAGAAAAACGTTTTGCAAGTAAAAGATGCTTGTATGTAATAAGTAACATCTATCTATACTATTGCTTGCATTCTCGCTCTCGCTTCAAAAAGGAATTACGATCACCATGGCAACAAAATGTGGCACTCGTAAAAGCAACAAAATTTGCCAGTACTTAGGGTTCAGTTCGTGGGAGTTTTGCGTCAGCTCTGCTCCACCCAATTGTGATTTAGGATGCATAAGGCACTGACTGGCCTGGTCTCTCGGTCGCGCCATCCCGGATCGAGTTGTTGCAACGTAAAGCACTTCACGTTTTTAATTATGTGGCTAATGCCGTTTCCGCTTCGTGCAGTTAAAAGGCTCTTCTGGAGAATAATATCAGGCTTTACAATCAGTAATTGAGTGCATGGCATTTAGTGAAGAGACTGTTATAAACGTTACAATTAAAATAAGTAACAATTTTGTTCATCTTTCTTAACGTGTTAAGAGTTCAAGACCTACGTTTATGCGTTTTTGTTCGCCTGTACAATTTAGTTGGTATGCACGACCTTTGCGGTTATATTTATCAGCAGTTTCCGAACAGTGCTTTTCATTTCATTTTGCTTTCAAACTTCAGGTATGAGGCCAAGACACTGCTACTGTGTGACGTGGCGCGCTGTGCTGATGTGTCGCAATATTTTTCACTGAAATTTCATACAGAAAAAAGTTGACTGATTACAGCACAGTATAGCAATCACTGTTGCCCCGGTTAAATGCGAAACTCACCCACGAAGGGAGGTACTGAAGAAAGGTCCAACCTTCTACAAGAGAATAGTGTCTGGAAACTTTGCAAAAATTCGACGAATTTGATAAGTTTTTGTCAGAAACTGAGGGCCTTCATCTACCTTAGCAACGTTTCCCAACAGACAACTCGCTGTGATTTTCCGGGAAGAAGGCCCAGCATCATGTTCGAGCGGCTCTGGCTGCATGCATTCAAGTCAAAGAGATTTCAATCGCATGACTGAGGATGGTGTCAGTCAACACCAACACGCGAGTTGACGAGCGGGCGGCAATTCGCAGCAGGGTTTTATTTGCTGAAGAATACTACAACGAACCAACTAGATTTGCCTGAATCTTTGTTGCGAGGGAGTAAGCTTTCAACACTGGTACGTTTTGAAACATGGTCAAACGTAGTAATAAAAAAGTTCACGACATCAGACTCGTGGCATTTTGATTAATACTGTGGTTATTAATACCGTTGGAAATGCAAGCGCTGAAGCAAAAACATTGATGTTATCAACAGCCTATGTTTAAACGTGTAACTTGTTGTAACCATGACTTTCAATATAGATGTAAGTTCCATGATGTTTTGTACCGGTACTGTCCTGCAAAAGCGAAAAGATGAATTGTGTATTTGGTCGTAAAACTTGCTGTTTGCATTCAAAAAGTTGTGCACAGTTCAAAAACACAACCAGCTCTGAATGAAGTTTTTAATTCAGAAACTCTTTAATTTCAACACAAGTTTATGCTTTTCAAATGTTTTCAATACCAGTTCTGACGCCTCAAATGCAAAAGCTATTTCATTTTGCAGCAACGGTTCTTTAACATTGCTGTATGTAGCATGTGAACACTATGCAAACGCGTAGGTTGCATGCTTCTGTTGTTTTTAGAGCGCTCTGAAGGAGCCAGCACCGAGGAACTCGCAATATGGGAGACTATTTGTTGGCAAATGCGATCAGACAGTGACTGGCATTGCCTTGGTACTGACTACTGACCAAGGTTGTAACAGCATAAGGTTTCATACTCTTCCGGTAGCATGTATAAAATGGAGCTCAAGAGACTCGAGAAAATTGTTTGACACCAGAGCCTCCTAAGCTCGGAAATCCAACAGGAAACTTCTAAGATAATAATGGCAACTTCAATACATTTAGAAACTAATGTTCTTCCTTGCTGAAAGCCTTCGCGATTGAGCAGTCAATAACCAGTATTTATATAAAAGCTACGGAATTCTACGATTTACTGGTTTAAGCTGAAGTTGGCTACAACTGTTTTTTGAAGTAAAACGCCTTGACATTCGATCGCGTTGTGTGTTTGGTAATAACGCGGTGTAAGTCCGAACCCACGGTCGTGTTAATTCCACCGTTGCAAGTAAAATCGAGGCTGATGAACCTTGAATATAAGTCTTCAACAAATGAAAGGTAAATTCATAGAACCGTAACAAAACCACGGCAAGTATTGTGCTGCACTTAGGTCTGACGACAGCTGTTGCTGCGTCGATCTGTAACATACCAGTGGGTTCAAAATAGTTGCTATGATTTTCGGGAAAAACGACTGGAGTAGAAACAAAACTATCAAGCAAACAAGCTGTGCCCAGGTAAAACATAATTTGTGGTTGGTTTCCTCAGAACAATCCATGAGCATGAACGCGTTTGCCGCTTTCAGTGACCATTGCCTATCTCAGTACGTTGAACTTTTAGCATATCATCATCTGAACTTTAGCTTTTTCGATAAACTGCTGCCTTCAAGTTAGAGCGTGATGTCTCTTGTTGGCTAGAACTTTCGCATTGGATGGAAGGTATGAAATGCATTGACTACAAATAAGTTTCTCAAGCAGTTGGTATAAGGGAGGTGCCGAGCAACCTAAAACTTCGCCGTTATTTTCGTTAATTGCATTTTAACGCAAGCCTCTGTGGAGCACGGGAAACTACTTGCAACCCCTACTGATAAACGGCAGTAAAATGCCATTTACAATGTTTCGCAGTTTAGCACGGGGCAAAAATCTACCGCAGTTTGTTAAAGTAGAAGAAATCGATAGCCGGAGGGAAGGAAATTTTCGGTGGGATTGTGCACAATCTGACAACAGTTTATTTTTATCTCCAGGAAAATCTGTTATCAACTAATTGTTACAGAACATGCTTAAAACCGTTTTAGATTTTGCAGCGATGTAAACTGCTGCATTGTAGCCTCGTTTAAAAGTCCAATTCTTTAATAATAGGCAGAAGTAGCCGAACATTAGAAATAATATTTTTGGTTTGGTGTTAAGGTGAAAACAGATTTGCTCTACGTAGTCTACAACGAAAAAATTTAGCTGTGATCTACAAAAACTCTTGAGATAATCAGTCTGATCCATAAGCTATGGATAGAAAACGTTAATGGAGGGAGTTACGTTCGTTCTCCGAGCCATTAATTGTAATGCTACTAATATTTTACTGGCTTACCTACTTAACCACCTATTCCAATTTTAAGATGCTCTGATCTATATAATTTGTCAGCAAGCAACTTCCGTTGTTTTAGTGTTTGAACCGCAAGCCGGGCAATCAAACCTTATTAAAAACTGCAGTTCCCTTGCCAAAGATTACAGGGCATGCGTGCCACTCAATCTGATTGGGCAGTTTAGTTCATCGGCATCTAATTAACCGGCGGCCAGCAGAGTTCGAATATACAAGAAGTCGGTTAACCACAGGTAAGCGTAGGCAGGAGGAGTCCTGGCCAGTGTTTAACCACGTATGCAAAGGTCGCGATGCTCGCAAACCCGGTCATCTCGAAAAAAATTGCAGGTTCCCGTTTCAACGCGCTGAAGTATGCTGCAGACCGTATACTTCCCCCCACAATCTGCTGGGCGTTTGCACAGCGCGTGACGAACCAAGGCCAGTACGCCTGCATGCCTTCGCAAGCTGGAGCTTGTAATCTTCAGACCGGCGGTGTCACGATGTGATAAAACTGTTGACGGATGGAGAAAATCATATTCAAACAATTATTGTACGCTTTGCAACTATTACCAAAATTTTGGCATCTTGAACATTTTCCAATGAATGTACCGACTTACTTCACAAACTTTTCTGGCGATAGGCGGCCATACTAAGGAGATTCTAAGGCTGCAAGAGTGGCTGGCAAAATCTCCGTCACAACTCCGATTTCACAAAATATCGCATATCTGGCAGAGTTTTTCAATTGATGCACTCCTTTCAGAAAATTTTCGAAGTTTGTTTCCAATACTTCTAAAAATTGTTTGATGCAGTCAAGTGTCGACCAGAATTGATTTATGTGTTAAAAGATGTTGAAAGGATCAACATCAGGGTACAAGGAAAGAATTAAAGACAAATGCAACAGTTGAAGAATCTTGATATTGTAGTGCGAAGATTTATATGTTTAGTAAAACGCTATGAGCTTGTGCTATTCAACGATTTAAAAACAACTTTCGTTTGGAGATGAGGTTACGCTTTTACACAAGACATATTTTGACACAGGGTCTAAGTCTCCACCAGACGTCACAAATGTCATAACGATCACGCCAGTGCTCCACAACCTTTGCGTAACCGCGGATATATCAACGCTTGACAGTTTACCTCGGCCTGGGAGTACTCTACGATAGTTGTTATTTTTCAACAGGTGAAATGAAGTTACCGGTTTGAATCATCAGATAAGGCTGCCCATATCCAGCATTCTCACCTTACGCACGCAACGATTCTTCTATGGGAAGAATCGACCAATCACATGCCCAGAAAGCGAGTGGCGTTACCAGCAGTATACATTTTGTAATTTCTCGGCCCGGTACCAATTGATCCGCGGCCCGGGGCTTGGAGACCACTACCTTAAGCCACACTTGCCACTCCAACAATTTTTGCCACACTTACCACTCCCACTGCCCAGACACGTTTTCGTGTTTATTCCTGATAAGCTTGGTTTTTGTCCTAGGTAGATTTTTTTGCGTATAAAAGAACTTTTCTTCAGCAAGGAGGAGCTCGACTGTTTATACATAGTATAGTTTCACTGTCAAGGCATTTGATAACAAGTTTCTGATGCGTTCTATTTGTATGAAGACAGTGTCCACTAAAGCAATGAAACTCTTCGGTTTGAAGAATAATAAAAAAATTAAAGACACCTAGAGAAAGCAAACGTGGATCTGATTTATAAACAACTACGGCAGATCGTTTGAAAAACGCAATTGCTTTGCAGAAGTTTTCAATAAAAATGATAGGCTGACGACACAAGGCACGTAGCCGCTTATAATATCATTAACACTGTTGGTAAAAGCGGCTTTCAGCATAATACGGTTGAGAAATTTAGGTTACAGGCAAGTGTCTGAGGTTACATTCAAGGTAAGTAAAGCCTACTACCTCAAGTCAGTATTGAACGGCGACAGAGCAAACAAAGAGTGGTGATATTTTACATCATTTCAAGTTATGAACGCAGCATGACACATGCTACACCAGAAAGATAAGACAAACCTCACGAGACAACTCATTAGAGATTTCACGTGGCGTAGTTAAGATTCACCTAGAGTGTTGCCACACCAAGGCTAATGGGTTCCCTCCACCCCGAGTTTGCATGGGGGACAACATTTTGTCTGGCCCCTACCTTTTGACCAACCTGGCATGGGCGACCCTTCTGGGAGTGGGTTGCTCCCGCCAGTACAGCTCTCGAGGTCACTGAGCCACGGAAACTCTCTCACCACGATAAGGTAGCAGTCCACAGAGAGAGAACACCAAAATCAAATCCATGTAGCATCAACGTGTTGGCACTTCCCAATTGCCTGGGTCTGTGGCATGGTGCTGCAACATCAAGTAAAGCCGATCGTTCGGAATCTTTCTTGCCATCGGATTTCTTTTCTTGGTGCCAAGATAGTGGACCGTGGACTGTGCACCCACATATCCACTCTAATCTCATTGCACACGAAATCCATCATCTATCTCTTCTTTGAATCGAGGATACATGTTTCGAAGTCCTGCGGCGATGGACGACAAACGTAAGGGCCAGGTTGAGATTAACTGGAAGCCCCGAGTTTGCACCTGCACGTAGGCGGTCTTGGCAAGACGGTCGTTGGCCGTTGGCTCACAGACGAGCAGCCGTGGCCCTCGGTCCTATCAAGATGTCTGAGCAGCCCTATTTAGGGATGCGCTGCTCACCACATTTGTGGAAGGGCGTAGAAAAGGTCGCCTAAAAACGCCTACCCACTTTCAGTCCGGACGGATAACCGCGATCGTCGGACAGTCTCACTCTGCGAAACATGAAAAAAAATAAAAATACAAAATACAGTAGCAAAGCAGAATTATGAGTTTAAAGCTGGACGTGTTAGGGTTCTTGGACGTATTAGTGTTCTTCTGATGTGCTTTTTTCACTTCCCACTTATACTTTTTACACTTTATTTTTGTTTAAAGGGTGTCTGGATATTACTTTTCTTTTAACCAATAAAAAGTCATTTATAGCTTTAAAAAAAAGAGACACTGATATATGTCTGTCCACCACCTGTTGAAAACCACTGCTCTGGACTGTTGGTGATTTCTCCACCCAGTTGCTTCAAATGCAAAGACTGTAAGCATGCGCAGTTACTTCGCAATTTCGCTGGCGAATGTCTCGGTCAGTAATGAAATAAACTTCCTCAAANAAATGCGAAATTTCGAAAAATTTCTACCCCTTCAATTTCAACCAAAACTTGGAAAANCTGTTTTAAAATCCATAGGCGGACAATCGTTGGTCCGTCAAAANGTCGGCATCGTCATACTGGCAAACAGGGTTTTTGAAATGGTTGAAAAANGTGGAATTGATCGGTACATCTCTTTCGGTTTCGACGCAGGGCGCCTTGTGCAGATTTCAGGTATTCTTCTTTTTTGCACAGCAGATGCTGCGTCAGTCCGTTTAATGTCATCGTGGTTTGGGGTGTATGTACGTGTACGCATGACGTACGTAACGACAGCTCACATTTCTTTGGTTTTCATGCACCACAGAAAGCCTGTCGACCAGGATAAAAACTATTGTGATGCAACCACATTATTTACAAGCAATCCTTTCAGACAACCGCAGTGTTAGTGCAATTACGGTGAGCTGCTTGCAGTCATGTTTGGAGTGTTCAGTGGTCTCTCTTCGACCAGACTGATGATTATTCTGTAGATACTGTCGGTTGTAAAACGGAAATTTTTGAATTCTTAGCGTGCGGATTTACGCTCGTGAAAAGGTTGGCGATTGTGGATGGCCCGTAAATGCACAGTAAGTATATATTCAATACAGTAGGATTTCGTTACTCCAACCAAAAGAAAGCTGACAGGCAGTCAGACGCATTAATTGTTATGTGCGACGTTTTCTGCAAATATTTGGAAGGATTTCAGGTCGAGTGAAGCGGTGAGTTTATCAGAAACATTGAAATTGGTTATGGCTCCGCGGAAAAAAACTTAATAATTTTGATACACAGCATTTTACAAAAATCTTCACCTCTCAACCATACTTTGACACTTTAAACTCGACCCACGTAAAACCACTTCCTAACCAAAGCTTTCCACTAAATATCTGTGTTGCACTTGAAGCACATTGTTTACAAACGACAGGTTTTTTGCACAGTGTTTAAGTTGAAACTATACTTGACTGCCGAGTCTTGACAAACATGTTTTGATGCGCCAGAGACACATCAGAGCAATTCTGGACAGCTTTACTGCAAGACCATTAACATTTGATTTTATAGGCGCCCTGACATTGAGAATTTTATCATTAGCTTTCAGCGTTCTCTTTATAAACTATGTCGAAATCTCTATAGCAGGTCTTCTCAACTCATTTTCGTCCGTGGACCACCATGCCTTTTCAGATAACTCTGTGGACCCCAGTAGATAACCAAAAAATTAATCAGACACAAAAATCAATTTACACATTGCATTTAATACACCAATTTACACATTGCATTTGCTCCATTGACCAGCAACGAAGTGGATAGTCATTGTTCATATGGGTTTTTTAGACATCATGGAAACTATATCGCTGGTCAGCAACGAAAGTATTACTTCAAAAGAAAATCATGTGGACCTCTTCAATAGGTCACCATGGACCCTCAGGGGTCCATGGACCCCCAGTTGAGAAGCCCTGCTCTATAGTCAATAATGTCCCGCCACTCCTCATGTGCTCCTTTCGCCACACAAGATGCGGATATCCATCCAGTGGCGTGCCTAGGGTCTCCCGCGCTGGAGATGCATCTTGTTTTCTAACCCATGCGTCTGCCAGAGCCTTCTGATGATCCCAAAAGCAGCGTAGTTGCTTGTGCTCCTTTCTCGTCAGGTCTGCTCACAATCACCGCTGGGTACGAGCTGTAGGGGGTTCTGGAGCATGCACTCTCAGAGTTTTTAGAGCGCCATAAAGGACTGACTGAGGGCAGGCTCACGAATACATAGAGGATAGAAAGAAGAATGCATATGAAAATTTGAAGGCAAATGATTTCAAATAAAACTACCCGACAAATATAAAATTGCGAAATCCTAAAACATTTCTTTGGTTATAAAGCCCTGAAAAGTTAACAGAAAATAAAAGAAATACTTCAATCTAATGCTTTACTTGCAATTATTTAACTTCAAGAAAAAGTTTTCTTGTTTATGCTGCTGCAAATGTATCGATTATTTCGTTAAAAAAACTGATATGATTTAAATGTGTCACACTTTTAACCTAAGGAAATATATAAGGCCTGTGACGCTCCGTGAGACGTTTCAAGTTAGCAAGTTTGTGACCTGAATTTCGACAATGATGTCTGTGGAGGTGATCAGTTTATAGGTCGATATAAAACACATATAGGACTAACCAGGGACGCCGGAGCAGCGGTAGGGCAGGGGGGTCAGTCACGGAGCTGAGGGAAAGGCAAGCTTATAAAAAAAACAAAAATTTTTTACAAATATGCTTTTATCTGTTCAGCAACAATGCTGACCTCAAAAAGAATAACAGAAATCGTAGAAAACCATTCTGAATCTTCTGGGTGCACGAATAGCTGNAATAAATTTGTTTCAAGTCGATCTTGATCAACCATGAATTTACCTACGATACTGTTATGAAAAGTCACCTCCGACCCTGTTGCCCCCTTTTGAAAGGACGGGGCAAAGACACGTCATGCCCCCGCTCTGGGGTGTCCCTGGCAGTAACTTAAAAGTTCACAATTATAACTAATATACTCAACGTTTTAATGACCATGTGACTTGTGTGCAATTAGAATTTTTTTAATATAGGCAACATTTATTCAAACATCGAATAAAGAAAAATCATCACAACTACCTTCAGAACGACATCAAATCCATTTCAACACGAAGTTTGTCAAGCGATCAAAACTCAAATTATTTCCTAAACATCAGACCTGTTGTTGTAACAGCCAGGGCTTCGGAGCAGGCCCAAATATGAAGCTGCTCCAGCTCCGGAGCACATTCCTATCAAAATGTAGCTCCAACTCCGGCGCTGTTGTATTCCAATGGCACCAGCTCCGGCTCCATTAGGATTAACTTGAGTACACTTAATTTTACACATGTACCGGTATGTCATATTTGAACTTTTTGAATTTTCATTTCTGCACATTTTAATTAGAACACAACCTTGTCAATGAATTTTGTAATGCACGCAGCGTAATTAATGAAAAAACACGTTTAT